>Ga0068855_100000919_pt1 | contig 36613 bp, 30 predicted proteins | sample KBSCornC52_FD_66592 | JGI IMG/M metagenome (GOLD analysis project Ga0068855, IMG submission 66592) | Corn rhizosphere microbial communities from Kellogg Biological Station, Michigan, USA - KBS Corn C5-2 | ecosystem: Host-associated > Plants > Roots > Rhizosphere > Soil ...
GTGGTTCACCCATGAGTCCGCCGGTTGCGCGTCGCGTGATCCAGTATTTTCAATCGGGAGCCCCGGTTAAAAAAGAAGATTTTATGCTTACGACACGCGAACGCGAGATTCTTTTTTCGCTGGTTGACGGGCTTAGTTACAAAAAAATAGCCGACAAATATTACCTAAGCGTTCACACCATCAGGAAGCATATCTCCAATATTTACGAGAAACTTCATGTACATTCCAAGTCGCAGGCGGTGGCTAAAATACTGCACTCGCAAAAAAACAAATAGCTTTTTTCTCCTTTGTCGGGGTTAGCAACAGCAGCAACAAGGGTGCCATAAGGGTTAACATGGGTTAACACAATTCAATGTTAACCTTTTTAAGTTATTGACAATCAAATAATTAAAAAATAAAAGGGTTAACATGGGTTAACACTCCCCATTAGGCAGCTACCAGGATTACGCCTTTTTCGCCCTTGTTGGTTTGTCTCCAACAAGCACCGGCACGGCGGCACGAATTTCAACTGGTTACTTCCTTATGTAGGATGATTTTCGGATTGTTGGAGACAATTCCAACAATGGCAGAGATAACGTATAAAAACAATAGCGTCTCACATAAGATCAGATGATCTGATCTTATGTGAGGCGCTATCCAAAAATTTTATATCCGTCCGCGTTGTTATTGCTTAACCGGCGGTGTTTGGCCTGCTGCGGCAGCCTGCGCTTTCTTTATCGAATCCTGCTGTTCTTTTTTCTTCTTTTTCTTGAAAAAACCTTTCAATAAAAAGTTGCTTTGAGCGGCCTTCAAATCGGTGTTCAAGGTAGTGGTGGTGGCATGCACGTTAGCCATGGTGGTTTTAGCCTGTCTTACTGTACCCTCCAAATCCTTTGCCATTTTATCGTTGTTCAATAGCCGGCCTATACTGCCCTGGCCGCTGTTAACCTTGGCAACAATGGCCGATAGTCCACCGGTAAGTTCAGCGGCATTATCTATCACTTTAGTCATTTTGGCAATTATCTTATCAACGTCAACCGGGTTTACCGACGCCAATTGATTGCCGTTTTGTACCTCCTCGGTGCTGTTAACGCCGCCCGGCGAAATAACGATAAGTTTATCGCCCATTAAGCCATCACTGCCAATGGCTATTTTAGCATCTTTTTTTACAAATTTTTTCACGTCGTTATTAAGGGTAAGATCAACCCGTGCAGTGCTGTCGTTTACAATGCTAATGTTTTGTACCACGCCAACATTTATACCGGCGAAACGTACATTATTGCCTATTTGCAAGCCGCTTACATTTCTAAATGTTCCGTAAACGTTAAAAGTAGAACTGAAGAGATTGCGCTTGTTGCCAATAAAGAAAATGGCAAATACCAGGAGCGCCAGCCCCAGGAAGGTAAACAAGCCAATTCTCATTTTTTGTGAAGGTGTTGCTTTCATGATATGTCTGTAAAATAAGCGGATACCGCTTTATTGTTTAATTTATGTAGTTCGTTAAATGTGCCCTGCGCTATATACTCGCCGTTATCCATTATCATTACCCTGTCCGATACAATTCGGGCGCATTCCATATCGTGGGTAATAATGAGCGATGATGTTTTATTTTTCTTTTGTATAGATAGGATCAGATCACTGATCTCCCGCGACGTTATCGGGTCCAGCCCTGTGGTCGGCTCATCATATAACATGATCTCCGGGTTTACAATAAGGGTTCGTGCCAGTCCGGCGCGCTTCCGCATACCGCCCGAAAGATCAGCCGGCATCTTATCAATAGCCTCCAGCAAACCAACGTTAGTTAATACCTCTTCAACACGCCGGTCAATGTCGGCCTGGTCGGTTAATTTTAAAATACGGGTTAGCGGGAATTCCATATTTTCACGTACGGTCATCGAATCATATAACGCCCCGCTCTGGAACAAAAAACCTATCCGTAACCGCAGTTCTTTTAATTCCTTTTCATCCATATCGGCAACTTCCTGGCCAAATACTTTAAGCGAGCCTCCATCGGGCTTTAACAACCCGACAATACACTGTATGGTAACCGACTTACCAGTACCCGACCGTCCCAGTACTACGATGTTCTCCCCTCTTTTTAACTGCAGGCTTATATTTTTTAAAACCGTTTTCTCGCCAAATGACTTTTTAAGCCCTTTGATGTCGATAACGATCTCCTCGTTTTTTGAAGCGGGATGCTTGGCTGTTTTGTCTTCCTTCTCTTTCGCGTCGGAAACTGTTTCTTCTCTTTCGATATGCATATTCATCCTACTTATAAAACAATAAACTGGTTATCTGCACGGCAATGGCATCAATAACAAATATCCACAGTGATGCAGTCACTACTGCAGAATTAGCTGCCACGCCTACGCTGGCCGTTCCCCTGTTTGAGGTAAAGCCTTTATAGCAACCCACAAAACCGATGGCGAAGCCAAAAAATATGGTTTTAACCAGGGCGGGTAAAAAATCAGCAAAGTCAATGGCGCCGACTACTTTATTAAAATAAAGCGCGAAGCTCATACTGTCGCGGATATTAAGCGCCAAGAAGCCGCCGGCCAGTCCTATAGCATCGCCGACAATTGACAGTATCGGCACCATTATCGTAGTTGCCAGTATACGGGTTACCACCAGGTACTGCACCGGGTTTGCACCCGAAACCTCCATAGCATCCAGTTGCTCGGTAACTTTCATGCTGCCTAATTCGGCGCCTATGCTCGATGATATTTTACCGGCGCAAATAACGGCGATAATTACCGGACCTATTTCGCGGATAAAAGACACGGATAAAGTACGCGGCAACATATTGGCAGCGCCGAATGCCACCAGCGTGGGCCTGAGCTGTAAAATGAGAACCACACCCATGATAAAGGCTGTAATGCCCACCAGCGTTATGGACCGATAACCAATCTCGTAACATTGCCGCACAAACTCCGACCACTCGAAGCCTCCGGTAAACACGTTTTTAAAAAAATTTACAAAAAACCCTACCTGATCGCCTATTCCTTCCAGCCAACGTTTCCATCCGGGTATTACTATTTCTTCCGCCATATAATTACAATCATTATATTAAATCTGTTTAACCTTAGTAAAATTGGGGCCAGCTCTATATGGGGTATCCATAATTGAGCAAACGGGGGTGCGCCTCGGCTTTATTTTAATTGGAACTGATGTTATAACACCAACGCAGCGATTTTGTTTACTATTCTATACAATTATTAAAAGACCGGGCGAGTCAACCGGAGCGCGTTTACGATTCGGCACAATTTGAAGCGCGCCAAAAGCCATTTTCGCAATCCTCTCCCCACAAATTAATTATGCGTATTTTTGCAAAAAATTTGATGCCTTATGGCCAAAGCAATAATAGCAGGTGCAAGCGGGCTAATTGGCAGCCTACTGCTCTATGATTTATTACAAAGTGCTGCTTATCAGGAAGTTGTGATATTAGTACGCAATAAATTGCCCATTGAGCATAAAAAATTGAAACAGGTTATTGTTGATTTTAACAGGTTAACCGATTATGCTGATGATATTAACGGCCACGCTATTTTTTGCGGCCTGGGTACCACCAGGAAAAAAACACCCGAGCGGACCGTCTACCGGAAGATAGATCATGACTATCCCCTGCAGCTGGCTCAAATAGGTGTAAAAAATGGTGTCGTTCAATATCACCTGGTATCCGCATTAGGCGCAAATGCTGATGCTTCGACATTTTATTTAAAAATAAAAGGCGAAACCGAGGAGGATATTAAGGCAACAGGCTTAAAATGCCTGCATATATATAGACCATCGTTATTAACAGGCAAGCGCAACGAAAAAAGAACTGAGGAAAAAATAGCCGCCGTATTAGCCCGGATAATTGATCCGTTATTAATAGGTGGCCTTAAAAAATACCGGAGTATCCCGGCGAAAACTGTGGCTATGGCCATGTATAAACAATCATTAAAACACCAGGAAGGCGTTTTTGTACACCTATCCGAGCAAATAAAAGAACTATCGTGAGTAATTATATCTCTGCCGAAAATCTTGGCCATTCATTTCATGATCATTGGCTGTTCCGCAATGTATCAATAGGCATTAATCGCGGTCGCCGCGTTGCGCTTGTTGGCATCAACGGCGCCGGCAAATCCACACTTTTAAAATTGTTATCTGGCAGCTTAAAGCCAACCGAAGGCAAAGTTGCGCAAATGCGCGATTTGAACATGGGCTACCTGGAACAGGACCCGGGCTTTAAAGATGCGGTTACCATCAGCGATTATATTTTTCATGCTGATGATGTGCAGCAACAGCTGATCCGTAAATACGAAGAACTGCTGGAAAACGACCCCGATAATGCCAAAGCTATTGCTGATGTAATGGAAGAAATGGGCAATATTGATGCCTGGGAGTACGAGTATAAAATAAAAACCATTTTAGGCCGGCTGGATATTCATCATCTTAATCAAAAAATAAATACACTGAGCGGCGGCCAAAAGAAACGTTTGGCCCTGGCGAAGCTGCTGATTGAAGACCCTGACATCTATATTTTAGATGAGCCGACCAACCATTTGGATATTGATACTATTGAATGGCTGGAGAAGCTATTAACCGATGGATCGAAAACAATATTGATGGTTACCCACGACAGGTATTTTCTGGATAATGTGTGTAACGAGATATTGGAGATTGACAAAGGCAAGATTATTCCCTACGTAGGTAATTATGGCTATTACCTGGAGAAAAAGGCGGAGCGTGAAAGTGCAGATGAAGCGGCATTTCAAAAGAACAGCAATTTACTGCGTAAAGAATTGGAATGGATGCGGCGCCAACCCCAGGCCCGGGGAACCAAATCAAAAGCAAGGATTGATGCCTTTTACGAACTTGAAGATAAAACCAAAAACGGTGGCGCTAAGCAAAAGGTAGAATTAACTGTTAAAACCGCACGCCAGGGCAATAAAATTATGGAGATGAACCATCTTTATAAAGCCTTTCGTGGTCAAACGTTCATCAATAACTTTAGCTATATATTTAAAAAAGGCGATCGGATTGGTTTGGCGGGAAAGAATGGAAGTGGTAAATCGACGCTATTAAACTTGATCACCGGAGCGCTGCAGCCCGATAAGGGCAATATTGATAAAGGCGAAACTACGGTTATTGGGTATTTCCATCAGTCGGGTATTACTTTTAAAGAAGATGAACGGGTAATTGATATTGTAAAAAACGTTGCGGAATTTATTACGATGGCCGATGGCAAGCTTATTTCTGCCTCTGCCCTGCTCACTTTATTCCTATTTCCACCGGCTAAGCAATATGGTTTCATATCGAAATTAAGCGGCGGCGAAAAGAAAAGGCTGCAATTGATGAGCATCCTGATGAAAAATCCTAATTTTTTAATCCTGGATGAGCCTACAAATGATTTGGATATCGATACTTTAAATGTACTGGAAGAGTTTTTAACCAATTATACCGGTGTGCTCATGATTGTTTCGCACGACAGGTATTTACTGGATAAGCTTACCGACCAGCTTTTCATTATGGAAGAAGGCGGTCATGTGAAGATCTATAACGGTAATTATTCATCGTACAGGTTAGAACTCGAAGAAAATAAACAACAAAATAAGAAGAGTGCCGTTGTAGAAGCCCCCATTGTACAGCAGCCGAAAAAGAATAAACTCAGTTTTAAAGAACAAAAGGAACTGGACACGCTGGAAAGTGAGATAGTAGTAATAGAAAAACAAATAGCCGAAAAGAACGCGGAGCTTAATGCAACAGGTATCGACCCAAAAAAACTGGACGAGATAATAAAGCAAATAACGGCACTGAACAGTAAATTGGATGAAAAAAGCTTCCGCTGGATAGAGTTAACCGAATTAAAAGAAGCTTAAATGAAAACACCCGACCTATTGGCATCAGCAGGCGTTATTATATTATTAATAGCTTTCCTGCTTAACTTATATAAAAAGATGCCGACCCAAAGCAACATCTATAAATTTATGAACTTTATAGGCGCGGGTATTTGTTGTTTATCATCTTATTTAATCCGTTTTTATCCATTTGTGGCACTAGAGGGGGTTTGGGCATTTGTAGCCCTATTATCATTATTCAACGTTCCACGTGGAACATCGGCTACTAATAAATAATTTTGTACCCTGTAATGCATTTTAAAGGATGTTCCACGAGGAACATCGACAATTTAAATGAATATTGTGAGGACACAAACTTTTTTACCCGCGCGATTGAAAATAATTAATACATGTTCCACGTGGAACATCATCCCTAAAAAGGGATAAAATATAAATAGAGATGTTTAAAAAATATGATATTATAGTAGTTGGTGCGGGGCATGCTGGTTGTGAAGCCGCTGCCGCTGCCGCTAATTTAGGTTCATCGGTGTTATTAATTACCATGAATATGGGCGTTATAGCACAAATGAGCTGCAATCCTGCTATGGGTGGTGTGGCCAAAGGACAAATTGTACGGGAGATTGATGCCTTAGGGGGATACTCAGGTATCATCACAGACAAAACATCTGTACAGTTCAGGATGCTAAACCGCTCAAAAGGCCCGGCAATGTGGAGCCCAAGAGCCCAGAGTGACCGTATGCGTTTTGCAGAAGAATGGCGCCTCGCATTGGAACGCACACCAAATGTAGATTTCTGGCAGGACACGGTAAACTCGCTATTGGTAAAAGGTAACACTATTGCAGGCGTCCGTACTTCTTTAGGTATCGAAATAGAATCCGGTGCAGTAGTATTAACCAATGGCACTTTCCTGAATGGTGTTATACATATAGGCGAAAAGCGCTTTGGCGGTGGACGCACAGCTGAAAAAGCAGCTACCGGGCTGACAGAGCAATTGGTTGAATTGGGCTTTGAATCGGGAAGAATGAAGACCGGCACCCCTCCCCGCATAGACGGAAGGAGTTTAAATTATTCCTTAATGGAAGAACAATGGGGTGACGAAGAACGTGGTCGCTTCTCTTTCACCGATGTTGAACTGGCAAAAGAACAACGTTGCTGCTGGATAACCTACACCAATACTGCTGTGCACGAAACTTTAAAAGAAGGATTCGAACGATCGCCCATGTTCACCGGGCGCATAAAAGGACTTGGCCCAAGGTACTGCCCATCAATAGAAGATAAAATAAACAGGTTTGCCGAACGCGAAAGGCACCAGATATTTGTAGAACCTGAAGGCTGGAATACTTGCGAAATATATGTAAACGGCTTTTCTACATCCCTGCCTGAGGATATACAGTACAAAGCCCTGGTACAAATTCCGGGATTCGAGAAGGCAAAAATGTTCCGGCCTGGGTATGCCATCGAATACGATTATTTCCCGCCTACCCAGTTATCGCTTACGCTAGAAACTAAACTGATCGGTAATTTATATTTCGCCGGTCAAATAAACGGTACTACCGGATATGAGGAGGCAGCATCGCAAGGTTTTATTGCCGGGATAAACGCCCATCAAAAACTAAAGGACAAGCACGAACTGATCATGAAAAGATCAGAATCGTATATCGGGGTGTTAATCGATGACCTGGTAACCAAAGGCACCGAAGAGCCTTACCGCATGTTTACCTCCAGGGCCGAACATCGCTTACTGCTGCGCCAGGATAATGCCGACATCAGGTTAAGTCCGATGGGCCATGAACTGGGTTTGATAAATGACGAGCGGTTGGAGAAGGTAAAGCTCAAAGTAAAAAACTCCGATGATATAGTTGCATATACCAAAGCCAAATCAATTGACCCGGCAAGTGTAAATGGCCTGCTGGAAGATTTAGGTACCAGTCCCCTATCGCAAAATGCCAAACTCTTTAATTTGCTCAGCCGGCCCCAGGTTGGTTTTGATGAGTTGCGAAAAGCTGATGACGCACTAAATAATTTATTAGCCGCATACAATAAAGAAACTATTGAGCAGGCTGAAATAAAAATTAAATATGAGAGTTATTTTGAGAAGGAATTGGATATAGTGGACCGGATGAAAAAGATGGAAGACAGAGAGATCAATCCGGAGTTTAATTATCACCAATTGGTTTCGTTGTCTAAAGAGGCGCGCGAAAAATTAATGAAGATAAAACCACGTACTTTAGGTCAGGCTTCGCGCATTTCGGGCGTAACACCGTCCGACATATCAGTTTTAATGGTTCACATCGCAAGATGACGCTATAATTTATTGCTAATCAATTTGTTATAAAAATTTTGGATTAGATTAATTATTTTTAATTTTTAATAGTACGGGTCGTCCAAACAAAAAAATCGCTTATATCGCTTAAAAATAATGTTAAATAAAAAATACGTTTTTTGGGTAGCAATTTTACCCCTCTTTACGCTGATTTATGGCTGTGCTAACCGTCAACCACCCGGCGGAGGCCCCAGGGACCACGATCCGCCAAAATTATTAAAGGCTTCGCCGCCCGACATGACCCGCAACTTTAAAGAGAAAGTGATCCGGTTGGACTTCGACGAATTTTTTAAACTGAACAACACGTACACGGAAATTTCGATGAGCCCAACGCCAGCAAAATTACCGGACTACAAAATCAGTAAAAAAAGTTTGGTCATTACCCTGAAGGACTCGTTGGAGAAAAATACAACTTATGTTATAAATTTTGGCAAGGCGATACAAGACGTAAACGAAAGCAATGTCCTGAAAAATTTTACTTACGTTTTTTCTACAGGTGCTCACATCGATTCGTTGAGTATTTCCGGAAAGGTAATTAATACCTTAACCGGCGAACGGGAAAAAGAAGCAACGGTTCTCCTCTTCACCTTAAAACAGGATTCACTTTTATTTGGAAAGAAACGGCCAACAGTTTTCACGACAACCGACTCGGCCGGTAATTTTTCCTTAAATAACCTGCACGCCCAGGACTATAAAATATATGCACTAAAACAGGTAAACGCCACCAAAATATACAACAGCGATAAGGACCTTATCGCTTTCAGTAAAAAGATCATTCATTTGCAGAGCGACAGCTCAAACATCGAGTTAAAATTATTTAAAGAAACACCACAAAATTTCAGGTTGATAGACCGCCGCTTTGACCAGGATGGAAAAATATTTTTCACTTTTAATAAGAGCCTCGATAATCCCTCACTAAAAATATTGTACCCCCCAGACTTTGATAAATATAAAATAACAGACATCAGCAAAACAAAGGATAGCCTGACGCTTTACATGCGCAATATGGATTTCGACTCGATCCGCATGTCGTTCCTGGATAATGGAAAAGCTTTGGATACTATATCGCTGCGGAAAGGAAGGAAAGAATCATTTTTACGGATAGCGGGTTTTCAATACAATGTAAATAACGATTCGAAATTAAAACCGGGCACGCCATTTACCATTACCACAAGCTATCCAATTGAAACCTTTGATCCTGCGTTAATCGTTTTAAAAGAAGACTCTAACGAGGTAAACAATTTTAACATCGTAAGAGATAGCGCAAACACCCGTAAGTTTAGGGTTGACTATAAATGGAAACACAATGCCAATTACAACCTGGTAATAAGTGCAGATGCCTTTACCGATATTTATGGCGGAAAAAATAAAGGAACCCATAAAGCATTCCAGTTAGATAAAACCGAAAACTATAGTCTGCTTACTTTAACAGTAACTGTGCCTGATACCTCAAAACAATATGTGGTGGAATTATTGAACGATAGAAAACAGGTTTTAAGATCAGATATTATCCGCAAAACAGGCAAAATAGTTTATAAGGATTATGTTACCGGCAAATACAATGTCAGGGTGATATACGATGATAATAAAAATGGTAAATGGGACAGCGGTAATATCAAATTAAAACAACAGCCAGAAAATATTTGGGTTGATCCAGACATAATCACCTTACGGCCAAATTGGGAACAGGATACACCGGTACCTATACCAAAGGAACCGTCTACGCCTTAAACCAGCCGGAATACATGATATAACGATCGGGCAGTGTAGCAAGCATCTCGCGCTGCTCTGTCGTTATTGGCTTTATTTTTTTTGCAGGGATACCGGCATACAAAAAGCCGCTTTCGCAGATTGTTTTTTCCAAAACAACCGCGCCGGCCGCTATAATTACAAATTCCTCCAGCACGGCATGATCCATTACAATGGCGCCCATACCTATTAATACATTATTTTTTACCGTACAGCCATGTACCAGCGCATTGTGACCGATAGAAACGCAATCGCCAATATTCGTGGGCGCATAGTTGTAAGTGCAATGTATAACAGCACCATCCTGGATGTTGGTTTTATTACCAATTTTAATATAGTGCACGTCACCCCTTATAACAGCATTAAACCAAACTGAGCAATTATCGCCCATAACCACATCACCTACAATGGTAGCATTTTCGGCTATGAAACATTCTTTTCCCCAGTTTGGGCTAACATTTTTTACAGGCAGGATAACAGGCATATATTTTAATTAGTGAGTGGGTGAATTAGTTATTTTTTTCTGATTAATTATTCCGTTTTTTTAGCAACACCTTGCATAAGTAAACGTATAAGTAAAACCAAAACGCTTTATAATAATAAATTTACTAAACAGCTCTTTTTAAACTATTTACAAAATAAACAGTCGAAATAAAAAATCATTCCGCTTATGAAACAAACTTACTTTTTTATAACCATACTTCTGCTCCTAAGTTTTCAAGGTTGCAAAAAATCAGTCAAAGTCACGCCAATACACCCTGCTACTACTTATACGCTCACAGTAAATGGTGGAATTGGCTCCGGTACTTACCACGCTGGCGATACGGTTTATGTTTTCTCAAACCCACCCACAAATACACAGGTATTTAATACATGGACCGGCGATGCCACTTATATGTCGACATCCAATGAATGGCGAAGCACGCTAATAATGCCTTCAGCAAATATCAACATAGCCGCAAATTATAAAACTATCTCGCCGGTAACATTTACACATACCACTATATATGGCAGCCAGGTATATTATAATATACCTTCATCTTACCGTGGCATATTGCTGGCTTTTCATGGCACCGGTGGCGCCGCAGTAAACTGGACACAAGAACAAGCTGAAAATATAAACTTCTGTAATTATGCCGTATCAAACGGTTATGCTATGGTAATAACTGAAAGCAAAAACCGTACGACAAAACAATGGGACTTATCAGTAAACAACAATGTTGATATAATCAACATCCAGGTAATATTGGACAGCTTAACAATAAATGGAATACTTGCACCAAACAAACCCCTTTATGGCGTTGGTATGAGCGATGGCAGTGCCTTTTGCAGTTTGATAGCTTATGAAAAAGGATACAATGCCGAAGCCTTATACTGTTTGGGCGGTATTAATAATGTATTTCCCTTAACAAAGGTACCGACGATATGGAATATGGCCGTTAACGACGTAACCATGGATCCAAACCGTCAAACTGCAGCGTTGGCAAACTATAACAAACTTTTATCGAGGGGAATACCCTGTCAATACTATGTAAATCCGGCTACACCACTGTATGCATCAAGGTTTACTATAATACCAGCCATTAGTGCCGGCGGATCAACTAACATTTACAATGCATTTAAAAGTGCAGGATATATAAATGCGAAAGGTTTTTTTAATGTAGATCCGATGGTAAATACAGCCTGGCCGGCGGCTATCCCCTCACCGTATAACCCGGTAGCGGAAGAACCCATAAGTGATCAGTTATATGTAGCTTACGCCCAGCATAAATTTTATAAAGATTCCAATTACCGGACGATTTCTTTCTTCAACAAATTTTAACCTTATTGAGAGGATAAAATCACTTAAAAAAGAAACTACATTAATTAATTTTATAATTTAGCAGGTACAAACAACAAGCGGAAATAGCTCAGCTGGTAGAGCATCAGTTTCCCAAACTGAAGGCCGCGGGTTCGAATCCCGTTTTCCGCTCTTAAAATTCTGCTTATATTTTATTAGAATGCTTATAAATTCGGTTTTACCTAAAGTATTCTTATTAATCTCAATCGCATTTTTCATTAATAAAAATAGACTCGCCATCACCGAGCAAAGGGATTGGCCGTATGATTATAAAATGAGTTCTTTCATCCGAATAGACGATATTAGTGATATCGAATTATTTAATGAGTGGACACATAAAAAATGGCATTTAAGCCAAAAAAGCTTGCAAAAAGTAAAGTTGATTTTTAAGAATTCGACGGCATGCAAATGCCTCATCCTTAAACCTGGTCACTGGGATATGATTATATCCATGAAGGATAAAAGGCAATATAATATGTATATGTACCCAAATTCAGTATTTTTTGATCCGGGATACACCAAAAATGAAAATGAAATTCCTTTCTCTGTTAAACTAGCTCAATCAATAAATTGGGATAAACTGAACTAAGGTATCTACAAAATACTGTATCCTTGATAACACTAGCATAATACCGATAACCAAAAGCAAAATGTAAGAAGCGCGTTCTAATTCCGCTTCTGCTCATGCAGACTTACGAAGTTATAAAAACTTCGTAAGTCTCTATCTATTTAAAATACCGTATCCTCAATAACATTAGCATGATATGGATAATCTGTAGTAGAATGTAATCCCCTGCTTTCTTTACGCAGCATGGCCGATTTTACCACAATATAAGAAACCTGTATCAAATTACGTAGTTCGCAAAGTTTTACTGATAATTTGGTTTTCTTGTAAAAATCTTCTGTTTCCTCATACAATAAACCAAGGCGGCGCATCGCGCGTTCAAGTCTGAAATCAGATCTTACGATACCCACATAATCATTCATAATCTTCTGCATCTCGCGCACATTGTGGGTTACCAGGATGTCTTCGTTAGATAGTTGTACACCCTGTTCATCCCAGTCGGGGATATTTTCAGGAATAACAGCTGTTTCAAATTGCAATAGCGAATCTTTATAAATACGATGTGCAAATACCAAAGCTTCGAGTAATGAATTGGAAGCTAACCTGTTAGCACCATGTAAGCCAGTTGACGAACATTCGCCGCAGGCATATAATCGTAATAATGAAGATCTTCCAACGTGATCAACCATAATACCGCCACACATATAATGACAAGCCGGCGCAACGGGGATCATATCTTTCGTCATATCGATACCGATATCCAGGCATTTAGCATAAATATTAGGGAAATGGGCTAAAATATCTTTTTTACTGCGATGCCTGATATCCAGGTAAACAAAATCTTCACCCGATTTTTTAATTTCGGCATCAATAGCCCTGGCAGTAATATCCCGCGGTGCAAGCGACTTTCTCTCATCATACTCCTGCATAAACTCTTCGCCATTTGTACGCTTTAAAACACCACCAAAACCGCGCACAGCCTCCGATATCAGGAATGAAGGATATTCGCCTGGATTATATAAGGCAGTAGGATGGAATTGAATAAATTCCATATTCCTCACTTTTCCTTTAGCCCGGTAAACCATGGCAACACCATCACCGGTAGCGATAGTTGGATTAGTTGTAATAGCATAGATATGCCCCGCACCACCAGATGCCATCACGGTAACTTTAGCTAATATCTTCTCTACATTTTTAGTGTGATTGTTAAAGGCATAGATACCATAACAGGTGATATCAGTTGTCGATTTATCTACAAATACACCCATGTGATGTTGCGTGATCAGGTCGACCGCGAAGTAATGGGTTAAAATTTCAATATTAGGGTTACTGTGTATCTGCTCCAGTAATGATCTTTCAATCTCAAAACCGGTAATATCTTTATAATGTAATACCCTGAATTCGGAGTGACCGCCCTCTTTAGCCAGATCGTAAAATCCTTCGTTCGTTTTATCAAAATTGGTTCCGTAATCAATAATTTCACGTATCCGGGCCGGGCCTTCTTTAACCACCGCTTCCACTACTTCTTTATCACAAAGGCCATCACCAGATATCAACGTATCTTCGATATGCTTTTCAAAGGAATCATCTTTTTTATCCACAACCACCGCAACGCCGCCCTGGGCATACTTAGTGTTTGACTCATCTTCGTTTGATTTGGTAACTATCAGTACTTTACCATGTTTTGCAGCCTTAAGGGCAAAACTCAAGCCGGCAATACCTGATCCTACCACCAAAAAATCCACAGTCCTCGTCATAAATTATATATAAAATGTGAAAAATAGCCAGCTATGTTAATAAGCGGTATAAAACCTGTTAATTTTGTGTAAACAAAAACCTAATAAGTAATTGCAAGGTTGATAACCCCACTTTTTTATGCAAATCTTAATAAATTATACCCGACTTTTGCCCCGATAAAACGCCAAAGCTAACATTTTACACAGTACCAAACTATTAACAAATAACTTTTAAAAGATTAATTTGCTTGTCATATCAATTTAAAAATCAACCGGGTAAGTAATAAAAAACACATCTTTTTTGTTAATAAATAATTAGAAAAAATATTTTAGCAGCTTTGCATAACTAATTTTACACATAACTAACACCTTAATAACAATAGCTTTTTTATATAAATTAAAATAGTTGTTATTAATTGAATTGTTGAAATGGATACTTTTGAAGAAATAAACCTGAAAGGATTTGCCGACGAATACATTGATCCGTCGCTCGATCTTTTCACCGAAATTGAGAAATTAAAAAAACAAAAAAATGCAGTTATCCTTGCGCATTATTACCAGGAGCCTGATATACAGGATATTGCCGATTATATTGGCGATAGTTTGGGATTATCGCAGCAAGCCGCAAAAACGGATGCCGACATTATCGTTTTTGCCGGTGTGCATTTTATGGCCGAAACTGCCAAAATATTATCTCCTTCAAAAAAAGTTTTACTACCCGACGTAAAAGCCGGCTGCTCATTAGCCGACAGCTGCCCGCCGCATTTGTTCAGAAAGTTTAAGGAGCAATATCCTGATCACCTGGTGATAACTTATGTGAACTGCACAGCCGAGCTAAAAGCCATGAGTGACATAGTTTGTACCAGCAGTAACGCGGTAGGCATTGTGGAAAGTTTACCGAAAGACCAGAAGATCATCTTCGGTCCGGATAAAAACCTGGGGGCCTATGTGGCTAAAAAAACAGGCAGGGATTTGGTTTTATGGAACGGCGCCTGTATGGTGCATGAAATTTTTTCGAGAGAAAAGATCACCAAACTAAAAGAGCGGCATCCCGGTGCAAAACTGCTTGCCCACCCTGAGTGTGAAGAAGTTATTTTACAACTGGCTGATTATATAGGATCAACCACCGGTATTTTAAATTATGCATCTAAACATGATGATAAGGAATTTATAGTAGCAACAGAAGCCGGTATTTTGCATCAGATGCAAAAAGAAAATCCGGATAAAGTATTTATACCGGCCCCGCCAAATAACAATTGCGCCTGTAACGACTGCCCGCACATGAAACGTAATACCCTGGAGAAGCTTTACCTCTGCTTAAAAAATGAAGCGCCGGAAATATATGTACCACAGCATATTATTGATTTGGCTGTAAAGCCTATTGAGCGGATGCTGGAAATATCGGCGCAGCTGGGGTTGTAGTCGATGGTCGATAGTCCATGGACCATGGTCGGATATTGTTTTGCGGAATAGGCCTAAAATCTCAAAAAATTTTCCCGCCTTCGGCGGATATTATGGAGTGGGTTGGGCCGTTTTTTCGAGGCATAAATAGACTTATCAACAGATTTTACCCACAAGGGGTTTTACCTTTAAAAACCGACATTTTATAAAAATTTTTTCCGCCTTCGGCGATAGGACTGACCGGGTTTCGCCGCAAAAAAATCACCGATCCCCTTTCAGGAATCGGTGAAATCAATTCAAAAATCGGTGAAATCCCTTATTGAGCTTTAGCCAGCCACAACGATGCGTTTATAAAAAATGCCGGGTGCGAAGTAAAGCCCGATGGAGAATCGCCGGACCAGCCATTTTGCAGGTTGTCGCCGGTATCGCCGGTGCCGTCGTCAGCAGGTGAGCTGTCACCAACAAATACTACCCTACCCGAGCCATAAACCGAAAGCAAGGCCATAACGCCGGTTGTACCGCCATTGGTGCTGCTTTGGCGCCAGAACAGGCCTTGTACATTAGCATTTTGCGCAGGATATAAGGTTGCGGTGGTGCCATCATAAAACGACATTTTAGAAGCTGTACCGGCAGCGCCACCCAATACTGTTTTGGCATTGGTATTGGTGCCCGTATAAACGTTACTGCTGGGTTGTTCGCTAATATCAATATAATCGATATTGAAACCGAAAGGCTTATTATTGTTGATGCCGTTGTTGGTCATCAGGTCGTTCCAAACACGTGGCGAGTCGTAACCATCACCGTCACGGTCGGATGGATTGTAGCCATTGGAATCGGTACCACCGGTAGTAGCGGCTGTATGGTCGGCTACCATCATAAGGCCACCGCCGGCGGCCACAAAGTTCATGATAGCTGTTTTTTCGGCGGCGGTAAACAAGCGGTTGGGTTCAATAACCACATATACATCGTAATTGCTCAAATCCTGCGGATTGCTGCTGTTGCCGTAAGTAATGGCGGTTCCTTCAGGTAGTGTTTCTACCAGTTCGCCCTGTTTAACCAGCGCAATGGCCCATGAGGATGAAGCGCCTTTCCAATATGTTTCGGCAGTTGTTGAAGTTATGCCTGTGTATGACGGTGTTGGTGTGCGTTGGGCTTTGGTTTCCAGCGTAGTACCACCAGTGTAAATTGGCACCTGCTCGGTTCCGTCGGCATCAATTTGCCAGTCGGCACTGCCGGCATTTTCGTATTTGGTAGCGTCGAACAAATATTTTTTCCCGGTAAGTACAGTTCCGCCGGTTCCACCGCCACCGGTGGTATTGTCGTTAATGGTAATATCATCAATGTTGATGCGGTTACTGCCGCCGGTAAGCTTGCGGATCTGCAAACGGGCATTGCCGGTTACGTTAATGGTAAAGCTTTGGGTTTGCAAAGTTGTGGTGGTGGCAATGCTGCCGCCGCTTTGTGTCCAGGTGCTGCCGCCATTGGTTGAATACCACAGGCCCCAGGTGCTGCTGCCGTCGCTGCCGTAGGTGCCATGTTTTATGGTAACGGTACTGATGCCGGTAGTTACATCAAACAGCATAGTAATGGTGCCGGTGTTGCGCATCCTGGCCGACCATGTGCCATCCTTCAAATCGCCGCTCAGGTTGCCGATCAGCGCATCAAACATATTCCACGAATTGCTTTGCAGGGTAACATTGTCGCCGCTGCTTGAGCCTGTCGGTGAAACGTCATAAGCAGTTTTAGGGCTGGTACTGCCTACCTCAAAATCTTCGGATAATACAACCGATGGCAATGCCGATTTTAAATTAAGCCCGGCGGGAAGTTTGGCGTTAGGGTTTTGAGTGTTCTCCGACTTTTTACAGCCGCCCAGTAGTACAGCCGCCAAAGCAATGGCGAGCACAGGATACCTGAATTTGTTAATGATTTTCATACGTAAATGGTTAAGTTAAATATTGCTTAAAAGTCAATAATAAAACCCGACAAATTGTTTAATAATTATTATATTAACATTAAGATAATAATACAGCACTTACTATCGCCCAGCGAAATACTGGCAATGATTATGAATGAATATATGGCGGGATATCTTTAGCGGAATTTTTGGGCCGCTATTGTTTTAACGTTTCGTACTTTTGCAAAACGATTACACCGATTACGGTCAAAGCAATCGGTGAAATCAACCAGTAATCGGTGTAATCCCAAAAACATGTTCGAAAACGAAGAAAAAACCAATATAGAATCACTGGGCGAATTTGGCCTGATAGATCATCTGACAAAAAATATCAAAATAGAACAAAAAAGCACAGTAAAGGGTGTTGGAGATGATGCTGCTGTGCTTGATTTTGAAGGTAAAAAAGTACTGATTTCCACAGATATGCTGCTGGAAGGGATTCACTTCGACTTGGCGTACACGCCGCTTAAGCATTTGGGCTATAAAGCAATACAGGTTAATTTAAGCGATATATACGCCATGAATGGCACGGCTTCGCAGGTTACGGTATCGATAGGTATGTCGAGCAAGTTTCCGCTGGAAGCTATTGAAGAACTATACGAAGGGATTTACCTGGCCTGCGAAAAATATAATGTCGATTTAATTGGCGGCGATACCACGTCATCAAAACAGGGCCTTGTAATTAGCGTGACCAGCATTGGTTATGCTGATGAAAAGGACGTAGTTTACCGAAACGGGGCCGAAGAAGGCGATTTGATATGTGTGTCGGGCGATTTGGGTGGAGCCTATACGGGGTTGCAACTACTGGAGCGCGAAAAGCTCATCTACCTGGAAAACCCCAACATTCAGCCCGACCTGGAGGGAAAAGATTATATTATTGAGCGGCAATTAAAACCCGAGGCCCGCAGGGATATTATTGAACTATTGAAGGATATTGAAGTTAAGCCCACGGCGATGATCGACATATCTGACGGACTGGCCTCGGAGATCCTCCACATCTGCAAACAAAGCAACAAGGGCTGTAATTTATACGAGGAGAAAATACCGTTGGACCCAATGACGTTTGAAACCGCGCGCGAATTTAACCTGGACCCGACGGTTTGCGCGCTAAGCGGCGGCGAAGATTATGAATTGCTGTTCACCGTAAAACAAGCCGATTACGATAAAATAAAGTTTAAAATGGACATCACCATTATCGGCTATATCACCGAACCATCGGCCGGCTGTAACCTGGTAACCAAAAGCGGGAATTCACATCCGTTAAAAGCCCAGGGCTGGAATGCTTTCCCCCCGGCTCCCTGAAGGCTACAGTGTACCCACATCTATAATGACTAATCAAATATTAGATGCCCCATCGGGGCTACCTATTTGTAGAAAAAAAGCCGAAAATCATTTGCCTCGTAGAGGCTACCCTTATACAAAATTGTTAGTTTACTTTGTTAGCTGAGGGCAGCACCGAAGGCGCTGTGATGTTTGCTACATAATATTTCTACAAATAGGTAACGCCTACGGCGCATAAAAGCTTGTGGTACACAGGAGCCCTAAAGGGCGAGGATAAAAAAAGCGTCGGGACGGGTGGAATAAATAATTATTTATAAAATAAATTAAAAATTTTCCTATCATTATAATCTTTTATACCCTCAGGTGGGTGTAAATAAATTAATGAAAAAAGCCTTATCGCTTGCTTTTCTTTGTTTTGCTGCTGTAATAGTGAACGCCCAGCAAGGCGTGCTGTTTAAAATTAAATATATCCCCAATCAGTTATACCAAACCGAGACCAGCAGCACCATGAATATGCTGATGAATTTTTCGGGGGACACGGCAAAGGTCAACGCGGTTAAGGCAAGCGGTGTAAAACTACCCATGACCATGATAGGGACTTCTGTAATGCACATGGAAGTTAAATCGGGCGCGGTTAAAACAGGCAATGTTTTCCCGATAACATTTAAATACTCGGATATAAAGTCTAAACAGGTCATAAACGACCAGGAAAAGGATGGCCCGCCTAATCCGATGCAGGGGCTAACGATCTATGGCGGAAGTACCATCGATGGGCAAATTCATGTTGATTCCATATCCGGCAAAACGCTGGATGAGCAATTGAAAACAACCATTACCACGGCAATCGGCAATCTGTCAAAACAGGTAAAATTCCCCGAAACACCCTTGCATGTAGGTGAAACGTTTATCCAGGAAACCCCGATCAATCTGCCCGTTGGAGGCATCAACTTGAAGTTTGTGGTTAAAATAATTTACAAGCTGCAAGGTATCAGCGGAAACCAGGCTTCTTTTGATTTGGACCAAACGCTCACATTGGATTTGAGCGGCCAAAAAGATGATGTAAGCCTGACTGCTTCGGGAAGTGGAAAGGGGTCGGGTAAAATGGTGTATGATATTGCAAAAAATTATCCAACATCACTAAATAGCGATATCGATTTTACTTTTAAAGTATTGATACAGGATTTGACGATGGATTGTACCGCAAAAATTTCGGCGATAAATAAAACTACCATCGCCGATTTAAATAAATAGACAAAAAAAGAAAACGCAATATGAAAAAAATAATATTATTCGGTTTGATGGCCCTTGGATTTGGCCAGGCTAACGCGCAGGACGCGGTGTTGTTTAAAATGCAGCAAATGCCCAATCATAAGTACACTTCGGAAATAGGCATGGGTATGGATATTCATGTAAACATGACGGGTAACCAGGCCATTCTTGATAAATTAAAGGCAAAAGGCGTGACAATGCCCGTGGCAGTGAAATTGAACATTAGTGGAAATATGAATATGAGCACTGGAAAAGCCGCTGCTGATAATAGTTTTCCGGTTATGGTTGCGCTTGGACTCCAGGACCTTTCAATAGATTTTAACGGGCAAAAGATAGAGCCTTTGAAAGGAAAAGATATTGATGTTAAAGTATTTGGGCATAATGAGGCCGACGGCACTATGGTGGCCGACTCATCCTTCGTGAATGGTAAAAAAGACACAGCGCGGTCATCGTCAAATATGCTGAGCGCTTTCAAAAAACAAGTTAAATTTCCGGATCACCCGTTAAAAGTAGGTGATTCATTTACACATGAGGCGCCGATTAATTTGCCATCGACCACAAAACTTGGTATCAATGCTACCAAAACGCTGGTTAAAACCACGTATAAATTAATCAGCATAGCCGATGGAAAAGCATATTTTGATGTAGCCCAGGATTTGGATATCGAAATGACAATAAAGGGTCTTAACGCAAGTATTACCGGCGGTGGAACCGGGAAGTTAGTCTACAGCATTAAAGACAGCTACCCACTTTCGTTAGATAATACTGTAAATATGAAACTTAAGGTAACTGCCGGAACAATGATAGTTGATGGGACGGCAGATATAACGATCAATAGTAAAAATACTATTAGCCAATAAAAAAACAGCAGGTTAAAAGCCCGCGAAAGCATTGCTTCGCGGGCTTTTTTATGAGATAAATTAGAACTACAAATTTCCCGATTCCCAATTGGACCAGTGATTATTGGGTTTTTGTTTGGGTTTCCACAACGAGGTATCTCTTTTTGCCAGTATTTTAGCGATTAGCCGATAGGTTTCATTTTTTGATGGCAGGTTATGCTTGTTATAGATGCTTTCAAAATGAAATTTATCAAGGGTCATTAGTTTTGGCAGATCTGCCGGGATCAATTCTTTAATCTCTTTTTCTGTTGCGCTTATGGAAGTCGGGTCGGTATCGTTGAGATAACGGACGATATCACCAAAACCTACCAGGTGCCTGGGGTTTTCTTTTCCATCGAAGCGTATTCCGTCTTTTAAATATTTCGTGCTATCGTGTTCTATCCTGATCTTTCGACCCCGCACCATAACATATTCTGCATCAGGGCTGATGTATTCAAACGTTTCCATGTCTGTACCCACCCGGTTGCGAATTCGCTCGTATTCCTCGCCAGAGATTAGTTCAACATCCTTCGAATTTGAAAAATAAGTTATACCGCCATACTGCTCAATTTTTGGTCTTGTACAATTACCAAAATAATCCAGCTCAATTTCCGCGTCACTACCCCGGTTTTGGTAGCCGCTTTTTTCAAAAACGATGGCCCAGCGGGTACTATCGGCATATAAATGAATTCTGCTGCTCGCCGTTAAACAATAACCATGTTCCAGGTCGAGAAAGAATGAATAGGTGATGGTGGATGGTTTTGTTTCTCCTTTAATAAAATCGTCGTACGTATATTCACGGTGAATATTATTAAAGCTGCTATCCAATTGCGAAAGGATATCGTGTTCGGTAAACCGCCGTTTTTTAGTACCACAACGCGAGTAGCCTGATAGGATTAAACCGAGGGCAATAATACAAATCAGTCCTGTTTTAATTTGCATCCGGGAGTTTTTCATTGTTTCCTGGTTTTTTATACAATATTGTTTTTATTAGCCTTAGCCCGCCGTAGCACTATTCCTCATCCCCAATATATTTCTGATCCAGCTGCTTATTGGCTTTTGCACCAAGGCTCTTAATTTTTTCGGCAGTTTTGGTCAGGTTGCCATTGCCATCGGTTAATTTGTTAAATGCATTATCATAAGCATTTTGGCTTAATTTAATATTTTTTCCAATGCCCTCCATGTCGCCAACAAAGCCAACAAATTTATCGTACATCGCCCCGCTGAGCCGGGCAATCTCCAGTACGTTGCGGTTCTGGCGTTCTTGCTTCCAAATACTGGCTATAGTGCGCAGTGTGGCCAGCAAGGTCGACGGACTAACAATCACCACCCGCTTATCCCAGGCGTCGCTAAAGAGCTCCGCATCTATCTGTACGGCTAAACTGAAAGAGGATTCTATCGGCACAAAAAGCAAAACAAAATCGGGCGAATCGATCTGGTACAGGTCGTGGTAGTTTTTGGATGATAAATTTATCACGTGCCCGCGGATAGATTCCACGTGTGCTTTGGAGAATAACTTCCGCTCGTCCTCGGTTTCGGCATTTACCAAGCGCTCATAAGCGATCAGCGATACTTTTGAGTCGATGATGAGATGCTTTTCGTCCGGCAGGTCTATAATGGCGTCGGGTTGCAGGCGCGTTCCATCCAGACCGGTGATACTGGCCTGCAGGCGATACTCACGGTCGCGTACCAGCCCCGATCGTTCCAGCACACGCTCCAGGATCACTTCGCCCCAGTTACCTTGTTTTTTATTGTCGCCTTTAAGGGCCCGGGTTAAATTTTGCGCTTCCTCGCTGATGAGTTTATTGAGCGACATCAGCTGGGTAATTTCGCCGCGCAGTACGTTCCGCTCATCCGATTCGGCTTTATAAACCTTATCAACTTTTTCTTCAAAAGCCTTTATGTTTTCTTTTAGCGGGTTTAATAAAATATCAAGGTTGGTACGGTTGGTTTCGATAAACCGCTGCGATTTTTCATCCAGCAGTTTGTTAGCTACGTTTTGAAACTCCAGTTGAAATTTTTGCTGTATTTCCTGGATAGATTTTTCCTGGTCGGCCAGGCGTTGCCGCTGTGCTACAAATTGCTCTTCGGCTTTGGCCAGCCGATTTTTTTCGACAAGCAATTCCTGGTTGAGCGCTGCCGTCAGATGATCGTATCTTATCCGTTCGTCTTGTAAAAGCTTGCCGGCTTTATCACGCTCCGACGCCAGGCCCAGCGCGCGTTCTTCGGCTTTTGCATGGGCAATCTGCAGGATATTGATTTCGTTTTGAAGGCGCTGCATTTCCGCTACGGGTACCCCCTCTTTAGCAACGGGCTTCTTTAAAAAAAGCAGAACAGCCACCAACAGAATAACAACGGAAGCGATGAAGAGGTAATCAGTCATTTTGATAAAAATATTAGCAAAACGAAAGTAGGGATTATAGCTGAAAGCAAAAAGACCAAAGCACAAAGCTTTTTTGCTTTTAGCTTTAGTCTTTCAGCTTTTCGCTTTACTTACAAAACTTAGCGATATTGTCGGACGCATCCTTGTTGCCCAGTTCAAGCGCTTTTTTAAAATCAGCGCAGGCACCTGTCAGATCATTCGACAAATTTTTTGCGATGCCGCGGTTGTTGTAGGCGTCGGCATTTTGTGCATCAAGGGCAATTGCCTGTGTATAATCTTCAATAGCGCCTTTGTAATCCTCCAGGTTGCGTTTACTGAGGCCGCGGTTGTAAAAGGCATCTACATATTTGGGATCTAAAGCAATGGTGGTTGTGTAATCCTCCAGGGCGTTTTTATAATCTTCCAGGTCGAATTTGGCATTGCCTCTTTTAAAGTAGCCATCCGGATCTTTGGGTTCAAGGGCAATATATTTGGTACAATCGTCCACAAAATCGGTAAAGTTGTTCGAGGCTTCATCGGCCAGTCCGCGGTTATAATAGGCATTAGCGTATTTGCCGTCTATCGCAATAGCCTTATCAAAATCAGCAATCGCCCCGGCATTGTCATTCAAGTGGAATTTTGAAAGCCCCCGGGCGTTATAGGCATCAATATCGTTGCTGATGGCTATATCTTTAGTATAATCCTCAACCGCGCCGGCATAATCTTCCATATAGCGTTTGCAATCGCCGCGGCTATAATAGGCGTCGCCATTATTGGCAACTAATTCAATAGCCTTGGTGAAATCTTCAATAGCACTTTTGTAGTCTTTGAGCGCTTTTTTAGCCAGCCCGCGATTATAATAAGGGCTTTCAAAGGTCGGTTTCAGGGCGATAGATTTGGTATAATCCTCTATTGCTCCTTTGTAATCTTCGAGGTGTTTTTTGGAAATCCCGCGGTCGTTAAAAAAGTCAGCATCGGTTGGGTCAATCGCTATGGCTTTCGTATAATCGTCCACAGCCCCCTTAAAATCTTCCAGGTATCTTTTTGCCAGCCCCCGGTCATAATAAGCCGCGGAACTTTTGGGATTAATAGCCAGGTATTTGGTATAGTCGTCTATGGCACCCTGGTAATCCTTTAACCCTGATTTAGACCGGCCTCTCTGAAGGTAAGCATCCTCGTTTTTGGTATTTAGTTTTATAGCCTGGTCCAAATCGGCTATCGCACCATTAAAATCATCGAGATTAAATTTTGCATCGCCCCGTTTATACCAGGCATCGGCATCGTTGGGCTGGTCGGCAATTTTTTTGCTATAATACTTAACAAAGTTTACGTATTTGATGCTGTCGGCATTGGGCTTTTGCGCAAAAGCGAAACATGGCAGGATAAGAATAATTACAAGGAGCTTTTTCATTTAATTGTGGGCTAAAGGTTTCCACAACTAATATAACAGTTTTCTTTTATACTAAAATGAAAATGTAGAATTGGACAAATAAAAATAAAGGGCGAATGCTGAGATAGCGGCTTTATTTAACCTTTTCGACCCTTAAGCCAACGTCGCTCACTTCGCGCAAGGGGTTATCGCGCATGTTTTGTTCGATGTAAAAGTGATAAACGCCCTTTGCCGGAAATTTATAAGCCGTTTCAAAAGGCAGCTGGTAACTATACAGGTTTCCGGAACCCTCGCCTAACCATTCGCCGTCTTTATTGGCTAAGGTAAATTCATGACGCTTAACGTCAGTTTTTTTATCGGGCCCGGTCTGGCTGATCAGTACAAAAATATTGGAGTACTTATAATCGGCGGTTACCCGCAAATTCATGTATAAATTATAGGCTATGCCAGGGTCCTCAACGGTGACATCGAAACCAAATTTATTTAAATAAACCCAATTATGGTTGGTTACTTCAACGTTTTTATCGAGCACTGCATTTTTATCGGTACAGCCGGTTGCCACCATGCTGAAAGATAAAAATAGCAGCCCCCAAAAGATATTAAAACCCTGTTTCATTTACTGAGCGTCTGGCTTTCCACCTTCCCGGTTGTCCGGACGGTTGTTTTTGTTCCTGTTTGGCCGGTGTTTTTTATTCCGGTTATTGTTACTTCCTTCTGGTCTTGGCCCTTGTGCACCTTCGGGCCTTGGGCCTTGCGACTGTGCGTTAGCTGGCCTTGGTCCCTGTTGCGGCGCGTTGCCCGGGCGTGGCCCCTGTTGCTGGCCTCCCGGCGGACGTTGTCCCTGTTGCTGTGGATTTCCCGGGCGCGGGCCATCAGTTCCCCCACCGGGACGGTTGCCCCTGTCGCGGTTCCGGTCGTTGCGGTTTTTGTTTTTCTTTTTATTGCGGCTATGCTCGTCCAGGCGGGTTAAACTATCCTGCCCAACAACGTTTTCATAATCCAATATTTTTACCGGCTTGGTTTCAACTTCTATAACCTCTCCCAAATCAGGCGGTACAATGCCGTCGCGGTTCATTTGCTGGACTTCTTTAACACGGTCCAGTGTAAGCGGTATCCACGATTCTTCGCGTGGGTAGCTAAACCACATCAGCTTTTTAAAGATGTCGGTTTTTTGCAGACGGGCATCCCCTTTTTCGGTCCTTAAAACATTCACGTTGTCGGGGATATATTTAAGGGCGTCCATATAGGTATCCAGCTCGTAATTTAAACAGCACTTTAACTTGCCGCATTGGCCGGCTAGTTTAAGGGTGTTTAATGAGAGGTTTTGATAGCGCGCTGCCGAGGTTGATACGGTTTTAAAGTCGGTTAACCAGGTGCTGCAGCAAAGTTCGCGTCCGCAGGAGCCTATGCCACCCAGGCGGCTCGCTTCCTGCCGCATCCCGATCTGCCGCATCTCGATGCGGATACGGAAAGTTTCGGCCATTTTTTTAATCAGTTCCCTGAAATCTACGCGGCCTTCGGCAGTATAATAGAATGTTGCTTTGCTCTTGTCGCCCTGGTAATCTACATCGCTTAACTTCATCGAAAGGTTAAGCTCCAATGCCAGCTTGCGCGATTTATGCATGGTTTCCCATTCCAGATCTTTGGCGGCTTTCCACTTTTCCACGTCGGCCGGAGTGGCCCGGCGGTAAATCTTTTTGGCCACATCGGCTTCCCTTACCCTGCGCTTTACCATCTGCATCCGCACCAGCTCGCCGGTTATCGAAACATGGCCAATATCGTAGCCACCGGTGGTTGTTTCCACCGCTACCAGTTCGCCCGCCTCCAGGTAAATATTGTCGTTATTCAGATAAAACTCCTTTCGCGAACCTTTAAACTTGACCTCGATAATGTTAAACGGTTTATAACTTGCCGGCATATCCATATTGGACAGCCAGTCGTAAACATCTAATTTGCTGCAGCCATTAGTGAGGCATGCACCGTTACTTTTGCAGCCCGCAGGAGCGCATCCGCCTCCTGTTGAGCAACTTCCACATCCCATATTTATTGGTATATCAGGTGTCCGCTTTTTGGCGGATCGTTAAACTTATTAGTTTTATAATCTGTAAAGATACATCTAAAAATAAAATTTTAGGGTTTGCATTTCTTTCGATATGATAATGTGCTTTCTCGAGCTCATTAATAATACCCTGCGCCAGGGGAACGCTCATCACATTGGCCATTCTTTTGGCGGTTTCCAGCTCGGCGGCCGGCAAATGCACCAGGCTTTCGGCCCCTGATAAAATCAGGCAGCACTCCCGCAGAAAACTTGCGCCATAGCGCAAAAAATTCTTCTGATTTTCGCGGCCCAGCTTGGCGGCCTGGTCAACAAAGCCAACAATTTCAATTCCTTTATTGCCAAAGCAAAGGCGGAGCCACTGCACAAACTGACCGTGGAAACCATTGCTTTCATTCTGTAGCATAGCCAGCGCTTCCGCCAGGTTACCATTGGCTAAATAGGCGATTTGCGATGCCGCTTCGTCAGTCTGGTTGTGCTTTTCAACCAGGTATGCTTTAATATCCTGGAAACCCAGGGCCGGAATTTTTATCAGCTGCGTACGCGACAGGATGGTGTTTAATATCTGGTCCTGGTTTTCGGACACCAGTAAAAATAAAGTATTAGGCTGTGGCTCTTCAATAATTTTTAACAGGGCGTTGCCTTGCTTGTCCAGGTATTCGGGCAGCCATAGGATTAAAACCTTGTAGGCCGATTCAAACGGCTTAAAGCTCAGTTTACGGATGATCTGGTGGCACTCTAAAATATTGATATTGGCTTGTTTGTTGCCCGCATCCAGGTAGCCGCGCCAGGTATCGATGTTCAGATAAGGGTTGTCTGAAAATGCCGTGCGCCAGTTTTCTATAAAATCGATGGAACTTTCCTTGGGTGTGCCAAAATTGGGATACGAAAAATGCAGGTCGGGGTGCATCAGCTTTTCGTATTTGCGGCAGGAGGAACATTCGCCGCAGGAGTCATTATCCTGGCGGTCTTCGCACGATAAATATTGCGCATATGCCACTGCCAGCGCCAGGCTACCGGAGCCAGCCGGCCCCAAAAACAGTTGCGCATGACTCACCCGGTTTTCCTTAACCGAATTGACCAAACGTTGCTTTACAGCATCCTGTCCTACTATTTGCTTAAACTGCATTGGTGCAAGGTAATAAATGTATCAGAGATTAGAGACCAGAGATTAGAGATTAGTAGGAAAAAGCAAGATGTTTTACCGAATATTGACGCGGTATAATATTGACACAAGAACTACCTTTGTAAAATGAGCACCCCAACCTCTAATCTCCAACCACTAATCTCTCCAAACAAATGCGTGTAATGGCCTTTGACTATGGTACCAAGCGGATCGGCATTGCCGTTACCGACCCGATGCAGATCATCGCCACCGGGCTGGATACCATTCATCCCAATCAAATTATAGAATACCTGAAAAAATACCTGCTTACCGAACAGGTGGAACGCTTTGTTATAGGCGAACCTAAACAAATGGACAACACCCCATCGCAATCGGCCGTACATGTTAAAGGTTTTGTAAACCTGTTAAAAAAGACCTTTCCCGAAATCCCAATCGAAATGCTGGACGAGCGCTTTACCTCGAAAATGGCCTCAGCAACCATTGCCCAAAGCGGAATGGGCAAAAAAGCAAGGCAGAATAAGGAGCTGGTGGATACCATATCGGCGGTGATATTGCTGCAGTCTTATATGGCAAAAAGCTATTAATTATCGGTTTTTAAGAATTTTCTTACCTTTGCCGGATGGAGATACTCCCCAATGAGCTTCAGGAATATTTAGATGCCCATTGCGATCCGGAGCCGGAAGCATTGCAAAAGATCAATCGCGAAACCTATTTAAAGGTTTTGCGGCCGCACATGCTATCAGGGCATTACCAGGGGAGGATACTTAGTTTCCTGAGCAAAATGATACAGCCAAAACGCATCTTGGAGGTAGGGACCTTTACCGGTTACGCCACCATTTGCCTGGCCGAAGGTTTAACCGAAGATGGTGAAATTCACACCATTGAAGTTAACCGCGAATTGGAAGAAATGCTTAATGAACATTTTGCATTAACAAATGTTAACAAAAAAATAAAGCTTCATTTTGGCGAAGCAGAACATATAATAGGCACTTTACCGTATAACGATTTCGATTTAGTGTTTATTGATGCCGATAAAAAGAATAATTATACTTACTTTCAACTTGTATTTGAGAAAGTAAGGTCCGGAGGATTAATAATAATTGATAATGTGTTGTGGAAAGGAAAGGTGTATGGCACAGAAAGTGACGCCGATACACGGATCATTCGCCAACTAAATGACCAGGTGACTGCCGACGAAAGGGTTGAAAAATTGATTCTCCCGGTTCGTGATGGGTTGCTGGTGATCAGAAAAAAGTAAATTATGAAGAAACTCTTACTGTCTGTAATGTTGCTGGTTTCGGCGTTCGCCGTATCGGCTCAAAAAAACACCCCCCAATCCTACATAGACAAATTTAAGGAAGATGCGATCCGCATTATGCACGAAACCGGGGTGCCCGCAAGTATTGTATTGGGCGTTGCCATGCACGAGTCGGGCTGCGGAAACAGCAAGCTGGCGCAAAACCTCAACAACCAGTTTGGTGTAAAAGGCGGCGGGCACATTGTGTATGTTAATAGCCGGAATAAAAAGGTGACTACCGCGTATAAAAAATATGGATCGGTTTATGACTCATTCCAGGATTTTGCCCGCATTATGACTGAGCGAGCCGAGTTTAGCGGACTATCCCTTAGTCTGACTCATTTTGATTACGAAGGCTGGGCCAAAGGCATACAAAAACACGGCTACGCACACGACAAGCACTGGAGCAGGTATGTGCTGGATATTATAAAGCATTACAACCTGAATGTTTTTGACGAAAAACCGGAAGACACCACCGCTCAAAAACCGGCCAGCCCCATCCGGTTGGCGCAAAACAAATAATTTGATCCAAAAAAGCAGCAATGCTCGCGGCGGTTATTAGGATGTTTTTCTAATTAATCGGCCTGACTATAACCTAATTAACCAAAACTACGTAATAATGAAAATAACGGCACGTTTTGTAATGCCGTTGATTTGATATTTATTGTATTGGTAATGAGGAAAACATTTTATTTATTTATCGGACTTGCATTTTTTACGTCGTGCTCCGCACACCGCAGCGTTATTTCAAATAAGGTAGCGCGTAAAAACAATCAACGTATTCAAAAAGAAAATAGTGAAACCGTCGACGGTTATACGCCGCTCACGTCGGTCCAATATATCGAACGCTTTAAGGGCACCGCCATACAGGAGATGAACCTTTACGGCATACCGGCCAGTATTACGCTGGCCCAGGGTTTATTTGAATCGGGAAGCGGGAATGGTACACTGGCCCGCGTAGCCAATAATCACTTCGGCATAAAATGCACCCCTGATTGGAAAGGCCGCGTTTATTACAAAGACGATGATAACAAGAATGATCCTTTCAGGGTTTATGATAGCCCGGAAGAATCTTTCAGGGACCACTCCCTGTTTTTAAAAAGGAAAAACTACAGGGGCCTTTATGCGCTCGATATTACCGATTACAAAGGCTGGGCGCGCGGTTTAAAACAGGCCGGTTATGCAACCAATCCGCAATACCCGTCGTTGCTGATTAGTATTATTGAGAAATATCATCTTGATCAATACGATAATCCCGATGGTGCCCCGCCGGTTAAACAGCAGGATAGCATTGTCAGGGTAGCTGTACCCCAGCCCCTGCTTCCCGTACCCGTAGCGCCGGTTGCCACAAGAGACTCGATTGTACAGCCACCGTCCGACAGCAAATCGTACACCGTAAAACAGGGCGACACACTTTATAACATATCCAAACGTTTTGGTTTATCAGTAGATGACCTGAAAGCGCTGAACAGCCTCGAGACCAATAGTATTAAAATTGGCCAGGTATTGGTTGTTGTTAAATAGCCAGCGTCCCGGCTGAGGGCTTTAGAAGGCAGCATCGCTGTTAAAATTTGTTAATGATTCACCAAAGAATAGCCAAAAGTTTTATTTTTAGGCTGATTATGAGATTCGGGTTATTCTTCCTCCTCTTTTTGGCCTCCGTTAAGTGTTTCGCTCAGCAAAAACCGATTGAAGGTATTGTGTTTGATAAGGATAGCAAAGAGCGTATTGCAAGTGTGAGCGTGCACGATATTACCAATGGCATTGCGGTGTACGATAACCTAAAAGGGGTATTCAGCATTAAAGCCAACGAAGGCGATCAGCTGGTTTTTACACGGCAGGATTACCATTCAGATACCGTAAAGGTTAAAAATCAAGAGACCGTAGTTGTTTATATGTCGCGTATTGCCATCCAGTTAAAACTGGTTACGGTGCGCGACTCTGCGTTGACACCCGAAAAACGCCTCGAGGCCACCAAACAGGATTACACCAAAATATATGGTTCACTTGCGTATGATGATGCGCTTTCGGTAGCGCCTGGCGGCGGCGCGGGTTTAAGTATCGATGCATTGTGGAACTCCATCAGCCGAAGCGGGCGTAATGCCACACGCCTGCGCCAGTTTATTCAACAGGACTATGAGCAAAACGTTATTGATTACCGCTTTAATCGAAACTTTGTAAGCCGGATAACCGGTTTAAAAGATGAAAAGCTAAGTTCTTTTATGATCCGGTACCGCCCAGGTTTTTTTACCACCCAAACCATGACGGATTATGAATTTATCACCATGATACGGGCCAATGCACGCCGATTCCTGCGTAGTCAACGTACCTACACTATTCCGCCGCTCGAATCAAAGCCGAATTAGACGTTTGGTCATTAGTCATTTGCTTCGCGTCATTAGTCATTGGATGGCGTTGGCTTTTGGACAATAAGTGTCCGGCTATGAACCATGAACTATCCCCTATGAACTAATTATCCATTCCCAACCCTGTCTGCTTCGTCGCTTGCACTATTTTCGCCGCGTTTAACGGTTTTATAGCTTTTGCCAAAGCGATAACTGAATGACAATGTGTACACCCGCGTGTCACGCTTTTCTTTAAAATACTCCGTTGCGTTGGGGAATTGGGTAAGGCCCTCCATGGCATTGGTGTAAAAAATATCGCGTACGCTAAACTTTAAGGTCGCCCGCTTTTTCATCACCGGTTTTGAAATACCTGCCGAAAGCTGTCCTGTTGGATACAGCAACTCCTGGATATCGTTACGCGCCCCGGGGGTGTAAAATCCGGTAATTTCGGCCGACCATGTTTTGGCGATCGTAAATGAGTTACTTAAATTTAAATTAAGCTGATTGATGGACGATGAATAGTTATTGCCATTAAAGCCCGCCAGCTTTTTGTGATTAAAAACCGCCTGAAAATTAAACGACCACCAGTTAACCGGCGACAAGGCCAGCGCTTCGGACAAGCCAACATTATAGGTATGCCCAACGTTCCCCTGGCTGTAAAGCAAGATCCCTGTTTCCGGATAATTTAAAAACAGTTGGGAGAAATAGTTTTTTATATCGCTGTACGAGATGGTGCTGGTTAACAAACTTTTGTATTGATGGCTCAGCGAAAGGTTCCAGCTGTACTGGGGCAAAATATAAGGGTTGCCGGTTTGGTAAGTGTATTTGTTGATAATAAAATAGAAAGGATTAAGGTTTTGGAACGCCGGCCTGTCAATCCTGCGGCCGGCGCTAAAGGTGAAGCTATTGGCCGAGTCGGTTGGGTAACTAATAAATCCGCTGGGGAAAAACCCGCCATAATTACGCGAAAAAGCCGAATCCTTTTGCAGGGCATTACCCAGTTGGTTAGCATTGTACCCGGTATGCTCATAACGGAGGCCCGCCTGCACGCTCAGGCTGCCGAGCTTCGTTTCGAAATCGCTGTAAAGTGCATCGATATGCTCGTTATATATAAAATGATTGCTTTTGGTATCGTCTTCAACCCAGTTAACGCCGTCAAAGTTTTGATAGAGCGCGCTGTTGTCGGTCTTGCTGTATGATGATTTCCAGCCGGTCTGAAAGGTGCTGTTTTTTCCTGGCCGCAGGGTATAATCCACTTTTCCGGAAGCTATATTGATGGTTTCGGGGATATTGCCGCGCGACAATTCGTCGTAACCGCCTGCGCCGGGCCTTTGGTCATCAAAATTCTGCATACTTGGGATGCTATAGTGCAGGTAGGTGGCGTCCATCGTAATGTCCTGGTTAGCGGTTATTTTGTGGGCAGCGTTCAGGCTCAAGGAGATATTTCTGAAATGATTATCGTTTTTGTTGACGGTGGTGATGCTTGAATCCAATGCCCCTGCCGGGTCGAGCCAGCTGGCCCTGTCAATATCGTCACCGGTGCGGTGTATTAAAGTCGTTCCTATTACTATGCCGAGGGTTGTCTTTGGCGTAACATCATAATCAAAACCGCTGCGGATGGTATTATTGGAATAATTGCCCTTTAAATAGCCAGGCTGCTCCAGCATAGCGGTAAGTGCGCCGTTGTCGTCGTAGTATTTGCGCAAAGCATAAATATTGGTGAAGTAACCTATAAGGGTAAGGTTATAATTGAAAAAGGTGTTGAACTTGCCGCTCCGGTAGTTTAAAGCAAGGTTATCGCCGCTTTTCGAATACACGCCCTGTCCGGCCGAAAGGTTAAGCACCCCATTAAAACCTTTAGCCCGGTTCTTTTTTGTTTTTATGTTGATGATGCCCGCATTGCCGCTGGCATCATATTTGGCCGGCGGGTTAACCATCAGTTCAATCTGGTCCACCTGCGATGAACTCATGCTGCTCAATAAATTGTTGAGGTCGGCCGCACCCAGGTAGGTTGGCTTATCATCAATCATAACTAAAACGCCGGGTTTCCCCTGCAGCGAGATGCCGCCGTTCCTGTCGACCGTTACGCCCGGCGATTTTTCCAAAACCTCCAATACGGTAGCACCCACGTTAGTTACCGATGCCTCTACATTTACCACTACTTTCCCCTGCTTTTGCTCGATATAAGGTTTATTACCCCTGATGTTTACCTGTTGCAACTGAGTGGATGATGGCATCAGGGTAACGGTGGCCGAATTTATCGCCGACGGAAAAATATATCTTCCCGTTGTTTGTTTAGCGTATCCTGTAAAATTTATCGAAAACGTGTAGGCGCCATCCGCTATGCTAGTAAATGCGGCCTTGCCTGTTGCATCGCTTACCATCGTTTTTACTGCAAGGCTATCCTTCAAAAGCTTAACGGTTGCACCATCAACAGGTTGCCCCTTCTCTGTTAAAACCAAAATAGAAAAGGTGTTCGACGTGGTTTTTGGCGTCTGGCCATAGGTGGACTCTGCCATCAGTAAAAAAGAAATGAAACAAGTTGCAGCAAATTTTAAACTGCGGGACAATGGGTAAAGTAAACTCATAAGCAGAACATTAAGCGTTTAAACTTCCGGAGCGAAAGGAAATATCTCTTATGACGCAGGGGACGACAAAGCGTTACATAAGGGAGATAAAAATCGTGAGAGCGGGCCAAACGATATGCTTAAAACTGCTGCAGGTAACTCACCTTAAAAATAATATGATCTTCGCTCTGGCTTTGCAACACCATATTGTTATTAACCATATTGGTTACGCCGCGGTTATAAATGAAGTACACATAGCTGAGCGGCAAAAACTCCCAGGAAAGGCGCATGTTGTAATTGTTGGCATTACTAACCGAGTTTTTTTGGTAAACACCCGTAAGCTGCAAGCGTGGATTTAGCGCAAAACGCCCCTGTAAAACGTAGAGGTTAACGGTTGTGCTGGTGTTTTGCTCGCCGACTTTCGAGAAGGCATTAATATCGTATTCGCCGGTAAAGGAAATGTACGGGATTGGGGCCACCTGTAGTTTAAAATCGCCGGAATTGAGGTGGCCGTTAAAGTATTGCCCGGTTTGGTAAATAAAGTTAAGGTTTACAATTTTTGACGGGTCGGTAGTGAACCAGAACTGGTGATACAGGTAATGATAGTTTCCCGGGGCGATGGTTACACCCAATGGTTGAAACGACGTATATAAGTTTTGACGTACCGGCTCAACAACATATCCAAAATATGCACCACTTTTAAAATTAAGCCATATCGGGACGATGGGCAGGTCCATCTCGGCAAACCTGCCGGTTGAGGCGGTGTAATATAGTTCAGGTAAAACGCCGGGCTCAAAAGCCAGCAGGTATTTTTTGAACGGCAATAGTGATCCGCGGTAGTAAAAGTTCATGCCTGGGGTGGTGCCAATAACATCAGTACGGCTTACAAAACCCATTTGGGGGTCAAAATCTTTGGTGATAACCGATTCCGCCCACCATATTTTATAATGATTGGTGGAGTTATAATACTGCATCATACCGCCAAAGCCTTTTTTCCCGGTATTGGTGGTGTATGATTCGGTAAGTAGCGTATTGAGGGAGTTCGATTCGCCGAGGCGGAAAAAGCCGTCGGCAGTAGTTTCAATATTGGAGCCGCCGGGCTGATTTTTAACACTTACCAATGCGCCCACCCTATCCTGGCTGCCAAAGTTTTCGGAAACGCGACCAACAAAGAAATTAGTACCAGGCAGGTCATTTGCGCCTTGTTGCCTGATGGCGATGGCGCCATAATTTAACCTTGACGAACGGTAAACAAAACGTCCGCCTGCCACAATTGGGATAGGATTGCCGGCAGTATCCAGGCCGATGGTCCGGCTAAAAAAAGGCTGGTAGTGCATGTTGCCGCCCGAACCATCCACAGCTGTTTGTATCTGCATGCCAAACAGTGAGGCATTTTCCAGGAAGAATTGTCTTTTTTCGGGAAAGAATACCGAGAACCGGGTAACATTATTTACCTGTATATCTGCATCGGCCTGCGCAAAATCGGTATGGGCCGTAAGGTCGAGTACCGAATTGGGATTGATGGCCCATTTCAGGTCGCCGCCAACTTTAACGCCCAGGCCATGTGTTGGTTCAACGCCGTTGTAGTTGGTATAGTGATCAAACGAGGTTAAAAAATAAGGATCCACGCGAATATTGGGTGCCGGCGGCGGTGGTTGTAAATTGGTAATTACACCGGCATAGTTCATGTGCGTAGCCGAAAACACCCTTGGGAAAGGCGAAAACGCGCTGATCTCGTTGGTGAGGCGGCGGTTCCGGTAAACATTAAATCCCCAGCTTTGCAACGAGTCGGTGGTTTTGGGATAACGCAACGTTTTCCAGGGGATGGCAATCTCGGCGGTCCAGCCACTGTCGGTCCGGTTGGTGCGGACCGTCCACAGGCCATCCCAATCGATATCGTAATAAAGATCATCAAAAGCCAGCAGGTCGCGCTGTACACCGTAGCCATTAGTGGCAAATACCATGGCATTTCGTTTGTCGTTAAAAGTATCGAACGACAGGTTGACCAGGTCGTGTTTTGTATAGTCGAAATCGCGCAAAAAATCAGTAGCCATGATGGCTTTTTTGCCCAAAGGATCTCTGCAGGTGATGCCGAAGTACAGGTATTTCTGGTTGTATAAAGCCTTTACTGCTGTGGCGAAGTTTGATTGTTTTCCCTGGTAAGGCTCAATCTGTATAAATGGCGATGACGCAGTGGCTAAATTCCACTCGGGTTCGTTAAGAAGGCCATCTATTTTAATACTGCTGGAGATCTTTACAGCCTTTAAAGCCCGGCGGACAGAATCGGGTTTAAAAAAATCGGCATCCTGCGCAAATGCATAGCTGGAAACAAACAATAACAGGAAGGGTAGTTTTTTGATCATAGTAATTGGCACGCGCGGGGGAATGCTAAAATATAAAATTTTTTGTTAGATGCGCTCATGCAGAATGGGAGCCGCGGCCGGAGGAATCGTGTTTAAAACTTAAAGAGATTTTTTCCATAGCGATGGGTTTATAAACCTGGAGCGTTCGAAACGTTTTCTTAATTCCCCTCTTGAGAGAGTAATAGCCCATCAAGTGACATTGGCAATTTTATTGACGAGCACATCGAAAATAAATTTGTCTGCCCGATGGTTATACTTGAAGGTGAATTCGTCAAGGTATGATTGCAAATGC
>Ga0068855_100000922_pt1 | contig 36594 bp, 37 predicted proteins | sample KBSCornC52_FD_66592 | JGI IMG/M metagenome (GOLD analysis project Ga0068855, IMG submission 66592) | Corn rhizosphere microbial communities from Kellogg Biological Station, Michigan, USA - KBS Corn C5-2 | ecosystem: Host-associated > Plants > Roots > Rhizosphere > Soil ...
TACGTGCTGCTTGGTAACCAACATAGGTCAAACTTATTACCGCCGTTCTAATCAATATCTCAAAGAACGTTTTACAGTCTCACGACTGCTTTGTAAATCATACTTGTGCAACAGCCACCCGTGCGGTAGAGAGGGTCGACGAGCGAAGCAACGTCGGGGTGAGTAAACTATGCGCCAGGCATTGGCGCGAATGTCAGCCGGGTGGACTCACCCGAACATCGCTTCGCTCGTTCTGCCCTCTCTTTTGCCAGGCAAAAAAGAGGGCGGAAACAATTCTTATAGCTCCTGCCCCCTATCAATTAACCTTCTCAACTGATGATGCCCCCGAATTGCTATTGGTTACGCTTGATGGGCTGCCTTTATATTTAACACTCGAAGCGCCGCTTGAATGTACGCTTAACGAGTTAAGCACATTAATTTCGCTTTCGCCGGCGCCGGATGATTCAATTTCGCAAGTTCCTACAACAAAATCAAATGCGTGTACATTGCCGCTGCCACTCAGGTCGATATAATGCGAACTGGCCTGTCCTTTTAAATCCAATTCGGTGGATCCGCTTCCTGTGCTCCGCACGTTGGCAGCAATCAGGTCCATGGTTATTTTTGTATTACCGGATAATTTGAGACGAAAATCGCCGGTGTGAATGGCGCCATCCGACTCTACCTCAACAGCGCCCGAGGCCTTAAGCTCATCCAGGTTTTTCACGCCCACTTTGATAGTAATTTGGCCCTCGTTGCAAAAGTTACGCTTGTTGTATATGTGGAGCCTGCCACCACTAACATTAGTTTTAATGTATTTGAGCAGGTTGTCATCTGCTGATATGTTAAGCGAAAAGGAGCTGTCCTGCTTCAGGATAACCTTATAACCGCCCGAAATAGAAATGCGGCTGAATTCGCCTACTTTACGATCTTCGGACTGCTGGTGGCCCGAACCTTCTACGCAATCAAAATTACATGATGATAAACCGGCCAGTGTAAGCCCGGTAAGTAATGCCAGTATTGTGATCTTTATCCTTTTCATTTTTTTATGGTGTTTGACTATCTGTTCAGGAATTAAGTTACATTAAAAGTTGGAATAAGTTCGATTAAGTTGGAATAAGTTGGAGTAAGTTAGAATAAGTTCGATTGAGTTGGAATGGGTTAGAATGAGTTGAATTGAGTTGGAATGAGTTGGACCCGATAGCTATCGGGTGGGTTGATTAAGTTGGATAAGTTACTTACATAAAGAAAGCTGACACTGGGGTCAGCTTTTATTTTTATTGAGTTGAAGCTAAAACTTAATCAACTAAATCCAACTTAATCAACTCAATCAACTAAACTACAGACCGGCGAGGTCATCGTTCTCGGCTTTTATGATCACGTTTGATTGTGACTTTGAAATGTGTGTGGCATCAAAATCAACGTAGCTTACGTTATCGGCTTTGTTGTATTTTAAATCGTACTGATCAACTTTTCCGCTAAGGCTGGCTTTTGCCTGGTCGTATACCGCGATGTTGGCGTTAAAAGCATCCAGGTTTAATTTGGCGGTGGCGCTGTTGTGCAAGTCGACGCTAAATTCAATAACTGAAAGGCTGCCAAATGACCTGATCTCGGCGTTATCGTAAGCAGAAACTGAACGAAGATCAGCGGCGGTAACCCAAACTACCAATTTTTCGGCTTTGTATGAGGCAATGCTTAAAACACCTTTACGGCTTTTTACCAGGGCGCTTTCGGCATAATATTTATTGTAAACTTTTACTTCGTCGCTTGCGCCGTTTGAAATATAAAGTTCAACGTTACCGCGTACTTCAATTTTGCTGATGTCGCTAACGTCGGTTAAAACGGTGACGGTTTCGTCTTTTGCAGTTGCTGCAAGGGTGGTGGTGGCTATTCCTGTAACTAAAACAAGTGCAGTGAATATGGTTGTTATGAGCGCTTTCATGATATTTATTATTTTGATTGTCAGTGTGTTTTGTTTGTTTTTAAATACATTTATAAGACGACCACCACGAAAATTCGTTACAGCAAAAGGGCCTGTATTAGGCGCAGAGGGGGTTTTTCTCGGTAAACCGGGGTTTGGGGTCGGTGAAATTTCTTTTTAGTTGATGGTTAATGGATCATAGATCATGGCCGCTTCGGCATTTGGTTAAATACGCTTTTATTATCATCTATGATATATTATTAATTTTATGCCTATCTTTATATTATGACTACGATGACATTACAGATACCTGACACTCTTGAAAAGGAGCACGACGAAACTGTCAGGTTCATTGCGGCCAAGCTTTACGAATCGGGGAAATTGACCTTAGCGCAGGCTGCGGAAATGTGTAGTATGCCAAAATGGGATTTTGCAGAAATTCTTATCGATTATGGTGTGCATTATTTTGATACAAGTGCAACTGCAGATTTAGATGAGTACAGAAAATCTTCAGGGAAATAAAATTGTTGTAACCGACACCAGTTGCTTCATTTTACTGGAAAAAATAAACGCCATCGAGATCCTGCACCGGATGTTTCCGACGGTGCTAACTACACCCGAAATCGAAAAAGAATATGGCAACCCACTACCGGATTGGGTAATTATTAAACCTGCTGACGAAACTTTAAAAAAGAAATTCCACCAATATGTTGATTTAGGCGAAGCAAGTGCCATCGCTTTAGCATCGGAAATTACCTGCGATTACATTATTCTTGATGATATGGAGGGACGAAAGCTTGCTGTAAAACTCGGTTTGCCTGTAATGGGCACAATTGGTGTTTTACTTAATGCTAAACGAAATGGCATTATTCCCCTTTTTCGTCCTTACCTCAATCTTATCCAGCAAACCAATTTCAGACTATCCGAACAATTGGCTACACAATTTATAAATGATGCAGGCGAATAAATGAATTGTTTTAAGTAGCGATATTGTCAGGCATAGTCATCCAAAGTCAAAGGCTACGGATAGCACCGGATTCCAGTGGAAATCTAGCTGGGACAACTTCCGGCTAAAAGTATAAAGAAGTCGGCTTTCTTAAAGCTTACTGAACAACCCGTCGGGCGAATCCTGGATGTAGGGGACTACCGCATTTTTGTAAGCGGGCTTTTTTACCTGTTGTTTCAGGTTTTCAAATACCTGCAGCGGACCATCGGTGGCAAACATGTTCACCATCCAGGCCGGGATATTGCCGCCCGGATCGGTGTGCAGGGTGTACTCAACTTTCACCAGTTGATAACCGCAGGGCGTAATAGTCCATTTGCCGACAGAATTGGTAATACGCACTATGCCTCTCTTTTCGGGTGCCATGCCGCGCACCGCAGGGCCATCAATGGTAACCACCTTGGTGTCGGGATTTTGGCTTACGGTTAAATGGGCAACAAAGTCCCGATTTTCAGCTGGCCATGGCAGATTAACTTCCGAATAATAATAAATGTCGGATGGTGAAACCTGCCTGATCAGCCTGCAGCTTTTGGTACGGGAAATCCAATCGGTGCTGTTGTTTACGTCCATCAGCAGGGCAACCAATTGCGCGGCACTGGCTTCTACCTTACATTCAACTTTGATAGCCTTAATTTTCGAATCGGGCACGTGGCCGGTGTAAACTTTAATGCCGTCCTTTTCGGTACTGAGTTTCCATCCGCACTGCGCAAAAACAAACCCCGGACCGGATAACAGTATCAACGCGATTAGTAATATTTTCTTCATATCGATAGATCTTGACAATGAACTGACTTGTTGAACAAATCAGTCAGGAGTAAAGATAATTGCTTTAGGTATTACATTTGCCGGTTTAAAACCAATGCGGCAAAACTTTACAAACCACAGATAATTTACGATATACCCCTTGTCTTAGTTTTTTTGCCGCTATGACACTTTGTGTTGGCAAACCGGAGAATTTTTAACACAGAGAAACAGAGAATACACGGAGTGCGCGAATTTTTATAGCGTTATGCGAAACTCAATTATTTAACCAACTGATAATCAAAAGTCTTTATTTTTCTCTGTGTTCTTTGCGCCTTCTCTGTTTCTCTGTGTTTAAACTTTAGCCATACAAAACATTATAGAACCGTCCTTTTTTGCTGCCGAAAAAAGCCGCCCCGGTAAAGGGCAGCTTTTGTACTTATATATTGAGCCATAAGGCGGGGATTAAAGACCGGCAAATTCATCAACCGGGGCAGGTACCGGTAAGCCTGTTTTGGTTTCGGTAACGTTAACAGCAGTTAGGTTATAGCTGTTGAAACTTGAACCAAGACTGTGTATTAAGCTGAATTGATTTACACTGCCGCTGATATCCGCTTTGGATGTATTGTCGAGCGTTACGCTGGCATTAAAAGCATCCAGGTTTAATTTTGCTGATGCATTGTTATGCAGATCGACATCGAACTCAATTTTCGAAAGATCGCCGAATGATTTTACTTCGGCGTTATCATAAGCCGAAACGGAACGAAGATCGGCGGCGGTAACCCAAACTACCAGTTTCTCGGCTTTGTACGAGGCTATGCTTAACACGCCATTCCGGCTTTTTACCAGGGCGCTTTGAGCGTAGTAGTTATTGTAAACTTTTACCTGGTCGCTGGCGCCATCTGAAATATACAGTTGAACATTTCCGCGAACTTCGATTTTATTGATGGCGCTGATGTCTGTCAAAACGGTAACGTTTTGTTTTTTTGCGGCAACTTCTGCTTTGCTTGTGCTTGCTATTCCTGCGCTTAATACCAGTGCGGTGAATAATGTTATGATTTGAGTTTTCATGATATGTTTTATTTTGATTGTCGTTTAATATTTTCTGTTTCTAAATACACCAATATGACGACTGCAGCAGCTATACGTTACAGCAAAATGGCCTCTATTAGGCGCAGAGGGGGTTTTTGTCGGTAAAGCGGGGGTTGGTGTCGGTGAAAAAATTAGGTTATAGTTGATAGTTCATGGATCATAGCAGGTGCTATGGCATTCGACCTTTACGCTGTCCGCAGTGACTTTCGTCCCGGCAGATTCTCCAATGGGGCCCTGAAGTTGCGCTTGCATGTCGATTTGTACTTCGTCATCCGCAGGTTCCTCTGCGAGAGAACCTGTGGGGACGAGAAAAATGGGCCAAATGTAATTTAAGGCTTCGTCTTAGCAGGGCCTGTATTGATTTGTATTTATCTGCAACAAATTAAATTCTTTTCAAATTCTGTTTATGGAATAACCCTTTTTTAAGCATCTTGTAAAAAAAACGCAGATGAAACAAAGTCTCCTTTTTCTGTTAATATCAATAAGCAGCTTCTGTAGCGCACAAGGTGTTCGGTTCCAGTTATACCGAACAAAAGCGTGTGCGGTTGTTGAAAAGCTGGATACCGGTTACACCTTGTATAAAAGCATCACGGATACGGCTATCTACCCCTTTAAAAGCGGAACACTTAATCTTCCCGGACCAGGAAGCTACCGGATTTCTTTTAATGATGGATTTTACCGTGATACAACAGTGGTCATCCGCGATACCGGGCTTTTTATTTTCCATATTAAGGAACCTGATTTCGGGTTATACGAGGGCGGGCTGGATATGCCAATGGTTTATAGGGCTTGCGATAAATTACTAAATGGCTTTTTTGAAAGTTATTACCCGGACGGAAAAATAAAATTACGGGGTAATTTTAAAAATGGTTATGTAAAAGACAGTATGCTAACTTATTACAATAATGGCGCTTTAAAATACAGGCGTTTGCACTTACTTAAAATTACCTCAATTGAAACTTTTGACTCCCTCGCCCATCGCATCAAAATTTCGACGTATCAAAATGGTTCTATAATGGTCTATCGGTGGTCGAAGGCTAAAGAATTTTTCGCCAATGGGCATTTAAAATTTGAGACATCTGATATAAACCAAATTAAAAAAACAAGGGAGTTTTACCCAAATGGCCATTTAAAATTCAAACTAACTAAACGGCGCCGGATTGAATATTACGAAAACGGGAAAGAAATGGTGGTATATAGGTGGAAAAGAAAATTTAAATTATTTGAACGTGATGAAAAAGGCGTGCATGATTATATCGTACACAAAAAGGAATATGATGAAGATGGCAGGATTATTAAACTAACCGTTTATGAAGATTGGCTTAGGAGTGGTTCGCCGCCACAGCTTGATCCGGAGCAATCAGATTGGATTGTTAGTATGGTGGAATATAAAGATGGCAAACATATTGAACTGATGAAAGACGTTGATATGAAAGATCATCATAAAGATTAATCTATCTCTAAAGCAATCAACTTCAAAAGGCTTGCTAACATCATCTTCCTCAAGTTCCTCTGCGAGAGAACCTGCGGGGACAAAAATGTATTTCACAGGAGCCAAATACCTCCGTTTTGGCAAAAATTAACAACTAATTTTACTGAATTTTAAAGATGGGGCTATGGAAAAGAAATTATCATATTTACTGAGAGAGGTTTTAAAAAATAAATTCGGGGCATCCGTTGAAAATATTCAAAACATAGAAAAGCAAGCGAATTTTGTTCTGCCAAGTCAATATGTTGAATTTATGATGGAGTTCAATGGAGGGGAAGGCGAAGTGGGCGAAAATAGTTGGCTTTTTCTTTTTCCTGTTGAGGAATTGGTTTCCGTAAATGAAGATTATCGATTTTTGATGGAACAAATTCCTGATTATTTTTTAATTGGAAAAGATGCAGCAGATACTGGCTATGCACTACAAAAGGAAAAGGGAACCTTTTATTCATTCGGCTTAATGTCAAACTTTGAAACGGACGAAATTACGCCTTGTGGGGCTACATTTTTGGAGTTTATTGAGTATTTATATAATCAGTAATATATCATCCTTCATTCAGATGCGAAGTACTGTGAACTGTGCCTAGTTCTTCGTCTCCCACGCTGTCCGATTCTCTGACTTCGGATACAGTATGCTTGTAGTCTCTGACTGCAAACCTTAATCAGCGATAAAAAAATATCGCGTCCCGAATTTTGTGGGGACGATGGAATTGGATTGCCTGTTTATTCACTGTAGTCGCGAACGGGACCCTGCGGTTGCGGATGCTTGTCGATTTGTACTTATCCGGCTGATATTTACATCTGCTAACATCATCCGTAGGTTCCTCGAGAGAGAACCTGCGGAGAAATCACAAAAACCAATACATTGAATTTAATAACTATTGCATAAATTTACGGAACACTATAAACTTGTCAGATAATTAAACCTATGTCATTCACAAATCCGTTCACAATTAATAATTTAGTTTATTTTTTATTATTCGTTTTGTATGAATTGCTTTATAAGATATATGTGATAAATAAAATTGAGTGGCGGGTTAAAAAACAAATATTAAAAGAACAAACAGAAGTCGTAGAGAGTGTAAAATCTTTTTATATCGAAAAGCTTGAAGCATTTAAAGCGATTAATAACGAAAATCTTGAAAAAATTAAATCGGTCAATAATATCGAGACGGAAACTTTAAAACGTGCTTTGGATAAACTTCTAACATTACAATTACAGCATAGAAATGAAGAAAGACAAGCGCTAGTAAATTTTATAAGCAGCTGTAACCAATGGATTTTTAATTTGTCGCGAATAAAATTTGATGAATATAATATACAAAAAATTGGTGACCTGAAGATAAAAATCTCCAATATTCGGGATGAATATTTTCTAAATATATACTCGGAGCGATTGAAAATTTTACTTTTCATCACTAATCATGAAGTCAATACCTCGATGAATTTACTCGTTGATGAGATAGAAGGGTATAAAAATAACATGGAAAATATTTTAATTGATCTCCTGAAATTATTGGAAGAGCAACATAATTCTGAATATGAAACCATTGAGGTTTTTGAAGATATCGGAGAGGCCTATGTGACAAATTATGCCATTAACAACTCATCAAAAATTAAAACGCTATTTTTAGAATATAAAAATTTTAATGGAGAAAGTTTTAAAAATTGTATGCTACAAATTGAGAGATTTGCGGATACAGCTAAAACTTACCTGACCTCATCAGAATTTAATAAACCTTAAATAATGCTTATGCTGAGTTTCTTGTAATAAAATCCTGTATACTTGAAATTAATATTTTCACTTGGTCGATGTTATAATCCGCGTAATGCCCATGGGCTGCTTTGTTTCTAAGATCCAACCAGGCTGTCACATTTTTTTGATCCAAATTATTATAAATGTTAGCTTTAGTTAGATCCACGTTTAATTGCGACGCTTTTATAGGTTTACCGCCTATTAAAGTTGAAATTCCATTTTTCACGGCTAACTTTTTCAAATGACTTTCGAGCGTTGACCCGGCAATTACAGCTGCGGAATCTTTATATCCGTTGTCGTTTAAATGCTTACTCATATCAAGAAAGTCGGAGAAAATATCCGCGTGGACAAGTTCAGTCAAGCTTTGTGTGTAACCGGCACCAATGTCTTCTTTCAAAGCCTTTGCAACGCCAATTATTGATGAGGTATGCAAATGCAACAGGGGGTCTTGCTTTAGGATCCTTTCTACTTCATTACTGTATATTGAGTTTTGTCCACTAATCCTATGAATGGCAGCTATAGTTCGTGTCATCAAACTTTGCCTATCAGGTTTAGGAAAATCGCTCAAGTCGTTATATTGAGATTTTGCTTTCATATTATCGTAAACTGCGATAAGTGAATCAAGTTGACTTATAAAAATTTCATAGTCCATCGGGCAAATTGTTCTAAGTAGTTATCAAGTTCTAGTAATTGTACAATGTCCCATTCAAGATCACACACCTCTAGAAGGTTGTAAATCTATAACCAGAATCTTTCAATTGCTTCTCTACATTTAGGTTAAATTTTTGATTTATGCTGTGATAAACCTTATCTACCTAGTTATTAGAGTTATAAATACTATTAAAATAATTCATAAACAATTGGTATGAATTACAGCTTATTTCATTAGTATGAATTCGTGATACTGCTCACCAAACTCATTTATCAGTGTTCCGTCTTTATCCGTCGTACACATAATTGGCTGTGCTTTGTAAGAAGCTGGGTACTCACCATCTTTATCCCCCTCACTTCTAATTGTTCTAAAGTCCTTACTGGTCACTTCTCTGAGAAAGTCAGGATAATCTGCTGGAATATGCCCGGCATACCAAAGCACAAACAATCTATTTTTCCCTTGCTCAAATGCTAATGGAATAATAGTCTCTACACCAGAGCTATTCTCACGCTCAACTTTGCAGGAATATAGTTGCCCATGTTCAAGTTTAAAAAACGGTTGCGGCATTTTAATTAAGAATTTGTAGGCTTCTTTGTCGATATCATCGTCATCAAATGACTGCTGATCGATTGGCAACCCATCAAAAGGCCATTCATAGTCACAATCGGGACAAGTGTATAACACTCCATCAAAATATGCATTTTCATTATCACAAGCAGGGCAAGTAACGGTATCGTCCATTTTAATAATTTATAATTTCAACTAATATATAAATTTAACTCAAAGAGAATAATAAATGTTTAAAACAAGCTTCCCCAGCGATCATAGCAAACTGCGTAGAGCGGAATTATAAATTAGCAAATATCACCAAAAAACACTAATTTTGTTAGCAAATTCAAAATCACCTTTTGTGTTAACCCTGCCTTTTTGCAAAAAATTGACTATCAACAATTTAAGATTTTATTTTTTGAAATTGTGTTAAGTTGTGTTAACCCATTTTTGAGCACTTTTTTTGAGTTTTTTGCCATTTTGGGCGTTTAGAAGCTAAACTCATCCGTTTTATCCATCGACATTCCTTTTAATCCTTAATATAGGAGAGCGTAATATTGCGGTATGCGGGTTTTTGCACCTGCAAGCGCAGGCTCCTGGTTATGGCTAATGGCCCCTGGGCGGCAAACAGGTTAACCAGCCAGGCCGGCAAACCGCCTCCCGGATCGACGTGCAAAGTGTATTCAACCGCCAGTTCGCCATTGGTGAGCGGCGTAATCACCCACTTGCTTTTTGAGTCGGCTACACGCACAATGCCCGTCTTTAGCGGCACCATGCCCTTTATAGCCGGTCCGTTAATGGTTACCACTTTGGTTTCTGGATCCTGCTTTACGGTTAAGTGGTCAACAAAATCGCGATTTTCCGCAGGCCAGGGTAGGCTAATCTCCGAATAGTAATAAACCTCCTGGGGCGATACCTGCTTTATAATGGTACACGATTTGGTATGATATAACCATTCGGGGCAAGCCTTTATATCCATCACCACCGCCACCAGTGCCGATAGGGTTGTTTTTACGTTAAAGTCGACCTTAACTGCCCTTATTTTGGAATTTGGCACCTCGCCGGTATAAATCCGGATTCCTTCTTTTTCGGTACGGAGTTCCCATGCATTTTGGCCAAATGCCCGGGCCATAGGCAACAACAGTACCGTAAAAAGCGAAAGGGTTTTAAACATTGGGTTTAAATTTAAAACGTCATGCTTCGCAGGTTCCTCTGCGAGAGAACCTGCGGGGACAAAAATATGGATTCTCATGCTTCCACTACACTACTCCATCAAATGCCTCAAATACACCGCCGGGTTATCCAGGAAGGATTTCGTCAGCGAATAATGCTCCGTGTCCTGGTAGGTAGTTTCGCGGACGCCGGTGTCATCAAACTGGTAAATGGTGGCGCCGGGGTAGCAGATGAGCATGGGTGAGTGCGTAGCGATGAGGAACTGGGCCCGGCCGCTTTTATCGAGGGTGTTGATCACCGCCATAAAAGCCAGGATCCGGGATGGCGAAAGCGCCGCTTCGGGTTCATCGAGGATATAGATGCCCGATTCGAACTGGTTATTAAACAGATTGAGGAACGATTCGCCGTGCGACTGCTCATGCAGCGACCGACCACCATAGGCCCGCAAAATGCGGCCGTCATCTACAGCTAATTCATCAATATAACTGGCGAAATTAAAAAAGCTTTCGGCCCGCATAAAAAAGCCTTCGGTAATGCGCTTTGGCGTCCAACCGAGTTGTAAATAGTCTGCCAATGGGGTTTCGTACCCTTCAAACCGCCAGCCTGTTTTTAAATTATGATTGCGGTTGCCGCCCCTGAGGCTGAAGCCACAATGCTCGGCAATTGCTTCCAGCACGGTAGACTTGCCCGAACCATTTTCGCCCACAAAGAAGGTGACATTGTTTTTCAGCTCCAACCGTAAACCATTGCTGAAGCTTGGAATGTGCTGCAGGTAACTGCCATCGTGTATGGAGGGGAGCGATATGCGGGATAAAAATGGCATTTGCTTGTTGCTTTAAACAAATTTACGATTTCGGTCTTACTTTGCGCACGGCATACCCGCGATCGATCAAAGTATAAATTCCTTTGCAACCAAATTGATGCTGCCCGAAGACCAGGAAGTATTTAAAGTTCCCTAAACAAGGATCGGCAACAGCAGTCGATATGAATTACTGGTGCGCCTTGGCTTCCTCAATCCATTTGCCGGCCTGTAAGGCGTTAGTGGCTGCAAATACATGGAAAGTTTTTCCGTTGGCTACAGCAGTACGTATAATTAACTTTTCATCGCCCCTGCTATAAACAACCTGTACCGCATCGGGACTGGTAGTTGCCGGCGCTTTAAAGCCCGCCTGCAGCGCCTGGTCTGTTACTTTTTGATACAACGCTGCCGAATAGCTTAAATACATGGCGTTTAGCACCTTATCCTTCAGCGTCATGATGGCATAGCTATCGGCTGTATCCGCCAATTTATATTTAATGGTTACCACCTCGTAACCGCCCATGTCTTTTGGTGTGCGGCTCACCAAAGCCATCTTTTTGCCGGTAAAATAGCTATCGGCCTGTGCGGCGCTATTATTTCCCAGGCTCAGCAGTTGGGTAACCAGGTTGCTTTCATCAACTTTTGGGGCATCCTGTGCTTCTACCGCGCAGGCTATAAACAGTAACAAAAAAAAGCCAATTGCAGGCTTGAGGATCAATTTCATTGTGCGGGTTTTTAGTGAAATATAAAAATAGAAAAATTAACTAAAAATAATAGTGCAAACGCATTGCAGGATAGTAATCGCTTTTAAAACTTTAAGCGATGTTTTCATAGCGATGGGTTTATAAACCCATCGCTATCCGGTAATTGCTTTTGCTATTTTCAAAAGTGATTTCGCTTCTCATTACAGGATTAATCAGTGCAAACCTATTTCAGGACTTGACGATTTTCCAAAAATACGAAACAACTGATAATCAATACATTACAAGGACACTACAAAAAGGGTGAATTTGAAATAAATTGACTATCAGCAATTTACATTTATTTGATATTTTGTTAAAACGCGAAACAACTGATAATGAGCGTGTTTCACAGTGTTCCACGGTGTTCCGCATGGAAAAAAGTGGAACACTGGAACGCTTCAGTTGGAACGGTTGATTAAGTTAAGAAGAAACCTAACTTAATCAACCACTCTCCTAATCAACCAATCACTAATTCTCGGCCTGATGCCTTACCTCGCCATCGCCGTATTGCTTAATGTCCTTTAACACACCGGTACCCCAGTAATGGATATTGCCCTGGCCGTAATTACTGATGGTAAGGGTTTCATCAGCGTATAAATCGATATTACCCTGCGAATAGTTTTTTAGGGTGACATTTTTGGCTTTCATTTCGCGGGCGTTGAGGTTGCCCTGCGATTTGGCGTTGATCTCCAATGTATTGCAGTCGCCTTTTATTTGCACATTGCCCACACAGGCGGTTATTAATTTAACGGATGCGGCATCAATATCCAGCGTGCTGGTGCTTTTGTTACTATGGATCTTGATTTCAACCGGCTCGCCCGAGCGGAGGGTGTTGGCACAAACCAGGGTGCCGTTTTCGCTGGCATTATACAGGTTATATAACTGACGGTAGTAAACCTTAACCTTTAAACTGGTAAATTCGGGGACGCGCCATTTGCCTTCGGTATTTACATAGAGCGTACGGCCGGAGTTCTCAATATCGATATATTCCTGCAGGTTTTCATCTGTTTCGATGATCACTTTTTCTTCGTTGGCCTGGTAAAGTTCTACCAAACCGCCCAGGCTGATGTGCAATCTTATATATGAGTTCACACTTATTTCTTTGGAAACAATGTTTCCGTCTCCTTTAACTTTTGTCATTTGTCTTAATTTTTTAAAGTTCATTTATAAATTTTCAATAGATCGCCTGTAACTTACAGCATGCATTTGAGTTTAATTATTACAGGCGATTTCATAAGACAAAATTCAGTTAAAACATCGCCTGCAAGTTACAGCAAACGGAGCAAAAGTTATATAATCGGGAGCAATGTCATTCGAAATAAAAAACAAAGCTGATAACCGGATCATCCATGCCAATGATTTATCGGGCGAAGATTTTAACAGCCCGAAGCTGGTTGAAAGCACCATCGATCTAAATCTTCCCTTTGCCGATGCCAAAATGCAGCAATGGTATTTTGATGGGATCCGCATGGGCTATTCCAACTGGCACTACAACCAACTGGTGGAAATGGAGTGGAAAGGCAACCTGGATATGGTGACACTTTATTTTAACATGCAGGGGACCACCATTATCAATAACAAACATTCCGAAAAACCTTTCGAACTCGGTAAATACCAGCATAACCTGTTTTACTCGCAAACCGGCGAGGGCCTGTTGAAAAATGAAGACCTGCACGTGAATACCTTTATGGTACAATTTACTAAAGATGCTTTTTTGCGTGTAACGCAGGATGCCAACGACGTGCTGAAACGCTTTGGCGATAATGTCATCGCCGGAAAAACAATAGCCCTGAGCAATAACAGCCTGTTTATGGACATCAATATGCTGAATGCTATTGGCGCCATTGTGAACTGCAAATACCAGCAGGATTTAAAAAAGATGTTCCTGCTCTCCAAAAGCATCGAACTGCTGGTGTTACAAGCCGAAGCCTATAACAACGCCCAGGACAGCGGCCCTAAATACCTGAAAACTGAGTACGACAAGGAGCGCATTATTTACGCCCGGGAATACCTCATTAAGCACCTGGATATGCCGCCCAGCCTCACAGACCTGGCCAAGGTGGCGGGTATTAACGAATACAAACTCAAAAAAGGCTTTAAAGAAACCTTTGGCAATACCGTTTTCGGCTACCTGGCCGATACCCGCCTGGAACTGGCCAAAAATGATCTGCTGGATAAGCAAAAATCCGTAAGCGAAATTGCTTTTGAACTAGGGTATTCATCAGTTCAGCATTTCAGCAATGCGTTTAAAAAGAAATTTGGGATTTCGCCGGGGAAGGTGGCTTAAGCTAAAAAGGAGGTAATTGTAACCCTGCTTTAACAAAGCGGCAATTTTTACCAAAAGCCGTTTTTTTATTCTGTGCCGATTTATCCTATCTTTATCGTTATGTCTGCAAGTTCCCGCAAAAAGCAAACCGTATCGGCCGCCGAATTGGAGGATGCCGGATCATTTGCCGTTGAAGCGGCGGATTTGATGTGGACAAATAACGAATTCCCTTCGAGCGACAACCGCTTCCGCTTTCTTGCCGATGCTATCCCGCATAAAGTGTGGACATCGGGCCCCGATGGCAAGGCTACTTATTACAACCAGGTTTGGTACGATTACGTAGGCATCGATAACTTTTCGGAACTCCGGAAACATATTTGGGAGGTATTGCACCCCGATGACCGCAAAATAGCGGAGATACGTTATCCCCATGCCCTGCAGACCGGCGAAGAAACCGAGCTGGAACACCGGCTGCGCCGCTATGATGGCGAATATCGCTGGCACCTCACCCGGTTTAACCCGCACCGTAACGAAAAAGGCGAAATTGTGGTTTGGGTAGGCACCAGTACCGATATTCATGAGCAAAAAATAGCCCAGCAAACCCTGCAGTTGAGTGAATCACATTTCAGGGCGCTTACTTTTTATAATTCGCTGCCGATATGGCAAATGGATGCCGACGGGAAAATAATTTTTGTAAATGGCGCCTGGCGCACCTGGTCGGGCCTGGATATTGACCAGGCCAATGCCGGCGATCCTGTTGTCCGCATACACCCGGACGATCGCGAACGGATAACCACAGAGTTTAAACGCTGTTTTGACGCAAGGTTGCCCATGGCCATGAAAATGCGGTACAAAAATGATGAGCGCGAAGAATACCGCTGGATACTGGATAACGCCCACCCTGTTTTCAACCCCGATTTTGACGGCTACATAGGCACCATGACCGATATTCATGACCTGGAACTGGCTACACAAACCATTCAGCAACTGATGAAAAAGAAGGACGACTTTTTGGCCATTGCCAGTCATGAGTTGAAAACGCCTATCACCAGCATGAAAGCCTCGCTGCAAATTCTCAACAAGATCAGCACAGGTAAGTATGATCCTGAAAAAACAGGATCGTTTATCAATATGGCCAACAAGCAGGTGGATAAACTGATGGCTATAGTAACCGACCTGCTGGATGTAAGTAAAATACAATCGGGCAAAATGCTGCTGAATAAAACCAGCTACCGGTTTGACGAATCGTTAAGAGAATGCGCAATCGAGATGATGCTGCACGGACCCGCCCATGAAATATCGATTGAATGTATTGAGCCGGTTATGGTTTATGCTGATAGGCTGCGGATTGAGCAGGTTATTGTGAATTTACTTTCAAACGCCATCAAATACTCCCCCGGCAAAACAGCCATCAGCGTTAAAATTGAAAAACATAACGACGAGCTAAAATGCTCGGTAACCGACTACGGTATAGGCATACCGCCGGAACAGCAGCCATTTATCTTCCAAATGTTTTACCGGGTGGATGATTCTTCCGCCAATTTCCCCGGGTTGGGCCTTGGGCTTTTCATTTCATCAGAAATTATAAAAAAGCATGAAGGCAAAATCGGCCTCGACAGCGTAGCGGAAAAGGGTTCCACATTTTGGTTTACTTTGCCGCTAAACGGTTGAACCAATCGGTGAAATCAAAGCCATATCGGTGTAATCACCCCTAAATCGGTGTAATCACCAAATAAAATCAGTGTAATCCCCAAAACAAAAAAAGCCACCTGACCTAACAGATAGCTTTCCATCCCGATAGCTGCCGGGATATATGTTGAACTTTTGCAAAAGTTATATTAGATGCCCACCATATCTTCGGTAGGGAAATTTACTTTGTTGTCGTTAAAACGGGCTGCTTTAAAATTAACGTTGTTAACAGTTGAAGCAAATTCGCGGTTTAAGGTAAACTCGTTAGCCGAACCGGTTAACTCTGCTTTGGCGAAATCATTCACAGTTACGTTAGCGCTGAAAGTATCCAGGTTTAATTTAGCCGAAGCGTTGTCGTGCAAGTCAACATTAAATTCGATTTTCGAGATATTACCGAAAGATTTCACTTCGGAATTGTCATAAGCCGAAACCGAACGAAGGTCATTTGCACTAACCCAAACTACTAATTTTTCAGGCGAGTATGATGCAATACGCAAAGTACCGTTTTTGCTTTGAACCAAAGCGCTTTCAGAATAATATTGGTTATACACTTTTACCTGGTCCGACGATGCATCCGAAATATAAAGGGTTACATTTCCGTGAACTTCTATTTTATTGATGGTGTTAATGTCGGTTAAAATGGTGCCGGCAGCTGCATTTACTTGTGCTGCATAAGTTAAATTTGTTGTTCCTAATACTACTAAACTCAGTGTGATTACGGATAAGATTATCTTTTTCATGATATTATTATTTTGATTGTCAAGTAATTGTATCTTTCTATTTTTTAAATACAACCATAAGACGCTACTCTTTTTAAAACGTTACAGTAATGTTTCAACTATTCGATGAACGCCTTATTTTCATCGGCAAAGGTGGGGTTTTTATCGGTGAAAATATTCACAATAGTGTAATATTTACACTAAGTGTCCATTTTTTGAAAAACAGAATAATATTTTGTTAGTGGGGAATTATTACCCCAAACGATCTGTTTTAATAATTATAGCAAAATGTAAATCAGGAGAATATATGCCGGGCTTCGATTAAATTTGGGGGAGTTATTGGGAGAAATCCTTTTTAAGCGCGGCTATTAATAGAATCAACTTAACGGACATTGAGCTTTACCGATTATTTTTCGGCAAACTGCCCACTGCCTACTGCCAACTCACTACCCTATTCACTGATCACCAGTTTTTCACCGGCAAATTTTATTTTACCGGCATCAAGGAGCAGGCGGATAGTATCAATCTTTTCTTTATCGGTGCCTATATTGGTTGAGGTTACCAGCGAAGCGAGGTCAAATGAAGAGGTGCTCAATAATTGTATTACCTCTGCAGTAATATCCTCCACAATTTCCGAGGCGTGTTTTTCGCGTTTTTCATCCAGGCATATATCGCAAATGCCGCACTTTTCTGCATTTTGCTCGTCAAAGTATGCGAGCAACATCTGGCTGCGGCATTTTTTATGGGTGGCATAGGCAAAAACTGCCTCCATTTTATTGCGGGCGGTTTCCTTGCGGTCGTCAATTGCTTTTTTATTGATATAAAGCGCATTAGCGGGCTGCCGCGCTTTCAGCCAGGTAACCTGTGGCATATCCGTTTGTTGCTGGTAGCTTAATATCCTGAATTCCTGCAGCTGTTTTAAGCCATTTATCACCTGCTGAACGTTCATATGGGTACGTTTAGCGAGATCGAATTCGCGCAGGCGCACATAATTTTCAAACGATCCGCCGTATGATCGCAGCAGCGTTTTTATGAAGGGGTCCCAGCCGGGGTTTTGGATCTGGAAGTTGTACAATTCCTCGTTCATCACCTCAAACTTAAACCGCGACGGTAAAAAAACACTTTCATTGAACGACAGGTAATCGTCCAGCTCCAAAAATTTTAACGATTTAATGGTTTTTATAGCATCGAGTTTAAAGCGGCTGCAAAAATCGCCAAGGTCAAGGTCAAAACTCAAACCCTCACCAGCCTCATAAGCCAGCTGGTAATAATTGGCAAGCGAATGATAAACCTGCTTTATTTCGGCTACGGATGGAAAGCTCAGTTCGAAAAATTTTTCCTGCTTCAGCCTGTCCGAATAATTGTATAGTAACACAGCGTAGGCCTTTTGCTCATCGCGCCCTCCCCTGCCTGCTTCCTGGTAGTACGCTTCCAGGCTTTCGGGTGGTTCTTTATGAATTACAAAGCGCACATCGGGCTTATCAATCCCCATTCCAAAAGCATTGGTGGCTACAATAATGCGGGTGCGGTTATTTTTCCAGTCCTCCTGCTTTTTAGATCGTGCACCGGCTTCAAGCCCGGCGTGATAAAAATCGGCCTTGAAACCATTATCATTATAAAATTTGGCTATTTCGGCGGTTTCTTTCCGGCTGCGCACATATACAATGCCACTGCCTTTTACGCCGCGGGCTATATCCAGCAGTTTGCGCTGTTTGTTTTCCTCATTTTGCACCACATAACTGATGTTTTTCCTGGCAAAACTCTTGCTGAAAACCATAGCCCTGCGGAAACGTAATTTTTCCTGTATATCTTCCCTTACATCGGCAGTCGCAGTGGCCGTAAGCGCCAGGACAGGAACCTCCGGGTGCAGTTCCCGCAAATCGGCAATGTGCAGGTATGGCGGCCTGAAATCATATCCCCATTGCGAAATACAGTGCGCCTCGTCAACCGCAATCAGGTTAACATTCATGTATTTAATACGCTCGCGCACCAGTTCCGACAAAAGCCGCTCGGGCGACAGGTACAAAAACTTCGTTCCGTTATAAATACAATTATCCAGCGCAATATCAATCTCCCGTTTACTCATGCCGGATACTATAGAAACGGCCTCTATTCCCTTTGCAAGCAGGTTTTCCACCTGATCCTTCATCAGGGCAATCAACGGCGACACCACAATACATATCCCCTCTTTGGCCAGCGCCGGAACCTGGAAACATACCGATTTACCGCCGCCGGTGGGCAGCAAGGCAAGCGTATCATGACCTGATAATACAGCACTGATGATTTCCTCCTGCATCGGGCGGAAGGCATCGTGCTGCCAATAGTGTTTCAGGATTTCGTGGATCGTCATTTTTTGATGTCGGATGTCGGAAGTTCGATTTCGGAATTAATTTATTTTATTTTTTTGACTTAAACCTGATTTAAATTGATGCTGGTAATCAAATATGGTCAGTCCGTAAAGATAAATCCGAAATCCGACTTCCGAAATCCGAAATTTGATAAATTTGCGGCGTTAATACCCTACGTAATGAAATACATCTGCATCGTTCTTATATTTTTATCATCTTCGCTCTCGCTTCATGCCCAGAAATGGAACGTGGAAACCCCTCCCGGCACGCAAAAAAAAGTAACCATAACAACCGATGAAGGCACCTGGATGAACCTGGATGTCAGCCCCGATGGTAAAACTATTGTTTTTGACCTGCTGGGCGATATTTACAGCATCCCGGCTGCAGGTGGCAAAGCTACCTTGCTGGCAGGCGGCAAGGCCTGGGAAATACAGCCCCGTTTTAGCCCTGATGGTAAACAAATCTCCTATACCAGCGATAAGGATGGCGGCGATAACATTTGGATAATGAATAGCGACGGCAGCGATAAACATGCTGTTACCAAAGAAAATTTCCGACTGTTAAACAATGCGTCGTGGACGCCCGACGGTCAGTTTTTGGTGGCCCGCAAGCATTTTACCGCGACACGCTCACTTGGCGCAGGCGAGATGTGGCTGTACCACAAAAACGGCGGCGAGGGCATACAGCTTACCAAGCGTAAAAACGATCAGCAGGATGCCGGCGAACCTATAGTTTCGCCGGATGGCAAGTTTGTTTACTGGAGCGAGGACGTTACTCCCGGCCCTGGCTTTCAATATAATAAAGACCCCAATGCAGGCATTTATGCCATAAAAAGGCTAAACCGCCAAACAGGCGACATCGAAACTATTACCGGCGGCACAGGCGGCGCTTGCAGGCCCCAAATATCGCCTGATGGTAAATTGCTGGCTTTTGTAAAAAGGGTGAGGTTAAAATCGGTATTGTACCTGCATGACCTCAAAACCGGGGAAGAATGGCCATTGTACGATGATCTGTCGCACGACCAGCAGGAAACCTGGGCCGTTTTTGGTGTGTATCCAAATTTTGGATGGACGCCCGACAGCAAAAACATTATCATTTACGCCAAAGGCAAAATCTGGAATATCGACATTAATTCGCTTGCTGCGGTTCAAATTCCGTTTGAAGTTACCTCGCAGCAAACCATTACCGATGCCCTGCACTTCCAGCAAAAGGTTTTCCAGGATGAGTTCCCGGTGAAAATGATCAGGCAGCTAACTACCTCGCCCGATGGCAAAATGGTGGCCTTTAACGCCGCCGGTTACATCTACATAAAAAGCCTGCCCGATGGCAAACCTTTCCGTATTACTTTCACCAACGATTTTGAATTCGAACCGGCCTTTAGCCCCGATGGGAAATCATTGGTTTATGTGGATTGGAACGACGAACTGAAAGGTTGCGTTAACAAAATAGACCTGCTCACCTGCACCATAACCCGCCTCACGCCCGAAAAAGGTTTTTACTACTCCCCCAAGTTTGATAATAAAGGCGACAAAGTAGTTTTCCGCAAAGGCGAAGGGAACGAAACATCGGGATTTGCTTTTGGTAAAAATCCGGGCATATATATCGTTCCGGCTAACGGTGGCACGCCTAAAATGGTTATCAATAATGGTATATATCCGCAATTTTCCACCGACGACGCTAAATTATACTACCAAAGCAGCGAGGGCGACAAAAAAGCCTTCAAAATGATGGACACCACCGGCGCCAATCAGCTAACGCTATATACATCAAAATATACCACCCAGTTTAATCCAAGTCCGGATGGTAAGTGGATGGCGTTTACCGAGCTATATAACTGTTATATCACCCCTATGATATACACTGGCAGCCCGCAGGATCTCTCGGCCGCCAACAAAGCTATCCCCCTGAATAAATTAACCCGCGACGCAGGCACCTACCTGCATTGGAGCAAGGACAGTCAAAAGCTGATGTGGACACTCGGTCCAAAATATTTTGTACGCGATATTAAAAGCGCAGCGCCTTTTGTTGAAGGCGCCGACAAAACACCGGTTATTGATACCGTTGGTACCGATATTGGTCTTACTTTAAAAGCCGATGTCCCTGATGGCAAAATCGCTTTAAAAAATGCGCGTATTATAACCATGAAGGGCGATGAAGTGATAGAAAACGGCACCATCATTATCGACCAAAATAAAATAGCCGCCATTGGCAAGGCAACGGATGTGCAAATCCCCGATGATGCCAAAATATACGACCTTGCGGGTAAAACTATAATGCCCGGAATAGTAGATGTACACGCGCATTTGCATACCAGTCCCGACGGTATTTCGCCGCAGCAGGACTGGAACTATTATGCCAACCTGGCTTTTGGTGTTACCACAGCGCATGACCCATCCAGCAATACCGAAATGGTATTTAGTCAGGCGGAAATGCTGAAGGCAGGCAATATTGTTGGCCCGCGCGTTTACTCTACCGGAACCATCCTTTACGGCGCTGATGGCGATTTTAAGGCAGTTATCAATAACCTGGGCGATGCACTCTCCAACCTGCGCCGCCTTAAAGCCGTAGGCGCATTCTCGGTGAAAAGTTATAACCAGCCCCGCCGCGAGCAACGCCAGCAAATTATTGAAGCTGCCCGGCAATTGCAAATGGAGGTGGTTCCCGAGGGAGGATCCACCTTTTTTACCAATATGAATATGATATTGGACGGGCATACCGGCATCGAACACAACATACCCGTTTGGCCGGTTTACAAGGATGTAAAAACATTTTGGAACGACAGCAAAACTGGCTATACCCCTACCCTTATTGTTTGCTATGGCACACAATGGGGCGAGAATTTTTGGTATGATCGCACGGAGGTTTGGAAAAACGAACGCCTGCTCAATTTTACGCCGCAATCCATCATTGATGCGCGCTCACGGCGCAGGACAACATCGGAATATGGCGATTATGGCCACATCGAGGTATCAAAATACGTAAAGCAGATTGCCGATGGCGGCACTAAAGTTAATTTAGGATCACACGGGCAAATACAGGGACTTGGCGCGCATTGGGAACTGTGGATGCTGGTACAGGGTGGAATGACACCTATGCAGGCCTTGCGTTGCGCTACCATGAACGGCGCTTTGTACCTGGGAATGGATAAAGAAATTGGTTCGCTGGAAACCGGCAAACTGGCCGATTTAATTGTGTTGAATGATAACCCATTAAACAATATCCGCAACAGCGAAAACATAAAATATGTAATGGTAAACGGCCGCCTGTACGATGCCGATTCGATGAATGAGATTGGCAACCGCGAAAAACCACGCCTCCGTTTTTGGTGGCAGCAGGGTCGCGGCGATATGGGCAACCTGCCCGTCGGCAATACCGAGACCTATACGTTTGGAACGCAGGACGGTGATTAAGCCCTCTGACCCCTAAATATTGGGATTGAATGTCGAAATTCTATTTGCAAACTTCTTAATTCGATGTTGGGTGTTTGGTGTTCGATATTAACTTGGTTAATTTAATAGCATTATCTGCTTCCTAAAGAGGAGACTCAGCGTTCCATTTTTCCACATGCCGAACACCATGGAACACTGTGAAACACGCTCATTATCAGATGTTTCACACTTTTACAAATCATAATATTTTAGCAAGTAACTGATAATCAACACATACAAAATCAGCTTTTTAAACGCCACCTACACAACTAATTGGCAATCAGGCGTTTCACGTTTTGGAACGGAGCCAATCTAACATCGCAACCAACCTACCATTCTTCTACGCTAATTCAATCTGTAAAAAACAATCAAAAAAGCGGCAGCAAAATATTAAAAGCATAAAAGTTTGGGGCAAGATTTTTTCGCCCTACTTATTTTAATTTTACAATAATTAATTTTTATATTCGTTTTCTAAATTTTAAAGTGCTAACCAATATAAAACCGCGAGTGGTTTTATAATTAACACCTAAACCCATGTCATTATTTAAAAAACACGAAAACGCCGATGCGGCGATAATCTATCTGCTAAAAAGTCTTGGTATCAATGTTGATGACGAACTCATCACCGCCGAATTGGATAAACACCCCGATTATCCCAGTTTGCTGGCAGTAAGCGATGTATTAACGGCATTAAATATCGAAAACAGCGCGTTCCGGATCGGGATCGAAGATTTACCCCAGGTGCCATGCCCGTTTATGGCACATACCAAAAACGAAGGCGGTGAACTGGTGGTAGTAAGCCGGATGGATGACAAATTCGTTTACCTTTCCACCGAACGGTGGAAAAAGCAAAAACTCACGCTCGAAGAGTTTAACCAGATATTTGAACACGTGGTTTTAACTGTGGAGCCACCCGAAAATTTTACGGCAACGGCGGCTGCGGCTCCCTTGTCGGCGCTGAAAACCCCGGCATTGGCCATAGGTATCGTACTGATATTAGGCCTCGCATTAAGCTACCATACCGGCTACTTTGCCAGCCTTAGCTGGCAACTGCTTGCGCTCACCCTATTCAAAACGGCGGGTTTGGTTACTGCTATTTTGTTATTGGTGCAATCCATCGATACCAATAATCCGCTGGTGCAGGTGCTTTGCCAAACAACCGGAAAAACCAATTGCAATGCCATATTATCGTCCAAAGCGGCTAAAGTTTTTGATGGCCTTTCCTGGAGCGAGGTGGGTTTCTTTTATTTTGCAGGCACCTGGCTGTTTTTACTATTTGGCGGTAACTCAGCAGCATCATGGCAGGCCCTGGCCATTTTAAACGTGGTGAGTTTGCCCTATACCGTTTACTCCATTTATTACCAGGCCCGCGTGGCAAAACAATGGTGTGTATTATGCTGCACCGTACAAGCATTGTTATGGCTCGAATTTATTCCGCTCATCTCCCGGAGTTCATTTTCGCTTGCTGCCGGCTGGGCTGATACCTGGAGCGCGTTGGTTATTTGCCTGCTTACACCCGTAATATTTTGGATGATTTTAAAACCTATGTTGCTGAAAATACAACAACTGCCGGTTTTGAAAAGCCAGCTGCGCAAGTTTAAATACAATGGCGAACTGTTTAATAAATTACTGAAGGAACAGCCAAGGTACGCCCTGCCGGATGAAAGCTGGTGCATTGTTTTAGGCAATGTGGAAGCCAATAATATTATCACCATGGTAACCAACCCCTACTGTCCGCCATGTGCCAAAACCCACAAACTGCTCGAGGAGTTGCTGCACCAGCGCGGCGATGTACAGGCACGTATTGTTTTTACCGCCACCAATAGCGACAACGACTACAAGACCCCGGTAGCACGCCACATGATGGCCTTAAACGACCAGGCCGACAAGGCAACCCTGCGTAAAGCCATGGACGACTGGTACGAGCAAAAACAAAAAAGCTACGAAATTTGGGCCCAAACTTACCCGGTTGAATTAAAAGAAAGTGAATTTTATAAAATTGACAGGCAAAGCACCTGGTGCAAAATAGCCGAGGTAAACGCCACGCCAACCCTGCTTCTTAACGGCCACCGCCTGCCCGAACTATACCAGCTGACAGATTTGAAATATATGCTGGAATAAAGCATTTTACAATACTTTATGCGCAAAAGTGAAGGAGCCTGCCTTTAAAAAGCCGGTAGTGCCGTGATACCTGAACCTTTTAAAAACTAACCTAAAAACTTAAAAAATGAAGAAAGAAAAATTAAGCCTTAAAAGCATCAAAAACAAATTAAGCAGGGCTGAATTGAAGGAAATTATGGCTGGTAGCGGCGGTCAATGTATCCCTGGCGGACAAGCCTGTGGTGTAACAACTTCTTTTAATTGTTGCTTTCCTTTTACCTGTGTAACCAACCAACTCGGTTTTGGTGCTTGTAACCATGTTTAGTATTTCCATTTAGTGAGCTGCTTATCCGGTTTCCGGATAGGCAGCCTTTTTAACATCCTTTTCATCAGCTTTAAGTGAACAAGTTAAAGGCATCGCATTTCTCGCCTGTTACTTTGGCAAAACTGAACCTAGCCTTTTAATTATTTTGTCCACTACTTTAAATACACGCCTACGGGAAATGGCTAACCTGAAATTATCTTCCATTTTGGCAACGATTTAAGCCTATTACGCAACAGGAGCTTGCAACTATTGCCATCACCGTTTATGATGGGCTTGCCGAATCAACCGGCTACTTTTTACACCGAAAAACGTTTGGAAGTTGTTGGGATCAGGTGTTTTCTGATGAAGCGCTCACCCAGGTGAAATAATATTTCCAGGATGCGCGGCCGCAGGTTATTGTATGCAACATGCTAACTAAAGCCAGAATTGCCATGCTGGAAGCCAGAGGTGCCACTCCGGCCGCATTCGCCGAAAAACCAGGAAAGAGGAACTATGACCTGGTTACTTTTGCGCAAGCATGAAGTCGGCATTTCCGGAAATATCCAACTTCATAATAAAATGTATTGTCTTTAAAGTCTCCCCTGCCGGGGATATTTAGCGGGCTTTATCCTGCCAAAAAAATATTTTCAAAAACACTTGCGCAACTAACTAGTTGCATATATATTTGCAACTCACTAGTTGCACATTTATATGAGACACGATATTTACCAGGCCATAGCCGATCCAACCCGCAGGGCGATCCTGACCTTACTTGCTATAGGCGCTATGACTCCCAATGCCATTGCCGGGCATTTTGGCGGCACCAGGCAAGGGGTATCAAAGCATATACAAGTGTTGGCCAAATGCGGCGCTGTTAACCAGGCGCAACGCGGTCGCGAAATTTATTACCAGCTTAATCTTGAGAAAATGAAAGAGATAGACCATTGGATGGAGGCCTTCCGCAAATTATGGGAGATTCGCTTTGATCAGTTAGACAATTTATTAAATGACTTATAAACCAAACAAATCATGACAAACAATTTTGTGTTCGAGCCAGACATGGCCGCTAAAACGATTCACATCGTGCGCGAATTTAACGCGCCAATTGAAAAAGTATGGAGAGCCTGGACAGAGCCTGATCTGATTGAAAAATGGATAGCGCCGAAACCATGGAAGGCCGAAACCAAAATTATGAATTTTACCGTAGGCGGGATTTGGCTATATGCCATGGTTAGCCCCGAAGGGCAGAAACACTGGGTTTATGCGGAATTTACTGCAATTGAAAACAACGGAGCCATTGCCAAAACGGGTATGTTTTGTGATGGGGAGGGCAACCCGGTTAAGGATGCGCCAAAATCATACCAGGATACTAAATTCACATCCATTGACGGTAACAGGACGAAGGTGGAAACTATGATCACTTTCGAAGATGAATCCACCATCAAATGGTTTGTCGAAGGGGGCTTTAAAGAAGGCACCGAAGCGACGTTTGCTGTATTGGATGAGTTACTTGCTTCCGAATAGATCAATTTAAAAACAATATTATGAGAAAGTTAAAATTACAGATGCAAATCACCCTTGACGGCTTTGTAGCCGGTCCTAACGGTGAGAACGATTGGGTGCTTATACCCGGCAAAAAAGACCCCGAAGCTTTACTAAAAACCGTCGCATTCGGCGTAGAGCTTGCTTCCGGTTGCGATACCATTTTGCTGGGCCGCAAACTGGGTGCTGACGGATTTGTAGGTTACTGGCAAAACGTGGCCGAAAACCAACCCGAAAACCCCTGGAACCCGTTCGCAAAGCAGATGGTCGGTCTCCGCAAAATTGCCTTCAGCCATACCGAAACGAGCGTTCCCGACCCCACTATCGAAGTTGAAAACGGCGACCTGGCCACTGCGGTGCAGTCCCTCAAAAACCAGCCCGGCAAGAACATCATCGTATACGGCGGCGTCAATTTTGTTAGTTCGCTCGTGAGCCTCGACCTTATTGATGAATATTATTTGATCGTTAACCCCATCGCTATCGGTAGTGGACTTTCAATTTTTAAGGAGAGAAAAATACTGGAACTGGAAAGCTCCATCGCTTTAAAACACGGAAAAATAATAAATAAGTATGTGCCGGTTCCGGCTGGCAGTTAGGATTTTGCAATTTGCAGGAGACCTTGCTGAAACAAAAAAACGAATTAATAACGAATAATCAGACACAATACCGAACCAGACGGCGCACCATCAATTGCTGAATATACCATAAGCGGTGTCTTGGATCAAAAGGCACCTGCAGGCACCTTTGGCATAGCACCCGATTTTGATAAAATATCAAAAGCGCAGCTTGATGCGATGTCAGGAGGCAAACAGTAAACTTATTTTACTGTCTTCACAGATTCCGCCAGGTAGTAAATCATTTTGACACCAGCTACACCAGGCGTTCCCCTTTCACAGTGCAAAGCGTTGTAGAGTGGGATACGCCTGGATCATTTGCCTTTTTATTTATCGTCTCTTACAAAAGTGACATGATACTTCATGTTGTTTTGTTTAAAATTGAGGGAAATAGAATCGCCGGCCGCGATGTATTTTCCATCAATCGGTATTACATTACCGTTCGGATCCTTAACGTTACACGAAAAACTATCGCCATCAATCTTGCCGTCATTGATATCCAAGGGGTCGCCTTCGGCCTGGGCTGTACCGGTAAGCTTTCCTCCGTCAACAACATTAAAAACAAGATGAAGCTGTAGGGTGTTTCCCTCATCATCTTTTATCGAACCTTTCCATTTACCAGCCAGGCCGGCAACAGCTGCCAGGCAAACGGCAAAACAACCTGCCAGTATTGCCGTAACGAATATTTTTCTTTTCATAATATGGTTTTTTGATAAGACGCATAAACAAAAAGATACGTTACAGCAAATATAAAAGGGCTATACTTTCCCCACATAACGGGGCCTTTCGCAGAGGATCCTGTACTACAATGAGCTACCAGTTCCGATCAGGACAGACAGAGGGACGTCATCTTTGATTTAAGATTGCCAATCCCTATTTACCATTTTCTTAAGCCCCGGCACAGGGGATATCAAGCATTAAACAGTTTCCAATTCCCTTCGGAAACCACTTCGACGTTTCCGTCAGTCACTTTAATGGCAGTATTTTCGTCAATCGCATAAACAGGGACCGGTAGTTTTGCGGCCCATTTTTCTGCATTAGTCCCGCAAGCATCAGGGTGATCAGTGTTCTCAAAGTGGGGAATCAGGGCAAAGTCGACCAGTCCGGCGCCGTGGGCTGTAACAAATGTCCGGCTGATTTCTCCCTGCGGCGTATCGAATACAATCGCCTCTGATGAATGTGCGTTATTGTTGCCATTCAGTGCGTTTCGATAGGTTTCGCCGAAAAAAGAGGATACCGCCATGCTCCCGGCGCTCACGCCCACATAAACCAGTTCTTTGTTTAAAGAAGTCAATACTTCTGTAAGTCCTGATTGTTCGAACCAGTACGCCAGGTATAGCGGATCGCCCCCCCAAACCAACAGCGCATCAGTGTCCTCAAGCGAAGATACCCAGATATCTTTTTTAATGCTCGGAAGTGCGGTGAGCTCAAGGAGACCCATTGTTTTCCAGCCCAGGTCAACGAGGGCGCCTTTCTTCTGTCCTGCGATTGGCCACCAGGCGTAATTCGGGCCGCCTGCGAATGGGTAAACGCCTGTAGGAACAAACAGCGCTTTGCACTCGTCTATTGGTTTGCCCAAAAGACTAACCAGCGCATGGCGAATACTGCTGTTACTGATACCTGAAGAAGTGAGCAAGAGTTTCATAGTTTACTTTGTGTGGCAGTTTTTCCGTTTATTGTTTCAAATACCGGAGCACCATAACGCCTGATTTAAGTACCGTTGTTTCAACTAATTTTAATTGCAAATTCTCCTGCAGGCTGATGCCTTCAAACAAGCGTGTCCCTCCTCCAACAACAATAGGGTGAACCACAAAATAGTATTCATCAATAAGGCCAAGCGCAGCCAGTTGCGAAGCAAGGTTTACGCCACCTGTCATTATATTTTTGCCTTGCTCCTGTTTCAATTTAAGTATTTCGCCCTCAATGCCGGTATTAACAATTGTCGTTTTCGCGTCTGCTGCGCTTTTTAATGAATGTGATACAACAACAATTTTCCCGACTGCGTCAAACGCTTTCGCAAATTCGATATCTGAATCTCTGTCATCCTGCCCCGGAGGAGTTTTAGCTACGTCGGGCCAATAAGGCACCATCAATTCATAAGTTTTACGACCGTAGAGGAATATGTCGGTATCCCGGACGAGCTGCATAAAAAAATCCATCGTTTCTTCATGAGGAAAAAATTTGGTATGATCCACGCAGCCATCTAAAGTGGTGTTGATCGCGAAGATTAATTTTCTCATAATTTTGATAGTGCTTGTTATTACCTTTCCACAATATAATCCAGTGCAGTTACCCCGCTGGTAAATTGTTGGGTAGTCAATAGTTTTAGTTTTACTTTATCTTTGATGCCTGTAAATAATGGGACACCTTGCCCCAGGATAATCGGATTAACAAATAGCCAGTAGCCGTCTATCAAGTTCAGTTCAATGAGCGAATGTGTTGCTGTCGGGCTGCCAAAAAGCAAAATATCCGGACCTGCCTGTTGTTTTATTTCGTTTATACTGTCTGCAACGTTGTCGCTGATAATTGTTGTGTCAGGCAAATCCGCGCCTTTCATTGATTTTGATAATACAATTTTGTGCGCTTTTTTATACCACGCTGAATGTTCAATGTCATGCTTGCTCGCGATGGGCTTATCTCCCGCAGTAGGCCAGTAACCTTCCATCATCAGGTAAGTTGCCCGTCCATATAATGCCGTGTCGGTCTCCCCTATCCGCTTACCTACGTGATCAAAAATTTCTTCATCAACTTTAATCCAGTTCATTTCCCCGTTCGGCCCTGCCACAAATCCGTCAAGCGATATGTGCATAAATGAAATTACTTTTCTCATATTTTTTTATTTATGGTTCATCAATTAAATTTTGCCGTTGGTTTAGTCATATCCAATTACTGACTCAAGACTTCAGACGTCCGATTCAAAGCTAAACCACCGTTTGCATAACAAAGTTACAGTCGTAAACACCGATAACAACCCCAAAATGCGACATTTTTAAGGGTTGTTTACGAACTCACCTGAAGAGCCGACAAAAGTGCATTTCCGCCTTTCGCCTTTAACCTTTCGCCTTTAACCTTTTTTTCTTGACCTCTTGGTTCCTGGTTCTTGATTCTTGGTTCTTGATTCTTGATTCTTGGTTCTTGACTCTTAGTTCTCTCCTCGTATATTTACCCTTATGAAGCATATTTCCATCCTGGTACCCGAGGGCGACTGCAGCCTGGCTAACATAGAAGGTACCTACCAGATCATGTGCAGGCTGAATGATTACCTGGCCGAAGAAGGCAGGGCGCCGGAGTTTATTGTTCAGTTGGTGGGACAACATCCGGAAACCCGCATGAAAAAGGGGCTTTTCGCGGTGCGGCCCGAGGTTTTGTTGCAGGATGTAAGGCATACCGACCTGATCATCATCCCGGCGGTACATGGCAATATGCAGCAAATTATGGCCGATAATAAACCGATGCTCGATTGGATCGTAGCGCAATATAAATCCGGCGCGGCGGTAGCAGCCTTGTGCATCGGCGCATTCGTATTGGCAGGCACCGGCTTGCTCAATGGCAAAAGCTGTGCAACGCACTGGGAGTTTGCGAGCCGTTTCAGGCAAATGTTCCCCCTGGTTAACCTGATGGACGATAAGATCATCACCGATGAGCACAACCTTTATACCAGCGGGGGCGCCTATTCGTGGCTTAACCTGGTGGTATACCTGGTCGAAAAATTTGCTGGCCGCCAAACCGCCATTCGTTGTTCAAAGGGTTTCGAGATTGATACCGAACGGGCGGGCCAGTCGCCGTTTATTATTTTCCGCCCGCAGAAAGGCCACCAGGATCTGGTGGTAAGGAAAGCCCAGGAATATATCGAGGCCAATATTCATGCGCAAATAAGTGTGGGCGAGCTGGCATCCATGCTGGCGCTGGGCCGCCGCAACCTCGAACGCAGGTTTAAGCAAGCCACTGCAAACACCGTAAAGGAATATATGCAAAGGGTGAAAATTGAAGCCGTTAAAAAAAGCCTGGAATCAAGCCAGGGAGGGGTTTATGAAGCGATGTCCGAAGTTGGCTACACCGACCCTAAAACCTTCCGCGCTGTGTTTAAGAAGCTCACCGGCTTATCGCCCCTGCAATACCGCAGCAAGTATAACCGCGATTTTGTTGCCTATCCAACTAATTAAAATCATAAATCGCTTTTTAAAAGTCGCAAGTCAGAAAAGCGCAGGTCCGACTTTTTGACTTAGGACTATAGACTCAGAACTTAACAATGGTCGTTTCAAACGTTTACACTGATATATTTTTACTGGCAGCCGGGCTGTTTGCCGGAGCTATTAATGCCGTTGCCGGCGGAGGTACGTTTATCAGCATGCCGGTATTAATATATGCGGGCCTGCCCTCGGTACCGGCAAATGCATCAAGCACGGTGGCACTGTTCCCCGGCAGCCTGGCAAGTATTTACGCTTTCAGGAAAGATTTTGAAGGTTTCGATAACATTCCCTTAAAATATTTGATAGCGCTGTCGCTCACGGGCGGCTGTATCGGCGCGCTGCTGCTCGTCTTTACCCCTTCAAACAGCTTCGATAAAATTATACCCTGGCTGGTGCTGGTGGGCGGTTTTACCTTCATCTTCGGCAAACAGCTAAGCCGTGTGCTGCAAAGCCGTATAACCATCAGCCGGCCGGTAATGCTGGTTACGCAGTTTATACTGGGCATTTATGGCGGCTATTTTGGCGGGGGTGCAGGTATCATGATGATGGCCGCCTGGAGCTTGCTGGGGCTTAGCGACATCAAACTGATCAACGCCAACAAAACACTGCTGGTTGGCGCCGCCAACTCCATAGCGGTGGTTATTTTTATATTGTCGGGGAAAATATGGTGGCCGCAAACCTGCATCATGCTCATTGCCACCACCGTAGGCGGCTACGCGGGGGCTTATTATTCGCGCAGGCTAAACCAGGCTGTATTGCGGGTGGTCATCAGCGCGCTTATCGTAGTCATCACAGCACTGTTCTTTTACCGGGCGTATTGGTAAGCTACCCCGGCAACACGATTCCGGCCTCCACTGTTTTTCCGGATTACGCCGGTGGACCACGCCATAGCGCCTTTGCAGGCCCCGCAACAACATCAACAAGCGTGTACAAAAAGGGTTAACAGGGTTAACACAATTCAATGTTAACCCTGTTTAAATAGCTGTAAATAAACAAGTTAAACAACAACCTATGTTAACCCGGGTTAACATAGGTTAACCCTTTTGCCGATTAGTGCAGCGCTTACGCAGGACTAAACCCAATGTCATTAATTGTAAGAATTTAATATCGAACACCCAATGCCGAATGTTAAATAATGAAGTAAGAAACTTCAAAATTCGACATTCAATCCCGATAGCTATCGGGACATTATTCGATTTTTTCGCCTTTGTTGGCTTTGTCAGGAGACTATATACCTGTTAGACCACGGCGTGTATTTAATTATCCGACCATTCAATAATCCCTGCAATTAAAAGGAAAATAAGAGACAGTATTCCAAAAACTATCATATTTCCACCATCTAACGGATGTAGATGATGCTCTCTTTCGGACAGCATACCAAAAACTAAGCTGGCTAATATTAAAAGTAGCTTTAGTATTTTTTCACTTCTGGCACTCATTTTTTAAGCTTAGGTTTATTCTGAAAACTTATGCCCCTTCCCGCACTTGTATTTTCCCGGCTGTCCTGCAATAGGCTTACCAATCCAACCGCATTCGGGACATATAACCTTCTTGGGGGAAACGCTGGCCTTTATGATGCTGTGAAAGATGTTAGAGGCTTCTTTTGGGTTCTTTTGGTCGGATATAATGTAAAGATAATGATAAAGGCCGAAATTACTCCCGGCCTTTCCTTGCCTTACCATACCTTATAATCGAGGCCGTTTGGCGAAATGGTTCGCCTCTCACCATTTGGCTCTAATATTCACCTGAATATTTTTAGGCTTTAAAAACCTAATTAAGAGCCATGATACGACTATAAGTGTCATGGTATATCAAATGTACCAACAATATATTCGTTAAACAAAGGTAAAGTGAAAATATTGATGCACCCAAGCTACCCTTATTTCATTTTAAGCTCTTATATTTACATGAAATAACGACTTTTTATTGATAAAACGCTGTATTTTATCTTAATTAATGATTTGCAATAATTCAGAAATTAAAACAGTAGCTACAACAAAACATATTTTAATTATAATAACCTCATTTTAAGATAGTTAAAAATAAGTGTCGACTACACTACTCCGAAACTAACAAATCCAACACATTTTTTTACATTTTTTTAGGATATATTAAATCCCCTTTATATATTTGAATTGAATTTTAAATAAGTACATAATGCCAAAGTTATCAGAAGCAGTTCCTGGCTCCTCTGCGAACCATAAAAAGCCAGCGGCACGAAGCGTAGCTTATACAGCCTTTACAATCGAATATGGCAGGGACTTTACCCAAAATATTTATTCTCATTTTGGAGGGAACTCATTTAATTCACGAGAAACAATAGCCAAAATTCTAAAAAGATCACCAGAACTTCTTAAATCTCCTATTAGCTCCTGTGTCCAATACGGGTTACTGGAAATGCGTTCTAAAGTCGGCTATAAACCAACTGCTCGTTTCATGGATTTATATAAACAGGATGACCCTGAAATCTATCGAAATACGATGATTGCATGCCTTAAAAGCCCTCCGTTGTATGCAACTCTTTTAGAAAGTTATAAAGGCGATATTGTGCCTTCCCTTAATGTCTTAGCTAATAGTTTATTTAAAAAGCATGGTATTTTAGAAAATGCATCAGAAAAAGTTGCATCAGTTTTTCTTCAAAACTTAGAAGATTTAGGATTGATTGGAGCGGACAGAAAGTTGTTAGACCTTGATAAAAAACCTGATGAAATAAACGCTGAAAGACTAGATGACAATGGAGCGGAAAAGGGTTCTCAAGTTGACCAAGATTTAGACTTAAAGGATAAACACGACAGTAAAAGCGGTAAGACACCCCCTGTAAATGATTTATCTTTTATTATTGAAGTTCCATTAGCTGACAACCGCAAGGCTAAAATACTGTGCCCGATGGATGTTAATGATAAAGACTTAACTAAAATACTAAGAGTTATATCGTCTTACATGGAAGTTCCATACATTATAAAATAACAAGCCCCTTACTTGGGATAAGAGGCTCGTATGAATTTCAAATAAGAACAATTCAACGTAGAAACGCAAATATATGAAACAATTATGTAATAAAGAAATAAAAGCCCGGCTTTTTAGCCCGGCTTTTTAAAGATACTTAACGATGTGGGTGAATAGTGTAGCCTATAAATACTACAGACCTCATGAGCGTTGGGAACACTGTATTTCGGTTTCAATACTGAAAATGAGATAGAAATCCCCAGTAATTACAAAGTTAAGCAGGAACTTGGAAGTTGCGCCCCCATAGAAGTAGCCACCCTAAAGGTGGCTTTCCTGTTTTTAACAAACGTATATACAATTATTTATAAATCAAAACCTTGTTGGGTGCTGTCAAACAATATCCTTTATATCAACGTCTAATTTTTCAGCAACATTTTTAAGGGTCGTTATCTTACTGGCGTACTGGCCACCCTCAATTCTACAAATGGTAGAATAATCTAACTGGCATAACTCACCTAAACCCCTGCTGTCCGAAGTCTCTGACTATTGCTGTCCGGTAAAAAAGCGCTGATGATTAAAATGTCGGCGTAAGTTACAATTTGACAGTTTTACAAGGAAATGTTTATCGCAGGCCCCCGCTGTCCGAAGTGTTCCACTTCGGATTACCTATGCCCGGAGTCTCTGACTCCATTATACGTCAGCTGCCAAAAGCCGGGAGGCTTTCGCCGCTGATGTGCTGTCAATAAGGTAATCGTTGTAATAGCGACGGGTAAATACATCTATCCAGTCTACCACGGTTAAGGCAGCAAAATAAAGTTCGTCGGTTGAGGCGTTGCGTTGCATGGTAATAAATATGCCGCTATTTGCCGACATTACAAAAGGATTGTTGTAAGCGGGACGCTTACATTTGATTGATTCCGACGGGACGCTTGAACCGGCGGGGGGACCGCCCCGGCCGCTGCACTCGAAAAGTTTGCGGATACGATATCCCAAAAAGTATTACTAAAAAGGTACGGGGAACCTGGTGAGATTGGAAAGCTGGTATCATTTCTTTCATCTGAAGATGCTTCCTTTATCACCGGAGGTGATTATCTGATTGACGGGGGCATGTCAATAAACTTTAGTTAACAAGTTTTAACCGGCAGTAATCCAGGAGTAAATTTGGTACGGCAAAAAATGAATGTTTTGTTTTATAGCCTATATTTGTAGCGATTGTTACATTAAATCAAGTTTTATGCCACGTGTTCAGTTATTTGACAAGGAAAAAGCATTAAAAAATGCGATGGAGTTGTTCTGGAAAAAAGGGTTTAACGGTACCTCCACCCGCGACCTGGAAAAGGCTACCGGGCTGGGTACATCGAGTATCTATAATTCATTTGGCGACAAAGAGTCGTTATTCTTTGAAGCGCTTCAATATTACATGGAAGCCGAGCAGTTTAAGCTCGGACAAAAGATAAAAAGTTCACCATCCGCCCTAAAGGCACTCCGGGCGTTGTTTGAGTGTGTGCTGTATGAAGATACTGCGGCAGATGTACCGGTCCTGGGCTGCTTCGTGGTTAACTCGGTTACCGAGCTTGCGAACAATAACCCCCGGTTGAACCAGTTCGCTACAGATGCAAGGTTAGGGACGATCACTATATTTAAAGACATTATTGAGAAGGCGCAGCAGCAAAATGAAATCCCTGCCGTTCACGATCCAACTCAATTGGCCGTTTACCTGCAAACGGTCATGACCGGTTTAAAAGTGTCCGGTATGCTGGCGAAAGATCCAAAGGAACTTCAATCGGTCATTGATCTTACCATTCAAAACCTGACAAAAAAATGATGTTTATTTATTTGTAGCACTCGTTACAAACAATACATTTGTAGCACACGTTACAAATAAACATTATGAAAAAATTTGAAAACAAAAAGGTTGTCATTATTGGCGGAACCAGCGGCATAGGGCTCTCAACAGCTAAGATGCTCCTCGATGGGGGCGCTCGCGTTCTGGTGACGGGGCGGTCGCAGGCCGGCCTGGATTTGGCCAAGAAGGAAATTGGAAAGGACGCGATCGTCGTTTCGAGCGACGCACGTTCATTGACGGACCTCGACGCGCTCGCCGTTCAGGCGAAGGCCGAGTTCGGTACGTTGGATTTCCTCTTCATAAACGCCGGGTTCAGCCTCTTCGCCCCCCTCGAACAAACGACCGAGGCAACCTTCGACGAAATGTTCAACCTGAACGCTAAGGGACCGTTTTTCGCGGTCCAGAAACTTTCGCCACTGATCACTAGCGGGGGTTCCATCGTCCTCACAACCTCAACCGCAAATGTCAAAGGGATGCCGATGCTCGCCGCATATGGCGGGGCCAAAGCTGCGCTGCGAAACTTCGCCAGGATGTTCGCCGCTGAGTTGCTTCCAAGGGGGATTCGCGTCAATGCGGTTTCGCCCGGTCCTACCGAAACGCCGATCGTCGACAAGTCGATCCCCGACAAGGACATGCAAGCCCATCTCATCGCGCAAATGATCGCGGACATTCCGATGAAGCGCCTCGGCACCTCCGAGGAACTCGCCAAGG
>Ga0068855_100000923_pt1 | contig 36563 bp, 34 predicted proteins | sample KBSCornC52_FD_66592 | JGI IMG/M metagenome (GOLD analysis project Ga0068855, IMG submission 66592) | Corn rhizosphere microbial communities from Kellogg Biological Station, Michigan, USA - KBS Corn C5-2 | ecosystem: Host-associated > Plants > Roots > Rhizosphere > Soil ...
GGTCTATGATCGCGGCATTTTCGTGCCCCAATTCTACCAGCAGGGCGGCTCGGGCACGCTGGTTTCAGACTATCTTGGTGACCTTCTGCCGAAGCTGAAGCACCATATCTTCAACGCCATGGCGCATTACGATTTCAGCGATTCGCTGACGTTGTACGCCGAGGCGAAATACGTCCACGTCAACACCTTCTCGATCAGCCAGCCGACCTTCGACTATTATCTGCGGATGCGGGAGGACAATCCGTTCATCCCAACCGCGCTGCGCAATGCGATCGGCGGCGCTTTCGCCGCCAATCAGCTGGAGGATCCGGCCGATCCTTCGACTGGCTTCGTATGGATGAACCGCGACAATTTCGATCTCGGCCAGCGTGCCGAAAAGATCACGCGGGACACTTTCCGCAGCGTCCTCGGCGCCAAAGGCGCGATCACGCCGCATCTGCGCTACGACGTGTCCTGGGAGTACAGCCAGAACAAGATCAAGCTGATCAACGTTGGCGATCAGTACACCGATCGCTTCCTCGCCGCGATCGATGTGGTCAATGGGCCGGGCGGCCCGACCTGCCGGATCAACACCATCGCCAATCCGACGCAGGACGACATCTATCAGCCGGATGCCGCCACCCGAACGCTTCGTGGTGGTCCGCTCAGCTTTTCGCCCGGCAGTTGCGTGCCGCTCAACCTGTTCGGCGAGGGTGCGCCCAGCCAGGCCGCGATGAATTTCATTTCGGTCAACACGGTCGACCATACGAAGCTGACGCAGAGCGTCTTCTCCGGCGCGCTGAGCGGCGACACCGGCGGCTTCTTCAAGCTGCCTGGCGGACCGATCGGCTTCGCCCTCGGCGGTGAATATCGGCGTGAGAGCAGCAAGGACGTGCCCGACTCGATCGTTCAGCAGGGCCTGACCTTCACCAACCTGCTGCCGATCTCCAAGGGCAAGTTCAACGTCGTCGAGGGCTTTGCCGAGATTGACGCCCCGATCCTGAAGGACGTGCCCTGGGCCCAGCTGCTCGATTTCGGCGCGGCGGTCCGCTACTCGCACTATTCGACGATCGGCAACACCACGACCTGGCGGTTCAACGGTCAGTACGCGCCGGTTCGCGATATCAAGTTCCGCGCCACCCTGGCGCAGGCGGTCCGTGCGCCGAACATCGGTGAGCTGTTCGCGCCGAACGGCCAGGACTTCGAGTTCATCGATGACCCCTGCGCGCAAAGCCATGTCAATGAGGGCAAGTCGGTCCGGCCGGCGAACTGTGCGACGCTGCTGACCTCGCTCGGCGCCGATCCGGGGAGCTTCATCGACCTCAACTCGTCGAACATCTCCGGCCTGAGCGGCGGCAATCCGAAGCTCAGGGCGGAGACGGCGCGGACCTGGACCGCCGGTGTTGTGCTAACGCCGCGGTTCATCCCCGGCCTTAACATCTCGGCCGACTGGTACCACATCAAGTTGAAGCAGGCGATCAACAACGTCGACCCGCAACAGCTTGCCGACCTCTGCGTCGACCAGCCGTCGCTTGCCAATCCGTTCTGCGCCCAGATCACCCGTCAGAATGGCGGGAATGATGCCGGCCGCATCATCGGCTTCGTCCGCCAGCCGCAGAATGTCGCCCAATTCACAACCGACGGTCTCGATGTCGACATCAACTATCTGCTGCGCACCGAGCGCCGTGGAACATTCAACTTCCACTTCGTCGGCAACTATCTGCACAAGCTGGAGCAGATCGGCATCCCAGGCGCCGAACCGACCGATTTCCGCAACACCTATGAATATCCGGCGCCAAAATACGCGTTCAACTTCGACGCCAGCTGGGTCTTCCACAAGCTGACCCTCGCATACAACCTGACCTGGCACTCGCATGTGTTGCGGTACACGAACGATCAGATCGCCAGCGATCCGAACTTCGTCGCGCCGAAGTACAAGTACATCAAGCCGCGGTCGGAGCATGACATCTTCGCGAGCTACGATTTCAACGACATGATCCAGCTGTATGGCGGCATCAAGAACTTCACCGACCAGAAGCCCGACCTCGGCCAGACCCTGCTCCCAACCGAGCCGCTCGGCCGCTTCTTCTACGTCGGCGCCAAGGTGAAGCTCGCGCGGATCTTCTGAGCGGGGCCAGAAGCGGCGGGCGGCGCTCGCCGCCCGCCGACCAGGCTATTTCAGAATCGCCTCGCGCAGCATTATGTCGCCCACGACGGTGCGGATCGTGCCGCGGTCGGCCTCTCCGCGCAGGAGCCTATCGCCGCCGGGTGGTCTCGACCAACGTGGATACCGTCAGGCGACGGCCGGATTGCATAGCCGCACGGCGCGGAGGTCGCGGGCGTGGATCGCCATGTCGAACGGCCGCGCGCGGTGCATCATGCAGCTGTTGTCCCAGATCAGCAGGTCGCCCGCCTGCCAGCGGTGCGCATAGACATTCTCGCGGACGGTGGCGCGGGCGGTGAGATCCGCGACCAGCGCCTCGCTCTCCTCGGCGGTCATCCCGTCGATGCGCTCGATATAGGCGGCGAGCGTCAGCGCGGTGCGCCCGGTCGAGCGCTGCAGGTTGACCATCGGCCGCACGATCGGCGGGAAGCGGTCGATCACCTCCTGCGGCCATTCGGTGAAGCCGTATTTGCGCCGCGAATGGATCACCGAATGGGCGCAGGTCAGGCCATGCAGCCGCGCCCACTCTTCCGCCGACAGCGATTCCCAGAACAGCCGGGTGTCGCAGAACTCGGTGTCGCCGCCCTCGGCAGGCACCGTCCTGCCGTAGAGCAGGGAGAGGGAGGCGCGCGGCGTGACGAAGGTCATGTCGGTATGCCACAGCTCATTGGCGAGGTTCTGCTGCACGTTCCAGTCGTCGGCTGGCAGGATATTGCCGTCCTTGTCGACATTGCCGAGCGGCATCACGCCGCGGCTGTGCGGCGGCACGCCCTCGGCGGTCTCGACCTCGACGACCTTGTCGCCCAGCGAGGCGACGAAGTCGTAGATGTCCTCGTCGCTAAGCGCCTGGTCGCGGATCACGGTGACGCCATAGCGCTCGGTCGCCGCGCGCACCGCCAGGCGATCCGCCTGCGACAGCTCGGGCCCGATCCGCTCGCCACTCAGGGCGATGCCGACGCGCTCGGTCAGCCTGTGTTCAGTCCAGGGCATCGAAGTCTATCTCCGGCCGGTCGGAACGGATCCGATCTCGCTTTCGACGCGTTAGCACAATCCCTGTCGTGACGGGATAGCGGCGATCGCACGGGCAACGCGGGACCAAGGAGAGGGAAATGCGCAAGTCATTGATTTTCGTCAGTCTCGGTCTCGTTGGCATCCTCGGCGCCATCACCGCCGTCGGATCCAATGCGCGGCCGCTCAAGGCCGAGGAGGAAGCCCGGATCACGCCCATCGGCAAGCCGGTGGGGTGCCTGCGCATCGCCGAGATCGACGAGAGCCGGGTGCGTAGCGACCATGTCATCGACTTCTACATGAAGGGCGGCAAGGTCTATCGCAGCGTCCTGCCGAACAGCTGCTCGCAGCTCGGCTTCGAGGAGCGCTTCTCCTACAAGACCTCGACCCAGGAGCTGTGCTCGAGCGACATCATCACCGTGCTGACCGGCCCCGGCATCGGCCAGGGTCCCAGCTGCGGCCTGGGCGATTTCCAGGAGGTGACCGGCGCGCCCAAGGGCCACTAGGAATCAGTTCCATTTCGGACTGAACGACCTCGCAAATCTCTCCCTCGCGCTGGTAGAATGCGCCCGGCTGCGGTCACGCAGTCGGGGGAAGAGGAGCGGGGGGTGACGCCAGCGGTCAGGCCGGTGCTGCTTGCGATGACGCTTGCGCTCGGCTGCCTGCCGGCGGTCGAGCCGGTCGCCGCGAAGGAGAAGACCGGGGTCATGCCCGGTTTCACCGTGGCGCCCTCGGCGAAAATCCTGCTGCTGCGACCGAGGATCCGGGTTGGTGAGCAGTCGACCGGCGGGATATTCGAGCCGAACGCGGATTGGACAGACCAGGCCAAGGCCAACATGCTCGCGGCGCTCGACGCGCAGCAGGCGCAACTCGGCAATCAGGTGATCATGGCCGAGGAGCCCATCGGCGAGGACGGGCTTAAGCTGGCGGATTATCGCGCCTTGTTCACGGTGCTCGCCGACGCCGTGGAAAGACATCAGTTCTTCAAGGGAGACCGGCTGCCGACCAAGAAACGCAACGGCGTGTTCGACTGGTCGATCGGACCCGAGATCCGGGATCTGCCCGGTGTCGCAGGCGCTGACTACGTGCTCTTCATCTCCACCCGAGATGAATATGGATCGACCGGGCGCAACATTGCTTCGATCGTCGGGGCCTTCGCCGGCAGGAGCGTCACCGTCGGCGTGCACGAGGGTCAAGCCGGACTGGTCGATGCCAGGACCGGCAATCTCGTCTGGCTCAACTCCGACAACAGCATGGGTGGGGACCTTCGCACGCCGGAGGGTGCCCAGCGCCGTGTGGCGCAGCTGCTTGAGGGCTTGCCGGTTCACGCACCGCCCGTCGCCGCCACGCCTGCCAGCGTCGCGGCAGCGCAATAGGGGGAGCCGCAATGCGCCGCGCGCTCAGCCTCATTCTCGCCGGTCTCGCTCTGGCCGCATCTCCGGCCGCGGCAGCAGAGCCGAAGCCGACGCTGCCGCCGTTCAGCTGGGCCTATCAGCCTGTCGGCGTCGATGAGCGAGGACTGTGGATGGAGGCCGACGACCTCGAGCGCGAGTTTCGCGATTCACGGCTGCTCGTGCGTGACGAGGCGCTGAACAGTTACATTCATGGCGTGCTGTGTCGTGCCGTCGGCGAAGATCGCTGCAAGGGCGTGCGGCTGTACATCATCCGCGACCCCTCGTTCAATGCGAGCATGGCCGCGAATGGCATGATGCAGATCAACACCGGGTTGTTGCTGCGTCTGCACAGCGAGGCCGAGCTTGCCGCGGCGATTGCCCATGAGTTCGGCCATTTCGAGCTGCGCCATACGCTCGAAGCATTCAAGCGGCGGAGACGATCGACGGACGCGCTGATGTGGGCGGGCATCACCGGCGGCCGCAACGGGGCGAACCTCCAGCTCGCGATCATCGGCTCCTTCTTTCGCTTCAAGCGCGAAGAAGAGATCGCCGCCGACATCCGATCCTTCGAATATCTTGCGGCCTCGACCTACCGTGCCGCCGCCTCCCCGGCGATCTGGGAGCGGATGATGGCCGAGTATGAGGCCTCCGCGGCGGCGCGCAAGTTGAAGTTCCGCAATGCCCGACGCCCATCCTTCGTCGATTCGCACCCGACCGACATGCAACGCATGGTCTACCTCAAGGCGCTTGCCGCGGAGCATGGCGATGGCGGCGAGGACGGTGTCGACGGCTATGCAAAGGCGTTGGCGGCATGGCGCCCGCAGTTCCTCGCCGACGCGATCAAGCTGAACGATTTCGGCGGCAGCGAATATATACTCGCCGAGCTGGCGCGCTCGGGATGGACGAAAGAGCTGCTCGCCGCGCGAGGGGATCTCTATCGGCTGCGAGGCAATCCGCGTGACCTGACCGTCGCCGCACAAGCCTATCGCGACGCGATCGCCCAAGGCGCGACCGACCCGGCCATACACCGCGATCTCGGCATGGTGCTACTGAGAAGCGGCGCGCGCGCCGACGCGGCGACGGCCCTGCAGCGATATCTGGCGCTTCGTCCCGACGCGGCGGACAAAACGATGGTTGCGCTGCTGATCGACCAGGCGGGCGCGACGAGCGGCGCGGCGGTGATGCATGCGGAGAGCGGCGCGCCGGCGGTCTCGCCAGGCTCACCGGCCAATGCTCCGCCTGAGCCGGCATCCGGCGGCTCTGCGGTTGCCGGCGCGCGCGCCCTTGCGCCAGCGAACGATGGCAGCACGAAATGAGTCTGCGCGGCGGCCTGCTGGCCGTGCTTCTTGTCCTGGCGTCACCGGCGATCGCATCCAATACGCTGATCGTGGCGGGAAGGTCGGTCGCGGTCGCCAAATCCGCGATGACGGTGACGCCCGATCGCGAATGGAACAGGATTCTCTCGCCGCCCGCGCCGAACGAGGTCTGGACCATCGACGGCCAAGATCTCAACGAACTGGACTTCTTTGGCGGAATCGCCACCAATCAGTCGCTGTTCGGCGAAAAAATGAAAAGACGCAGCCGGCCGCAGCCGTTCTTCAACGCGACGATGCTGATCACCGATGTGCCGGCGCTGCTCGAGAACAGCTATCGCGCCTTGATCAACATCAATGTGATGGCAATCGACCAAATCGAGCCAGTGACGTTCGCCGGCCACCAGGGCATTCGCTTCACCTATGGTTACACGCCCAGGGACGAGGTGCGCCGCAAGGGCGAGGCCCACGCCGCGATCGTCGACGGCAAATTGTACATGATCACCTTCGAGGCGCCGGCGTTGCATTTCTTCGACGCCGGCATCGCAGCGGCGCGCGCCGTCGTCGCGAGCGCGACTGTCGCCGCGACGAAGAAGTAGCCCGGTTATTTCGCGGAGGCGGACGGCTTTGCGGCGGCGCTCGCCGGCTTGCGCCGCGGCTTCGGCGCGGGCTTGGCGGCTGGCTCCGCGGCTGCTGCGGCCGGCGGGGCGGCGGGCTTGGCCGCGCGCGGCGCCCGGGCCGGCTTGGCCGGCGCTGCGACCACCGGCCGGGGCCGCAGCCGCTGGCGGGTTCGTTCTGCGCGCTTGTGCGCCGTGCTCCATCGCATGGGGGCGATCCTCTCTAGGTCGATGTTGACCTGGCGCGCTTGCCGCCCGCTCAGGCGTAATCCGACGCTACCGTCACGCGGTCAGCCGGCGCATAGAACCGTCGGCTGAGCTGACAATCTGTAACAGCCGGCGGCTGCGTAAACCATCGCCGGCATATCGACTCAATCGCTTAGCCGAACTGGCACATAATCTGCGTTCCCCCGGGTCCGACGGCGGATCAGACCGAGCGGGGGGAATGCGATGTCGGTAGTGAGCCTTTACGATCGCCGGACTCTGGCCGATCGTCGGGCGGTCGGGGGCAGCCCGCAGATCGCCACGCCGGCGCGGCCGAGCCGGCTGACGCGGCGCCGGGTCTGGACCGCGCTGATCCTCTACTGTGCCGCCTTCTGGGGCCTGGTCGGCTACGCGATCTACGACATTTTCGGTCGCTAGGCGGCCTCGGCCTCGCTGGCCGGCGACAATGGCCTTGGGGCGGGCGTCGGCTTGCCCCATGATGACTCCATAAAGACGAGTCGCGGCGCGACTTGGAGGGGGGATAGGGGTGGCGTCGACAACTGCGAGCCGCCGGCCTTGGCGGCGTGTAATTCTTGCGCTCTCGGTCGTGCTCCTGATCGTGCTGCTCACCGCACTCTTCACGCTCTGGCAGCTGCAATATCGCCCACCGCAGGACGGACGAAGTTGGGACAGCCGCGCGCCAGCGGCAGTCGCCGATGATCTCGGATGGCAGGCGGTCGGCGGCGACAGCGGCCAGACCAAATTCTCGGCGCTCGGCCAGATCACGCCGAACAATGTCGGCCGGCTGGAGCGCGTCTGGACCTATCGCACCGGCGAGGTCGCGCGGCGGGGCGACGCGATCCGCTGGTCGAAGTTCGAGGCCACGCCGATCATCGCCGACGGCAAGCTCGTGCTGTGCACGCCGTTCAATCGGGTCGTCGCGCTCGATCCGGCGAGCGGCCGCGAAATCTGGGCGTTCGATGCCAAGCTCAACCTCGACGTCAACCACCGCCCGCAGAACATGTTCAACTGCCGCGGGCTCGCGCAATTCGCCGATTCCCGCGCGCCCGCGGGCGGGGTCTGCGCGCGGCGCCTTTTCATGGCGACCGCCGATCGCCGGCTGATCGCGCTCGATGCGCGCACCGGCGCGCGCTGTCCGGATTTTGGCGTCAATGGCGAGGCGACCGTCGTCGCGCTCGCCGAGACGCACGATCCGACCGACGTCCAGATCACCGCCGCCCCGGCAGTGATCGGCGATGTCGTGGTGGTCGGCTCGAGCGTTGCCGATGGCACCTGGGCGCATGCATCGGCCGGCACCGTCCATGCCTTCGATGCGCGCAGCGGCAAGCTCAGATGGACCTTCGATCCCTATCCCGGCGGCGGCCGCGCGACCGGTGCAGCCAATGTCTGGAGTTCGATCTCGGCCGATCCAGCACGCGACATGGTGTTCCTGCCGACCAGCAGCCCGAGCCCGGAATATTACGGCGGCGAGCGCCAGGGTGACGACCGCCTCGCCAACGCGATCGTCGCGCTGCGCGCCTCGACCGGGGAAAGGCTCTGGTCGTTCCAGGCGGTGCATCACGACCTCTGGGACTATGACGTGCCCCAGGCGCCGGCCTTGTTCACCCTCCGCCGCCACGGCCTGATGATCCCGGCGCTCGCCTTTGCCACCAAGCAGGGCTTCCTCTTCGTGCTCGACCGCCTCACCGGCAAGCCGCTCTACCCGGTGATCGAGCGGCCCGTGCCGCAAAGCGACGTGCCCGGCGAACGGACCGCGCCGACCCAGCCCTTCTCGACCCTGCCGCGGCTGTCTCGGCAGTCATTTCGGCCGGAGGATGCTTTCGGCGTTCTCATCCTCGACAAGCGGGCCTGCCGCCGCCGCTTCGAGGCGCTGCGCAATGAGGGGCTGTTCACCCCGCCGAGCACCCGCGGGACGGTGCTGATGCCCTCGCGTGGTGGTGGCAGCAACTGGGGCGGCGTTGCGATCGACCCTGCGAGCAACCGGCTCGTCGTCAACAGCAACGACTTCGTCGATGCGGTCCGCCTGGTTCCGCGCGCCGAATTCCATCCGCGCAAGCCCTCCCGGGGCATCCCGCAGCTCGGCGCGCCCTATGCGGCGACCGAGATCGGCACGATGTCGCGGCTCGGCATGTTTTGCAGCCCGCCGCCCTGGGGGCTGCTCAATGCGATCGACCTCGACACCGGCAAGCTTGCCTGGCGCAAGACGCTCGGCACCACGGCCGGCCTCGCCCCACTCGGCATCGCGCTGAAATGGGGCACCCCCAATCTCGGTGGCCCGCTGATGACCGGCAGTGGTCTCGTGTTCATCGCCGCCACCGCCGACAGCAAGCTGCGCGCCTTTCGCACCAGCGACGGCGAGGAGCTCTGGGCGGGCGACTTGCCCGCCGGCGGCCAGGCGAGCCCGATGACCTATGCGATCGGCGGCCGGCAATATGTCGTGATGGCGTCGGGCGGGCATTTTGCCCTGCAGACCAAGAAAGGCGACTATGTCGTCGCCTACGCGCTGCCGAGGAAATAGGCTCTGTTGGTCCTGGAGGTTTTGGAAAGATGAGTGATCCCAATTCACCGCGCGCCGGCCGGCCGACGCGACTGCTCGACGACGGCATCCATTTCGGCGAGGGACCGCGCTGGCACGAGGGCAGGCTGTGGTTCAGCGATTTTCAGGCCCATGCGGTCAAATCCTGCTCGCTCGCCGGCGATTGCCGCATCGAGTTCACCATCGACGACCAGCCTTCCGGGCTCGGCTGGATGCCCGACGGCTCGATGCTGATCGTCGGGCAGCACAAGCGCCAGCTCCTGCGCCGCACGGCTGACGGAACGATCACCCTTCATGCCGACCTCAGCGCAATCGCCGATTGGTATACCAACGACATGGTCGTCGATGCCGCGGGCCGCGCCTATGTCGGCAATTTCGGTTTCGACCTGAACGGCACGATCGCCGCCAAGGGCGCCGAGGGGATGATGGCGGATCATGCGCTCGGCAAGCTTGCCCGGGTCGACCCCGACGGCACGATCAGCGTCGCCGCCGAAGATATGGACTTCGCCAATGGCACGGTGATCACCCCCGACGGCGGCACGCTGATCATCGGCGAAAGCCTCGGCGGCAGGCTTACCGCCTTCGACATTGCTGCCGACGGCACGCTCAGCAATCGCCGCGTCTGGGCCGACATCCGCCCGCGCCACCCGGACGGCATCTGCCTCGACGCCGAGGGCGCGATCTGGGTGGCCAATCCCGGCGCGCCGGAATGCTTCCGCGTCGCCGAAGGGGGCAGGGTGCTCGAGGTGATCGACACCGGCGACCCCTGCTACGCCTGCATGCTGGGCGGCGAGGACGGCAAGAGCCTGTTCATGCTGACCACCGCCGTCTGGGACGAGGAGGAGCGGGCGCGCACCACTTCCGGCCGGCTGATCGTCGCCGATGTCGACGTGCCGCACGCCGGATTGCCTTGAGCGGCAAAGCCGGAGAACATGACGGGCGGATAAGGTCGCCGGGAGGACACATGGATCGCGAGCTGGATCCGATCGACCTTGAGGTGCTGCGCTCGCGGCTGGAGACGATCGGCGAGCAAGCCTGCCGCGCGGTCGAGCAGACCGCGATCTCGCCGACCGTGACCGAGTCCAAGGATTATTCGGTCACCCTGCTCGACGCCAATGGCGAGCTGATCATCGGCTCCGGTCCGATCGACGTCCATTACAACGCCGCCGGCCATGCCGCGCGCACGGTCATCGCCCGCTATGGCGATCAGATCCGGCCGGGCGACGTGTTCATGGCCAATGATCCGCACAATGGCGGCGGGCTGCATCCGCAGGACGTGATGGTCAGCACGCCGATCCATGTCGACGACACGCTCGTCGCCTGGGTCGGGGTTTCGGCGCATATGATGGACATGGGCGGGATGGAGATCGGCTCCTTCTGCCCCGATGCCACCGAATGCTATCAGGAATGCTTCCGCATGCCGCCGGTGCGGCTGTTCCGCGAGGGCGAGGAGGTCACCGATGTCTGGGACCTGCTGCGCACCAACATCCGTATGGCTGAGCTGGTCGAGATGGATCTGCGCGGGCTGATCGCCGGCGGCTATTTCATGGGCGACCGGCTCCGCGAGATCGTCTGCCAGACCGGGCTGGAGTTGTTCACCGCCAGCCTCAAGGCGCTGCGCGATCTTTCCGAGGCCGAGCTGCGCCGCCGCATCGCGCTGATCGCCGACGGCACCTATCGCTCGGTCACCTGGTGCGAGCATCACCGCACCTTCTTCAAGATCCCCTGTACGCTGACCGTCGCCGGCGACAGCCTGACCTTCGATTTCACCGGCGCCTCGCCGCAGACGCCGCATTTCTTCAATTCGAAACCCTATATCGTCGAGAGCGAGCTGATGATGCTGCTCTCTGACCGGCTTGTCCCCGACCTGCCGTACAATGCCGGCATCTTCGCACCGCTGACGGTGATCTGCCCGGAAGGCTCGGTGCTCAACAGCCGGCCGCCGGCGCCGATCAGCGCCTCGCATATGCACGCCAGCCTCGCCGCTGCGACCGCCGCGATGGAGGCGCTGATGCTGGCACTCGCCGCCTCGCCCGAATCCGATGCCCATCGCTATCTCGGCGGCGCGAGCTGGCAATCGGCCTGCGGCAACCAGCTCTGGTCCTGGATCACGCCCGAGGGCGTGCAGGACGCCTATATCGTCCTCGAGGGCATGTGGGCGGGCAGCTCGGCGGGTGCCGAGCGTGACGGCAATGATCTTGGCGTCAACACCCGCGGTGCTGCGGTCGGCGGGACCTATCCCGATATCGAGGTGCTGGAGAGCTGGTATCCGCTGCTGTTCACCGAGCGCAGCTCGCGCGACAGCACCGGGGGTGCAGGGGCGATGCGCGCCGGCGGCGGCGAGCGTTTCTGCTTCCGCCCGCACGGCATCGACACAATCAGCGGGACGATGTTCGGCATGCGCCGCTGGACGCCGCTGCAGGGTTTCGCCGGTGGCCGGCCGGGCGCCTGCGCCGAATTCAACATCCACCGTGCCGACGGCAGCATCGAGCCGCTCGACATGATCAGCAGCAACGCCATCGTTCGCGGCGAGGATAGCTTCGAGATGCGGCTCGGCGGGGGTGGCGGCTATGGCGACCCGCTCGATCGCGATCCGGCGCTGGTCGAGCATGATGTTCGCTGCGATCGCTTCGATGCCGACGCTGCGCGCGGGCTCTATGGAGTCATCATCGGCGATGCCTCGGCGACGGAGCGATTGCGCGAGGATATGCGCCGCGACCGTCTCGCCCGCGCCGAGCCGGCGGCCAAGCCATTGTCGCGCGCGCGGATCATCGCGAACGATCCGCCCCAGCCATTGTTTCCCGGCATCGTTCAGCGCGGCGCAGTGCTCTTCGCCGAGCGCAGCGGCGCGCCGCTCGCGCTGGCGCCGGATCACTGGACAGACGGCTGCCCCTCGCTGATCGAGCGGATCTGGGGCGAGGACGGCCCGGACATATTGTTCCGCACCTGGCTCGATCCGGAAAGCGGCCGTGCGCTCCACGTCGAGGCGACGCGCGCCGGCGATCCCGACCGCTTCATCACCGCGCCCGTGCGCTGGACCGAGGCGGGCGCGAGGGCGCGCGCGGCCTGACCTTCTTCCTCGTCATCCCGGGCTTGACCCGGGATCCCGCTGCCTCTTTTTTCGGACGGCGATCGCGATCCTACGGGGACAGGAAAGAAGCGGGATCCCGGGTCAAGCCCGGAATGACGGCAAAAACTCTAGCCCGCAGCCTTCACCAGCGTCATGTCGAATTCGGCGAGGCCGAGCGGCAGCAGCTTGTCCTGCCAGGGCCCGGCGAAGGCGGCTTCGATCCTGTCGACGGTCCACTCCTCTTCGCGCTGGACCGGCGAGCGCACCGCCGGGCGGCTGAGCAGCATCAGCTCCTTGCCGGTGAAGCGCAGCGCCTGGCCGTTGATGCCGGCGGCGGCGTCCGACAACAGGAAGACGACCATCGGCGCGTTCATCGCCGGCGTCAGCCCGAGCATGCTCTCGCGCAACTTGGTGAACGCAGCGCTGACCCGGCCCTCTTTGTGCAGCCGCTCGAAGACCTCGGCGCTTTCCTCGATCTCGCGGGTATTGGCGATCGGCGCGATCGCGTTGACCCGCACGCCGCTGGCGGCGGCTTCCGACGCCCAGCTGTAGGTCAGCCCGGCGATGCCGGCGGTCGCCGAACTATAGGCGCAGCGCAGCGCCGAGCCGGCATGGGCGCCGGAAAAAGTGTTGACGATTGATCCGCTGCCCTGCGGCATCATCCGCCTGAGCGCATGGATGCCGCACCAGGCCTGCCCAAGCAGATTGACCTCGACCTGGCGGCGAAAGCTCGCCTCGTCCTGCTCGTCTATCGGCTTGATGAAGAACACGCCGGCATTGTTGACCAGCCCGTCGATCCTGCCGAACTCGTCGACGCAGCGCGCGATCAGCCCTTCGGCGAAATCCCATGTGCTGACGTCGCCGTTATGCGCCACGACGCGGCCGCCGGCGCCGCGCAGCTCGGCGACCAGCGCATCGGCCGGCTCGGCATCGATGTCGTTGACCACCACCGCCGCGCCTTCGGCAATGGCGGCGCGCGCGTAAGCCTCGCCGAGCCCGCGCGCGGCGCCGGTGACGACGATCGATTTGCCTTCGAGACGGGCCATCACGCGTTCCTCACCTTTCTGGTCATCCACGACAGGCGAGCATGGCCGCCGCCGGCCTGTAAAGGGCAATTCGTGTCGGCGAGGTCATTGCCGAGCTGGCCCGTCCATGGGACGATCCCGCCGATGGCGCCGCCCCGTTCAGAACGTTTCAAGCCAACCATTGCGGTCGTTTGGGCGGGCGCCGCGGCTGCCGCCGCGGCGATCGGCCTCAGCTATTGGATCGGCATAGCCGCAGAGTGGCCGCTTGCTATCGCCATCCTGGTCTCGGCGCTATGCCAGCTGGTCGCCCGGCCCATGCGCAGGGTGATGGTCGGCAATGTTCGAACGCTGCCGAAGACAAGATTGCTAATGACCTATCTCGCCTCGCGTGTTGCCCTGCTGGTTGCCGTGCTCATTCTTCTGCTTGCAACGGCGATCGTCTACGCGGTGGGCGTGGCCGGCCGGATCGTGATCCTGCGGGCCCTTCTGGGGCTCTTGCTGGTCATGGCTGCGACAGGAATGCTTGGTGCGGCGGTGATCAACTTGGCAATTGTGTTGCGGCACAGGCGTAATCGCGAGCGTCCGTAGGAGAATAGGACGCAAACTGAATTCTGCCTGGGAATGGGCGGCAATTTTACCAGACGTGCGGTTCGCCGGTCCATTTGCGGAAATGGCATTGGCCGTCGGCCGGCCAGTCGGCGACGATGCGGCGGATGCCCGCGGCGCTTTCCTCGACCGGGGTTTCCGCGTCGGGGCCGCCCATGTCGGTGTTCATCCAGCCGGGGTGGATCAGCCCGACGGTGATGCCGCGCGGGGCGAGGTCCTGCGCCAGCGCCAGCGTCATCCGGTTGAGCGCCGCCTTGGCCGCGCTGTAAGCATAGGTGCCGCCATAGTGCCACATCGACGTGCCGACCTGGCTGGTGATGTTGATCACCTTGTTGCCCGGCCGAAGCCGTGGGAGGAAGCCCTGCGTCACCCGCAGCGGACCCATCGTCACGGTGTTGAACACCGCCCGCCAATTGTCCCAGTTGGACGAGCCGAGATCGAGCTCAGGCGCGGTGTCGCCAACGATCGCTGCGACGTTGATCACGATGTCGATCGGCGCATCGCCGAGGTCAGCGACTCCGGCGGCGACCGATGCGTCGCTCGCCACGTCCATGGTATGCAAGGTCACACGGCCACCGCTGTCGCTGGCGACGCGCTGCAGTTCCGCGCGGCTCGCCGGATCGCGGCAGAAGGCGAAGACGCGGTCGCCGCCCGCGGCGTAATGGCGGACCAGCTCCAGGCCGAGCCCGCGGCCGGCGGCGGTGATCGCGACTGAACTCATCGACATCTATTCCCCTGGGCGGATTGGATCATCACTCACAGATCGACGACAAGGCCATCCGACGCGATTTCGTGCTGCGCGTCCTGCGCCCGCGACAGCATCTCCGGGCCGAGATGGGTGAGGATGATGCGGTGCGCGCCGATCCGCGCTTCATTGGCAAGCAGCGCGGCATAGTCGAGGTGCTGCGAGATGCGCTTGTCGAAGCTCAGCGCCTCGACGATGAACAGATCGGCGTTGCGGCCGATGTCGATCAGCGCGTCGGTCCATTCGGAGTCACCGGAATAGGCGATCACCTTGCCGTCGCAGCTCAGGCGCAGCGCGAGGGCAGGAGCGCCGCAGGCATGGCGCACCTCGACCGCGCTGACGGTCACGTCGACAAAGCGCTGCGTCTCGCCCGGCGCGATCTCGTGCAGCTCAATTGCGAATTTCCGTGCGGCATTGGCGGAACCGGGGAAGAAGATCTCCATCGCCTGCGCGAGCCGCGCACCAAATCCTGGCGGCCCGACCAAAGTCAGCGGCGTCCGCCGCCGGCTGTAGAATTGCGCGTCGAGGATAAAGAAGGGCAGCCCGCCGAAATGGTCGCCATGCAAATGGGTGACGAAAATTGCGCCGATGCTGTTCGGATCAATGCCCTGCTGGCGCATCGCGATCATGCTCGATGCGCCGCAGTCGATCAGGACGCTGGCCTCGCCGCGCTCGACCAGGAAGCAGCTGTTGAACCGGCCGCCGCTGCCGAACGCGTCGCCGCAGCCGATGAAGCGCAGCTTCATTCGTATTCAAGCATTCGGCGCGGGCGTGCCGATGACCAGGATCGAGCTGGTGCAGCCCTCGTCGCCAGCCTGCCAGGCGTGGTCGACACCGGTGACGATCACGCTGTCGCCGGCAGCCAGCCGATGCGCGCCATCGTCGAGGATCAGATCGACGCTGCCGGCGATGATCGTATGACAGTCGATCGAGTCGGTGTGATGCATCTGCGCATGGGCGGCGTTGGGCGGAAAGTTGATCGTCAGCCATTTGACGACGCCGGGCGCCACGCCGAGATCGAGGAAGGCGCCATTGCCCGCCGGCCGTGGCGTGGGCGGATTGGCCGAGAAGGAAATGAACTCATCGCCCGAGATCGACGCGCCCTCGAACTTCGGTTCGGTGACCTGGACCATGCAGGCCTTGCCATCCTTCACGCCCGTGACGAATCTGCGCATCGCCTTGTCTCCCAATCCCTATTCGTCGGCGTAGCTCAGCCCGTCATAGCCGGTCTGCTCGGCCAGGGCCTCGTGGAAGATCTGGACGCCTTTCTCGTTGCGGCCGATCAGCGCATGACCATGGGCGCCGAGCCTGAGGCCACGGCCGCAGCCTTCCCAGACCGGCGCATCCTCGCGGATCGCGGCGGCGGCGCGTTCGGCCATCTGCGACGGGCTGAGCATACCTGCGGGCGGCTCGTCGACCGGGCTCATCCAGCCGTAGCGGAAGAGGGCGGTGCCGGGCTTCGGCCCCGGCTCGAGATCGGCGTAGATTTGGCCGTAGAGCTCCTGCGCGATCAGCAATCCGGGCGAAATCAGCCAGACCTGCGCGACCGTCTCGTCGAGGCTGGTCTGGCCGGTGGGCGCGGCCTTGAGCCGGTCGAGGTCGTCGGGCCCGAACATCGGCAGGGTGAAGCGCATATGCGGGCCGAAGCGATCGTAGATTGCCATGTCGACGCCGGTCGCCTGCGGGTTGGTGTAGAAGGTTTCGCGGTGAACGAAGGGCACATGGAGCGATTCCACCAACCCCTCGGCAACGCTCTTCCACCCGGTCGACAGCGGCGCATGCGGCAGCGCGTTCCAGTATTTCTTCTTCTCGCTGCCGAGCGCGGCGAGCTGCGCGTCGACCTCGCCGAGATGGCCGGCGACGTCGATCGGCAGGCCCGGCGTCAGGATCACCCAGATGAAGCCATGGCGCTCCTCGCTCGGCAGCTCGACCAAGCCATATTGCGCATAGTCGAGATCGGCATTGCCGTCGGCGAGCGGCATGGCGACCAGCTCGCCTTTCGAGTTGTAAGTCCAGTTGTGATAGGGGCAGGAGTGACGCCGCGCATTGCCGCAGCCGCTCGCCGGCTCCGCGCCGCGGTGGCGGCAGTAGTTCAAAAAGGCGTGCGCCTTGCCGTCGACGTCGCGGGTCAGGAGAATCGAGCGGCCCATCGCGAAGCGGACGTGGAAGTCATCCGGATTGGGAATTTCGTTCGACGCCAGCAGCGCGCGCGGCTGGGTCATGAACAGATGGCGCTCGCGCCGGTCGAACTCCTCGCTGGCGTAATAGTCGAGCGGCACATGCATGAAGCGATCGGCCAGTTCGGGCAGGCGATTCTCGACGATCTCGATCGAGCGATCGAGCAGCATCGTCTCGGCCTGGTCCATGGTCACTCTCCGTCAACCCACTTCGGCTAGCCAGCATGGCCGGCGACCCGCTGTAAAGGGCAATTCGCCCGACCCCGGCGCCGGCGCGACTCGCTTGACCAAAACGGGGAAATCCGGTAATCGTGTCACTAACAGACATTATGTATTACCAGGTAACACGATGGAGAGTGTGACGATGGCCACCAATGTCGCGTCGAAAATCAAGGTTCGCGACCTCCGTGATGATCTGTCCTTTGGCTCGATCATCGAGGGCGTGAATTTCGAGACGCTGAAGGACGAGGCGGTCCGCGCCGAGATCAACGACGTGTTCGAGCGCCGTGGCATGATCGTCTTCACTGGCTGCGAGCCCTCGGCCCAGCTCCATGTCGAGATCAGCAAGGTGTTCGGCCCGCTCAAGGATCATCCGACCAAGACCACCGCGCGGGTCGACAAGCTCGATCCGAATTCGGCGCCGGGCGTGATCGACATGCATCACAAGCCGCGCGAGGGCGAGGAGGACGTCGACCTCATCGAGCTCAACGGCAAGAAGCTCGGCAACTGGTCCAACTGGCATTTCGACCATTGCTACAATGACGAGCTCAACCTCGCGGGCGTCCTGCGCTCGGTGATTGTCGCGCCCGAAGGCGGGATGACCGGATTTGCCGACGGCGTCGAGGCGTACAACGACCTTTCGCCGGAACTGCGCGAGCAGATCGAGAAGTACAACGTCATCTATACCCTCGACGTCCGCCGCTCGAAGATGCGCTTCGGCCGTCCCAAGACCTTCAAGAATTTCGAAGAGAGCGAATATATGCTCAACAACGTCCGCGAAGGTCTGACCTTCCCGCGGGCGATGCATCCGGCGGTGTGGACCCGGCCTTCGGGCGAGAAGGTGTTGCACATCTCGCCGTGGATGGCGGTCGGCCTGGAGCATAACGAGACGCCCGAGGGCGATGCCCTGCTCGAGGCGGTCTGCCAGGAAGTGATCAATCCCAGGAACGCCTATTGGCACAAATGGGAAACCGACCACATGGTCATCTGGGACAATCGCCGCATGCTTCATGCGGTCAGCGGTTGCGACCCGAAGCTTGAGCGGCGGATGCAGCGCACGACCATCCGCGGCGACTACGGCCTCGGTTATTTCGAGGACGGCAAGAAGATCGGCGACGTTCAGCGCGAATTCGTGGCGTAAGCGTGGGGCGCGGGGCGGCCGTGGCCGCCCCGCATCGCCTCCAGGAGGGAAGACCCTCTAGACCGCGATCACAGTTTCCATATCGGGAGTTGGCGGGAGCTCTGCTCCCGCCATTGCCTTGTTCAGCCGGTCGCGATCGAGCGCGCCTTCCCAGGCCGATATGACGATCGTCGCCACTGCATTGCCGATGAAATTGGTCAGCGACCGGCATTCACTCATGAAGCGATCGATGCCGAGGATCAGCGCCATGCCGGCGACCGGCACCTCGGGCACGATCGACAGCGTCGCAGCGAGGGTGATGAAGCCGGCGCCGGTGACTCCGGCCGCGCCCTTGGAGCTGATCATCGCCACCAGCAGCAGAGTTATCTGGTGGCCAAGGCTCAAATGCACGCCGGTGGCCTGGGCGATGAACAGCGCCGCCAGCGTCATGTAGATATTGGTGCCGTCGAGATTGAACGAATAGCCGGTCGGCACGACCACCGCGACGACCGGCTTGGCGCAGCCGGCGCGCTCGAGCTTCTCGATCAGGCTCGGGAGCGCAGCCTCGGAGGACGAGGCGCCGAGCACCAGCAGCAGCTCAGCCTTGAGATAGCGGATAAGGCCGAAGATCGAGAAGCCGGCCGCCCAGCCAACCGCGCCCAGCACCCCCAGCACGAACAGCAGCGAGGTGGCGTAGAAGGTCAGGATCAGCCCGGCGAGATTGGCCAGCGTGCCAAGGCCGAACTGGCCGATGGTGAAGGCCATCGCGCCGAATGCGCCGATCGGCGCCAGCCGCATCAGCATCGCTACCAGCCGGAAGACGACATGCATCGCCGCCTCGAAGACCTTGAGCAGCGGCGCGCCGCGCTCGCCGATCTGCGCCAGGGCGACGCCGAACAGGATCGCGACCAGCAGCACCTGGAGGATCTCGCCTTCGGCGAGCGCGCTCGGCAATGTCGTCGGGATGATCGCGAGCAGCGCGCCGGTCAGCGTCGTCTCATGCGCCTTGGCGGTATAGTCGGCGATCTTGGTCGCATCGAGCGTCGCCGGGTCGATGTTCATCCCGGCGCCGGGCTGGACGACATTGGCGACGATCAGGCCGATGATCAGCGCAAGCGTCGAGAAGAAGATGAAATAGGCGAAGGTCTTGCCCGCCAGCCGGCCGAGCGCGCCGAGCTCGCGCATGCCGGCGATGCCGGTGACGATGGTGAGGAAGATCACCGGCGCGATGATCATCTTGACCAGTTTGATGAAGCCGTCGCCGAGCGGCTTCAGCGCGACCCCGGTCGCCGGCCAGAGATGCCCGACGATGATGCCGAGGATGATCGCTGCCAGCACCTGGACGTAGAGATGGCGCCAGAGCGGCTGGCGCGGCCGCTCGCTTGCCGTCATGTCGATTTCGGCCATCCCTGCTCCCCCAGTGGCATGTTCGATAGCGTGATGCCGGCAACGCTTACCCTTCTTCGTCACTCCCGCGAAGGCGGGAGTCCGTGCTGACGTGATCGCGGGCGTATGAGCCGTATGGATTCCCGCTTTCGCGGGAATGACGAGCAATAGAGACCCTAGCTTCAGGCCCTCAGACGCCTGAAGTGCGGGCCGCGTCCGTGTCGAATTGCTGCCGGCCCTCGAGCCGCATCTTGCGCGACAGGAACCAGCCGATGGCGAGGAACACGCCGAGGATCACCGGGGTGATCATCGCCCCCGAAGCGCCCGCCAGCAGAATGATCAGCATGAACAGCCCGGCCAGTGCGCCGATCATGAAGATCAGCTCCATATTGTTGAAATGGTCGTAGAAGGCGCGGCCATCGTCGAGCCGCACGCCATGAATGCCCTTCTGGCCGAGGCCTTCGGTGACGTAGAAGCGGCCCGTCGTGCCGGGCGTCAGCGCCGCCGCGACCTCGCCGGCGGCGAGGACCTTGTCGAGCCGGTGGCTGGCGCCGTCGCGGCCGCGGATGTCGATGCTGTTGTAAAGCGCGTATTTTCGCTTGCTGCTGTGCTTGCTGGCGGCCTCGATGGTGCCGTCGATCACGGATACCGCCATGTGCGCTTCCTGTCGTGCTGCCTGGTCGCGAGGCTTGCACAGAAGCGGTTTGCGGCAAAGCCCTTCATCGCTGCGGCCGTTCGGATTGCCGCAAGCTAACCGGCCCTATAGCGATCCGGCCATGCGGGCGGCCTATGACCAATATTCGTCCTATCGGCCGCAGGCGTCGGTCCGCAGCCGCGCGCTGGCGGTCGGCATGGCGCTCGGCGTCACGATTCTGATCGTTCTTGCGCTGATCCAGGTGGGTGCGCTCGGGCCCCATGTGAAGGAAGTCGTGCCCCGGCTGATCACCATTCCGCTTCAGCCGCCGCCACCGGCGCGGGCCAAAAGCGAGAACAGGCTCGATCATTCGCGGCGTGCTGCGATCACGCCCCCTCGGCCGGCGAAGCTGCCGCCGCTCAACATGGTGATCCTGACTCCCAAGGATTACGCCGCATCGGATATCGCGACGCTACCGCGGTATCAGCGGACCGCCAAGCCGAGCGAAGCGGAGATCGCTTCCGCACAGCCAGACGAACGGGTTACGCCACTGACATGGGTTCGCCTTCCGACCGTCGCTGAATTGAAGCCCTACATGCCCACTATAATGCCGCCAACCGGGTCCTGGGGCCTCATTCAGTGCCGAATGGCAGAGAAATATCACGTCGAGGATTGCCGAGAAGTCGAGGAGCATCCTGCGGGATCGGGACTGTCGCGAATGATGCGCCAGGCATCCTGGCAGTTCCTTCTGTGGCCACCCACGATCAACGGTCGACCGAGAATAGGCGAGCACGTCTGGGTCCGATTCGATCTCACGGACATCGATCCGCCGTGACGTCCCGGGTTAGCGAGGCGTCGGAACCAATCGTGATGGCCTAGTTATGGTGGCCGTGATGGCCGCCACCGCCACCGCCCCACTGGCCGCCGCCACCGGCGCTACCACCGCCACCGCGGGGACTGCCGCCACCACCGCCGCCCCAGTGACCGCCGCCGCCGCCGCCGCCACCCCAATTGCCGCCGCGTGCCTGGGCGAAGCGCTGGCCGAAGTCCTGCTGCCGCGGCGCCTGTTGCATCTGGTGGAACTGGGGACGCTCCTGGCGCTGGGCCATGCGCTGCTGCATCCCCTGCCAGGCGCGGGCCGGATTATCGCGCTGCTGGTGCCATTGCTGGCGTTGCACCTCGAAGCCCTGCCGTGCCTGGCGCTGCTGAAACTGCGCCATCATGTCCGACTGACGGCGCTGGCGTCCCTCGAATTGCGTCCGCATCGATCGCTCGGCCATGCGCCGACCTTCGAACATCTGCCGCTGCCGGCCCCAGTCCGCCTGGCGTGACGCTTCGGCGCGATAGCGCGTCCGGTCCATCCGGAAGCCCTGGTCGCGGTTGCGCCAGCCGCGCTGATCCTGCTGCATCGCGCGACGCTGCTGGAAGACGCTGCGATCGGCAAAGCGCTGGCCCTGCTGCCGTCCGGCGAAGTCCTGGCGGCCCATCCGCTCCGTGCCGAAGCTGCGATTCTGCCCCTGTCGCGCCGCGCGACGTTGCTCGAAGAAGCTGCTCCCGGCGAAGCGAGCCTGGCGGCCATCGCGAGCCTGTCGCTGCGGGACGAAGCCGTTGCCGGTAAAGCGGCCGTCGCGGCCCTGGCGGCCGGCGAAGGCCTGCCTCCGGAGCTGCTGTTGCTGTCCGCCGAATTCGCGGCCCTGACGGCTGGCGAAATCCTGCCGCTGGAACTGCTGCTGTTGCCCGCGGAACTGGCGGCCGCCGCGGTCGCCCAAGCTGGCGAAGCGCTGCTGGCCAAAATCGCCGCGATGCTGCCGCTGCATGCGCTCGCGTACCGCGCCGAGCGTGCCTGCGCTGGTCATCGCGTAGCGTAGGCGCTGGTCGCGCTCAGGCTGCCACTGGCGCTGCTGGTCGCGCTCATTGCGCGCGCGCCACTGGCGCCAGTCCGGATCCCGCCGAATCTGCTCTCCCCAGCGGCGCTGGCGGTCGCCGAGGTAATCGCGGTGCGAAATCCAGTCCTCGGCATAGGCCGAGCGGCGCGGGTAATAGATCGCCGCATGGTAGAGATCGCCGGCGCGACGATAATAGCGCGTGGCGTTGTAGAAGCGCGGATCGTCATAGCCATAGTCGATCGCATAACCGTATGGATCGTAGATCCCGACGAGCAGATCATCGTCATAGGCGTAGGAATAATAGGGATCGCTGACGAAGAACGGATAGGCGTCGCCCGGCGCGTAATAGTAATCGCGCTCGCCATAGGGCAGCCATTCGACGATGCGATAGGCGCCGTCGCCCGAGCGCCAGATCCACGGATCGATGCCGTCATAGTCGACCGTATAGTCGGGCGGCGTGTCGGCGAAGGCATAGCCCATGTCATAGGCGCTATCGATATAGCCGTAGCGTTCATAGCGCGGCCGCTGGGCGACGCGGATGCGTTGCTTCGGCCAAGGCAGCTGGTTCGCCTCGGGTGCCGCCGCAAGCTCCGGCGCGTCGGCGGTGGCGAGCGGCAGCGCGGCGAGCGGTGGCGCCTCCACCGGCTGCGTCTCGGCCTGATTGGCCGTGATCTGATCGGCCCGCTTGTTGCAGGCGGCGAGGGTCAGGGCGATCACCGACAGGGACATCATCAACCGGCCGCCCTTGCGCCCTGACTTCATCTCGCTCTTCATGGATCCGTTCCGTTTATCGGGTCAGCGGCATCCCCCTTCGATGCACGCCGGCATAATGCGCGGCGCGCCGTGGACGCTCCATGAATGAGGTGTTAGCTTATATTCAGCTAGCTATTCGAATAAGTTACGCAGCCGAACCGGTCGCCAGCCATTTGGCGCAATCCTCGCCCAGCTCGGCCCGCGCCATTGCCTCGTAACGTGCGCAATCCTCCGGTGTCAGCGTGTCCCGCCAGCGGCCGTTGGTGCCCTTGTTGATGAAGGTCTCGGCGCCGCCGTCCCAGAAAATGCCGCCCAGCGGGGTCGCCTTGGTCGCGTGCTTCTTCATATAGTCGAAGCTGCAATGCTCGACGACGGCGGGGAAGCGCGCCTCGTCGATCGCGATGTCGAGGAACTTGGCGATCTTGCGGATCTCGCCGGGCATGTCGCGCTTCAGATCGTCGAAATGGATCAGATGGACATTGGGCAGGCGGCGGATGTCCCACCAGCTGCGAACATTGTCCCAGAACGGCCAGAAGGGGTGGCCGTCGCCTTCGAGCCAATCGAGAAAATACTCGCGGATCGAGTCCGGCGGCGGCGCGATCGGCGGGCCGACCCGGCCGGGTGCGTCGTTGAGCGCGGCATACCACTTCTCATTGGCGTTGGCGTGGTGGTTGTACATGCTCCACACCACGTCGCGCCCGTCGCGGCCGATGTAGATGTATTGCGCGTCGGGCGAGAAGACGAGCGCGTCGACCGGCAGATGGGTCTTGAGGAAGCGGCGGTGCTTCTGCGCCTCGACCGCCGCCAGCTTGACCTCGGCCGGCGGCACCCTGAGGTCGAGCCAGGGCGAGAGCTCGCCGACCGCGACATCGGCGTCGCCGTTGAACAGCAGCTGGCCGACGATTTGCTGGGTCCAGGTGGTGCCCGACTTGGCATAGGTCGCGACGATGATGTCGTCGTCGCGGAAGGCGAAATCGTTCCACACCTCGGAATTGAAATGATGATTGTGGATTTCGCGCTGCTTTTGCGGCCAGGCGTCACTCATCGCAGTGGTTCCCCAAGGCACTGTCCCCCACAGTTTAACGAAATTACACTTTGCAAGCCAATTCCTAGCGAATTCGGTAGTCTCGATGGTTGAGAAGGTATTTGCCATGGCTGCGATTACGCCGTTGGGACTCGACCATGTCGTCCTCCGCGTCGCCGATATCGACCGCGCCAGCCGCTGGTATGAGGCGGTGCTCGGCGCGCGGGTCGAGCGGATATTGCCGGGCATCGGCCTCACCCAGCTGCGCATCGGCGCCAGCCTGCTCGACCTCGTCCCGCTGCCGGCGGGGGAGGAGCGGCCGGCTGCCGGCAACATGGATCATTTCTGCGTCGAGCTCGCCGGTTTCGACGAAGCCGCGATCCGCGCCCATCTCGAGGCCCATGGCGTGACGCCGAATGAGGTCCACCGCCGCTACGGCGCGCGCGGACATGGCCCGTCGATGTATTTGACCGATCCGGACGGCAACACGGTGGAGCTGAAAGGCCCGCCCGATGCGGATCAGACCGAGCGAGCGCCCGGCGCAATTACCGCTCAGTCGTAGACGATCCGCACCTTCGACGCCGCCTCGGCCGCCAGCTTGCGCGCGCTGTCGGTGTCGTTGGCCAGCGCCAGGGCGACGCCCATGCGGCGGTAGGGGCGGGTGGTCGGCTTGGCGAAGATGCGCAGGTCGATCTCGCCGCCCCTGGTCGCCAGCGCCTCGGCCTGGCCTTCGAAATGGAAGTTTTCGCTGTTGCGGTCGGCGAGGATCACGGCCGAGGCCGAGGGGCCGTTGAGCCGCATCTGATCGGGCACGTGGAGGCCGAGGATCGCGCGGGCGTGGAGGTCGAACTCGCTCAGGTTCTGCGAGATCAGCGTGACCATGCCGGTGTCGTGCGGGCGCGGCGACAGCTCGGAGAAGATCACCTCCTCGCCCCTGACGAAGAACTCGACGCCGAAAATGCCATGGCCGCCGAGATCGTCGACCACCTTGCGCGCCATGTCCTGCGCATCGGCGAGGGCCTTCGCGGACATTGCGGCGGGTTGCCAGCTCTCCTGATAGTCGCCGCGTTCCTGGCGATGGCCGATCGGCGGGCAGAAGCTGACGCCGTCCTTGTGGCGGATGGTCAGCAGGGTGATCTCATAGTCGAAGTCGATGAACGCCTCGACGATCACCCGCCGGCGATCGCCGCGCATGTTCGAGACGGCGTAGTCCCAGGCGCGCTCGATATCCTCGGCGGTCTTCACCGTGCTCTGGCCCTTGCCGGAGGAGGACATGACAGGCTTGACCACGCAGGGCAGGCCGGTGTCGGCGAGCGCCGTGCGCGCCTCTTCCAGGCTCTCGGCATAGCGATAGGTCGAAGTCCTCAGGCCCAGCTCGGTGGCGGCGACGTCGCGGATGCGGTCGCGGTTCATCGTCAGCTGGGCGGCGCGGGCGGAAGGGACGACCCTGACGCCCTCGGCCTCGACATCGGCGAGCACCGAGGTGCGGATCGCCTCGACCTCGGGGACGACGAAATCCGGCTTATGCTTGTCGATCGCCGCGCGCAGCAGCTCGCCATCGAGCATCGAGAAGATTTCGAAGCGGTCGGCCAGCTGCATCGCCGGCGCGCCGGCATAGCTGTCGCAGGCGATCACCTGGCAGCCGAGCCTTTTGGCCGAGATGACGAACTCGCGGCCAAGCTCGCCCGAGCCGAGCAGCAGAATCTTCGCGGTGAATGCCATGCGTGCCCCTCAGCCGGCGTGAGTCGGCGCCTGTTTGCCGACGCAGGGCGAGGGAGTCGAGGGTGGTGGATTCTTCGCCTAGGATCTGGCTAGTTCTCGGCAGCGTGCCGAGACACGTATCGGGGGAAGAGCGGATGAAGGGCTATTTCATCATCGCGCTGGCGTGCTGCGCCAGTGCCGCCCAGGCCGGAGAGTCGCTCCATCTGATTTGCGCCGGCGGTGGCTCGGCGAAGTCGCTCACCTTTCACAATGGCACCGTTTGGGGATCGAACGGCACCTACGGCACGGTCAGCGGGACGAGTGTCGGCCATGAGGCGATGTCTGGCGAGCTGGAGTTCGAGCTGAATGGCGACACTGCCCGCGTCCGTGTGCCGAGGGTGTTTTTGCCGCCCGCGCATGGCGGATCGGGCGGCTGGTTTGAGATCAAGCAACTGAAGGTCACGGACACGCTGATCACCGGCAAGATCCAGATCAACTTCGTCAATCATCCTGCGCTGCGGATCGACCGCATGACCGGGACCGCCAGCCTCGACGGCAAGGTCGGGTCGTTCAATGGCCCGTGCCGGATCTATCCGACCAACGCAGAGCGGGCATTCTGAGCTAAAGCAGCGCCTCGGCGAGCTTGCGCCACTCCGCGATCGGCGGGTCGGCCTCGATGCGGTAATCCTCGGTCAGGACCTTGAGGCAGACATGATCCGCGCCGGCGGCGTGATGCTGCTTGACCCGCTCGCCGATGACATCGGTGCCGCCCCAGGCGACAACCTCGTCGACCAGCCGGTCGCTGGCCTCGGTCGTCTCTTTCTCGCTGAAGCCGAGGCGATGCCAGTTCTTCACGTAGTTCGGCAGCTGCTGATAGCCGGCGAGATCTTTCCGCGCGATCGCGCGGGCCTTGGCCGGATCGCTTTCGAGGATGCAATGCTGGCCCGGCGCGACCAGCTTCTCCGGGCCGACCGCGGCGCGGGCGACTGCCGAATGTTGCGGCGTGACGAGATAGGGATGGGTGCCGGCGGTGCGCTTGCCCGACAATTCGAGCATCTTCGGGGCGAGGGCGGCGATGCAGACATGGTCGCTCGGCACGCCCGCGGCATCGAGCCCGTCGAGGAACTTGGTCATCGTCGTCACTGGCGACTGATATTCCTCGATCAGCGGGGCATGGCTCGCGCCGAGGCCGAGCATGGTGCGCGATTTGTGATCGTCGCTGAGGCCATGCCACCAGCGGCCAAGCTCGGCCGGCTCATGCTTCCAGATGTTGATGATCGCGCTGGCGATGGTCGCGCGTTTGGTCAGCGACAGGGCGCGGCTCATCGTTTCCAGAATGTCGCCGCCGAGCCCGCCGGGGATCCAGATCGCGCCGAAGCCGAGCTCGTCGAGCTCGGGGATGGCCTTGTCGCTGAGGGCGCGGTCGCCGTAGCGCAGCTCGATCGACCAGACGCCGATCGGCCCCAGTCGGTTGCGGAGTGTGGGTGCGGTGCTCATGCGCGGAGCCTAGGCGGCGAAGCGGCCGGCAGGCAATGGGGACGAACTCTGCCCGCCTCAGGAGATGGTGTAGCCGCTGTCGACCGGCATCACATGGCCGGTGACCTTGCGCGATTCGTCCGAGGCGAGGAACACCGCCATGGCGGCGACGTCCTCGGGCTCCATCATGCCGAGCAGATGGGTCTTCTCCGGCTCGGCCATTACCTCCGCCGGGATCCGCGGCCGGACCCGGTCGGTCAGCGTGGTGTGCGGCGCGATAGCGTTGACCCGCACTTTCTTCGGCCCGAACTCGACCGCCATCGTCCGGGTCAGCGCGATGATGCCGCCCTTGGCCGCGACATAGCAGTGGATGCCGGGGCTGCCCTTGAGTGCAGTGCTCGAGGTCATGTTGATCACCGATCCGCCGCCCGAGGCGATGATCGCCGGAATGCCGCAGCGGCAGCCGATGAAGGTGCCGTAGAGGTCCAGCCGGATCACCCGCCAGAACTCGTCGAGATCGACGTCGAGAACGCTGCCGTCGCGCGGCGAGGAGCCGCCGGCATTGTTGTGCAGGATGTGCAGCCCGCCGAAATGCTGCACGGTCTGCTCGACCGCCGATCTGACGCTGCCCTCGTCGGTTACGTCGGTGGCGATGGCGAGGCACTGTCCGCCTCCGCTGGTGATCTCCTGCGCGACGGCTTCCCCGGCGGCCGCATTGATCTCGGCGGCGGCGACGCTGGCGCCTTCCGCGGCCATCGCCCGCGCCGTAGCGCGGCCGATGCCGGTGCCGGCACCGGTGATCAGCGCGACCTTGCCTTCAAGGCGGCCCATATCCTCACCTCTCCGTCGATCCGTCACGACGACTGTGCATGAATCGATTGTCGCTGTCGTCCCCGCCGCCGTAAGGGCTGGCCGGCACGCGAATCCGGGGAGAGGACCGATGGCGGATCAGGCACTGCCCTTTCTGAGCCTGACGGATCTGTCGGAACGGCTGCGGCGGCGCGAGCTGTCCCCGGTCGAGGTCACCCAGGTGATGCTCGATCGCATCGCCGCGCTCGACGGCCGCATCGCCAGCTACGTCACGGTGCTCGCCGACCGCGCCATGGCGCAGGCGCGCCGGACCGAGGCGGAGATCGTCGCCGGCTTGTGGCGCGGGCCGCTCCACGGCGTGCCGGTTGCGCTCAAGGATCTCTGCTACACCAGCTTCGCGCCGACCAGCGGCGGCATGGCGATCCATGCCAAATTCGTGCCGGACTATGATGCGACGGTGGTCGCGCGGCTGGAGCGGGCGGGGGCGATCACGCTCGGCAAGCTGGCGATGACCGAGGGCGCTGCCTCGGTCGGCCATCATCCGACGATGCGCGTCCCGAAGAACCCCTGGGGCGACCCTTATTGGTCGGGCGCCTCGTCGAGCGGATCGGGCGCGGCGACCGCGGCCGGGCTGTGCTACGGCTCGATCGGCTCGGACACCGGCGGCTCGATCCGCGTCCCGGCGGCGGCCAATGGCCTGACCGGCGTCAAGCCGAGCTGGGGCAGGGTCAGCCGTCATGGCATCTTCGCCCTGTCCGAATCGATGGACCATATCGGCCCGATCACCCGCACTGCCGCAGATGCCGCAGCGATGATGGCGGCGATCGCCGGCCATGACGACAACGACCCGACCTCGCTGGTCGATCCAGTGCCGGATTATCTCGGTGCGCTGGGCGAGGGCATCGCCGGCGTCCGGATCGGCGTCGACGAGGATTTCATCAGCCGCGACTGCGATCCGGCGATCGTCGCGGTGGTGATGGCGGCTTGCCGGGCGCTCGCCGACAAGGGCGCGCGCATTCTCCCGATCAGCATGCCCGATCCCGACGCGATGCTCGCCGGCTGGGTTGGTTTTTGCGCCGCGGAGTGTGCCATCGCCCATCGCGAGACCTGGCCGTCGCGTCGCGCGGAATACGGGCCGGAGTTGAACCTGATGCTCGACATGGCGCAGCAGCAGGTGACCGCCGCGACCATCGCGAAGACCAATATCGAGCGCGACAAATATCGTGGCCGGCTGGCCGCGGTGTTCCGCGACGTCGACCTCATCGCCATGCCGACCCTGCTCGGCCCCTTGCCGCTGCATGCCGATCTCGAGGGGCTGTTCGCCGAGAATCCGATCATGATGGCGCGGCACATGTCGCCGTTCGACATGACCGGCAGCCCGACAATCACGCTCCACGGCGGCTTCGACGGCAATGCCATGCCGATCGGTTTCCAGCTGGTCGGGCGGCATCTTTCGGAAGATTTGCTGCTCCGCGCCGGCCATGCCTATCAGCAGGTGACCGACTGGCACACGCAGCATCCGGCGCTATGAGGACGAGATGACCAGCTATTCGATCGCGGTGATCCCGGGCGACGGCATCGGCAAGGAGGTCGTGCCCGAAGGGCTGCGCGTGCTCGACGCGGCTGCGGCGCGCTTCGGCTTTACGCTCGCTTACGATCACTACGACTGGAGCTGCGAGACCTACAAAGCGACCGGCCTGATGATGCCCGAGGACGGGCTCGACCAATTGCGCGATCATGACGCGATCTTTCTCGGCGCGGTCGGCTTTCCCGGCGTGCCGGATCACATCTCGCTCTGGGGCCTGCTGATTCCGATCCGCCGCGCCTTCGAGCAATACGTCAATCTGCGGCCGGTGCGGCTGCTGCCCGGCATCATCCCGCCGCTGCGCGACAAGCAGGTCGGCGACATCGATTTCTGGATCGTGCGGGAAAACAGCGAGGGCGAATATTCCCAGCGCGGCGGCCGGTTCAACGAAGGGACCGATGAAGAGACCGTGATCCAGGAAGCGGTGTTCACCCGCCGCGGGACCGACCGCATCCTGCGTTATGCCTTCGATCTCGCGACCAGGCTCGGCCGGCCGCATGTCACCTCGGCGACCAAGTCGAACGGCATCTGGTTTTCCATGCCGTTCTGGGACGAGCGCTTCGCCGAGGTCGCCAGGGACTATCCCGATATCCGCACCGACCAGTATCACATCGACATATTGGCGGCCCGCTTCGTCATGTCGCCCGAGCGCTTCGACGTTGTCGTCGGCAGCAATCTTTTCGGCGACATCCTGTCCGATCTCGGCCCCGGCATCACCGGCACCATCGCGGTCGCGCCCTCGGCCAACATCAATCCGGAGCGGCAATATCCGTCGATGTTCGAGCCGGTCCATGGCTCGGCCCCCGACATCGCCGGCCAGGGCATCGCCAATCCGATCGGCCAGATCTGGTCGGCCGCGATGATGCTCGATCATCTCGGCGAAGGGGAGGCGGGCGCGGCGATCATGGCGGCGCTGGAGAGCGTGCTGACCAGCCGGCGCGAATTGCTGACGCCCGACCTTGGCGGCAAGGCGACGACAGCGATGCTGGGTGAGGCCGTTGCCCGCGCGGTGGCACAGGGCTGACCCGGGAAGCGCAGTTTCGGCCCAAATTCTGCCCAAAGCAGTCGGGCAGCTATCGACCCATTGCGGACATTAGGAAACTGGCCTCTCCGGCGGGTTCGGCATTGCCTGCCAAACGGTCATGATGCCCTCCCCGCAAGGACCATGCCGCTCGCAATTTAGCGTGCGATTCATCTCATTGCGAATGGCATCGAGGGTCTTGCATGGCGCACCCATCTCAGTTTCCAAAAATGTTATTGGTTGAGGGTCCATCTTGCCCGCCCCTCCAAGAAGCTCGGAGAGCTCAGAGAAGCTGACTCTCTGTCCGTTCCAGTAGATCATGCCGCGACTATCAAGCGCGACCTTGTTCATCACCGGCATCAAGCCGTAGAAAGGACCTGGCTTTTCCCAATTTGTCATTGGCGGGGTGCAGGCCACCGTCGTGGAGCCTTGTTTCGAACACCCGGCATCCAGCAAAATGCCCATCCACAGCGCAATGACCCATACCCTGCTCATTATGCAGGAATAGCGATCTCAATGTCAGCTAACTACCCGATTTCATCCAAAACGAACCGGCCCGCAGCGACCCATAGCGGCCATTCGCGACCCAGGTTAAATCTACTGAGATGCACCGATACTTGATCCCCGCGGCCGCCGGGCTACTCACCGCAACGCAAGTTGGCGCGACACCCGCCCAAGACAATCTCATCGCAAAAATAGAGGCGTCCGTGCGTCTTCCTAGAGGAGCGAGGCCACTCAGCGCCTATTCCCGCTATTATTGGTGGGACGTTCCCGGCAAATCCGTGGCGGCAATCTATATTTCAGGTGGGCGAGCTGAAACCAGATGGCTGCGTAGAGAGAACCCGTCGCTCCGCGCCCCCGATCGTGGCTGCGGCACTATCTTCGTCAGGTTCGAAGTACGGACTGGAGTTGCATCGGCAGGCTGTGACGGGATCGGCTGATGGGCCGCGCGTAATGTCCGCCTTCCACCCTATCTCAACGAAAGCGGCCCGGCTGGATGCGACCCAAAGCGGACATTCGGCACAGAGCCATTCTTAGTATGCGAGCATCAATTTGGACTTGATTCCTGTGGGCGATCCGGAGAAGCCCGGCCATATAGAGTGAATGACCGCAACCACAGATCAGCGCCTTTCGTGGTTGGCTCTCGTCATCGCGGTATTAGCCGTGCTGGTCGTCGTGGTGCCTCGACTTTTCGCATCCTATCGTTACCGCATGACGGTGGAGGTGCAGACGCCCAATGGCATCAAGTCTGCGTCGGGCGTCATCGAGGTCTCGATGCGCCGAACCTTCCGGCCTTTGAATTTTGGCTATTGCTCCGATGGTAGTCTTTCGACTTCCTATTCGACCGAAGTGCATGGCGACGCCGTTACGGTCGATCTGGGTGACGGGAAGACCGTCTTCGCATTGCTTAGGGGGCCGGACGGCACGGGCGCTGCAGATTATGCGGAGAAAAGCTGGGCCGGCCCGATTGGCTACGCAAGTTTCTGCAAATGGTCTAACAAACGCGAGTTCGTGAGTGCCCTGAAAAAGCGAAGCGAGGCCATCGAACTCAGCTACCGTCAGCCGGGCGGGACGTCGGTAATCTATCCCGTATTTGTGCGCTTCGGGGACCCAAGCGATCCACAAACCGTGAGGATCGTCGACCGGAATGATCTCGGAGCCGATCTCAAGGGTTATCGCATCGTCAGGATCATGTTGAAGATGACGCGCGATCCGGTGACCCGTGGCATCGAACAGCGGTTGCCCTGGCTGAAGACCGTAGAGGGTCCGCTTGATCCCTACGTGCCGCCGGCGGGCGAGCAGACTAGTTGGCCAGATCGCGTCTTGGCCGCCGACTCATTCCTAGCCAAGTAGGAAAAGAGGGTAGCCGGCGGCGGGGATGGCGTGCGTTGGCAAACAACCGGCGTATGTCCGCATTCCACCCATCTCTGCCATAAACGGACTACCGGGCCGCCATACATTCCGGACATTAGCTCAGTGATGGCCGCTGTGCGCGGGCGCTTTGTCTTGACGCCGGCCCGCGGATAGCGTTGCCCGGAGGGGAAGCGGAAGGCGGAGAATCATGGATTTGGGACTGGCCGGCAAGACGGTCGTGGTGACGGGGGCGACCGCCAATATCGGTCGCGCGATCGCGCTGGAGATGGCGGGCGAGGGGGTCAATCTCGTCGCCTGCGGCCGTGACCGCGAGGCCGGCGCGCGGGTCGTCGCCGAGGCCAAGGCGCGGGGCGCCGCCGATGCGCGCTTCATCGCCGCCGACCTGCTCGACAAACCCGCCGCCGGCCGGATCATCGCCGAGGCGATCGAGGCCTATGGCCAGGTCGACGTGCTGGTGAACAATGTCGGCGGCAATTTCGTCATGGGCGAGTTTGCCGAGACCGATCCCGAGAGCTGGGACAAGGATATCGACATCACCTTCGGCACGGTGCTGCGGATGACCCGGGCTGCCCTGCCGGGAATGATTGCCCGGAAATCGGGCCGGATCGTCAACATCGGTTCGACTGCCGGCGACGTCGGCGACACCTTCCTCGCGGTCTATTCGGCATCCAAGGGCGCGGTTCACGCCTTCACCCGCGTGCTCGCCAAGGAGATCGGGCCGCATGGCCTGACGGTCAATTGCGTCGCGCCCTATTTCACCCTGTCCGACGATCCGGCCGCGCTCAGCAGCGGCAGCCGCTTCAAGCCCGAGACCGGTTTCTTCCCGACGGCGATGGGCCGGCTGACGCCGGAGCAGATGTCGAAGATGGGGCGCAGCGGCCCACTCGATCGCACCATCGCCAAGCCGGAGGAGATCGCCGCCGCGGTGCTCTATCTCGCCTCGGATCGCGCCGCCTTCACCACCGGCCAGATCGTCTACATCGACGGCGGCACGCGGCTGTGAGCCGGGGCCTGTTCGATCTCAGCGGCAAGACCGCGCTGGTCACCGGCGGCAACAGCGGGCTCGGCCTCGCCTATGCCCGCGGCCTGGCGAAGCATGGCGCCGATGCAATCCTCTGGGGCCGCAACCAGGAGAAGAACGCCGCCGCCGTCGCCGAGCTGGAAGCGCTGGGGGTCAAGGCCTTCGCCCAGGTAATCGATGTTTCCGACGAGCAGCAGGTCATCGTCGGCTTCGCCGAGGCAGTCGATCGGGTCGGCAGGCTCGACATCGTCATCCAGAATGCCGGCTTCTCCAATCCGGCGCCGTCCTTCGTCGAGATGACCACCGAGGCCTATCGCGCGCAGATGTCGGTGGCGATGGACGGTGGCTTTTACACCCTGCGCGAGGCCGCGCGGCACATGAAGGAACGGGTCGAGGCGGGCGATCCGCCAGGCTCGATTATCCTCTGCGGCAGCGGCTCGGTCTTCCAGGGCATCCACGGGATGGAGCATTACGGCGCGGCCAAGGCCGGCCTCGCCTCGATGATGAAGGGCATGGCGACCGAGCTCGCGCCCTTGGGTATCCGGGTCAACATGATCGCACCGGGCTATATCGACACCGAGCTGGGCGGCTCGGCCGAGATCAAGGCGTTCATGGCCAGCCGCACGCCGATGCTTCGGCTCGGCGACGTCGCGGATGTCGAGGCCGCGGCGGTCTATCTCGCCAGCGATGCCGCGCGCTATCATACCGGCGACATCCTGGTGATCGATGGTGGCTGGCTGGCGAGCTACATGTGAGGGAGAGGCGATCATGATCGTGAAGCCGGGCTTCTCACCCTTCTACCAGCTTGCCTGGGTCAGCCAGAACCTCGAGCGCACGATGGAGGATTTCGAGCGCGCCTATGGCATTCCCGAATGGTTCGTGATGGACGCCGAGTTCGGGGCGGTGGTCGACGGCAAGAAAGGGATGATGAACCTCCATGCCGGCTTCGTCTTCGTCGACGACGTCCAGTACGAGGTGATCGAGGCGCGGCCGACCGACATCGCCCATTTTTACAACCAGGTGCTCCCCACCGATGGCAGCTTTGCCACCGTCTTCCATCACCTTTGCATGAAGATCCCCGGGCCGGTCGACGCCTGGTACGCGGAGCTGGAGAAGCTGACGCCCGATAAGCGCATGGCCTGCTATGTCGATTCCGTCGAGGGCACGCGTTTCGCCTATACCGACGAGCGCCATCTCTGCGGCCTGCATATCGAATATTTCTGGATCGGGCCGGAGCTGGAGACGATGCTCGGCAGCCTGACGCCGCGCTATTTCAGCGACGGCCGGCCGCCGATCCTGCCGAAGAAAGGCGCGTAAGATGTTACAGATGCCGGGCTTCTCGCCCTTCTGGCAGCTCGCCTGGGTCACCCCCGATCTCGAGCGCAGCATGGAGCAGTTCAAGACGGTCCATAACGTCCCGTCCTTCTTCGTCATGGAGCCGGTCTTCGACGCCGTGTTCAATGGCGAGCAGGGGAGCATGAGCATCCGCATGGCGCTCGCCAACATCGACGATTACCAGCTCGAGCTGATCCAACCGGTCGGCGAGGGGATCGTCCGCATCTACACCGACGTGCTGCCCAAGGACGGCAGCCATGCCAATGTCTTCCACCATGTCTGCACGCGGGTCTGGGGCACGCTGGAGGATTGGGACAATCACCTCGCCAGCCTGCCGCCCGAGCGGCCGATCTGCTACACCGGCGACGCCCCCGACGGCATCCGCTTCGCCTATACCGACGATCGCGCCTCCAGCGGGATCTATGGAGAGCATATCTGGTACGACGATGAGGTGTGGGAGGCGATGAAGCCGCTGATCCCGCACTTCCACAGTAAGTAGCTAGTCCGGGCGGCCGATGGCCGGATTGTCAGCGCCGTCCATTTTCTGAAGACTGGAATGATTGTGCGGGAAGCCGGAAGCCTTAAGAGGGCGCCCGCCGAGAATTGAGGAGCGGATATTATGTCCAGCGCGGACACGGCCACCAAGCCGGGACCAGAGATCATCGACATCACCGATCTCCGGAACCCGATCCTCAACGATGTCCAGAAGGGCGCGCTCGCCCAGGCCGACGCTTATCCGGTGACCTTCGTCATGGAGGAGATCCTGGCCGAGGCGCAGGCGGCGACCGGCCTCAGTGATTTCGGCGCGCTCGATTTCAAGGAGCGACTGCAAATCTGGTGTGAGGCGGTCGACGATGACCCCAACGTCTCGGGCCTCGGCCGCCATGCCTTGCGCGGCATGTTCCTGCGCTATGCGGCCCAGCGTCTCCGGGTCGAGGACTACGTCAAGCAGCATCCCGAGGTGCTCGACATCGTCATCGATCGGCCGATCGTCGTCGGCGGCCTGCCGCGCTCGGGCACGACCCATCTCGTCAACCTGCTCGGCGCGGATCCGCGGCTGCGCAACTTGCCCTGGTGGGAAGCGGTGGCGCCCGTGCCCGGTCCGGAGGACACCCCGACCGCGGAAGATCCCAATCCCCGCCGCACGCGTGAGGAGAAGAACTGGGACATCACCGACATGCTCGTGCCCTATCAGAAGATCATGCACGAGTTCACACCCGACCATATCAGCGAGGACATCGAGCTGCAGTGCCTCGATTTCTCGACCTATCTGATGGAGTGGCTGGTCAACACGCCACGCTGGCGCGACTATTATCTCGGCCATGACCAGACCGGGCCTTATGCCTATCTCAAGAAGGTTCTGAAGGTTCTCACCCATTTGAAGGGGCCGAACCGCTGGGCGATCAAATGCCCGCAGCACATGGAGCATCTCGCGGTGCTCTACAAAACCTTCCCCGATGCGACCTTCGTCATGACCCATCGCGATCCGGTCGCCAGCGTGCAGTCGGCGATCACCCAGATGGCCTATAATGGGCGCATCTTCCGCAAGAAGGTCGATGCCGACGAGAAGGCGGCCTATTGGATCGACCGCTACAAGCGATTGCTGCAGCGCTACGTCGATCAGCGTCCCGGAATGCCGGACGCGCAGACGATCGATGTCTATTTCCACGAATGGACCAAGGATCAGGATACGATCCTCAAGCAGATCTACGAGAAGGCACAACTGCCGCTGACCGACGAGGCGCTGGCGGCGCTGCACAGCTGGCTCGCCGAGCATGAGCATGGCTATCAGGGCAAGGTGGTCTACGATCTGCGGCGCGACTTCGGCCTCGATCCAAACGAGGTGCGCAAGGAATAT
>Ga0068855_100000925_pt1 | contig 36509 bp, 36 predicted proteins | sample KBSCornC52_FD_66592 | JGI IMG/M metagenome (GOLD analysis project Ga0068855, IMG submission 66592) | Corn rhizosphere microbial communities from Kellogg Biological Station, Michigan, USA - KBS Corn C5-2 | ecosystem: Host-associated > Plants > Roots > Rhizosphere > Soil ...
AAAAAAAAACGGCGGGCCGAGGCCCGCCGTTTTCCTTCGTACCCTGTTGCGTCGCTCGATCAATCGAGCTTGAGCGCCTTCTTGTCGCCGGCGCGACGCTTCTGTTCCTTCGCGTCGAACTCGGCCTCGCAACCGCCGCGCTTGACCATCTTGCAGTCGAGGTAGTCGCTGATCTCGACCAGGGCTGCGCCGATCGCCTTGCCCGCCGGCGTGTTCTGCTCGTGGGCGAGGTTGCCGCCGAAGCCGCCGCGGAACACGCCGACCGAGATACCGCCGCCCGAGCTGCGACCTTCGATCGCGCGCGAGAAGTCCACTTCGCCGGTGGTCGCGTTGACCACGCGTACGTCGACGCGGATGTAGGCTTCCGATTTCTTGCCGCCGAGCGAGATGCCGCGGAAGCTGAGACCGCCGCCCGTGCTCGCCGTATTTTCTTCATAGGCGGTGACCGTACCGAACACGAGGTAGTCGGCGCCGGTCAGCTGGCCCATCTTCGCACCGCTGCCCGAGCGCACGCGACCGGACGCAGCGAGATTCTGCTCTTCCATGACCTTTTCGAGCTTGGATCGCTCGACGACGCGGAAATCACCGCTACTGGAGAGCTCGTTCGACAACATGCCGGCGAGTTCCCAACCCACGCCGCCGCCCCACCAGCCGGCACTCGACTCGTTCTTGAACTCGGCAACACCGATCGCCGGCTTGCCGGACGCGAATGCAGCACCGCTGGCGGCCATGCCGGCAACGAGCAGCAGGACCGCAGAAAACGACTTCTTCATTTGACGCTCTCCCAGTGGATTGAACCCCGACGCCCCGTCCAGCAAACCGCCCAGGACAGGTCTGGGCCGGCCGGTCTCCGCTTGCGGCCCGCCCGCGTCGCCGTAACGATTGATGACATTCTAGCAGGCGGATTTTGCAGTGCCGCGGACCTGGTCGTCGCCGGCCTGCGGAACTGCGTCACGCCCCCGCCGTGATTCCAGTAACGGGATTCCGGGCAAGAAAGCGACACCCCGGTGGCTGCGCGATGGGGAGGGGCGCGCAGGCCGGGGTGGCGCCGTGAACCGTCGCCCCCGATCAGAAGGCGGGACCATCGAAGCCGTTGGCAAAGATGCGGTCCTGATCGCCGAGCAGGCGCAACAGGGCGAAATCGCGCGGCGCGACGTTCGGTTGCGACGAGAAGCCGCCGGCGAGGATGTTGCCGGAGATCTCGACCGCGACCGCGAAGGCGCCGTCCTCGACCGCCGATATCTGCACGACCTTGGAGCCCTGGTCGCCGAAAGCGGTGTCGACTGCGCCGTTCGCGAGCCAGCGGCCGACGAAGAAGTCCTGGTGCGCTGCACCGGTCGCGCGGTTGGTCGCATAGCCTGCCGCGATGATCTTGCCATTGCCCTGCAGCGCGAGTGCGGCCGGGATGTCCTCATCCGAGGCGCCGCTGAACTTGATCAGCGAACGACCGCCCTGGCCGAACGTCGTGTCGAGCGAGCCGTTCGCGTTGAACCGCATCACCGCCATGCCGCGATCGTTGCCCTCCCCCGCCACGACGATGTGGCCATCGGCGGTCAGGCGCGCCGCGGCGAGCATGAAAATGCCCGTCTGCACGCCGCCGCTGTTGACGGCCTGCATCGTCACGCGCCCGCTGCCGGATCCGAATGTCGTGTCGACGCTGCCGTCCGCGGTCAGGCGGGCGAGGAACGCCGTATTCCTGCCGAACGTGTATCCGCCGACGACGATGCGGTCATCCGCCGCGAGGTTGCCGGCCTGGTCGAGCGCGATCGTGCTGAGCGTATCGCCGGCCGCACCGAAGAACGGCGCGAGCACGACGTAGCCGGCGCCGTTCGCGAAACTCGCGTCGAGCACGCCGGCGGCGGTGAAGCGCGCGACCGCGACCTGGCCGTACAGGAAACCGTCGTGGAACACGCGCGTGATGCCGGCGAGCACGATCTTGCCGTTGCGCTGCACTGCCATCGCGTAGGCATTGTCATGGATGTCGACGCCGCCGATGTCGAGGCGGACGTAGCCCTTGCGCGCGGTGCCCGCATCGGCCTCGCCGAACGCGGTGTCGAGCGTGCCGTTCGGGCGCAGCTTGACGATGCCATAGTCGGAATGCGCCGAGGTCGACAAGGTGCCGCCGACGAGCACGCTGTTGTCCGACAGCACGCGCACGGCACGGCCTTCGTCGGAGGCGCCGTCGACGTCGAGGTGGAACAGTCCGCCAGTGCCGAAGCTCGGGTCCAATGCACCGTTCGGCAGGTAGCGTGCAACCGCCACGTTCTCGCTGCCGCCGCTGCCGTTTGCATTCGCCGCGGTGACCTTGCCGGTCGCGACGAAGCGGCCGTCGCGCATCGGCGCAACGGCATGGACCTGTTCGTCGGTGCCGAAGAAGTCACTGGTGAGGTAGCCGCCCTGGCCGAAATTGCCGTCGACGTCGCCAGGATGCGCGGCGAACGCCGGATCCGTCGCGCCGGCGAGCAGGATCGAAGCGCTGATCGCGATGCGATGCAGTCGGTGGATCGCCTTAGTACACTTCATCATCATCTCCCAGTCGGATTCGGTGCCGCCAAGCGGCCGGACCGGTCGGTCGGGTGCGCGTCGAGGCGTTCACCCTTCCAGAACGGAACCGCGGGAGGTTTCCTATCATCGAGTTCGGCAGACACCGCAGGTCCGGCGCATGAACGACACCCCGATGGCAGCCGCGGAACCGGAACAGGCTGCGGTCACGCGCCTGCTGCACGCCTGGAACGGCGGCGACGCGGCTGCGGCGGAGCGCCTGACCGAACTGGTCTACACGCAGGTGCGTGCGATCGCCGGCAAGCACCTGCGCCAGTTCGGCGGACGCATGACCCTGCAACCGACCGAGCTCGCACACGAGCTGTTCCTGCGTTTGATGAACGCCGACGTCGCCTGGCAGGACCGACGCCATTTCTACGGCGTGGTCAGCGTCGCCATGCGCCGCATCCTGGTCGACGCCGTGCGCGCACGCGGGAGCGAGCGGCGCGGAGGCGCCGAGATCCACGTGACGTTGTCGGCCGCGGACGAAGCGCCCGGCGAAGATGCCGACGGCGAAGCCTATGCGCTCGAGGAAGCGCTCGCCGCGTTGCGCGAACTTGATGCGCGCAAATGCGAAGTGGTCGAGTTGAACTACCTGCTCGGCCTCAAGCGCGAGGAGATCGCCGAGGTGATCGGGGTGTCGGTGCCGACGGTCGACCGCGAACTGCGCTTCGCACGCGCGTGGCTCAAGCAGAAGCTCGCCGCATGAGCGACCCGCGCTGGGAACGCCTGCAGTTCCTGTTCGACGGCCTGCTCGCAGTGCGGCCGGCGGAGCGCGAGTCGTGGCTGGCCGAAGTCGAACCCGACGTCGACCTGCGCGCGGAAGCGCTCGCGCTGGTCGCGGCCGAACGCGACAGCGACGAGGGCATCACGCGCCAGCTGCGCGAGGCGGCCGTGCGCGTGAGCATCGCGCCACCGGCGAGCGGACGCCAACTCGGTCCGTACCGCCTCACCGGCGAGATCGGTAGCGGCGGCATGGGCACGGTGTTCCTCGCCGAGCGCGTCGACCAGAACTTCGACCAGCGCGTCGCGATCAAGCTGCTGCGAGGCCTGCCGACGCGCGAATCGACCGAGCGCATGCGGCGCGAGCGGCAGATCCTCGCCGACCTCAGCCATCCGCACATCGCGCGCCTGCTTGATGGCGGCACCACCGCGGACGGCCAGCCGTACCTGGTCATGGAATACGTCGATGGCGTGCCCCTCAACGAATACTGCCGCTCGCGCGACCTTCCGCTGAACGATCGCCTGCGTCTGCTGCAGAAGATCTGCGGTGCCGTGCAGTACGCGCACCAGCGCCTGATCATCCACCGCGACCTCAAGCCCGCGAACGTGCTGGTGCGCGCGGACGGCGAACCCGTGCTGCTCGATTTCGGCATCGCCAAACTGTTGGGTGAAACGGGCGGCACCGCGCAGCAGACCGGCCTGCCGTGGTTCACGCCGGCCTACGCGAGCCCCGAGCAGCGCAAGGGCCAGCCTGTCAGCACCGCGACCGACGTGCACGGGCTCGGCCTGTTGCTGTACGAGATGGCGGTCGATGCGGTGCCGACGCGCGACGAGTCCGGCCGCCTGCCGCTGCCGAGCCGCGCGGCGCAGGACGGGCCGCGCACGCGGCGCGTGCCGCACGAGATCGACCTCATCGCGGCGAAGGCGACCCATGCCGAGCCGGAACGCCGCTATGTCTCCGCCTCCGCGCTCGCCGACGACCTGCAGCGTTTCCTGCGTGGCCGACCGATCCACGCGGCGCCTGATCGCCTTCACTACCGTGTCGCGAAATTCGTCGCGCGCCACCGCCTCGCGACGATCGCAGGCATCGCCGCGATCGCGCTGACCGTCTGGTTCACCTGGCGCCTCGCGGAGGAACGCGACCGCGCATTGCGCGCAGAAGCGCTCGCACGGCAGCAGTCGGCGACCGCGAACAGCGTGGTCGACTACCTCGTCGCCCTGTTCCGTTCGGCCTCGCCGGACGAGGCCGGTACGCGTCCGATCGCACCGCGCGATCTCGTCGACCGCGGCCGCAAGGAGATCGATACGAAGCTCGCCGACGCACCGCTGCAGCGTGCCCGGCTGCTCGGCGCCCTGGGCAAGATCTATCTGGAACTCGGCCTGCCCGAAGAAGCCGCGGACAGCCTCGGTCGCGCAGCGGAACTCGAGCGCACCGACGGCACACCGCGCCAGCGCGCGGCGTACATCGCCGACCAGGGTTTTGCGCTGAATCTCGCCGAACGGCCAGGCGCCGCCGAGCCGGTCCTGCGCGACGGCATCGCCGCACTCGGCGTGGTCGCTCCGCAGGACCGCAAGCTCGCCGCCGAGATCCTGTCCACGCTCGGTCTTTCGCAAGCGCGCAACGGCGACGCCAATGCGGGCATCGCAACCGAGCGTCGTGCGCTCGAATATGCAGCGGCTTCCGAAGGCGAGGACAGCGTCACCTACGCGCAGGGCTTGTACGCGCTGGCCGAGACCGAGGTGCGCAACAACCGGCTCGATGCCGCCGAAGCGGATGCGAAACGCAGCATCGAGATCATGCGCAAGCACCTGCCCGACGATTCCAGCGAGGTGATCGCGGCCAAGGGCTTCCTGACCCAGGTGTACGAACAGCAGGGCCGGTTTGCGGACGGCGAACGCCTGCTGCGAGAGATGCTGGACACGCGCCTGCGCACGCTCGATCCCGCCAGTGCATGGGCAGTCACCGCGCGCAACAACCTCGCCCAGGCGATCCAGCTGCAGGGCCGCATCGTCGAGGCGACGGCCCTGTTGCAGCAGAACGCGGACCTCATGCGCGCGAACCACCAGGAGCAGACACCGTCGTATTTCATCGGCCTGAACAATCTCGCGAGCCTGCTCGAACAGGCCGGCGACTACGCGACGTCGCTGGCGATGTTCCGCGAGGTGTTCGACCGCGCGCTCAAGCACTCCGCGCTCGAGGAAGACCCGCGCATGCCGACCTACCGGCAGAACCTCGGGCGCAGCCTCATGCTCAATGGCAAGCTCGATGCGGCACGCGTCCTGCTGGAGGTTCCGATCGAAGGCAGCGCCGATTCGATGGACCTCAACATCGAACGCGCGCGCCGCCTCGCCCACCTCGCCGACTGGATGCGCCGCAGTCGCCACTACGACGAGGCGATGGACTACCTCCAGCAGGCCGCCACGGCCTTCGCGGCACTGTATCCCCCGACGCATGCGCGGCTCGGCGCGATCGCACGCCTGCGCGGCCTGATCCAGCGCGACCGCGGCCAGCTCGGCGAGGCCGAATCGGAACTTCGGCGCGCGGTGGATATCCTGGCGAACAGCGCGGGCAAGCAAGCGAACACGACGATCGACACCGAGCTCCAGCTCGCCGACGTGCTGGCGACGCGTGGCAGCCGTGACGAAGCGCGAGCCCTGTATGACAGCCTGACGCCGTTGCTGCCGACGCGTTTCATCGAGACCTCCGCGGTCCGGCGCCAGCATGCCGATCTCGGACGCAGACTCGGCGTCGGCGCCGGGAAATGAGTCGTCCGCGGCATGCATGCGCCGCGCATCCAGCGCACAGCTAGCTGCGATCGACGAGATCCGCGTACTCGGGATGGCGCTCGATCCACACGAGCGCATAGGAACACGCCGGGACGACGCGCCAGTGTTCGCGACGCGCGGTGTCGAACGCCGCCGTCGCGAGCGCGCTCGCGATGCCGCGCCCGCCGACCGCTTCCGGAACTCCGGTATGGGTGATCGTCATGACGCGATCGTGCAGACGGTACTCGAGCACGCACAACATCCCGTCGACGACCGTTTCGAAGCGGCTTGCCGCCGCGTTGTGTACAACTTCGACCATGGCATTCCTCTGGCACGCAACGCGGCAGCCCTGTGCCACCGATCGGCCGACAATACGTGCTTTCGGCACAGCCTGCGCTGAATCGCGCACGAATCCGCAAGACCTGTCGCCCGCCACCCGCTACGCTTGCGCTCGCGACCGATGAGGAGGCGATCAATGTCGACGTCCGCTGCGAATACCCGTTGCACGATCATTCCCAGCCTGCGCTACCGCGACGCACTCGCGGCGATCGACTGGCTGTGCCGCGCATTCGGCTTCGAAAAGCATGCTGTGCACGCCGACGGCGACATCGTGCACCACGCGCAACTCGTGTTCGGCAACGGCATGATCATGCTCGGCTCGGTCGCGAACGAGAGCGCATGGGGCGAACGCATCGCCCAGCCCGACGAGATCGGCGGACGCGAGACGCAGTGCCCATGCGTGATCGTTGCCGACTGCGCCGCGCACTACGCGCGCGCGAAAGCGGCCGGCGCGGTGATCGTCGATGCGCTCGAACAGAAGGAATATGGCGGCGCCGGCTACTCGTGCCGAGACCTCGAAGGCCACCTGTGGTGGTTCGGCAGCTACGACCCGTGGAACGACGCAACGCAATGACGCGACCGCGGCGCCACTCATCCGCGCTCGTCGGGGCCGCGTCCGAGGATGATGCGCGCGTGCCGCTGATAGGTGAAGTACGACCAGATCCATTCGCCCATCACCACGATGCGATTGCGAAAGCCGATCAGGAAGAACACGTGTGCCCACAGCCAGAAGAACCAGGCCAAGGCCCCGGACAGACGCAGTCGACCAAGATCGACTACCGCGGCCATGCGCCCGATCGTCGCGAGATTGCCGAAATCGCGGTAGCGGAACGGCACCGATGTGGCACCGGCGACGCGCGCGCGGATCGCGCGCGCGGCGTGCGCACCCATCTGCTTCGCCGCAGGCGCCACGCCGGGCACCGGCCTGCCGTCCTGCGTGATGGCGGCAAGATCGCCGATCACGAACACCTCGGGATGTCCGGGCAGCGACAGATCCTCCTCGACCTTGACCCGCCCCGCGCGATCGCGTTCCGCACCGAGTTGCGCACCGAGGGGCGAAGCCGCGACACCGGCTGCCCACAATACGGTACGCGCATCGATGCGTCGCTCGCCGAGATCGACGCCACGCGCGTCGATCGCGGTGACCGCCTGGCCGGTATGCACGCTGACACCGAGACGTTCGAGCTGGCGCTGCGCACGTTCCGACAGCGCCTCGGGCATCGAGGCGAGCACGCGCGCTCCGGCCTCGACGAGGTGGATGCGCGAACGACGGGGATCGCTGTGGCGGAACTCTCGCGGCAAGGCGTGCCGTGCGATCTCGGCGAGCGTGCCGGCCAGTTCGACGCCGGTCGGACCGCCGCCGATGATCACGAAGTCGAGCCACTCCGCCTGCACGGCCGGGTCGTCCTCGCGCTCGGCCGCTTCGAACGCTTCGAGCATGTGGCGACGGATATGCAGGGCGTCGTCGAGTGTCTTCAGGCCCGGCGCATGGCGGGCCCATTCGTCATGGCCGAAATACGCGTGGCGCGCGCCGGTCGCAACGACGAGGTAGTCGTAGTCGAGCGTGCCGTGGGCGAGCATCACGCGTCGTGCGCCGACGTCGATCGCACGCGCCTCGTCCATGCGCACCGTCACGTTGCGCTGTCGACGCAGGATGTGCCGCAGCGGCGCCGCGATATCCGGTGACGAAAGCCCGGCCATCGCGACCTGGTACAGGAGCGGCTGAAACAGGTGATGGTTGGTGCGATCGACCAGGGTCACGCGGAGCGATGCCGAGGCGAGCGCGCGCGTCGCCCACAGCCCGCCGAAGCCGCCGCCGAGAATCAGCACATGGGGAATATCCGGCATCGCCGATCCACCCGTCGCAAGGATCATTCATTTTGCCTGAACACGGCGGAGGCGGTCGGATGCGCGATGGCCCTTGGTTTCGCGACGGCAGCCCCGCATGATGGTTGCGACCCCCGCCGCGCAGCGGCCCGACGCGGATCCGCGATGAACCCGATCGATTCCAAGCCGGACCTGTTCACCGCGGCGACCGGCAATGCGCCGCGCATTCGCGTGGGTATCGGCGGCTGGACCTATGCGCCGTGGCGCAACAATTTCTATCCCGCCGGACTGGTGCAGCGGCGCGAGCTCGAATACGCCAGTCGCCACGTCAGCGCGATCGAGATCAACGGCACCTACTACGGTGCGCAGAAACCTGCGACCTACGCGAAGTGGCGCAGCGAGACGCCCGATGGATTCCTGTTTTCGCTCAAGGCACCGCGCTACACGACCGACCGGCGCGTACTCGCTGATGCAGGCTCGACGATCGATGCATTCGTGCACGGCGGCATCGCCGAACTGGGCGACCGCCTGGGACCGATCAACTGGCAGTTCGTGAAGGGCAAGCCGTTCGAGCGTGACGACTTCGCCGCATTCCTCGACCTGTTGCCGCGCGAACTCGACGGCGTCGCATTGCGCCACGTGCTCGAAGTGCGCGACCGCAGTTTCCTGTGCGACGACTATCTCGCGCTTGCCCGCCGCCATCGGGTCGCGACCGTGTTCACCGATTCGACCGAATACCCGTCGTTTGCCGACATCACCGGCGACTTCGTCTATGCACGCCTGATGGGTGCGCAGGCGAAGGTCGAGACCGGCTATGCCGCACCCGCACTCGACGCCTGGGCAGTGCGCGCACGCGAATGGTCGAGCGGAGGCGATCCGGCCGACCTGCCGCGCGTCGGCGCCGCAGCGGCAGGCAGCACGCCGCGCGACGTATTCGTCTACTTCATCAGTGCGGCCAAGAACCGCAATCCCGCCGCGGCGATGTCCCTGCTGTCGCGCCTGTGATCAACCGCGCGGCGGCGGGTGCGCGCTGCGCAGCAGCGCAAGCGGCATGCTCCAGACGTTGTAGTTGCCATTGTCCCATGCCTGCATGCGCGCACTGTCGCGCGCCGCCTGGTCGCGGGTACGCGGATACGCGACCGGCATGACGCGGTCGCTGCTGAAGTACAGTGTCGAAAGATCCGGAGCGAGACGTGCCTCCGCATCCGAGCCTGCGCTGTTGATCTCGTCGAGTGGCTGCGGTTCGCTCCAGGTCGCGCCGCTCCGATAGGCGATGAACAGGTCGATGCCGCGCTTGGGCGTGCGACCGGAACCGAACACCACGAACGATTCGTCGGGTGCGACCGCGGGATCGACGTCGGTGCTGCTGCCGTCGCTGAACGGCAACGCCTGGGCCGTCAGATAGCGTCCCTCGCGATATTGCGAGCGGAACAGGCGAAACTTGCCGCTCTTCTCGTCGGTGGTCATGAACCAGAGACTGCCATCGGCCGCTACGCTTGGCGCGAATGTCGACGCATTGGGATTGACGGTCTCCGGCAAGCGCACCGGTGCGCTCCAGCCGTCGCCGTGGCGATCGACGCGCCAGAGGTTGCCACCCTTCTGCGGTGCACCGTTGTAGTTCGCCTCGATGGGCGCGCCGCCCGCGTTCGCAGGGCGGTTGGATACGAACACGAGGTACGAGCCATCCGGCGCGAACGCGGGTTCCATGTCGTTCCATTCGCCGGAGAACGGCGCGATTTCCGCGCCCTGCCAGTCGCCGTGGACGCGACGTGAAACGAAGATCGTCGATTGCTGCGCATTGCTGCGCGTGAAGTAGACGGTCTTGCCGTCCCGCGAAAATGCAGGCGCCGAATCGTGCGCGGGTCCGGAAATCACGCCTGGCGAGAAGATCGCGGGCATGTAGATCAGCCCATCCACGATGGCGTCGGGGTTGAGTGTCACCGCCCGGGCCGCCGTGGCGAGCGCGGCTATCGCGATGGTGGCGAGCAGGATCCTGGGTCGAACAGTCATCGAATGTCCATCGCGGCGGCGGAGTCCAACGTCGACTGCATCCGGATGCCGCAAGTTCCCGCGTCAGATCGCCTCCCACGGATGGACGGACATGCAGTCTTCGAGCAGGGAGAGCAGATCGGGGTCGACCGCGAACGCGCAGGCGTCGATGCACGACAGCGGCACCGCCGTGCGCGACGTATTGGTGAAGAACGCACTGCGAAACCGTGCGACCTCGGCAAGTTCGACGCGACGCACCTGCATCGGCACGCCGCGCCGGCGCATGCCTTCCTGCAGCTGCTGCATCGAGATGCCCTGCAGCGCAGGTGCGTCGGGCCAGACCACCTGCGCACCATCGAAGAAGCCGACGTTCCAGATCGATCCCTCGGCGACCGCGCCGCCGGCATCGACGAACAACGCGTCGTCGAAGCCGGCTGCCTGCGCCAGGCGCTTCTGGTGGAACAGTCCGAACGTGCCGACGTGCTTGATGTGCGGCGCGTCGCGCTGGTAGCGCACGCTGCGCACGCGCAGCGGCGCGGATCCGATGTCGCGCGCCGGCGCGAGCGCGACGAGCACGTCCGGCGCGACCGCTTCACACAGGTAATCGCGGTCGAGTGCACGCGAGAACACGGTGACGCGCAGCGAGGCCGTGCCGGCGACATCCGCGAGAGCTTCGCGCATCCAGCCGCGCGTCGCCTCGACATCGAGCGTGGAAGCGAACAGTTCCCGCGTCGCCCGCTGCAGGCGCTGCAGGTGCAGGTCGAGCCCGCGCACGGCGCCGTCGCGTACCTGCATCGAACTGAAGTGACCATAGTTGACCAGCGCGAGAGCGCGCAGGTCGTCCACGCCGGCAGGCCGGCCATTGAGTTGCACGCGTTGCTGCATCAGGCGCTCCCCGGCTTGCGCTACGATGCGCGTCCCGTCAGGCGCCATTCTCCCAACTCGTGAATCCGCTGTCTCCCGCCACCAGGGCGCAACTGCAGATCCATTTCTGCGTACTGCTGTGGGGTTTCACCGCCATCCTCGGCAAGATGATCACGCTCGGCGCACTCGCCCTCGTGTGGTGGCGCATGCTGATCGTCGTCGCGGCGATCGCGCTGCTGCCGCGCGCATGGCGCGACCTGCGCGCGATGGGCCCGCGCCTGATCGCCGCGTATGCCGGTATCGGCGTGCTCGTCGCCCTCCACTGGCTGACCTTCTACGGCTCGATCAAGCTCGCGAACGCGTCGGTCGGCGCGACCTGCATCGCCTTGGCGACGCCGTTCACGGCCCTGATCGAACCCAAGCTCGCGCGCCGCCGCTTCTCGCTGCGGGAACTGCTGCTCGGCATCGCGGTCCTGCCGGGCGTCGCGCTCGTCGTCGGCGGCGTGCCGGGCTCGATGCGCGTCGGCATCGCGGTCGGAGCGCTGTCCGCAGTGTTCGTCGCCCTGTTCGGTTCGCTCAACAAGCGCCTCGTCGACCATGCCGATCCGCTCGCTGTGACCGGGCTCGAACTCGGCGCCGGCCTGCTCGCGCTGACCGCGCTGACGCCGCTGCTGCCGCACGTGTTTCCCGCCCTCGCCGGCAATCCGTTCGCGCTGCCCGACCAACGCGACGCCTGGTTGTTGCTCGCACTTGCGCTCGCATGCACCCTGCTGCCGTTCACCCTGTCGTTGGTCGCGCTGCGTCACATGAGCGCATTCGCCGCGCAGCTCGCGACGAACCTCGAACCGGTCTACGCGATCGTGCTCGCCGCGCTCCTGCTCGGCGAGCAGCACGAGCTCACGCCGACGTTTTATGCCGGCGCCGCGATCATCCTCGGTGCCGTGTTCGTGCATCCGCTGCTGCGCCGCCCGCGACGCATCAGCCATGCCGAAGTGCTCGGCACCGCCGAAGCGCGCAACGTCACGGAATGACGCCGGCGGGTGATCAAAACAGCGCGGTCACCAGCATCAACAGGCCGACCAGGGAAGCTGTCCAGATCGCGGTACGCAGGAAAGGCACGCCGACTGCGTACGTCGGCAGGTAGGCGACGCGTGCCCAGAAATACAGCTGGGCTCCGAGTGCGGTGTGTTCACTGCCCTTTTGCAGGAAGGTCAGCATCAGCACCGCGGCCGCGAAGAACACGAAGGTCTCGAGGAAGTTGTTCGAGGCACGATCGAGCCGCCCGGCCATCCCGAGCAGCGGCGCCGGCGCGCCATCGCGCGGGCCTGCGTTCCACATCAGTCCACGCTGGCGCGTCGAGAACGTTGCAGCGATGAGGATGTGCACGAGGCCAAGCACGATGGACCAGGCCAGCATCCTGAGTTCGATCGACATGTCACGTCTCCGATTTGGGTTGGGCACCGCGAATGGGCGAGCGCCGCACCCGGCCGTCGTCGACGAAGCCGATGCATGCCCTCCCCGTCCGCAGCCTAAACCCGGGCGCGCATCCGCTCAATGCCATTCAGCCGCTGTCGAAACAAGCAGCGCCCGATCGTCGTAAGGTGGGCAACCCCCAACCGAAGGAGATTCGCCATGGCCTATGTCGATGGATTCGTTCTGCCCGTCGCCAAGAAGAACCTCGCCGCCTACCGCCGCATGGCGCGCAAGGCCGGCAAGATCTGGCGCGAGCACGGTGCCCTGCACTACATGGAGTGCGTCGCCGACGACGTGAAAGCGGGCAAGGTCACTTCATTTCCGCAGGCGGTGAAGCTGAAAGCGGGCGAGACCGTGGTGTTCTCGTGGATCATCTTCGCCTCGCGCCGCGAGCGCGACAGGGTCAACAAGAAGGTCATGAGCGATCCGCGCCTGGCCTCGATGATGGATCCCAAGAAATTGCCGTTCGACGGCATGCGCATGTTCTGGGGTGGCTTCAAGCCGATGATCGAACTCTGAAGCGCGCTCGCTGCGCAAGGAGGTTCGTCAGCGTTGCAGGTGGCTCGCATGGCTCGCAGCGAGCTTCCAGCGGCCATCGCGACGGATCCAGGTGTCGGTGTACTGGAAGTCCGCCGCGAACGCGTCCTTGCCGGTACCGCCCTTGACCGTCGTGATGCCGGTGACGATCGCGGCATCACCGTACAGGCGAACCTTCTGTTCGTGGTTGCGGAATACGTCGTAGCGCGGCTCGCGTCGGGCGACATCGTCGATATTGCGCTCATAACCGGTGACTTCGCCGTGCGAATCGGTCAGGGTGAAGCTGCGGTCGAGGCCAACGCGCAGGTATTTCGCGTCCCCGGCTTCGAACGCATGGCACAGCTCCGCCTCGACGCGGAGCAGGTCGCGTTCATCGTCCCCCGCGTCCCGTGCCTGCGCGGCGGCGGCGCCCAGCAACAGGCTGGTGCCGAGGAGAAGGTGTGGAATCTTCATCGCGTCGCTCCGGTTGCATGCAGATCCGCAGCCTACCCGATCGAAACGCACCAGCCGTCGCATTCGTTGCGCGCTTCAGGGAGACCCGGCGTCCATCGTCGCGATCAGCGCATAGAACCGGTACAGCCGCGACCCCTTCTGCGCGAGATAGCGCTTCAACAACGCCTCTGCTTCCGCCGTCATCGCCGCGCTCGGCAACGCCTGCGGAGCGCCGTACCAGCCTTCGGTCAGCCGCAGGAAACGTCGCGCCAGCGCATTGGCCTCGCGGCGCAGGCCGCTCACGGTGGTCATCGTCTCCGGATCGTTCGCCATGCAACGCGAAATCGGCGGATACAGTCTCAGCGCCTCGAGGCGCTGCACCGCATGGATCTGCCGTGCGCAGCGTGAAATCGCCAGCGCCGCCGCCGCGAACGACCCACGCTGCGCCGCGTGCGACGCAACCGTGTAGCTCATCAACAACTCGTGATTCGATCGACGCAGCTCGCCGAGCAGGCCCGGCTCATGGCGCAGCGGCGTACTCCAGGTAAATGGCTCGCGGGCACCGGCCTCACCCGCCGCGACCGGCGCCACGGTTCCGATCATCAAGCCCACCATGCTCCATTCCCCCGCAGGCGGACAGGCATCTCCCGTCCTCGATGCGACGGCACCCCCAGGCAGCCGACAGCTCGCAGCAGGAACGCTAGCAATCCCGAACGTGCGCCTTCAAGACAGGCGCCGCGTTAGCGTGGCTAACGACGAAAGAGGCTGTATCGTTTCGTCCAGGCGCGCGGTCACGCCGCGCAGGTGCGCACCGTGCGTCGGAAAATCCTCACCCGCAACGCGCTAACGTCGCGACCCGCGCGCCGGACGCACTTCCTCGAGCAGGTTCACCAGCATCTGCTTCGCCCGCGGCGACAGCAGCCGGAACCGTTCGAGCAGGGTTTCCTCGGTCCAGTCCTGCGCATAGATGTCGAGCTTGAGCGCGGGAATCGAATCCGGGTGCGGCCGGCGTTGGCGCCGTTCGCCGCGCCCGGTGGCGAGCCACTCGAAGGCGACGCCGGTCGCCGCCGCGATCTCCTGCAAGCGCGGCGTGCCGGGACTGGTGCCGTTGGGATGCTCCCATTGGGCGGCCGCGCTCGGTGTCACGCCGACCCGTTCGGCGAGCGCGCTCTGGGTCAGCTTGGCATCACGCCGTGCAACGCGGATGCGCCCCGCAAGCTTGATCCGGTCGTCAGAAGCCGTTCTTGAAATTTTCATGTAGCCCCGGTCGAATCATAGGGAACCTTTATACATCTGTGGGGTGATCCGAGGGAATCCACCGGTGTCGGCTCAGTGGGCGACAAGCAGTGCCGGAGGGTCCCGCAGCCACTCCTGCAGAGCGATCTTGTCAAGCGGTGGACTGATGAAATAGCCCTGGGCCAGGTCGCAGCCATACCTGCGCAGCAGGTCCAACACTTCGCGCGATTCAACACCCTCCGCGACGATTTCCCGACCGAGTTCATGGCCGAGATGGATGGTCGAGCGCACGATCGCCGCGTCGTGCTCGTTGTGGACGAGCTCGCCGGTGAACGAGCGGTCGACCTTGAGCTCGGTGAACGGCAGGTGCTTGAGGTGCATCAGGGACGAATAGCCCGTGCCGAAATCGTCGATCGACAAACCGACGCCGATCCCGCGCAGGCGTGCGAAGACGCCCGTCTCCAGCATCGACTGCTCGAGCATTCCGCTTTCGGTCATCTCGATCGTCAGGCGGCGCGGCGCCAGCCGGGCGTCGGCAAGCATGCGTTCGACATGCTCGGGCAGGTTGCGGTCGCGCAGGTTGTGCGGCGACAAATTGACCGAAACACCGATCTCCATGCCGGATCGTTCCCACTCGCTGCAATCGCGGATCGCCGTATGCAGCACCCAGCGCGCGATGCGATCGATGAGGTCGCTCGACGCAACCAGCGGCAGGAACTCGTCGGGCAACAATCGCCCGCGCTCGGGGTGGTTCCAGCGCAGCAGCGCCTCGACCCGGACGACGCGGCCACTGCGCAGGTCGATCTCCGGCTGGTAGTGCAGCTCGAGATGGCGATCGTCGATGCTGGTGCGCAATTCGTTCACCAGCCTGATGCGCCCCGGCGAGTGCTCGTCCTGCCGCGGGTCGTAGATCATCGTACCCGCACGCGCGGCCTTCGCCGCATACATCGCCACGTCGGCGCGACGCATCAGGGTTGCCGGATCGGAGCCATGCGCCGGGCAGTGCACGATGCCGACGCTCGCACCGACCACGAGCTTGTGCTCGTCGATGTCGAACGGCTGTTCCAACGCGCTCAACAGTTTCGCCGCGGTGTCCGCCGCGGTTTCGACATCGCCGGGGTTCTGCAACAGGACGGCGAACTCGTCGCCGCCCAGACGCGCGATCATGTCCGACGCATGCAAGCGCGCGCTGAGGCGCACGCCGACTTTGGAAAGCAGCAGATCGCCGACGTGATGCCCGAACGTGTCATTGACCTCCTTGAATCCATCGAGATCGAGGAACAGCAAGGCGAATTGCATGCCGTAGCGGCGCATCTCGACGATAGCCAGCTCGATACGGTCGTGCAGCAGCACGCGGTTGGGCAATCCGGTCAGCGCATCGTGCAGTGCCTGGTGCCGGAGGGCCTCCAGATGCGCCTTGCGATCGCTGGCGTCACGCAGGATGGCGATCCAGTGGCTCGGCGTGCCGGACTTTCCCGGTACCGGCATCGCGTGGATCTCCAGAGCGTACGTCGACGCATCCGGGCGCAGGGCGGTCACTTCCGCCTGCCACGGTTCGTTGCGGCCGATGCATTCGACCAACGAGCCGAACGCGTCGGCGTCGGCCTCGGCCAGTTGCAGGCGCGCGAGGGAAGCACCGGTCATCTCATCGGCGGAATGGCCGGTGATGCGCGAGAAGCCATGATTGACGAACAGGATCTTCAGCGGATCGGCACCTCCGTCGTGCTGCATGATCACGAAGCCTTCGGTCGCGTTCTCGACCGCCGAACCGAGCAGACGCAACTGCTCCGATGCGCGTTCGAGATCCAGCGTGCGCGTCTGCACGCGCAGTTCCAGTTGTTCGTTCGCGCTGCGCAGTTCATCCTCCAGCCGCTTGCGCTGGAAGAACTCCGGGACGATGCCGGGGCGACTGCCAGAAGCGTTTCCGGCGCGCACGCCGTGACGGCGTGCGTAGTCGTGCAGATGCGCCTCGATGCGCGATGGTGGCGCCATGATGAACCGGCAATGTTCGCCGCCCGTGGCCAGGCACTCGACTTCCGCGGCGACCAGGGGCATCCCGAAGCTCTCTTCGCACCAGCCGGACGAATAACCGGAGCTCATGATGCAGACCGGCGTATCGCTGCGCTTGCCCTGCGCCAGCCATGAATGCGACTCGAACGAGAACGGATGATCGTAGAAGAGGACATAGTCCTCATCCGGCGACGGTCGCGATTCCGCAGAGATATCGACGAATGCCCAGCCCGAGAATGCGAAATGGATCGGCCCGGCCGAGAGGTTCGCGATCGGATCGCTCACTGCCATCTTCTGCTGGAAACTGCGCGCGTCTGCCTTGCCGATCGCATGCGCAAGATCGTACAGCAGGTTGTCCGCGACGCTGCGCGCCTCGCGGACACCCTTGTCCTTGTACAGCTTCATGACCATTTCGACGAACTCGACCGACAGCGATGCCGCGCGCAGCAACACGTAGCGTTCGCCGGCGATCGAGATGGTCGCGGTATCGGGATGCTCGACCCGCTCCGCGAAGTAGCGCGCCACGTATTCCTGCGCGCGAAGGAACGGTTGCTCGAACGGCGCAGGCACCTTGACCGTGGTCAGGCGGGCATGCGCGTCACCGGACTTGAGGCTCGCAAGCTCGCGTTCGAGTTCGGCGATGCGTGCACGCAAGGCTGCGTGCGCAGGATGCTCCGACCGGGCGGAGTCGCCGTCGCTGACCGACCGCGGTTCGGAACGTCGTGTTCCCATGCCCCCAGCTCGTCCGATGTGGCAGCGGACAGAGTGTAGTGCAGGCGAACACGCGTGGCCACGACGATCGGCGACACGGGCTTCCCTGCCCGATCAGCCGCGCGCTGGAACTAGTTGATGCGCGGCGGCGGTGCGGATCGCCATTCCTGGATCTTGTCGAATGCAAGCGGCAGCCCGTAGCGGTCGACGAAGTCGTCGCCGCGGTAGATCGCGTCCTGCCATTCGCCTTCGCGCAGTCGGACCTGCACCTTCTGGCCATCGTCGGGCAATCGGCTGTTCATGCGGTGTCTCCCCGGTGGTCTGGTTCGGGAATCACCGTAGGTCATTCAAGGTGAGCGGACCCTGAAGGGGCGATGCCCGTCTGCCCGGCGCGCTTTTTGCGCGGGTTCAGGCAAATGGGTCGCGCACGACGATGTTTGCGTCGCGGTCCGGGCCGGTGCTGACGATCGCGAGCGGACACCCGGCGAGCTCCTCCAGCGCGCGCAAGTAGGCACGTGCGGCGGGCGGCAGCTTGTCCCATTCGGTGATGCCGTGGGTGGATTCCTGCCAACCGGGGAATTCGAGGTAGACCGGCGTGCATTCTTCCCAGCCGGCCGCGTCGAGCGGCGCGTATTCGGTGCGTTTGCCGCGGTACTCGTAGGCGATGCAGATCTTCAGCTTGTCCATCCCGTCGAGGATGTCGAGCTTGGTGATGCACAGGCCGCTGATGCCGTTGATCGCGACCGCGCGCTTGAGCGCGACGATGTCCATCCAGCCGCAACGACGCGGACGACCGGTCGATGCGCCGTACTCCTGGCCGCGATCGCGGATGCCCTGGCCGATGGCGTCGTCGAGCTCGGTCGGGAACGGGCCGCCACCGACGCGCGTCGCGTAGGCCTTGGCGATGCCGAGGACGTAGTCGATGTAGTCGGCGCCCACGCCCGCGCCGGCGAGGGCGCCGCCGATCGTCGTGTTCGACGAGGTCACGTACGGATACGTACCATGGTCGATGTCGAGCAACGCGCCCTGCGCGCCCTCGAACAGCACCTTGCGGCCCTGCTTGCGCAGTTCGTGCAGGATGCCGGCGACATCGGACTTCATCGGCTCGACGTACTCGCCGAACGCGAGCGCCTCGTCGAGCGTCTTCTGGTAGTCGACGGCTTCGACGCCGAGATATTTCGTCAGCACGAAATTGTGGTAGTCGAGCGCGGTACGCAGCAGCTCGCCGAGCTGCTGCGGGTAATGCAGGTCGGCGACCCGGATGCCGCGACGGGCGACCTTGTCCTCGTAAGCCGGCCCGATGCCGCGACCCGTCGTGCCGATCGCCTTGCCGCCGGCCGCCTTCTCGCGCGCCTGGTCGAGCGCGATGTGGTACGGCATGATCAACGGCGTCGCCGGGCTGATCTTCAGGCGCGAGCGCACTTCGACGCCATTCGCCTCGAGCTCGGCGATTTCCTTCTGCAACGCCGCGGGCGACAGCACCACGCCGTTGCCGATCAGGCACAGCGCGTCGTCGCGCAGGATGCCGGACGGGATCAGGTGCAGCACGGTCTTCTTTCCCTTGATGACGAGGGTGTGGCCCGCGTTGTGGCCGCCCTGGAAGCGCACGACCGCGCCGATGTCCTGCGTCAGCAGGTCGACGATCTTGCCCTTGCCTTCGTCGCCCCACTGTGCGCCGAGAATTACGACTGACTTGCCCATGCGAATGCCTTGCGATTCCAGAGAATGGCGGTGGATGCTGCACGCGACCTGGTAGCCACCGATCATGCCCCGAACAGGTTGCACGATGGTTGGCGGAAGCATGCGTCGAGCGACGGCGGCAGGCATGCCACCTCGCCGCTCTCGATCGGCGGATTGTAGTGCCTGTCGCGGTCGAGCACACGTCGAGCAAACCCGGTGCATCGTCCGACAAAGCGCTTCTGCGCAAGTCAGTGGACGATTTTCAGCAGGATCAGCCCGGCGACCACCATGCCGCCGCCGATGAGGCGCAGCGTACGAACCTCGATCTGCTGCAATTGCTCGGCCATGCGCTTCCACGCATTCGGAGAAGCGAACAGGAACAGCCCTTCAAGCACCAGCACCAGGCACAGGGCAGCGGCGAGTTCGCTGCCCACGGGCTTACTTGCTGTCCTGCAGGTAGTGCAGGAACTCCGATTTCGGGTCGAGCACGAGCGTGCCGTTCGAAGTCGAGAACGCTTCGCGGTAAGCCTCGAGGCTGCGATAGAACGCATAGAATTCCGCATCGCGTCCGTAGGCCGACGCGTAGGTCTGCGAGGCCGCCGCATCGCCTTCGCCACGCGTCTTCTGCGCGTCGCGATACGCTTCCGCCTTGATCACCTGCACCTGGCGGTCGGCATCGGCCTTGATCGTGCGCGCCGCCTCCTCGCCTTCGGCTCGCAGCTTGCTGGCGACCTTCTTGCGTTCCGACTTCATGCGGTCGTAGACCGACCCGATCACGGTGCCGTCCTCGGGCAGATCGATGCGCTTGATGCGCAGGTCGATGATGTCGATCCCGAGGTTCTGTGTCTTGGCGTTGGCCTCGCCGACGAGTTCCTGGGTCACATCGGCACGGCCGCCGGCGACCAGTTCCTGCAACGTGCGAGAGCTGATCGCCGTGCGCAGCCCGTCCATCACGATGGGAACGACCAGTTGCTGCGCGTTCTTCTCGTCGCCTGCGACGGAAACGAAGAATTTGGCAGGATCGGTGATGCGCCACTTGACGAAGAAATCAATGTCGACGTCCTTCTTCTCCGACGTCATCGATCGCTCCGGTGCCGAATCGAGCGTCAGCACGCGCTTGTCGAAACGCTGCACCTGCTGGATCAACGGAATGCGGAAATGCAGGCCGGGCTCGAAGCCGGTTCGGACGATGCGGCCGAACTGCAGCAGGATCGCCGTCTGCCCTTCGCGCACGACGAATACGGAGTTCGCGGCGACGAGCAGCGCGAGCAGCACGGCGACGATGGGTCCGACGCGCATCAGCGGCCTCCCTTGCCCGAATCGGGCGTGATGACGGTCGCCGCCGGCACACGCGCGTCCGTCGCGCCGGGCAGGCTCAGGATGTTCTTGCCGGACGACAGGTCGATGACCTTCGGCGTGTTCGCCACGACCTGTTCCATCGTTTCGAGGTACAAGCGCTTGCGCGTGACGTCGGGCGCGGCGCGATATTGCGACTCGATCAGATTGAAGCGCTGCGCATCGCCTTCAGCGCGCGCCATGCGTTCCGATTTGTAGCCCTCTGCTTCGGCGCGCGTGCCAGCGGCGTCGCCGCGCGCTTCCGGCACGACCTGGCTCGCGTACGCCTTCGCTTCCTCTTCCGCGCGGGTCTTGTCCTGCAGCGCGCTGTTGGCCGCATCGAACGCGTCCTTCACCTCTTGCGGCGGGCGGACATTCTTGAAATTCACGTCGCTGACCACGAGGCCGGACTTGTACTGGTCGAGCGTCGCCTGCAGCAGCTTCTTCGCCTGCGCCATCAGCTCGACGCGCTGTGCGCCGAACAGGATCGTGTCCATGTCGCTGCCGCCGACCACGGTGCGCACCGCACTTTCGGCGGCCTGCCCGAGCGTCGCATCCGGGTCGCGTACGCCGAACAGGTACTGCCGCGCGTCCGCGATGCGGTACTGCACGTTGAAGTCGACCAGCACGATGTTCTCGTCCTTGGTCAGCATGCGCACCTGATCGCTCATCTGCGGTGCGCGGCCGATGCTGACCGGCGTGACCGATTCGATCGGTCGGGGAAACTTGAAGTTGATGCCGGGCGTCATCAGGCGCGAGAACTGGCCGAAGCGCAGCACGACGCCGGTGTCGCTCGCGTTCACGCGCACGACGCTGTCCCACGCGCACCAGGCGATCGCGGCACCGACGAGCGCAACGACGAAGCCGCCATTGCCTCCGCCGCCGAACAGGCGGTTGAACAGATCGCGTACGCGTCGCGCGATCGCGTCGAAGTCGGGCGACGGACCGCCACCCCCGCCGCCATTGTCGCGCCAGGGATCGCGTTGCTTGTTGCCGCCGCCGGGTTCATTCCATGCCATTACTTGCTACCTCGCTGCGCGAGCGCAGACGCCAGGGCCTTCGTTGAAGTGCGGCCGTGGATGGCCGTTTCCGATGCGTTCAAGCGGGCGGGCCGCCCCGCAGTGGCGGATTGCGGTCCGAAGAAGCGATCAGGGACGATCGCAGGAGCTACTGACGATCCCACAAGTCACTCCGGCTTGCCGAAGGATTGTAGGTAGGGGCTTCGGTGGCGGCAAGCAAACGCGCGCGCAGCCACTCGCCGTCGCCGCCCGGCAAGCCGAAGAGGGGTTCGACCAAGGTGCGCGGCGCGTCGATGCGGATATGCCAGCCGCGCTCGTCGGCGCGTTCGCCGGCGACCAGGCCCTGCGCGTGCAGGCGCGCACGCAGGCGTCCGGCATCGGCCGGGAGCAGCAGCTCGGCGCGCACGCGTTCAGTGCCCAGTCGGCCACCGATCGCCTGCAGCAGGCCATCCATCCCGGTGCCGCTGGTCGCCGACACCCAGGCGCGCGGCAATTCGCCGCCATCGAGGTAGTCGACGCGTGAAGTCGGTGCGGCCAGCGGTGGCGAAGCACTGCCGTCGCCCGCTTCCTGGTCCTGGTCGGCACGGACGTCGAGCAAATCCACCTTGTTGTACACGAGCACCTGCGGCAATTCGTCGGCACCGATTTCCCTCAGCACCTGCTCGACATCGAGGATGCGCTCGTCGCGTTCCGGGTCGGATGCATCGACAACATGCAGCAACAAGTCGGCGTCGCGCGCTTCGGCGAGCGTCGAGCGGAACGCGGCGACGAGGTCGTGCGGCAGGTCGCGGATGAAGCCGACGGTGTCGGCGAGCAGGACCGGGCCGCAGTCGAGCCCGTCGAGGCGGCGCATGGTCGGATCGAGCGTCGCGAACAGTTGGTCGGCGGCGTACACGGTCGCGCCGGTCAATGCATTGAACAGGGTCGACTTGCCGGCATTCGTGTAGCCAACGAGTGCGACGACCGGCAATTCGTTGCGCTGGCGCGAGCGGCGTGCAGTGGCGCGCTGCGTCTCGACCTTCTCCATGCGCTTCTGCAATTGCTTGACGCGATCGGCGAGCAGGCGCCGATCGAGTTCGAGCTGGGTCTCGCCAGGTCCGCGCAGGCCGATGGCACCGCCGCGCTGGCGCTCGAGATGGGTCCAGCCGCGCACGAGGCGTGTCGACATGTGCTTGAGCTGAGCCAGTTCGACCTGCAGCTTGCCTTCGTGCGAGCGGGCGCGCTGCGCGAAGATATCCAGGATCAGGCCGGTGCGGTCGACCACGCGGCACTCGGTCAGCTTCTCGAGGTTGCGCTCCTGCACCGGGCTGAGCGCGTGATTGACAAGAATGAGGTCGGCGTCGAGCGCGGCGCGATGCTCGCGCAGTTCCTCCGCCTTGCCGGTGCCGACGAAGTAGCGGGGATTGGGGCGCTCGACACGCGCGGTCAGGCTGCCGACGACGCTTGCGCCGGCCGAACGCGCCAACTCGGAAAATTCGTCGAGCGCGAGCGGATCGGCACGACCCGGCGCCTGCGGTTGCAGCAGGAGCGCGCGCTCGCCTTTTCTGGATCGCTCAAACAGCGGACTTCACCTGCATGCTGCGGGACGCCATTGATGCGGCCGACCGGCCGCTTCTTCAAGGGCCGGCGCGGCGCGCCTCAGGCCTCGCCGCCTTCCTCGTGCACCTCGGGTGCGGGCGCATGTCCGCCGTGGACGACGCCTTCCGGCCCGCCAACGCGCACGTTTCGCGACGGCACGACGGTGGAAATCGCGTGCTTGTAGACCATCTGGCTCACCGTGTTGCGAAGCAGGACGACGAACTGGTCGAACGATTCGACCGTGCCCTGCAGCTTGATGCCATTCACCAGATAGATCGAGACGGGGATGCGCTCGCGCCGCAACGCATTCAGAAACGGATCCTGCAACGACTGCCCCTTGGACATGGTCTTGTTCTCCAGTAGCGAGATCCCGAATCGGCAAGGCACGCGGTGCGCCACCCAGCTGCGCCCCGCCCCCGATTCAATCCGTATTCAGTTTCGGCATCTTAACGAGTTGTTATGGCAAAAGAAAACGACGCGGCGCACATTACTGCGATTCGCGCGCGGGAATGCCGGACAAGCGCAACGCGTCAGCCGCAACTTCGGTCAATCCGCCGCGATCAGGATCGAACCAGCGAGCATCCAGCTCGCTGCGCAGCCACGTAATTTGACGTTTGGCGAGTTGTCGCGTGGCAAAGATGGCGCGGTCCCGGAACGTCGGTCGATCGTGCTCGCCGGAAAGGTGCGACCAGGCCTGGCGGTAACCGACCGCGCGCATCGCCGGCAGATCCGCGTGCCACGTCGACGACGCGCGCAGGCGGCGCGCCTCGTCGAGGAATCCGTCGGCGAGCATCTGGTCGAAGCGCCGCGCGATCCGCTCGTGCAGGGCCGTGCGATCGATCGGCACGAGGGCGAGCTTGAGTATGCGCCACGGCAGACGATCGCCGGGTCCGGCTTGCTGCTCGGACAAGGTTCGGCCACTCAGCTCAATCACCTCGAGTGCGCGCTGGATGCGTTGGGCGTCGCCAGGCCGGATGCGCAGCGCCGCAACGGGGTCGCGCTGCTGCAGGCGCTCGTGCATGCGCGCCCAGCCGATTTGCGAGGCCTCGGCGGCGAGGCGGCGTCGCAGGTCCGGATCCGCGTCAGGCAGGGCGGACAGGCCGCGTTCGATCGCCCGGAAATACAGGCCCGTGCCACCGACCAGCAGCGGCACGCGTCCGGCGCGTGCGATTTCCTCCATCGCGACGAGCGCGTCGCTGCGGAAGTCGGCCGCGGAGTACGCCTGATGCGGTTCGCGGATATCGATCAGCCGGTGCGGATGGCGCGCAAGGATCGCCGGCTCGGGCTTGGCCGCTCCGATATCGAGGCCGCGATAGACCAATGCCGAATCGACGCTGACGAGGTCGAGCGCGAAGCGCTCCTGCAGCGCGCACGCGAGCGCGGTCTTGCCGCTCGCCGTCGGGCCCATCAGGAAGATCGCCGGCGGCCTCTGGTCAACGCGATTCATCGATCGGAATGCCGCCACTCCGGCAGCCGCGTGCCGCACGTGCGCCTCACGGTACCGCCGAGGACTCCGTCGAGGCAACCGGCACGGGCGTCTGCGAATGCCGCCGCGGCAGCAGCGACACGTCGAGCAGGTTCTCGATGCGCATGAAGACTTCCGCGCGCGAAAACGGCTTCTTCATGAAATCGTCCGCACCGATGCGCTGCGCATAGAACTGCTCGGTCGCCTGCTCGTTGCCGCTCATCATGATGATCGGGATATCGCGCGTTGCCGGCTGGCGCCGCAGCTGGCGCAGGGCCGCGAAGCCGCTCATGCCGGGCAGCACGATGTCGAGGAAGACGAGGTCCGGCCGTTCGGCCAGCGCGACCTCGACGCCCTTTTCGGCATCGAGCGCCTCGAGCACGACGTAGCCGTTCTGCCGCAACATGCGGCCGAGCAGCGAAACCACCGTCGTCGAATCGTCGACCACCAGCACGCGCATTCCGCCGCGCGCATTCAACCTCGCGCCCGAGCGGCGCTGCGCAGGTGGGCGCGGCGTGTTGCCGCCCCCGAACAGACGCCTGAAAAAACCGAGAATATCCATCGACCCCCCGTCGATTCCCCCCTATGCCACTTGCACGGCATATGCCATTAGTGTCTGCGCAATGCGGCGGGTGCACAAGCCGACCCGTTCTCACTCCGGCCAGGTTCCCGGCGGGGATCGCCGGGCTGCGAGGCACAGCCACGCGGCCCGTCGTCGTATACTTGGTGGCTCCGCGCCATCCGGCGCCGTCGACGGTCATGTCCATGTCGCAAGCGACGATGAAGGCCCTGGTCAAGCGCGAGGCCGCGCGCGGCATCTGGATGGAAGAAGTGCCCGTTCCCGAGATCGGTCCGAACGAGGTGCTGATCAAGCTCGAAAAGACCGCGATCTGCGGCACCGACCTGCACATCTACAAGTGGGACGAGTGGTCGCAGCGCACCATCAAGCCGGGTCTGGTGATCGGCCACGAGTTCGTCGGGCGCATCGTCGACATGGGCCCGGGCGTGCGCGGTTACACCCTCGGCCAGCGCGTATCCGCCGAAGGCCACCTGGTGTGCGGCGTGTGCCGCAACTGCCGCGCCGGCAAGCAGCACCTGTGCCCGAACACGGTCGGCATCGGCGTCAACCGCAATGGCGCATTCGCCGAATTCGTCGCCGTGCCGTCGTCGAACCTGTGGCCGATCCCCGACCAGATCCCGAGCGAACTGGCCGCGTTCTTCGACCCCTACGGCAACGCCGCGCATTGCGCGCTCGAGTTCGACGTGATCGGCGAGGACGTGCTGATCACCGGTGCCGGTCCGATCGGCATCATCGCCGCCGGCATCTGCAAGCACGTCGGCGCGCGCAACGTCGTCGTCACCGACGTCAACGACTATCGCCTCAAGCTCGCCGCCGACATGGGCGCGACGCGCGTGGTCAACGTCTCCAAGCAATCGCTCAAGGAGGTCGTCAAGGACCTGCACATGGAGGGTTTCGATGTCGCCCTCGAGATGAGCGGCAACCCGCGCGCTTTCAGCGACATGCTCGATTGCATGTACCACGGCGGCAAGGTCGCCCTGCTCGGCATCCTGCCGAACGGCGCCGGCATCGATTGGGACAAGGTGATCTTCAAGGGCCTCACCCTGCACGGCATCTACGGCCGCCGCATGTACGAGACCTGGTACAAGATGACGCAAATGGTGCTGACCGGCTTTCCGCTGCAGAAGGTCCTCACGCACCAGATCCACATCGACGACTTCCAGAAGGGCTTCGACCTGATGGACTCCGGCAATTGCGGCAAGGTCGTGTGCTCGTGGAACTGACACGCGCCTGACACGCGTACCGAACCGATGCCCTTCCGCCGCATCCGCGATCTGATCGAGGCCGCTCTCACCGAGTTGCCGCAGACACCGGTGCTCGCTGCATTCAGCGGCGGACTCGATTCGGCCGTGCTGCTGCATGCGCTGGCGGAGTCGGAGGCGGTCCGTGCGCGCGGCCTGCGTGCAGTGCACGTCGACCATGGCCTGCACGAGGACAGCGAAATCTGGGCGCGCCGCTGCCGCGAGTTCGCCGATTCGATCGGCGTCGAGCTGATCGTGCGCGCGGTCGATGTCATGCGCAGCCCGGGCCTCGGCCTCGAGGCAAGTGCGCGACGCGCGCGCTATGCCGCGATCGAAACCCTGATTTCGCCCGGCGAAATCGTCGCGCTGGCGCATCACCGCGACGACCAGGCCGAGACCGTACTGCTGAAACTGCTGCGCGGCGCGGGGCCCGAAGGCATCGGTGCGATGCGCCCGCTGCGCCGGCTCGGGCGCGGCTTCGCCTGGCGCCCGCTGCTGCTGCTGCCGCGCGCGGCACTGCGCGAGTACGCGGACCATCATCGCCTTGGCTGGATCGTCGATCCGAGCAATGCCGACCAGACCATCGACCGGAACTACCTGCGCATGCAGGTGATGCCACGCATCAGTGCGCGCTGGCCCGAAGCGGAAAGCAGCATCGCGCAGAGCGCCGCGTGGGCGCGCGCTGCCGCGGAGTTCATCGAGGCCGAAGCCGATCGCGCGCTCGCGCGCATACAGGGCCTCGACCCCTCGACCCTGCATTTTCGCGAATGGTTGTCGCTGCCGACCGCGCTGCGCGACCCGGTGCTGCGGCGCTGGCTGCGCGCGCTCGAGTTGCCGGAACCGACCCACTACCAGGCAGCCGAACTCGTGCGCCAGCTCGGCGAGGCCGGCGAGGACCGCCAGCCCTGCGTGCGCTGGCCCGGCACCGAGGTACGCCGCTATCGCGACCTGCTGCATGCACTGGCGCCGTTGCAATTCCCGCCGCTGGAATGGGTTGCGGATTTCGACGGTCGGCCGCTGCAGTTGCCGCTCGACCTCGGCATCCTGCATATCGAGGGACTCGAGGGCACGGCGCGCCTGCCCACGCCGCTGCGCGTGCGTTTCCGCCGCGGCGGCGAGAGCCTGCGCCTGTCGAGCGGTGGACGCACGCGGGAACTGCGCGACCTGTTCCAGGAGGCAGGCATCCCGCCCTGGAAACGCGGGCGCATGCCACTGGTGTTCGACGCCGACGATGCGCTCATCGCAGTCGCCGACGTGTGGCTCAGCGAAGCCGGAGCAGCGCTGCTCGCCCCGCTCGGCGCACGTTTCGTCTGGACCCCCGCCGCCGGCGGCGCACGCCCCGCCGGGGATCATCTCGCGATTGATCTTGCCGACGCGCTGAGCTAGTTTTCCCGCCCATGCCCAAGACTGCCGCCGAACCCTCGCACGTCGCCGATTTCGAGAAGTCGCTCGACGAGCTCGAGCAGCTCGTCGGCCGGATGGAGCACGGCGACCTCAGCCTCGACGAGTCGCTGCAATCGTTCGAGCGCGGCATCGCGCTGTATCGCAACTGCCAGGGTGCACTCGACCAGGCCAAACTGCGCGTAAGCCAGCTGCTCGATCCGGCGGCACCGGGGAATGCACAGCCTTTCGACGATGACTCTTTCGAGCATCCCTGATTGTCGGAGCTCGTGAGCGATTTGACACCTGAACTGCTGGCGCTCTCGGCGCGTGCCGACGACGTGCTCGCACGTGCGTTGCCGGACGAATCGCAACCCCCGGTCGAACTGCATCGCGCGATGCGCTATGCGGTGCTCGGTGGCGGCAAGCGCCTGCGCCCGCTGCTGGTCTACGCGGCCGGACTCGCCTTCGGTGCGCCGTTCGGGCGACTCGATTCCTCCGCCTCGGCGGTAGAGATCATCCATGCGTACTCGCTGGTCCACGACGACCTGCCGGCGATGGACGACGACGACTTGCGCCGTGGTCGCCCGACCTGCCACGTCGCGTTCGGCGAGGCGATGGCGATCCTCGCTGGCGATGCGCTGCAGGCGCTCGCATTCGAGGTGCTCGCGAACGACGCGGCGCTGGCGGTCGACCCCGTCGTGCACCTGGCGATGCTGCGGACGCTCGCCACCGCGTGCGGCTCGCACGGCATGGCCGGCGGCCAGGCGTTCGACCTCGCCGCGGTCGGCAAGACGCTTTCGGCGGACGAACTCGAACGCATGCACGTGCACAAGACCGGCGCGCTGATCCGCGCCTCCGTGCGACTCGGTGCACTCGCCGCCGGTTGCAACGACGAACGCATCCTTGCAGCGCTCGAAACCTACGGCCATTCGATCGGTCTCGCGTTCCAGATCCGCGACGACCTGCTCGACATCGAAGCCGACACCAGCCAGCTCGGCAAGACCGCCGGCAAGGATGTCGCGGCGAACAAACCGACCTATCCGGCAATCCTCGGCGTCGAGGCGTCGCGTGCGGAACTCGCGACGCTCACCGCTCGCGCGCTCGATGCGATAGCAGGGCTCGACGCCCACGCGGATCGACTGCGCGACCTTGCGCGTTTCGTCGCCATCCGCTCGAACTGAGTCGAACGCGAACTCGACGCCAAGCCGCGCGTCGCGGCTTGGCCGCACCCACCGAACCGGATGTGCCGGACGCATGGACGACCGGCACATCGCGGGATTGATTGCCGCCCTACTTCACCAATCGCAGCGTGAACGGATAGCGGTATGCGACGCCCTCGTTCGCCTTGATCGCGGCGATGATCGTCAGCACGAACCAGGCCACGCACAGCACCGCTCCGATCGGCCATGCGATCAGCAAGCCGAGGCCGAACGTCACGATCGAGAACAGCACGAGCGCGCAGAACGCGATCGCCAGCGTGATGTTGAAGTTCAGCGCTTCCTTCGCCTGATCCGCCGCGAACGGCATCGTGTCGCGCTTGACCAGCCACACGATCAACGGCCCGACGATGCAGCCGATGCCGGTGATGAACGCACTGAATGCGGACAGGTGGCCGATCAAGGCCCAAGTGCGCTCCTCGCTGGACTGGGTCGCCGGCAGCGGCGCCTGCGATTCGACGTTCGGAGTCGTGGTGTCGTTGTCGCTCATGCGATGTCTCCGTGGGATGGCGAATACGATATTGCTTCGGGCTGCGGCGAGCACAATAGCGCGGAAGTCATGGCTTCGCCGGAGGATGCCCTGCTCCGTCGCCGGCCGACGCCGGCGCCGCACAGGCGCGCGGCTGCCACGGCGGGCCGCTGTAGAGGCGGATACCGGCGCCGATGCGCACGTCGTCGAGCGAGACGGTCGTCATTTCCCGAACGACGTTGAGCTTCGCACTCGCTTTCTTCGCATCGACGCGATCGACGATCGCGCGAAGCCATACGTGCGGCGAGGTCGCGCCGAGGTCGTCGAGAAACATGCCCTCGAACAATCCGGCGTCGCTGCCGGCATCGATGTCGATATGGAAATGGTGCAGGTTCTCGTTCTCGGGTGAATCCTTCGACGCCGCTGCGGCATCGGGCCGGCTCGCGACGATCGTCGCAGCGACCGGCACTGCGTGCAGCCGACGGCGCCATTCGCCTTCCACGGCGGGCAGGCCGCACGGCGGTCTGCCTCTGTCGCGCACGCGCTGCAGCGCGGTGTCATTCCACATGAATGAGGCGGTGAAACTGTCGAACCCGGTATTCAGTTCGTTGACGATGAATGCCATCGAACCCTCAGGCACGAGCGCGACCCGGTCGTCCCAGCGCACGATCACGAACGTTTGCTGCGCCGGCGTGTTCGGCGAGCGATCCGTGTCGTCGAGGTCGATGATCAAGCGGCCATCGCGAACCGCGTAGTGTCCCTCGACTCCGAGGTCCACGCCGGCATCAGCCGATTCTCTGTAGCCGACCCAACCGTCGCGGTCGAGCGCGAGGTCTAGCCCGGTGTAACCGGTGGACACGGAGTAGATTCCCGGCGAAAGCGCTTCGCCCGCATTCGCATCCAACGCGATGACGGCGTCACGGCGGCGTTTGAACGCGCAGGTATCGACCCACCAGAAGTGCTTCGATCGCTGCTCGACGCACTCCGGTGGCGCCGGCAACTCGATCGTCTCGAGAGTCTCCTCGGGCGTGCTCTGCTGCGTACTCTCCCGCGCAGCGACACTCGCGAGCACGAATATCGATGCTGCGATCAATCCCCATCGCATCCGCAGAGGTCCTTTGATTGGAGGAATGCAGTCGATCTTTCCACGTGACGGGCAGGTGCGCCCAGCCGTCGCGCCGAGCATCGCTGGCGACTATTCGCCAGCGACGGTCATCCGCTCGAGCAGGATCGAACCGGTCAGGATGTGCGAACGCGGATCGACGTCGGCGCCGATCGCCGCAATGCCATGGAACATGTCGCGCAGGTTCGCGGCGATGGTGATTTCCTCGACCGCGTAGGCGATCTCGCCGTTCTCGACCCAGAAGCCGCTCGCCCCGCGAGAATAGTCGCCGGTGATCAGCGACACGCCCTGCCCCATCAGTTCGGTCACCAGCAGGCCGGTGCCGAGGCGCCGCAGCATCGAAGCGAAATCGCCGGCACCGCCCTGCACGACGATGTTCTGCACGCCGCCGGCGTTGCCGGTCGACTGCAGGCCGAGCTTGCGCGCGGAATAGCTGCCGAGGATGTAGCGCGCGACCACGCCGTCCCTGACGAGATCGGAATCGCGCGTCGCCACGCCCTCGGAATCGAACGCGGTCGAACCGTGCCCGCGCAGGATGTGCGGACGCTCGACGATCTGCATCCACGCCGGGAACACCGGCTTGCCGACACTGTCGACGAGGAAGCTCGCACGGCGATAGAGCGCGCCACCGCTGACCGCGGACAGGAAATGCCCGATCAGGCTGCGCGCGACTTCAGGCACCAGCAACACCGGGCAGTCGCGCGTGGTCAGGCGCCGCGCGCCGAGCCGCGACACGGTACGCTCGGCGGCCTTTCGCCCCAGCTGCGCGGCGGCCATGAAGTCGCTGGCGCGCCGCACGCTGTCGTACCAGTAGTCGCGCTGCATGCCGTTGTCGTCTTCGGCGATCAGCGCGACGGAAAGCGAATGGTGCGTGCCGCGCTCGGTACCGACGAAGCCGAGCGAGTTCGCGTACGCGGTCAGCGATGCGCCGACCTGTACCGAGGCGCCGTCGGAATTGTCGATGCGCGGATCGAAGGCACGACCGGCATCCTCGATTTCGATGCCGAGCGCGATCGCCTCCTCGGGCGTGATGTCCCACGGGTGCCACAGGTCGAGGTCCGGGATCGCCTTCGCGAGCAAGGCCGGATCGGCGAGCCCGTTCGCCGGGTCCTCCTCGGTGTAGCGCGCGATGGCGCAGGCGTGTTCGACGGTCTGCTCGATCGACTTCGGGTCGAGGTCGGCGGTGTTCGCCGAGCCCTTGCGGCGGCCGAAGTACACGGTTACGGAGACGCCGCGGTCGCGCGTACGCTCGACCGTCTCGACCTCGCCGAGGCGAACCCCGACGCTGAGGCCGAGATCGATGCTGGCGGCGACGTCGGCCTCGCTGGCGCCCCTGGCGCGGGCAAGGCGGATGACGTCCTCGGCGATCGCGGCGAGGCGGTCGAGGTCGGCGGAGCTGGTATCTTTGTCAGTCACGATGGCATTCACTGCTGCATTTCCCGGAAGTATCGCTGATGCATGACCCGATCGACGACGAAGGCCTGGACGAACCGCTCGGGCCGAGCCGAAGCCAGCAACGCCGCGACGCGCTCGACATCCTCAAGCTCGCCGAAACGCTGGCCGCCCTGAGCGAAGCCGAACTCGCGCGCGTGCCGCTCGACGAGGACCTGCGCGAGGAAGTCCGGCGCACGCGCGCGGTCACTTCGCATATCGCACGCAAGCGCCAGACCCAGTTCCTCGCCAAGCAACTGCGCAAGCTCGACGAAGAAGCGGTCGAAGCGATCCGTTACGCACTGAGCATCGATCGTGAAAAAGCGCATCGTGAAACAGCTGTGATGCACCGTATCGAAACCTGGCGCGAGCGTCTCCTCGCCGAAGGCGACGACGCCCTGGCCGCGCTGCTCGCTGCGTGTCCGGACGCCGACCGCCAGCACCTGCGCCAGCTCGTGCGCAATGCGTTGGCCGAGCGCAAGGCGAACAAGCCACCGCACGCCTACCGCGAACTGTTCCGCGCACTGCGCGAAACCATCGGACGCGACGACGCCACGACGCAATGACCGGCGGCGCGCTCAGTTCGCGGCGACATACGGGTTCCTGCCCAGCGCCGCGAGCGCGACCCACGCCGTCGCGCCGAGGTGCGGCAGGCGGAAGTAGTACGCATCCGCCGCGAGCCCGGTCGTGATGCGCGGCTCGCGCGTCGCGTACACGTAGTCACCCGCCGCGAATTCGCGCACGATGCAGGCGAGGCGTTTTTCCGTCGCAGCACGATCGCCACGAACGCGATACGCGAGCGCCGCCTGCGCCGTTCCTTCGAGCCAGATGCCGTCGCGGTCGTCGTTGAAATCGAAACCGCAATCGACACCGTGCACGCGCTGTGCGTAAGCGAGCGCGCGGTGCCAATCTTCCTTCGCGCCCGGAACCAGTTGCGACCAGAGCTGCACGTCGAGCGCGGACGAAGCGCGATTCACCGTCACGCCGTCCGGCAGGGCGCCGATATGGAAATAGCCACCCTCGCTGTCCCATTGCGTATCGAGGAAACGACGCGCGCTGTCAGCCTGCCGCCCCCAGTGGCCATCCGCGTCGACCGCGGCGAGTCGCGTGAACAACGCGACGAGGTCGAGCGCGTGCTCGGTCGATTTCCACTCGAGCGGCGCGGGTGAAGGATCGAATCCGTCCACACCGCCACGAAACCCTCCGGCGCCGCGCGCATCGGATTCGTTCGCGACGATCCAGCGGCCAAGGCTGCGCGCCGCATCGAGCCACTTCGCATCGCGCGTCGCGTCGTGCAAGGCGAGCAAGGCCAACGCGGCCCATGCGACGTTGCCGGTCGCGGTGCCGGCCTGGTAACCGTCCTCGACCCAGCGCTTCTGCGCCGCGTCCCACCAGCCGTTGCGCAGCAGCTTTCCGTCAACGATGCCGGCACGATAGACATTGCGCAGGCGCGTGTCGGTCGTCGCCGCAAGGCGCAGCGCTTCGCCGATGCGCGCGGCTTCGGGCAGGGCTCCGCAGCCCACCAGAGCGATCGTCGCGAGCGCCTCGTCGTAGACGAAGGCGGCCGTCTTCAGTGCCGGCTCCTGCGGCTCGCCAACGCCTTGCGGGCCGTCATAGCTGCGCAGGAACACGGCGCCATTGCCCGGCATCGCATCGACGCGACCCTTCATCGCCGAGCAACTATTCGCGGCCACGTTCGACCCACCGTTTTCGCGTGCTTGCGCACCCGCCAACGCCAGCAGCAACGCCAATGCCGCGATCCAGCGTGCGCTGCGCGACGCGCGCGCAAGGCTCATGCCGCGGTACCACCGACCGTCATCGAATCGATGCGCAAGGTCGGCTGGCCGACGCCGACCGGCACGCTCTGCCCGTCCTTGCCGCACACGCCGACGCCTTCGTCGAGCTTGAGGTCGTTGCCGATCATCGAGACGCGCTTGAGCACCTCGGCGCCCGAGCCGATCAGGGTCGCGCCCTTGACCGGCTGCGTGATCCGGCCGTTCTCGATCAGGTAGGCCTCGCTCGCCGAGAACGTGAACTTGCCGTTCGTGATGTCGACCTGCCCGCCGCCGAAGTTCACGGCGTACAGGCCGCGCTGCACCGAGGCGATGATCTCGCCCGGATCGCGCTGGCCCGGCAGCATGTAGGTATTCGTCATGCGCGGCATCGGCAGGTGCGCGAACGATTCGCGCCGGCCGTTGCCGGTCGGCGCCATGCCCATCAGGCGCGCGTTGAGCTTGTCCTGCATGTAGCCCTTCATCACGCCGTTCTCGACCAGCACGGTGCAGTTCGTCGGCGTGCCTTCGTCGTCGATGCTGAGCGAACCGCGACGCCCCGCGAGCGTGCCGTCGTCGACCACGGTGACACCGTCGGCAGCGACCTTCTCGCCGAGCATGCCGGCGAAGGCAGAGGTTTCCTTGCGGTTGAAATCACCCTCGAAGCCGTGACCGATCGCTTCGTGCAGCAGCACGCCCGGCCAACCCGGGCCGAGCACGACCGGCATGTTGCCGGCCGGCGCGGGCACCGCATCGAGATTGACGAGCGCGGTGCGCACCGCCTCGCGCGCGAATGCCTGCGCGCGGCCATTTTCGAGCAGTTCCTGGAATCCGTAGCGACCGCCGCCACCGCTGCTGCCGGACTCGCGGCGACCGCTCTGCTCGGCGATGACCTGCACGTTCATGCGCACGAGCGGGCGCACGTCGGCGGCGAGCGTGCCGTCCGAATGCGCGATCAGTACGGTATCGAGGCCGGCCGCGATGCTGACGATGACCTGTTTCACGCGCGGATCGGCGGCACGACACGCCGCGTCGACTTCGCGCAACACGGCGATCTTCGCCTCGTTCGACAAGGTGTCGATCGGATCGATCGGCGGATACAGCGCCCGCGTACTGGCGATCGCGAGCGGCTTGCCGACGCCCTTCGCGCCCGCCTGTGCGATCGCGCGCGCGGAGCCCGCCGCTTCGAGCAGGGCCGGCAGCACGATCTCGTCGGAATACGCGAAGCCGGCCTTCTCTCCGGACAGGGCACGTACACCGACGCCCTGCTCGATCGAGTGCGACCCGTCCTTGACGATGCCGTCCTCGAGCACCCACGACTCGCTGCGCGAATGCTGGAAGTACAGATCCGCCGCATCGATCGACGGCCCCATCAGGCGCGCGAACACGCCGTCGAGGTCCGTGGTGGCGAGGCCGCCCGGACTGAGCAATTGGTGTTCGGCAAGAGCTATGAGATCGGACATGGGGAACCGTGATCGGACATTCGCGATGGGTGATTCGAAGGAACGGACGTGCGGCCGGCTACGGTGCAAGCTGCATCCGGATCATCCATCACGAACCACGAGACGTGCCCTTCAATTGGGGGCGCGCATGCTGGACCACAACCGCGGCTATTGCAAACCGCCGTCGTGGTCGGACGGGAGCACCAGCCAGGGCGCGGGCGCTTCCGCCGCAGGCTCGTCCGGCGGCAGCGCAGGCGCCGGCACCGGCGTTTCATCCGGCACGTCCGCGGCCGCCGGCGCATGCGTGGACCTGCCCCGCGCCAGTTGCGTGATCTGCGGTTTCTCCCACGATCCGGACACCTTGTAGCGGCGCGCGACCGCCTTGCCGATCGGCTTGTTGAGAATGCCCTGCATGACGAAGCCCGCGGCGGCGCCGACCGGCCCCGCCGCGAGCGCGCCGACGATCGGCAGGGTCGCTCCCGCGTGCGGCTGCACGTCCATCAGCTGGTCGTAGTCCTTGCTGCGCAAGCCCGTGCGTCCGCTGACGACGATGTCGGCGGCCGGACTCTTGATCTTCAGGCCGTCGGTATAGGCGTTGCCACCGGCGAGACGGAACGTGCCGTTGATCGAATTGAAGCCGAGGCCGGATTTGAAGAAGTCGCTGAAATCGAGGCTCAGGCGTCGCGGGATCTCGGTCAGCGAGAACAAGCCGAACAGGCGCCCTGCGCCGGGTTCGACATCGAGGATGCGCCCCTCCGCGACATCGATGCCGAGCGTGCCGTCGAGCTTGGCCAGCGCGAATGCGGACGGCGGTCCGAGCCAGCTCGCGTCGATCGTCGCCTTGGTGCTGCCGCCATCGATCAGGCCGGGAAAGCCGAGCGCATCCATCATGCGGCCGAGGCTCTGCGCGGTGAGCTCGATCGACATGTTCGTGCGGTTCTCGATGACGCCGCCGGTCCAGTCGCCGCGTGCGGTCATCTTCACGTTCGGCGATTGCGACTCGAGCCGGTCCACCTGCATGCCGCCGGACACGGGGTGGCTGTCGAATCTGGCCGAACCGAAACTCGCCTTGCCGAGCTGGAAGTCGTCGACGGCTAGGTGCAGCGGCGGCAGCGTGCCGGGCGCGACGTCGGCGAAAGCGCCCGCATCGGGCGCGTCGGCAGGCGCCTCCGGCCAATGCACGCGCGCGAAGTGCGCGGTGATGCCACGCGCATCGATGTCGCTGCGCGGAACATCGAGGCTGCCCGCGAGCGCGGCGCCATCGAGCGTGATCGTCGTCGTCGCCGGGGTGTTCTCGACCTTGAGCCCGGTGTCGTCGAAATGGCG
>Ga0068855_100000933_pt1 | contig 36379 bp, 31 predicted proteins | sample KBSCornC52_FD_66592 | JGI IMG/M metagenome (GOLD analysis project Ga0068855, IMG submission 66592) | Corn rhizosphere microbial communities from Kellogg Biological Station, Michigan, USA - KBS Corn C5-2 | ecosystem: Host-associated > Plants > Roots > Rhizosphere > Soil ...
CGAGTAGCCCCACTCGTTGTCGTACCAGCTCACGAGCTTGAAGAAGCGGTTGTTCAGGGCGATGCCGCTGCCCGCGTCGAAGATCGAGCTGTGCTGGTCGTGGATGAAGTCGCTCGAAACGACCTCGTCTTCGGTGTAGGCGAGGATGCCCTTGAGATACGTCTCGCTGGCTTTCTTCATCGCGGCTTTGATCTCGTCGTAGCTGGTCTCCTTCACGGTCTTCACCGTGAGGTCGACCACCGAGACGGTCGGCGTGGGCACGCGGAAGGACATGCCGGTGAGCTTGCCCTTCACTTCCGGAATGGCCAGGCCCACGGCCTTCGCGGCGCCGGTGCCCGACGGGATGATGTTGATCGCCGCGCTGCGGCCGCCCTTCCAATCCTTCTTCGACGGTCCGTCGACGGTCTTCTGGGTCGCGGTGTAGCTGTGGACGGTGGTCATGAGACCTTCTTCCACGCCAAAGCCTTCCTTCAGGAGGACGTGCACGACCGGCGCGAGGCAGTTCGTGGTGCAGCTGGCGTTCGAAATGATGTGGTGCTTGGCAGCGTCATACTTCTCGTGGTTCACGCCCATGACCACGGTAATGTCTTCATTCTTCGCCGGGGCGCTGATGATGACCTTCTTGGCGCCGGCGGCGAGGTGGCCTTTGGCCTTCTCGGCATCGGTAAAAAGACCGGTCGATTCGATGACGATGTCCACGCCAAGGTCCTTCCACGGCAGCGCGGCCGGGCCTTCCTTTACCGCGAGGCACTTGATCTCGTGTCCGTCGACCACGAGGATGTCGTCTTCGGCGATTTCGGGCTTGGATTTCTTGCTATAGACCTCTTCCTTCGCGCGACCCTGCGTGGAGTCATATTTCACGAGGTAAGCGAGATTGTCCGCGGGCACGAGGTCGTTCACAGCGACGACTTCAATTTCTTTGCCCAGAAGCCCTTGGTCACAGATGGCGCGAAAAACGAGCCGCCCGATGCGGCCGAAGCCATTAATACCGATTTTGATCATATTTTCTTGGTGGTGGTTTGTAGTGCGAATTCGGAAAAAACCGCGGGACACTAAAACGGGCACGTTGCGGAGCGTCAAACAATCATTCGGTCATAAGGAACCCGGCGGGAAACCATACACGGGGTTTCGCGATTTACTTCACGAATCTTGTCTACTCCCCACGCTCTATCCAAAAGAGTGTACCAAGAATTGGACAGAAGGAAGATTCACCGCGGATTACGCGGATTCCCCGATTTCGCAGCCAGCAGCGCTCCAGCGGTGTTTCGCTTGCGTTTACACCGTTTCACAGCGTGCATCTACAGACATCTCCCTTCGAAAATGGTGGCTTATCCGCCCCGCTTGGGAATGCACACTGCTAATTTGACGTAGCGAAACCTGCGGCTAATGTCCGCGCTTCGCGTTCCTTAAACTCATGATGAAATTTCGCCTGCCCATCTTGTTTGCCGTTTTGCTCTCCACCGCGGCCGTCGCTTCCGCTGACGAATCGCTTTTGGACAAATCGAAGACGCGCGAACTGTCGACGGGAGAACAGGCGATGTTTGGGCCGAAATCACACGGGCTGCCCTACGATCCGCGCATGATTCGCGCCGCCCAGATCGCCCAACAGCGCGCCCATCCGCACATGACGTGGCACTGCTGGGCCTACGTGAAAAACGCGCTGGTTGCCGCCGACGTCATCAAGAGCCGCCCGACCAGCGCCTGGGCGCGCCAGGCCGGTGACGAGCTCACCCGCAACTACGGTTTCAAGGAGCTTTCCATCAAGAATCCTTACAAGGCCCCGGTCGGTGCGGTCATCGTTTATGGCGGACCGGATGCCGGCCACGTGGAGATCCGCACGGAGAATGGTTTCGTCAGCGATTTCGCTTCGCCCTCGGCGTATCCGCGCCCGGTTATTGGGATTTACGTCAAACCGGCATAAAGGCACCTGGAGAGCGCTGCTCCGTGAGCGGCCTAGATTCGGGCGGCGACGGAGCGCACGCCCTCCAGACACGGGCAGGCGCGTCCCTACTTCCCCCGCACAAACGCCACGCAGACCGGAGCGCCGACACGCACGCGCTGGGCGGTCGGGGTGAGCTGACCGGTGCGGCTGTTCACGCGGAAGACGAAGATATCGTTGGAATCCTGGTTCGCGGCGAGCAGCCAGCGACCGGTCGGATCGAAGGTGAAATCACGGGGCGTCTTGCCCTTGGTCGACGCGTGCTCGACGAAGGAGAGGCGTCCGTCTTCGGCAACGGCGTAGACCGCAATGCTGTTGTGCCCGCGATTGGAGGCGTAGAGAAAACGACCGTTCGGATGCAGGGCGATCTCGGCCGTGGTGTTCTGTCCCTTGAAATCCTTGGGCAGCGTCGGCACGGTCTGGATCGCGTGCATCGTCCCGCCCTCTTTGTCCCAGCGGAGCACCGTCACGGTGTTGCCCATTTCGTTCACGAGATAGGCGAAGCCGCGCGGGTCCAACACGAGATGCCGCGGGCCAGAGCCCGGCGCGATCTTCGCGGCCGGCGTCTTGATCGACGTGAGCGTGCCTTTTTCCTCGTTGAAGCGGTAGCGCTCGATGTGGTCGTTCCCGAGGTCACAGGAATAGATGAAGTTGTTTCCCGGACCAGGATAAATGCTGTGCGCGTGCGGCCCTTCCTGCCGGTCCTTGTTCACCCCGCCGCCATGCTGCAGTTGGAAACTCACGATCGGACCGACGGCGCCACCGCGCTGGACGGGCAGGCTGGCCACGGAACCGGAACTATAATTGGCCACGAAGAGGAAGCGATGCGTCTGATCCAGCGAAAGATGGCACGGGTCCGCCCCCTTCGAGCTTTGCTGACTCAGCAGTTGCAACTGCCCATCCGGCGCAATGCGAAATGCGCTTACCTTGCCCTCCGGCCCCTCGTTCACCGAATAAACCCAGCGCCGGTTCGGGTGAATGAGGACCCACGAAGGACTCGCGGTCTTCACCGCGAGCTGCCCCGGCGATACCGCGCCGCTCTTTTCATCAAGTTGAAAACGGTAGATGCCCTTGCTGCCGAAGAATTTCGTGTAGGTGCCGACGTAAAAATCCTCCGCCGCTAAACCGGTAGAAGCGAAAAGTGCGAGAACACCAACGGTGCTGGCGATGGAGGGGAATTTCATGGGGCGCGAGTTTTGGTGGTTTGGGGGCGAGGGACAAGCCTAGAGCGGTTCGCGAACGCGATTTCCGGGACAGGAGTGTGAATAGGAGGAATAGGAATCATGGGAGAGATAGGAAAAACAGGACTCCTATCACTCCCATTCTTCCTATCCCACGGTCACAGACCACTCCTAAAACACCGTCGCCGGCTGCGCCGGGAAGATCTCCTGCAATTTCTCGCGCAGCGAGGGAAAGGTGAACGGCTTTTGAATGAACCCCGCCAGCCCCTTGCCGGTGAAACGTGCGATCGCTTCCTGCTCATTGAAGCCGCTCATCAAGAGCACCCGGGCATTCGGCCGCAGTTCGCGGATGAGCCGGAATGCTTCGTCGCCATCCATGTGCGGCATGGTCAGGTCGAGCAGGATGAGCGAGTAGCCATCCGGATCGGCGCTGAATTCCTCAACGCCCGTCCGTCCGTGATCCGCCAGCCGCGTGGTGAAACCGGAGGCCTCGAGCATGCGCGCGGTGGTCACGCGCACGGTTTCTTCGTCATCCACCACCAACACCCGGCCGGAGCCCTTCCAGCCTGCCGTCCCGGGCGCCGCCGCGGTCAATGCCTCGGCCACGCCTTCCGCACAAGGCAGCAGGATCTTGAACGTCGTCCCCCACCCTTCTTCGCTGAAGACTTTCAACGCGCCATTGTGCCCGCGGACGATGCCGAGCACCGCGGCGAGACCGAGACCGCGGCCCGTGAATTTGGTCGTGAAAAACGGGTCGAAAATCTTCTCCAGCACCTCCTGCGACATCCCGCCGCCATTGTCGCTGATCTCCAGCGAGACGTAGTCGCCCTCCGGCAAATCGCGCGCGAAGAATGCCCCGGAGAGATACGCACGATCAGCCCGCGTGAGGCCGGTCGTGATCCCGATGAAACCGCTCTTGTCGCCGATGGCCTCGGACGCGTTGATCACCAGGTTCATTACCACCTGGCGCAGTTGCGTCGCGTCGCCCAGCACCACGGGCAATCCGGGTGAGAGGTTGAACTTCATCACCGCCCGTTTGCTGATCGAAACCTGAAGCAACCGCGTCGTGTCCTCGATGAGCGCATTGATATCCAGGCGATTGACCACGAAGCGTCCCTTGCCGGAATAAGCGAGCATCTGCTTGCACAGATCCGCCGCGCGCGCCGCCGCGGCCTCGATCTGCTGCAGGTAGGGCTGCACCGGCGAATCCTCCGGCAAATCCATGCGCGCCAGGCTGGCGTTGCCGAGCACGCCGGTGAGGAGGTTGTTGAAATCGTGGGCGATACCGCCCGCGAGCACGCCGAGACTCTCCAGCTTTTGCGATTCCTGGAGCTTCCGCTCGAGCAATTGCTTTTCGGTCGTCGCTTTCTTGTTCAATTGCTCCGCGAGCACGCGGTCCGTCACATCCTGGACCAGCGAAAGGATGGACACCGTCTTGCCGGCGACATCGTGCAGCACCGAGTTTTGCCACGAGCAGTGCAGGATGCGCCCGAGCTTGGTGAGATTGCGATACTGGTGGGTGTTGCGGTAATCGGTGCCATCGAGCAGTCGCTGGACGATCTCGCCGACTCGTTCCATGTCTTCCGGATAGACGAACGGCCAATCGCCGAGGTGTTTGCCCACGACTTCATCCGCGCGCCAGCCAAACATGTGCTCCGCCTGCCCCGCCCATCGCGTGACGCGAAAATCCGGCCCCCACTCCACGACGGCGAGCGGCGAATTCTCCACGTGGTCGATGAGGCGCAGTTGGGCCGCACGCAACTCTTCGGTGGCGCGCTTCACATCGGTGACGTTGCGCGCGATTCCCACGAGTCCGATGACCTCGCCCGTCTCGTCCTGCAGCGGAAACTTCGAGGTGAGAAACCAGCCGCGTTCCCCCGTCGGGGTCTCGAACGGCTCCTCGCGATTGATGACCGCCTTGCCCGTCTTCACCACCTCCATGTCGTCGGCGTAATAAATATCCGCGTGCGCCTTCAGGCCTGGCAGCTCGAAGACATCGCGGCCGATCGCCGGTCCTTGATTGGGCACCTCGAACATCTTGAGGTCGGCGGCGTTGCGCAGCAGGTAGCGGCCTTCGCGGTCCTTGCAGAAAATCGGATCGGGCACGGCATCGATCAACTTGCGCAGCAGGAACCGCTCGTCGCGCAACTGCTGGTTCACCGCCAGCGTCGGCGAAGTCGCCTCGCTAATCGGCTCCTCCTCCTCTGCCGGGGCGGATTCGGGCGCGACCGGTTCGGCATGCAGGAAAAGGGTGCCGCGGGTATTTCCTTCCGCATCGAGCAGCGGAACGCCGACCACCTCACACATGGCAGCCGTGCCGTCCTTGCGGACAAACTGCACGGTGCCATTCCATCGGCCGACTTGCTGGACGATCGCCTCCAGCGTGCCATCGGTCCCGGAGGCGGTCATCGGCCGATGCACGGCGTGCAAGGGCTGGCCGAGCACTTCTTCGCGCGACCAGCCGAAAGACCGCTGGGCGCCGGCATTCCAGTCGAGAATCGTGTCATCCTCCGCCGTGACGACGAGCGCTTCGTAGATGTGATCGAAGACCAACGCCCGCCATAAAAGAGCATCGAATGAACCTTGGTGTGGATCGGTCTGGCTCATGCGCTGGGAGGTCAGCGGTCAGTCTACAGGTAGCGACCTCTTTGGCGAGCTCCGAAGTGGCGGATTATCCTCAGCTCGGGCTAATTGCGGATCTGTCCGCTGCCACGCAGTAGGTATTTATACGTGGTCAATTCCTCCAGGGCCATCGGCCCGCGCGCGTGCAGTTTGTCCGTCGAGATGCCAATCTCCGCGCCGAAGCCAAATTCCCCGCCATCGGTGAAGCGCGTGGAGGCATTCCAGTAGACCGTGGCGCTGTCCACCTCGGCGAGGAAACGCTCGGCGGTCTGCTCATTGGCGGTGATGATGCCGTCGCTGTGATGAGAGCCGTTGAGCTCGATGTGATCGATCGCTTCACCGACACCGCCGACGACTTTCGAAGCGATGATCAGGTCGAGGAATTCGGTGCGGTAATCTTCGGGCGTTGCTCCCTTGGCCTTGTCTCCGAGGGCAGAGAGCGTGGCGTCGTCCCCGCGAATCTCCACTTTGCGCTCGAGCAGCGCCTGGCCGGTAGTGGCGAAGAATTGCTCCGCGATATCTCGATGGACGAGCACGGTCTCGATGGCGTTGCACACGCCGGGGCGCTGGCACTTGGCGTTGAGCACGATATTCTCGGCCATTTGGAGGTCGGCTTCCTTGTCGACGTAGATGATGCAGATGCCGTCGTAGTGCTTGATGACCGGCATGCGCGCATGGCTGACCACCGTCTCGATGAGCCCCTTGCCGCCGCGCGGCACGATGACGTCGAGATACTTGTCCATCGCACAGAGATGCTTCACCGCTTCGCGATCGGTGGTGGGGATGAGCAGCACGCTATCCCCGGGCAAGCCGGCTTTGGCCGCGCCGCGACTGAGGGCGGCGGCGATGGCGACATTCGAGTGGATCGATTCGCTGCCGCCGCGCAAAATGGTGGCGTTACCGGTCTTCGTGCAAAGCACGGCGGCGTCGCTGGTGACATTCGGACGGGACTCGTAGATGATGCCCACGACACCGATCGGCACGCGAACTTTCGAGATGCGCAGACCATTGGGGCGCGTCCAATCGCGAATCTGCTCACCCACGGGATCGGGCAACGCCGCGACTTGGCGAATGCCGTCGGCCATGGCTTCGAGACGCTTCTGGTTCAGCGTGAGACGGTCGATCATCGCCTTGGAAAGACCGTCGGCGGTGGCCTTGGCAACATCTTTGGCATTGGCCTCCAGAATCAACGGCGCCGCGGCGACGATTTCGTCCGCCATGGCCAGCAGGCCTTTGTTCTTCTGCTCCGCGCTGGTGCGCGCGAGGACACGCGCCGCGGCGCGAGCCCGGCGGCCAAAGTCTTCGATCTGCGATTTCAGGTCCGTCATGTGAGGCAGGAATCTCCTACAAGGTTCGCGCTTTGGCAACGAAGCGCGTGCCCACGGCCTTGCCGGCGGCGATTTCAGGGATGCGTCCCGGGCAGCGTCCACCGGCAATATAAGTGGTGATCCCGGCTTCCATAGCCACCTTTACCGCCTGAAGTTTCGAGGCCATGCCGCCCACGGAAAACTTGCCCTTCTCGGGCTTCACCAGGTCGAAGACTTTCTCGATGTCCTTGACCGTGCGCACGGTCTCGCCCTTCGCGTCGAGCAGGCCATCCACACTGGTCATGAGGATGAGCATGTCCGCCGCGACCAGCACGGCGACCTCCGCCGAGAGCTTGTCGTTGTCGCCAAATTTGCCGAGTTCTTCAACGGCGACCGGGTCGTTTTCATTGACGATCGGCACCACGCCGGGCTGCTGGAAGAGACGCGTGAAGGTATTACGCGCGTTGGCACGGCTCACCCGGCTGTCGAGGTCGCGATAGGTGAGGAGGAGTTGGGCGACGACCAGCTTGTGCTTCGCAAACATCTTGCCGTAGAGCTGCATGAGCTTCGATTGACCGATGGCCGCGCAGGCTTGCTTGCCGGGCAAATCTTCCGGACGCTCCTTCAGGCCGAATTCCGCGAGCCCCGCGGCGACGGCCCCGCTCGAGACGACGATCACTTCATGCCCGGCCTTGACCAGTTCGGCGATTTCCACGCAGAGCCGGCGAAACTGCGGCGCGTCCAGCGAAGTGCCCTGGGCATTCGCCAGAATGCCGGAGCCGAACTTGATCACGATGCGTTTGCGCTTTTTGGCCATGAGGAAAAGGGAGCGGGAGTTTAAGGAGCCTGCGCCGGCTCTCAAGCGGAAAGGAAAGGAGGTAAAGGCAGAACATCCAACATCCAATCGGTCCCACCGCAGTCCCCGCCTCCGCACGTAGCCTGCGCCATTGGAAGCCGAGGCTTTGCGAGACGCCCACGGTGCCGTGGGGGCAATTCGATGTTGGGTGTTGGATGTTGGATGTTCTCCTAAGATGAAGCTTCCCGTCTTTCGAGACGCCTCGTTACACTCGCCGCATGAGCGATCTCAGCCTTCGACTTTCCCAAGCAGTTTCCGCCGGCAGCCTGCTGGCCAGCAGCGCCAAAAACATCGAGCAACTCCTCGCCCGTGGCAGTTCGCCGACCTATGCGCAGAGCGTGGAGGAACTGGTCACAAAGGGCGCGTGGGAGGAGCTCAACGATCGTTTTTTCAAGACGCTCGCCTTCGGCACCGGCGGCCTGCGCGGGCGGACCATCGGCAAGATCGTGACCGCCGCCGAGCAGGGCGAACCGCAGGCGCTGGGCCGCCCGCAGCGCCCGTGCGTGGGCACGAACGCGATGAATTATTACAACATCAGCCGAGCCACCCAGGGGCTGATCGCGTATCTGAAGGAGTGGTTTGCGAAGAATCATCTGCCGGGCCGGCCGAGCATCGCCATCGCCCACGACACGCGGCATTTCTCCAAGGACTTCACCGAACTCACGGCCAAGGTGGCCGCGGAAAATGGCGTGGACGTCTTCATTTTCGGTGGACCGCGGTCCACCCCACAGCTCAGCTTCACCGTGCGTATGGTGAAGGCCAGCGCGGGTATCGTCATCACCGCCAGCCACAATCCGCCGCACGACAACGGCTACAAGGTTTATTTCAGCGACGGCGCGCAGGTGGTGGAACCGCACGCCAGCGGGATCATCGCCAAGGTCAACGCCGTGGAAAGCGATGTCTATCAGCCGGTCGCCGCGGACCAGCAGGGCAAGATCACCGTGCTCGGCCAGGAGGCCGACGATGCCTATATGGCGCGACTCGAGACGCTGGTGCTCGATCGCCCGATGGTCGCCGACGCCGCGCGCAGCGGCTTGAAGATCGTCTTCACGTCGATTCACGGCACCGGCGGTATCATCATCAAGCCGATGCTCGATCGCCTCGGCTTCCGCTACCTCACCGTGGCGGAGCAGGAAGTGGAAGACGGCCGTTTTCCGACGGTGAAATCGCCGAACCCCGAGAACGCCGAGGCCCTGGCGAAAGCGACCGCGCTGGCGGAAAAGGAAGCGGCCGATCTCGTCATCGCGACCGACCCCGATTGCGACCGCATGGGCGTGGCCGCACGCAACAGCAGCGGCCAGATGGAATTGCTCACCGGCAACCAGATCGGTTCGCTCATGGCTTACTATCGCGTGCAAAAGCTGCTCGCCAACGGCGTGATCACACCGGCCAACGCGAGCCGTTGCGTGATCGTGAAGACTCTCGTGACGACCGACCTGCAAAAGGCGATCGCCGAAAAACACGGGATGCGCTGTGTCGAGACACTCACCGGGTTCAAATATATCGGCGAGAAGCTCGGCAAATATGAAGCCGCGCTGCCGGCGTCGGAGCGGGCGAAGTATCGGGAGCTCTCCGAACTCGAGACGCGCAACCTGCGCCTCACGCACAGCAGCTATTACGTGTGCGGCGGCGAAGAGAGCTACGGCTACAGCGCGGCGGACTTCGTGCGCGACAAGGATGGCAACGGCGCGACGGTCGTCTTCGCGGAGGTCGCGGCCTATGCGAAGTCGCGCGGGCTCAGCCTCGTCGATCTGCTCGACGAAGTGTATTCGACCTACGGCTTTTATCTGGAAAAAAACGGCTCGCTGACCTTCGAAGGGGCGGATGGCGCGGCGAAGATCCAGCGTCTGGTGGAATCCTACGCCGGGCAACCGCCGGCCAACGCCGACGGCAGCGCGGTGACCGGCACGCGCAATTTCGCCACGCAGACCTTCACCGATGTGGAGGGCGACACCATCCCGAAGGAAAAGATGCTGATGATCGACCTCGCCGACGGCCGGCGCGTGGCCGTGCGTCCTTCGGGCACCGAACCGAAGATCAAGTTCTACATGTATGCCCGGCGGTCGCCGGCGGCCGGCCAGCCTTTCACCAGCGCCGAACTCGCGTCGATCAAGGCGGAGGTGAAAGCAGCGCTCGAACGCCTCTGGACGTGGGTGCAGGCGGATGTCGACCAGCGTCTCCGGTAGCTAATGGAGGTGCCTGATGGTGCATTCAGGCACTTTTTTTGCTAACTAACGGTCGCGAAGAGCGATTCGGGGTGTATAGTCAGGCGCTCTCTCCTATTTCCATTTTCGTGTCCTTTCCCCATCTATGAGCAGCAGAGAAATCAACCTCGACGGCGGTGAAATCTCCATTCTCAAAGCCCTCGGTAGCAGCAGCAGCGAGACGCTGGGGAAAGACCTGGTCGAGAAGGTTTCGATCGATCTCGCGGGCGCGGAGTTCGTCGACGCGATCAAGGGACTCATGGCGATGGGCTATGTGGACGCCGACAAGTCAGGCTTCTACAGCGTGGAGGATCTCGGGCCGGTTTATTTCCGCATCAATTCCGGCTACGCCAAGGATTTGAAAGACGCCCTCAATCCGCAGGTCGAAAGGCCGAAGAGCAAGCGCGTGCGCCGCGAATAAAGCCAATGCGGAAAGTGGAAGGCGGAGTGCGGAATGTCCGCCAGGTGCTGAATTTCTGGCGTCCTGGCGAAATTTGGATTAGCACCTCGCGCTCCCGTTGCGCGTGACTTTATCCGACTTTCCCAATCCGCATTCCGCATTCTCCCGCCTTTGGCCGTGGCTGGCCGCGGTGTCCAGTGGCGTCCTCCTCACTCTCTGCTTCCCGCCCTACGATCAGGGCTGGATGGCGTGGATCGCGCTCATGCCGCTCATCGGCGCCGCCCTGGCCCCGGGCAGTCGCTGGCGGCGCGCCGCGCTGGGTTACATCGCGGGCTTTCTTTTCTTCGGAAGCGTCTTTTGGTGGCTGAGCTCGCTGGCCGCTCTCTATCGCAATCCGTGGCTGCTCACGCTCCCGCTATTGCTGGCGCTCTACATGGGCCTCTACTTTGGTTTTTGGACGTGGTTTCTCGGCGAAACCGTCGCGGCACTCGATCCGGATCGCACTTTCCATCGTTCGCTGCGCAATCTCGCCCTCGGCGCGCTCGGCGCCAGCGCCTGGGTCGCCCACGAATGGATGCGCGAGTGGCTCTTCGGCGGCTTCGGTTGGAACCCGCTCGGTGTGGCGTTGCATCACGACCTTGCCATGATCCAGATCGCGGAGATCACCGGCACGCCGGGCCTGTCGTGGCTGGTCACTTTCGCCAATCTCATGGGCGTGATCATCGTGCGGCGGATCGTCGGCGAACTCGGTCCGAATTTTTCGCGGCGCATCCGTTGGGAATTCAGCTTCACCATGGCGCTCATCGCGCTGGTCTTCGCCTTCGGCATTCGGCGTCTGCTGCACCCGGAGCCGGTGCAAACGGTTCCGCTGCGCGTCGTCGCCGTGCAGCCGAACATTCCGCAGACGGATAAATTCGATCGCGACGCCGACCAGCGGGTGATGAAGCAGATCGGCGAACTCACCAAGCTCGCCGTCCTCGGCCAACCGGCTCCCCAACTCGTGATCTGGCCGGAATCCGCCGTGCCCGCGGGGATGTTTGCCAGCGAGGAGAACTTCCATTTCGTCATGGATATCGCCCAGCAGGGCGATTTCTCCCTGCTCCTCGGCAGTGTCGATTTTGACCCCGCCAAACAGGAAGATTACAATACCGCGCTGCTTCTCACCGGCCACGGCACCGGGCAACAAAGCTACCGCAAGATGCACCTCGTGCCCTTCGGCGAATATCTGCCGCTGCGCCCGATCTTCGGCCATTTCCTCGGCGGACTCGTGCCTGGCGATTTCACCCCCGGCCACGAATACACGCTGCTCCATCTCCCCGATCCACCGGCGGAATTTGGCGCGCTGGTCTGTTTCGAGGACACGCTGGGCGAACTGACCCGGCACTTCGTGCAGAACGGCGCGCAAGTGCTGGTCAACATCACCAACGACGGCTGGTTCGCCAAAACCGCAGCGGCGGATCAGCACATCGCCAATGCCATGTTGCGCGCGGTGGAGAATCGGCGTCCGCTCATTCGCTGCACCAATACCGGCGTGACTGCGGAAGTCCTGCCCTCGGGGCAGGTCGATGCGTGGCTGCCGCCGTTTCAGCAGGGTTTTGTCGCCCGCGAGGTGCAGGTTCCCGTGCATCCGCAGCTGACCTTCTACACGCGGCATGGCAACTGGCTGAGCATTGTGGCGATGGGCCTGACTTTCGCGGCCATGGCTTTTGCTTTGGTGCGCCGGGTGCGCACGGCGGCGGCCAAATAAGGCACGTCTGGAGCAGCCGCTCGACCGAAAGGCGCGATAGCAGGCGCTCGAGTTCGCAAGTAGGATGAGTCCGCATCCCCACCACGGCATGACGACCATCCAGCAAACCCTCTCGCAAATCGATTGGCCGATTGTCACCGAAGACATGCACGCCAGGGGTTACGCTCACATCGCGGGCGTACTCACCACCGATGCCTGCCGGCAATTAATCGCCGCCTACGACGACCCCTCGCTTTATCGGAAGACCATCACCATGGAGCGCTATCGCTTCGGCCTCGGCGAATACAAATACTTCACCTACCCGCTGCCGGAGATCCTGCAGACCATTCGCGAGACGGTCTATCCGCACCTCGCGCCGATCGCGAATCAATGGATGGAAAGGCTGGGAATGGAGAGGCGCTTTCCCGACACCCTCACGGAATTGCAGGCGTTGTGTCATCAAGCCGGACAGGACAAACCCACGGCGCTGATCCTCCGCTACGGCGAAGGCGGGCACAACACCATGCACCAGGATTTGTATGGCGATATTTTCTTCCCGATCCAGTTGGTGCTCTTTCTCAACGAGCCTGAAGTGGACTACACTGGTGGCGAGTTTGTGCTCATTCAGCAGACACCGCGCGCACAATCGAAAGCCATGGTGCTCCGTCCGCGCCGCGGCGACATGCTTCTCTTCACGACCAATTTCCGGCCGGTCAAAGGCACGCGCGGATTTTATCGCGCCGGGATGCGGCACGGGGTGAGCGAAGTGCACACCGGCCAGCGCCACACCCTGGGCATTATCTTCCATGACGCCCTTTCCTGATCCGGCCTCGATCCTCGGCAGCGAACTCTTCGGTCCCAATCCGACCGTCAATCTCCTGCCCAGAGACGGCATCGTGAATTATTACGGACCGATCCTGAGCGGGAAAGACGCCGACCGTTCCTTCGCCGCCTTGCTCGCCGATGTTCCGTGGAAAAGCGACGAAGTCGTAATCTTCGGCAAACGCCTCGAGACCGCGCGCCAGGTCGCGTGGTTCGGCGACTCCACGTATGGCTACACCTACTCCGGCACGACCCGGCACGCGCTCCCGTGGAATGCCGAATTGCGCGCGCTCAAGCAATTGATCGAGCAAACCAGCGGCGCGACCTACAATTCCTGCCTGCTCAATCTTTACCACGACGGCAACGAAGGCATGTCGTGGCATAGCGACGACGAGAAGGAACTGGCGCGCGACGCCGCGATCGCCTCACTCTCCCTCGGCGCCGCACGCAAATTTTCCTTCAAGCACAAGCGCACTGCAGAAACGACTTCGGTCACGTTGGAGCACGGCGCATTGCTCGTCATGCGGGGCACGAGCCAGGCTCATTGGCTGCACAGCCTCCCGAAATCGAAGAAAATCACCGCCCCACGCATCAATCTCACTTTTCGCACGATCCATCCTCTGTAACCGGTTCTTATTCCAAGCCTTGGCAAGGCTCCTGTTTTGTGAGACGTTTTACGTGTGATTTCGCAGAAACTCATCGAGTTCGCTCATCATCGAGAAGCCGACTGGATCGATATCCTCTCGAGGGAGTTGCACGTCTTGATCGCGGCGAAATTGCGCGAGAATTCCGCTTTGCTCGGCATCCCGCTCTATAACCTGCGGATCTGGAAGCGCACCGCGACCCCCGAAATGAAGATCATGCTCCGGCGCTGGAAGCTCATCCTCATGACTTGGAAGCCCGAGGAGATCGCCGACTTCCTGGTTTCCGACACCCTCGAGAGCCGCGAACTCCGGCGCTGCAGCCCCTTTTGCGGGGTGCTGACGCCGCAGGAAATCGCCTCTGTCTGGCAGGCGTCCAACGGAGGACAGCAGAAGTCTGCGTAAACAAATGGGAATGAAGGTATGGCTGGCGATCGCGGCTCTGGCTATCTCGATCAGCCTCCAGCGTGCGGAGGCGGTGGAATTCAGCACCGTCGAATTTGCCGGGAAGACCTTCACGATCTGCCGGGTCGATGTGCGCAAGGAGCATCTCGATCTCTTTCATCGCGACGAACACGGCGAGCCCTTCAAGCGTTTCGATCGCCTCCTCGCGTGGCTCGAGCCGCAACATCGGAAACTCGTCTTTGCGATGAATGCCGGCATGTATCATCCAGACTTCTCGGCGGTCGGCCTTTTCGTCTCCGGCGGGCGGGAACTCGTCCCGCTCAATACCGCCAATGGCAACGGCAACTTTTTCCTCAAGCCCAATGGCGTTTTCGCCCTCACCGAACGCGGCGCGCGGGTGGTCGAATCCTCGGAATATCCGAAGCTCGGCGAGCGGGTGATCCTCGCCACACAATCCGGTCCACTGCTGGTGCGCGCCGGGAAGCTGCATCCCGCGATTCGCGCCGAGTCCGAATCGCGGCTCGTCCGCAATGGCGTCGGTGTGCCTTCGCCGGACACGGCGATTTTCGTGATCAGCGAGGTGCCGGTGAACTTCTACGAATTTGCCACGCTCTTCCGCGATCGGTTGCACTGCCCGGACGCGCTCTTTCTCGATGGCACGATCTCGAGCCTCTACTCGAAAACGCTCAACCGACACGATTTCCACATGGATTTGGGACCGATCATCGCGGTCACTGAGTAGAGGCGCGGGGCAAAACCCCTCAGCCCTGGCGCCAGAAAACGAAGGCCATGCCGATATTGCCCGTGATGGCGATACCGAGGAAGGCGAAGCCCAGCCAATTGGTGAGTTGATTCCACGTGCGGTCAGCTTCCTTCACGGCCACCGACATCGGCACCGTCACCACTTGCGCACCAATGATGTCATCCAGCTTCCAGCCGAAGCCGTTGGCCGAGCCATACACCTTGAGCATCTCGGGTGGCGCCTTATCCGGTGTGCTGTGGCAGGTCAGGCAACTCACGTTGCCGACCTTCAGCGGACGGGCGAGAACGAGCGCCGCGCCATCGGTCGTGGCGCGTGAACCGCGATACTCCGGCTGATCGCGATTCTTCCGGAAGTTATTCACGATGTCCGCCTCCCAGTCAGTGCAACGGTGCTCCGGGTTCGTCGGATTGAGCGTGGCTTCCTTGTAGGAATAATTTCGATACAAATCCTCGGGCAAGTTGTGAAAAATAGTCGTGGCCGCAAAGGCCGGAACCGATTCCGGATGAAACTCCTCGTCGAGCAGATCCTCGGGTTTGTTCTTCACCGAATCCACGAGTTCCTTCTGGGCATCGAGCACCTTTTGCTGGCCGAGCAGGTAGGCCTTTTTCGCGCTGTTGTAATGCATGTCCTTGGGAATGCTCGCATCGACCTCCCGAGGCAAATCGTTCAGCGTCTTTTGGAATTCGTTGATCGCCGTCTGCAGCTTGAAATTCTTGCGGCCGAGCAGGGGCGCAACCTGCTTCGTGGTGTAGAGGCGGCTCGAATTCGCCGTGGCCATGATGAGCCGCGCGACTTCCAGCACCTGGGCGCGGGCGTTAGCCTCGATCAAATCCCGCGAGACGTAGGCCACACCGCCGAGCACGAGCGCGAGGAGCGGAAGAAAGACGAAGTTGAATTTCAGAAGTTTCATAACTCAGCGAAGACCGGCGTCGGTCGCAATCACGCAACGGAAGCCGATATTATCCTCCCGGAAGTTTGGGTCGAGATCCTTGCGATACGACGAGAGCATTTCTTCGGAACGCGAAGTGGACCAGGAACCGCCGCGCAATACGCCCCAGCGCGGGTTGCTCTTCCCGAAAGAATCTCCGCACCATTGCCAGACATTGCCACCCAGGTCGTAAATGCCGCGCTCATTGGCTGCCGATACGGGCACCGGTGCGGTGCGCGGGAATGGGTCGTGATAGTTGAGGATGACCGGCCACTTCGACGGCGCACCAGCCGCCGACTCGGAGCCCGCATAGTTGCCGGCATCTTCGGGCGGCGGAAACATGTGGCCCCAGGGATAGAGGTTCTTGATCCTGCCGCTCCGCTCCTCCGGCGTCGCGCCGGTCTCGACGGGCAACCCGACTGCCTCGCTCCATTCAAGATCGGTGGGCAGACGATAAAATTGCGCCGCGGTGAGCCCGCCGGCCGCGCGTTCTTTGTCAGTGAGCCACTTGCAGAAATAGTTCGCGTCCTCGCGTGAGACACCGACGACGGGATGCTCGGGCGATTGCTTGAAGCCGGGATCCTTCCAGCTATGGCCATGATCCTTGTAGCCATCCCTTTGCAGCGAATCCATTCCGCCGACGGCATCGTAATTCGTGTCCTGGACGAAGGCCGCAAAGTCGCGCACGCGCGTCTCCGTCGCGGCAAACCAAATCTGTCCCAGCGGCACGTAAGTCATGCCGAGACCGTTTTTCCAAGGACGCCCCGGCTGCGGCGGCTGGCGCAGCGCGATCGCCATCGGACTGTTCGTCGGCTTCGATACCGGCGGCGCCAAAGGATTCTGCGATTCGTTTTTACCGCTGGAGAAAAAGAACGCGCCCACCACCAGGACGGCAACCACCCCACCTACGCCGGCGATCACCGGCCAATAGTTCGTCGATGGACGCGTGCGCGCGGTATCGGCTTCACTAAGGCGGGTCGGGAGCTTGGTGCGGCTCGACGGCGGGCCGGAACGGGTTGGGACGGGCGGCGGAGTTTTCTCCACCGGCGGAGCTGGGCGCGGGACCGGCACGGAAGCCGCGGCGCTCGCCTCATCCATGGGCGCCATGGGCTGCGTCGCGCGCATCGTGTGGTCCGTCGTCGCACTGAGCTGCGAGACAAAATCCTGCGCCGAGGTAAAGTGGTCGTATCGGCTCAAGGCGCGGCGGAGAACCTCGTTGCCCTCCTCGGAAACATTGGCCAGCGGCCCCGAGGCGCCGGATTTGCCGCCAAGCAACTCGTAGGCGATGGAGGCCAGTTGAGCGATCGCCATCGGACGCACCGGATCACGTGTGCCGATCATGGTGCGCTCGGCGCTGCCATAGAGCTCGTCGATTTCGTCGAGCCCACCGAGGGGATCGAGTTTCACGACAAAGACCGGCCACTCGGCGATCGGGCAACGCAGGATCACCTGCTCATTGGGCTCCTCGAAGCCCTCGGGAAAGTGAATCGACACATCGCGCAGTTCCAGCGCGAGGCGCACGCCGAGGTCGCGTGCCGCATCGATCGCCGGCGCGATCTGGCTGAGCAGCGAGAGCGTTTCCCGGAGGGTCAGCTCGCGCCGCGCGCGCAACAGGTCGCACAGGGAGAAACCCTCGAGCCATTCCGAGACGACGTAACCCAGCAAACCGGTGCGCTCGACGGCGAGCACGGAGATGAAATTGGGATGCACCGCGCCCTCGACCTGCGCGGCCTGCTCCCGCATCGCGGAAAACGCCGTGGCCTGGCATTGCACAATCTTTATCCGCACGCGCCGTTTTTGCGTGATGTCCTCCGCGTGAAAATTGCGGCCGGGGTGTGCGGGATCGAGGTCCTCGATCAATTGATACCGCGAACTCAGGACCGATCCGGCATGCGGCTGCGGCTGCGCTCCGGCGGCCGCGGTCAGGCCGAGGGTCTTCGACGCCTCGTCATAAGTCATCGTCGTCGGCTGTTGCTCGGGCGAGCGCCCGGCATCCTGCATGATCTCGATACAGCGCTTGAGCTCGGCCCGCAGTTCCTGCGGCGACTGGATTCGCGCATCCACATCCTTCTCCAGCATCTTGCGCAGGACATTGACCGCCGGGGTCGGCAGCACGGCGAGCGTTTCGAAAGCCGGCGGCTTGTCGAGATGCTGCGCGATGACGCTGGCCACGGATCCCATGAACGTCGGCTTGCCCGTGAGCATGAACCAGAGCGTGACGCCGAGGGAATAGATGTCCGACCGAATGTCCTCTGACCGCTGGTCGAGCTGCTCGGGGCTGGCAAAGTACGGTGTGCCGACGAAACCACTGGAGGTCAGCGCGCCCGCCGAGGAACTGACGAGCGCATTTTTCACGAGGCCGAAGTCGATGACCTTGGCGATCAGCTCGCCGTCATCCTCGAGCACGAGCATGATATTCGAGGGCTTGATGTCGCGATGAATGAGTCCCTGCTTCGCCGCCGCGATGAGCGCCGCGGCTACCTGGCTGGCGATATCGAGCGCGACCAATGCCGTGAGCGGGCCCTCCCGCTTCACGCGCGCGTCCACCGTTTCGCCTTCGATGAATTCCATCGCGTAGAAATAGGAGTCGCCAGAAGTGCCGAGATGAAAGACCGAGGCTACATTGCGATGCCGCAACTGCGCCGCACCGCGGGCCTCGCGCAGGAAACGCTCGTGCGCCGTCGGATCGTCGAGATGCGCCGCGCTGATGACCTTCAAGGCCACGGTGCAACGCAAGCTGGTATCGAAGGCCTTATACGTCACCCCCATGGCTCCATGGCCCAATTCCGCGAAAGAACCGTCCTGGTTTTTCAGGAGCTCGTAATGCTCAAATTTCTCCGATTGCGGCATCTTGTGGGGCAATGAACCGGGCGGAAAGGTAATGCCTTCCCGGTCTTCCGGCAATCATTCACGGTATGGGGATTTCGACGGACTGCACGGAGAAACGTCGCTCACGAATCGATGCAACGAGTTACTCAAGGATGGCAAAGAAGCGGTGCCCGTAGGTCCCGATCACTCGCGTGCCGCCAACGGTGCTCTCGGAATTCACCTGCGGGTGGCCGTGAAAGAGAAAACGTGGAAAGGCCCGGTTATCTATGATGGATACTGCTGACGCCGCTGGTTTGCTTTTCCACCGTCGTTGGCTGGCCGGAATAGGTGAGCGTCGCGGCGCCGGAGATCGTGGCTTTCAACGCGTCCTTGACGGCAATGTCGGCGTTCGAAGCGCCGCTGAGGGTGATGTCGGCTGATTTGGAATTCAAGGCAGGGGCGTTGAGGCGGCTGGCGCCGTTGAGCTCCACGTTGAGGTTGGTCACATTGCCATCGACCTGGATGGTGGAGGCTCCTTCTGACACGATGGCGAAGTTGGCCGAGGAAACTCGCCGGGCCGTGAAGTTCACGGCGCCATTGAGTTGGAGACGGACGAGCGCGCTGCTATTGACGAAAATTTGCACGGCGTGCCGCGATTCGAACGAACTCTCCGAGCGAATCTTCAGGGTACTCCCCACCACTGCGCTTTTGATGTTCGGGAGAAGATTTTCGTCACCGGTAATGGTCAGCGAGGGCGGACCGCTCGCCCATTTCACCTCGTAGGCACCCCCGATCTCCAACTCGGTGAAGTTCGCAATCTGGCGAGATTCCGTTTTGACAGCGCCGTCGCCCTTCAGGCTGGGATGGAGGCTGTGGACGTCACATCCGCAAAGAAGCGCGAGGATGACGACAGACCGAAGGAGAGATGGGAGTTTCATGTTTCCTCGGAGCTGCATACACGAAAGGCCGCCGCGACACACTTCCGGAAACGCAGCTTAGTCGTGCGAGAAATCCGTCGTCTGCTGATCCAGGGAAAGCTCTCCGTTGAGCTGTTTGGTGATTCCGACGAACCGTCCCTGCCGCGCGTCGAGGGTTCTTTCCAACACGTCACCGGTGGAGGGAAGCTCGATCCGGAGGTGCAGGAGGTCCCATTGATTCCGAATCGCGACGTCTCTCGCAAGACCGGTGCTGTCATTCGTTGTGACGTGACCGGAAAAAACCCGGGCGCCATTGACGGAAACGACCACGCGTTCGTGATCGAATTGATACCGGAAATCGACATGCCACGCCTCGATCGCCGAGGAACTCGAATCGGTCGCGCAGCCCGCCAGGCAACCCAGCAGGACGATGAGCGGCAGGAACGCCTTTTGCATCCGAAGATCGATGAAGCGAATTCTTTACTCGAAGCGGATCGCCGCCGAACGGCCGTGGGCGTCGAGGCCTTCGATCTCGCTGAACTTGGCGATGGTCTGGAGCGATTTCTTGAGCGACTTCGCGTCGAAATTCACCAGGCTGGTGCGGCGCTGGAACATGTCGACGGTGAGGCCGGGGAACGCCTTGCCCGCACCACCCGTGGGCAGCGTGTGGCTCGGACCAGCGAGGAAATCACCCGCCGCGACCGGCGAGTAGCCGCCGAGGAAGATGGCCCCCGCGGTGTGAATGCGCGCGGCAATCTTGTCCTCGTCCTTGGCGATGATGGCGATGTGCTCAGGCGCGAAATCATTCGCGATCTCGATGCCATCCTGCAGCGACTTGACGAGAATGAGCGTGCAGCCATTTTCCAGCACGCCGGCGAGGTGCTCCTGTCGGCTCAGCGTCTGGAGTTGCTGCTCGATTTTCTTTTCCACGTCCTTGAGAAGCTTCGACGAATTGGTGACGAAGAGGATCGAGCTGCCTTTTCCATGCTCGGCTTGGGCGAGAAGATCGGCGGCGATCCAAGCGGCCTCGGCACTGGCGTCGGCGAGAACGAGGATTTCGCTTGGCCCGGGAAGGAGATCGATGGCGACATGGCCGAAGACCTGGCGCTTGGCCTCGACGACGTAGGCGTTGCCCGGGCCGAAGATTTTCTGCACCGGCTTGATCGTCTCGGTGCCGTGGGCGAGAACGCCGATGGCCTGCGCGCCGCCCACGCGATAGATCTCGGTGGCGCCGCAGTGCTCGAGGGCGAAGTGCAGCGCCTCATTCACCTTGCCCTCCGTGTCGGACGGCGTGGTGACGACGATTTCCGGCACGCCGGCCGCGGCGGCGAGAGTCACGGTCATCACCGCCGTGGAGACGAGCGGGGCGGTGCCGCCGGGGACATAAATGCCGACGCGCTTGAAGGGATCGAAGCGCTCACCCACGAGGCCGCCCTGCGCGTTCTTCATCGTCCAGTTTTCGCGCAAGCTCTTGCGGGCGAAGGCGAGCACGTTGGCGTGCGCCGTGGCGACAGCCTCCTTCGTCTCGGCATCGACCTTCGGCTTGCCGGTCACGCGCAATTGTTTGGCCGTGAGGCGCGGGCCTCCAAAGCGTTCGGTAAATTCCAGGAGCGCGGAGTCCCCTTCCATCCGAATCGCCTCGAGGACGTCCTGCACGGTCTTGCGGACCTGCGGATGCGCCTCGGCGCTGCGTTTCAGCGAATTGAGGGACGTTTTGAAGCCGGGACTGTTGTGGCGGAGGGTGCGCATAGACTTGGGGGAACGTTCTAGTGACGCCGCGAGGATTTTGCAAAGCTGCTTCTCACAGGCGCGGCATCTTCCCCACATCAACCGCGGGTGTCACTAATTCATTAGGTATCTGCTAACGAAGCGTTGCCCCCGCTTACGCCTGCCCCTCGAACTTGAAGAGGAACGCCTCGGTGGCGTTGTCCTGCGGATAGAAAAGCTTCAGCGCGCCGTCGCGGTTCGGCACGCCCTCGGGGACGGCCTTGCTCGCACTGCGGGAATGGATCTGGTGAATGCCCAGATGGTCGCGGGCGTAGAGTTCGCCCCAGATTTCCGCGCGAATGGCGACTTTCATCCTCGTCACGAGCATCTCCTGCAACGCCTCCTTCTCGTAGATCTCATATTGCACGCCATGCTTTTCCTCCTGCTTCGCGTAATCGAGCCCCGCACATTCCTCCAGGCTGGGCATCGGCTTTTCCGTGTAAGTCGAGCGAATGATCCCCACGCGGACCCGCGGATCGAAACCCGCCTCCCGGCTCAGGCGTGAGGAGGTATTGATCGCCACGCGCAGCCGGCCGAAGGGCGGCACTTCCACATTGAGATAAACGTGGTCGACCTTGAGCGGGTCTTCATTCTCCTCGACGGCGACGGTGTAAGGCACACCCCGCACGTGCACAAACTTCTTTGGGGATGTGCGGATTTTTTCGAAGAGGAGCGCGCGGGCGTCAGGTCGTCTTGCCATTGCGAGAGGTTCCTACCACCGATCGGCCGGAGCGACCGCGCTTCGGTTTGCTGAGATCGGTGCGGTGTTCGATCTTCTCCACTCTTCCGTGCTTGAAATACTGGGCGCGCAGGTCCTCGTAGAGGGCATCACGCTTCGTGTAGAGACGCTTGAGCTTGCGCGGCGCCGCCTTGCTGAGCGCGTAGGCGGTGATGAGCGGCAGGGTGATCGTCGAGTCCGCGTAGCAGACCACGCAATCCGGCAGATTCTCCGGATCGATCTTGCCCCAGCTGACCGCTTCGCCCGGCGTGGCGCCGCTGAGGCCGCCGGTGTCGGGCCGCGCGTCGGTGCACTGCAGGAAGTAGTCATGGCCGCGTTCCTCGATGCCCATGACTTCCTGGATCTGCGGCTCCGTCTGGAGCATGAAGTTTTTCGGCGAACCGCCGCCGAGGATGAACACGCTCGAGGTCGAGCCGCTCGACTTTGCGGCATAGACGATGGCCGCGGTCTGGTTGACGTCGCGGTTCACGTCGATGAGCAGCTTCGAGTCGCGCAAGGCCATCGCGGCCACGTTCATGCCGATGGAACTGTCGCCGGGAGAGCTGGTGAAAATGGGCACGCCATATTGATACGCAGCGCTCAACACGCTGGTCTCCTTGATCTTCAATTTCTTCTCCCGCTCGTAGACGTACTTGCCGAGCAGGTAATGAAATTCATCCGTGGCCATGGTGTGCTGGAACTCCGGACCCTGAATGACGTGGCGGACAAAGGCATCGGTATCGAGCAGCACGTCGTAGTCGAAAAGCACGTCGTAGATACGAATGACGCCGTCGCGGCGGAGGTCTACGTCGTTGAGAAACGGCGAGCCGGCATAGAGATGCATCCCCAGCCCGTAGTGCAGGTCGTGATAGAGATTCGCGCCGGTGGAGATGATCCAGTCGACAAAGCCCGCCTTCATCAGCGGCACGATCGCCGCGCGACCGAGACCAGCCGGGGTGAGCGCACCGGTGAGCGACATGCCCACGGTGCCGTTGCCGGCGATCATCTTTTGCGTGAAGAGGCGGCAGGCTTCGGCGAGGCGTCCCCCGTTGTATGCTTTGAAAGACGTGTCGATCAGGTCCGCGACTTTCATGCCCTTGCGAATCGGCTCGGGCAACAAGCGCGGGAACTTTTTGTTCAGCGAACTCATGGAACGGTCGAGGTTAACGCGCGTGAACTAACGGTCAATGTTCAATCGACGGCGGATGCCCAATTTATGCGGTTTCGCAGCCGATCCACTGCGTAGCGTGCGCCATGACAGGAACACTCAACGTCGCCGTTTCCTTGAATTGTCTATCGGGGCTGCGACAGTGAAAAGTGTCACCGCGACCTGCTTCCGACTTTCACTCTCCCTTTCACTTGAGTTGATGCAGGGCAAAAGGCAGCATCGCCACACTGGTCGCATCAAACAAACCATGGGCCACTGCGGCGGGCCAGATGGAACGATGCACGGTCATGATTACACCGAGGAGAAAGCCGACGATCGTGATCATGCCCACGGCCAGCCAGCCCTGTGGGTAATGGCCAAGACCGAAAAAGAGCGCAGCCACTCCCGCACCGAAATATCCTCCCCGCTCCGACGCGAAGGTCCGTGGCCAGATCGACCGCAGCCCCGCCAGAAAAGAGGAGCGCCAGAGTTCTTCCCGCAAGCCGCCGACTACGGGGCTGACGAGGGCCAGGGTGAGCCAGAAATAAATAGGGTTATGCGAGAGCGCATTGAAGTCGACCAAGGCTTCCACCTTTGGCCGGTTAGCCTGGGCAAAGTTCTGGACGGAGGCCATCGACGGCCGGGTGATGACCATGAAGATGGAAGCAACGATGAGGGCGATGACTCCGACAGCCAGGCGAATCGCCACCGAGTAGAGCGCCCCGAGCGGCAACACCCAGTAGCCCGGCCGCCAGCGCAGCAGGAGATCGTCGCGCGTCGCCCGCGAAAACAGCCACGCCAGTCCAAAGATCACCGCAAAGAAAAGCACTTCGTAACCAGTCACGAAGAGCAGGCCGCGCACATTATCGGTCAACGCGGGACCACCGCCATGGCTGGATTTTCCCGCGAAGCCGGCGATGATCGGCAGCGACGCCATGATGACCAGATGCACGCCCCAGCGAAGACGCGAAACCGAACTCTTCTCCGGTAATGGCGGAATCTCTGGGGACGAAGAGAGCGGCGGAAGAGAGATGCTCGGGTCGGCGGACATGAAGGGAATGGGGTGGCACCCGCTGAGGGCGCGCGACAATGCCCGTGCTTCGGGCGAAATGCAAAGAGTGGTTGCCAGCGCTTTTCAACTAAATGATGGACGCGACCGGTTTTCATTGCTGTTTCGAATCAGGCACCAACCTCATTACCAGGAGTTCGTCTCGAATATGCCCACGTCTCCTTCTCCGCTTCGTCATTTTCTGCTCGCGATCGTTTGCGGCCTCCTGCTGGCCAGCGGCGCCACATGGACGGTCTCCGGCCAGACTCTGCCATTGGACGGCAAAGCGAGCAGCCTGGCCTTTGTCGGGGACGCCTTCCTGCACAGCTTTCACGGCGAAGCGCGCAATTTCACCGGGAGTGCCACGCTCGAATCCGGCGCCAACCCTCCCGTGCAGAAGGCCACGCTGCATTTCAAAACCGCCGCGCTGACGACGTTCAACAACGACCGTGACAAGAAGATGTGGGAATGGCTGAAGATCGAGGCGCATCCGGAGGCCACCTTCACGTTGGAAAGCGTGAAGCTCATCGAGGGGGACGCACAAAAAGCAGATGCGGCCCATCCGGCGAGATTTCAGGTGGCAGGCACGCTCACGCTCAACGGCGTCAAACAATCAATCGTCGGAACAGCCCAAGGCTGGCGCGAGAAGGACCGGCTCATCGTGAGCGGGAACACGGTCATCGACACGCTCAAATACGGTCTCCCGCAAATCCGCCAGGCCTTCCTGACCGTGGGGACGAACGTGAAGACGAGTTATCGCTTCACCTTCATCCTGCCGGCGGAGGCGGCGGTGAAATAACGGGGTAGTTTAAGCGACGACCTTTTCCAGCGCGGGTTCGGCGAGGTTGATTTCGAAGACGACGCGCAAGCCGGGTTCGCGATTTTCGGCGCGGATCGTGCCTTTGTGCAGGTCGATGATGCTTCGGCAAATCGCCAGGCCGAGTCCGGTCCCCTTGGGCCCCTCGCCCGTCCCTTCATGGGCCACACGCACGAAGGGTTGAAAGACATCTTCGATCCGATCGGCTGGGAGGCCCGGCCCGGTGTCCTCGATCACTACCCGCCAGCGACCATCGGCGGCGATCGAAGAAATCCGGATCTGGCCACCGGGCGGCGTGACGTTCAACGCATTGGTCAGCAGATTCAAAATCACCTGGCGCAGCAGGGTGGCATCGAAGTTCGCCTGGCAGTCCTGCAACTCACCCGATTGGAATTCCACGCGCGCCTCATCGCAGAGCGCTTGGGCGTCCTCGATCACCGAGTTGAGCAACGCCAGGGTGCTCTGGCGCTTGAGATTGAGCGTGATGGCGCCGACTTCCGACTTCGCCAGGAAGAGCAGCTTTTCGATGATCGAATCCAGATGCGCAATGCTCTCGAGTTGCTGTTGCACCGCCTCCTGCTGGGCCACCGAGAGACTGCCCTGCAGGAGCAGCTTTTCCGATTGCAGCCTGATGAGCGACAACGGCGTTTTCAGCTCGTGCGAGGCATCCGCGGCAAACCTCCAGAGCCGGTCAAAAGACACTTCCAGCCGATCGAACATTTCATTCAGCAGGCGCGAAAGGTCGGCGATTTCATCCTTGCCGGGATCCGCCGAAATACGCTCGCCCATGTTTTCGGCGCTGATCCTCCGCGCAGTCCGCTGGATGCGTCGCACCGGATCGAGCGCCAGGCGGCTGAGCCGGTAACCGAAAAAGATGCTCAGCAAGATGACCACGCCCAGCATCCCCAGGCTCACTTGAAAATAGCCGCCCAGCAGATGCCGTTCATCGCGCATGCTCGCGGCGATTTGCATGCGCATCGTTCCGAGCGGGAATTCGCTGATCCGCATGTCTTTCAACAGCGGCACGTTTCGAGTCATATTTCCCTGCCCCGGCGGATTCGGTGGGAGCACGGCTTCGCGCATGTTTTCCGAGCGAAAGATCACCTCGCCCCCGGCATTGCGAAGCTGAAAGAAATAGAGCGGAGCATCGATCCTGGAGTGCGCGGCGATCCGGCGCATTCCCTCGGCATCGGGATCCTTTTTGTTCTTCCCGACAAGACGATTGGAAAGTTCCTCGAATTCCGCGGCGTTCAGCAGGTCCATGCCATGGATCAATTGCCGCTGCAACATCCACCAACCCAGGAGCAAGGCGACGATCACCGTCACCGAAACCACGAGGACGTACCAGTAGGTAAGCCGCGAACCGAGCGACCGCATCATATCATTTCGTAACCGACTCCGCGCAGGGTTTTGAAGTACTGTTTGTCCGGGGTGGACTCGAGTTTCTTACGCAGGCGCCGCATGTAGACATCGAGGAGATTCGTATCCAGGTCCGAGTGCGAATCCCACACCTTCTCCGCGATCATCGTGCGGGTCAGCACCCGGCCCTGATTTTGCATGAACAATTCGAGAAGGGAGAATTCCCGCGCCGTGAGGTCGATACGCTTGCCGTCCACTTCCACCATGCGGGCGAGCAGGTCGAGCTTGATTCCCCGATGCTCGAAGACGGTGGTTTTCTTGCCGCCCTGGCGGCGAAGCAAAGAGCGGATACGCGCGATCAACTCCTCGAGGCTGAACGGCTTGGCCAGATAGTCGTCCGCCCCGAGATTCAACCCCTTGACCTTGTCCTGCAACGCATCGCGCGCGCTGAGGATCAGGACCGGCTCATTGAAACCGGACGACCGCCAATCGCGCAGCAGTTGCAGGCCATCGCCATCGGGCAGGCCGAGATCGAGGACGATCGCGTCGTAAGGGCTGTCCGCCAGCGTGTCCCGGGCCTCCGCGCAGGTGCGCACCAAGGTGCCGGAGTAAGCGACTTCCGAGAGGCCGCGCTCGATGAACTCGCCTACCTTTCGATCATCTTCGACGATGAGGATTCTCATAATGGGTTCATCCGAGTCTCACGTCGGCATAATAGTTGAGCAGCACCCCCGCAAGGAGACACATGCTCACGACCGCATTCACATTGAAAAAGGCCGCGTTGATCGACGCCGGATTATCTGGATTGGCCAGGCGATGTTCCCAGACGAGGGCGGTCAAGACGATGGCCCAGGCCGCCCAATAGAATGGCCCAAGATTTCCCAGCCAGCCGAAGACAAAAAAAGCCAGCGCGGCGACGATGTGCAGAATCTTGGCCGTGCGCAACGACGCGGCCACGCCATACCGCGCGGGGAAACTGAACAAGCCCTTTCGGCGATCGAAATCCACATCGAGCGTGGCGTAGATGAGATCGAATCCGAAAACCCAGCACAGCACTGCCGCGGCGAGAACGTAGGGCGTGAAGGTCAGCAACGTCCCCTGCACCGCCGCCCAGGCTCCCATCGGCGCCACCGACAAAGCGAGGCCGAGGAAGAAATGCGAGTAGGCGGAGAAGCGCTTGGTGAGCGAATAGAAATGAATGAGCACCAGCATCACCGGGCTCAGGTAGAAGCAGAGCGGATTCAGTTCCCATGTCGCGAAAAGGAGGATGGCGACCGAGATACCGAAGATCGTCCAACCGCTCGACTTCCCAATCAACGTATGCCGGGACTTCGTCCGCGGGTTCTCCTTGTCGATCTCCCAATCCACGAGGCGATTGAAACACATCGCCGCCGTGCGTGCGCTGACCATGCAGACGAGGATCCAGCCGAAGACACGCCACGGCACATGCCCCTGCCCCGCGACCAGCATCGCGACCAGGGCAAAGGGCAGCGCGAAGATGGTATGGCTGAAGCGAATGAATTCGCCGAACCGCAGGAGAAAGGGCCTGGGCGTTGCGGATGAGGACATGACTTGCATTGCAGCGCATCCGTACCCGCGGACGCTGGCGTTTCAAGCGCGAGTTTATTTCGGCCTGGCCAGATCGATGAAGACGATGCTCGAAGGATTGCCCACCGGCGTGATGTGGCCGGTGAAGCTCAGCTTGCCGGTTTTATGATCGATGCGGAAGACGGCCACCGCGTCGCCACGTTGATTGCACGAGTAGAGGAAATTCCCGGTCGGGTCGAAATTGAAGCTGCGCGGATAGTCCCCGCGGGTCCATTCCTCGGCGACGAAAGTGAGCTGGCCCGTTTTTTGGTTGATGGCGAAACACGCGGTCGTGTCGTGCAGACGGTTCTGCACATAGACAAAGCGGCCGTCGGGCGACACCATGAGCTCGGAAGTGAAATTGCTCCCGGCAAAACCCGCCGGCACGCTGGGGATGGTCTGCTTCGCCGTGAGCCGCCCCTTCTCCGGGTCGTAGTCGAAAAAGACGACGGTCGAGCCTTCCTCCTGCACGCAATAGAACCAATTCTTCTTCGGATGAAATCCGAAATGGCGCGGGCCATCGCCAGGCGGCAAGGAGATCGAGGCGGGATCGTTGGCGGTCAACTTCCCGGCCTTGTCGTCGAATTTCCACATGAGGAGTCGGTCCAACCCGAGGTCGGACGAGACGACAAAACGACCGGACGGATCGCCAAGGATCATGTGCGCATGCACCTGATCGTGGCCGCTGATGGCAAAGCTGCCCGGAGGCGCACTCGTGGCCTTCTTCGGCCCGGGGGTCCCGGCATCCTGTTTGTAATCGCTCGCCGGGCCGAGTTTGCCATCCGGCAAAATGGGCAGCACCGCCACCGAGCCGCCAAAGTAATTGGCGACGAGCAGGAATTTTCCAGAGGGATGAATGCTGATGTGGGCCGGCCCCGCACCGCCGGAGCTGACCGTATTCAGCAGGGTCAGGTTGCCCGTCGCGCGATCGATGGTGAAGGCGCTGACCGAACCGGCTTCGTTGTCCTGCAGTTTCTCCGTTTCATTGCCAGCATACAGATGCGTTCCATCGGCACTGATGGCCAGGCAGTTGGGGCTGATCGGCGATTCGTAGACCCCCAGCGGCGACATGGCGCCGGTCTGGCGATCGACGGTGAACCAATGGATGCCTTTGCCATTCCCTGCCGGCAGGTCGACTTGTCCGGGACGAATGACCGGCAGCGGAGAACTGTAAGTGCCGATGTAAGCGATGAGGGGCGCCTTGGCGGCGGCAGCCGCGGTGCACTTCAGCACCGAAGACAAGCCGCCGGTGAGCACGGCGGAAGCTTTCAGAAACGAACGGCGGGAGATGAGGGATGGGGTCATGATGGGAGGAAATGAGCCCGCATGCATATCAAATGCGCGACGCGGCGCACGAAAATCCTGTGCGGCATGAAAGTCAGTTCGCTCTTCCCGTGTTTCGCCAGCGTGCATCCACGGGCTTCCTTCGATCGGCGCAACTCATTAAAAATATGTCCCCTTTCGGCGTTCGGCGACATTTACCAGTAAATGCAAGATCCAGATGACCACGTCCTGCTGGGTGAATACGTCCAGCACCATTCCGAAGAAGCCTTTGCTCAACTCGTCGCGCGACACCTCAACAAGGTCTACTCCGCGGCGCTGCGCCAGACGCGCAATCCGCATCACGCCGAGGAAATCACGCAGACGGTGTTCATCCTCCTTGCGCAAAAATCCCCGGCGCTGGGGAAAAATGTCGTCCTCTCCGGCTGGCTGTATCAAACGGCACGATTGACCGCCACGACCTTCGTCCGTAGCGAAATCCGGCGCGCCCGCCGGGAAGAGGAAGCTCATATGCAAACCCCATTGAATGGACCGGAATCCGACGCCTGGCCCAGGATCGAACCTTTGCTGGATGAAGCGATGGCGGGGCTCGGTACCACGGATCGCGACGCGGTCGTGCTGCGCTTCTTCGACGGCTGCAGCATGCAGCAAGTCGGCGCCGCCCTGGGCGCGAGTGAAGATGCCGCCAAGAAACGCGTAGCGCGCGCGGTGGAAAAGCTGCGCTCGTTTTTCACCAAGCGCGGGGTGATCCTCCCCACCACCGTCTTGATAGCGACGATCTCCGCCAACCCCACCCAAGCCGCTCCGGCAACCCTGGCAAAAACGGTCACCGCCTTGGCGATGACCAAGGGTGCCATCGCTTCCTCATCCACCCTCGCCCTGGTGAAAGGAACCATGAAAATGACCTGGCTAAAAATCACGACCACGGCGGCCCTCATCCTGAACGCTTTTCTCGCGCAACAACGCGTGGCCAGCCACTTCGATATTCACGGGCGGCCTGACGCCTGGATGTCGCCGCATCGCTACCTGCTGGTTTCACTCCTGATTGGCGTGGGCCTGCCTTTGTTTCTCATCGCCATTGGTTACGTCGTGCGCTTCCTGCCCGCCACCCGGGTCACATTCAAAATCCCGAATCCCGACTACTGGCTGACTCCGGACCGCCGAAGCGAAGTGGACGGCATTTTATTCCATTTTTGCTTATGGGTGGCCTGCCTGGAAGCGGTGTTCCTGCTCATCCTGCACCTGCTGGTGATTTACGCCAATCGACTCACTCCGCCGCACTTCCCCACTGCCGTGGCCCTCGTATTGGGCGGTGGCCTGGTCATCGCCGTCGGCATTCGGCTCGCGATGATGGCCCGCTATTTCAAACAGAATACGATGACTCCGTAGTGCCTGTCATGCACTTCTCCCGACGCGCTCACTCCGAATACGCCGAAGGCGTTACATCATCCAGCCCAGGGTTGCGAGGAACGAGCTACCCTGGGTATGCGTTTTAGAAAGCGCCAAACCCTGAAAGGGTTTTATCTTCGAGGTGCGCGAACAGATACAACCCCTTCAGGGTAGAGACGTGTGCGGGTACGCACCCAGGGTAGATGCTCGTGCCTCGCATCAACCCTGGGCTGGACGATTTCAACGCCTTCGGCGTAGGCCGATTCTTCACCCTCGAAAAAGCGGATCACCATCTCCAACCGCGAAATGTAACGCGTGGAAATCAGCCAAACAGCTCAAGCAACGGCTTTCCCTCGTCGAGGAGATTGTAGGGGCGGCCGAGCATGTCTCTCGCCATCAGATCCGTCACACCCATGGCGTGATAGACGGTCTTCACCACGTCCTCCGGGGCAATCGGGCGTTCCTTCGGATATTCCGCTCGCGCGTCGGTGGCGCCGAGTTCCCGCCCACCTTGAATCCCCCCACCCGCCATCAGCACGCTCATGCACGTCGTCCAATGATCGCGTCCGCCACCGACGTTGCCACCGGAACGGACATCCCCGACGCGCGGTTTGCGGCCCATCTCGCTTGTCACCAGCACGAGCGTGTCGTCGAGCAAACCCCGCTGCGCGAGATCTTCGAGCAACGCCGAAAACGCCTGGTCGAACTTCGGTAGCAGATACTTCTTCAGGCAATTGAAATTGTCCGCGTGCGTATCCCATCCGCCGGCGCTCTTGCACTGCTTCGCCGTGCTCTCGTCTTCTTTCCAAAACACGGTGATGAACGGGACGCCCGCCTCGACCAGGCGACGCGCCATGAGCAGGCTGGTGCCGTTGATGTGATTGCCGTAGCGGGCGCGGATGGCTTCTGGTTCCGACGCGATGTCAAAGGCGCTCTCCGCTCCACTCGAGGCGAGCAGACTGAAAGCGCGGTCCTGTTGCCGCAGATAGCTCTGCACCTGCATCTCGGCGTCGAGTTCGCGGCGCGCCGCGTTCATCGCTCGCAGGAGTTCCCGTCGTGAATCCATCCGTCCCGCACCCAGGCTCCGCTCGAGGGTCAGCGTGGGCGCGGTGAATTTCAGCGGCTCATCGAAGCTGCCGTAGAGATAAAAGGGATCCTGGTCCGTGCCCAGTCGCCCGGCAAATTGTCCGGGCCGCGTGTAGGGCAGTTTGCTCGGTTTGTGCGGCAGGGATATGATTTGCGGCAGACTGGGATGGAGCGGACGCCGCGAGCCGACCACCGACCCCATGAAAGGCCAGTCATCCGGATACGGCCGGCGGTCATTGCCTTGTTGCTTGAAGGTCTGATCCGGTGCGTGGCCGGTCAGGTTGTAATAATAGCCGGCGTGATGATCGCCGGTCGCCTTTCCTCCATCGGTCACGCCATGGACCAGGGAGAAGCGATGCGCCTGCCGGGCGAGCAGCGGCAGATGCTCGCAGAGATGAATGTCCGGCGAGGTCGTGCGGATCGGCTGAAACTCGCCGCGATATTCCAGCGGCGCTTCCGGCTTCATGTCCCACATGTCGATGTGAGAAGCGCCGCCGCAGAGGAAGAACAGGATCGTCGATTTGGCGGGTTTGCGGATCGCTGGCGTTCCGGGAGCTGGAGCGGTCATCCCCAGCCCTTTTGGGGCGAAACGCAGGCCGGCCAATCCCATGGTGGAAGCCGCAAGGAAAGTACGGCGGTTCATCGGCGGGTGGAAGAGGGCCGGTTTCATGGTCGTAGATGGGGGGAAACGCCAGGACGGGGAGCTATAGTAGGAGGACCTGATTCGGAGGGAATTCTTAGTGGATAGTGGATAGCCGATGTTCGGTCTGCGATGCCGCGGGCGAAGTGGGGGCTTTCTGTTTTCGAAAGGTGCCGCAGGCTCATGGGCCTCTCGCTGGTTGTTCGACGGGGTTTGCCCCACAGTCCCGTAGGCGTCTCGCAGACTCGGCTTTCGACTGCGCCCGTCGGGGCACTCCGCTCCCAACGAACCAGCCCGCGAGCGCCGGAGCTTGTTGGAGGGCCGGCGCTCCGTCGCCGCCCAAATATTGGGGCGCTGACGGAGCAGCGCCCTCCAGACGTGGCGGCGCGTTCTTCGCATGGCGGAGGTGTCTGCGGGTATGGACAATGGACGCCCACAGACACCCCCTCCATGGGAAGTAAAACTTCCCTCCGCGATGGCATTCCCAAGTGCAACTTGGGAACGAGCGCGAAAGCGGCGCAGCAGCGCCGCACTCCAAAACGCAAGCGTGATGCGTCGCGTAAGCCCGATACGCGGACTCGACCTATTGAGAGGAGGAGGACAGCCACGTTTTGAGCCAGGCGTAGAAGCTCGTCCCGATCTGCGCGTAGCCGACGCTATTGGGATGGACTCCGTTCCCAACCGGATAGCCATCCACCGGATCGAGGTTCAACTCGGTGGGCACGAGATAGATGCCTTCGGCCTGCCGATTCCCCAAGTGTTCCAGCATGCGCTGCACGAGCCGATGCTGAATGCGCTTCCATCCCCACCGATGATATTTTCCGTGATAGTTTGCTTCGAAGCCTTCTTCGCGGGAATTCGGCGGCGTGGTCAGGCCAACGGCGAAGACCGTTTTGGGCGATGCGGCGTGAAAAGCCGCGAGAAGCTGGTCCGCATTATCGAGCGTCGCCTTGATCGTCGTCTCCACCGCTTTCTCATCTTCGGGATTGGTGTGAAAGCAGTCGTTGATCCCAAGCAGAAAGGTCACCACATCGGGCGATTGGCCGCCGCAGACTTCCTTGAAATAGCGCGGGATATCCAGCGCGGGTTTGCCATCCGCACCGAGGTAAACAAAAGGACTGCTCCGCGTTTTCCAGCCTTTCCCGTCTGGCGTGCGCGCGGGATTCGGTTCGTATTTGCGCAGGAATGCCACCCACGTCCAACCGCCGTAACCTTCGTGCGCCACACCCGGCGCGGCGGAGGCCGGCTTGTTGTCGCTGAGCATCGTCCACTTGGGATTGCCTTCGGTGCTGAGCAGGCGCGCGATCTCGTTCGGATACGCCGTCGCCGCCGTGAGACTGTCGCCCACGATGAGCAACTTCAATTCACGCCCTGCCCCGGCATTTTTCGGCGCGATGTGCAGCGTCGTCTTCGCGTGCTCGAGGACTTTGCCGTCCGCACTTTTCACCACCACTTCCATCGGGTGATCGCCCACGTCCTTGTCCGCCGGAGTCACTGTCCAGCGCTTGCTTTCGGCGGCGCCGATGTCGCACTTCACTTCGAAATGATAGGCCTCCGGGTGCTCCGTGAGCACGACGTTGTCGTAATAGAGGCTGATGGGCACACCGGGCACGCCATTCCAGGTCGGCGGCAGCGTGAGCTGCAGTGGGACCGTTTCCGCGCGCAGGGAGACGGTGAGCAAGCCGAGGAAAAGAAGGCGAAGGACAGAGGTGCTGTTCATGGGGTTACTCTTTCAACGCTTCTTCCGATGATCTGTTAGGTGAGAGCGTGTCCTGAGCGAGCGACAGCTCGTTGGAGGGCCGGCGCTCCGTCGCCGCCCTAATATTGGGGCGCTGACGGAGCCTGAGCATTCCCCACATCTTTTTGCCTCCGATTTCGTTGCAGTACGGCAGGCGGATATCCCGGAGGGATACAAGGACCGTAGCCGGGGGGTAAGCGACCCCGCGAAGCGGGAGAGCGCCACCCCCGGATCCCTACCCCTCAAGGCCCCACCCCGGGAGGGGTGGCGGAATTTCATCGACGAGAGACTCCAGCACACCTCCGGCGTGCATTCGCTTTTTTGGAGGAGTCCGGGGGTATCGCTCTCCCGCTTCGCGGGATCGCTCAACCCCCGGCTACGGTCCTTTTATCCCTCCGGGATAAGGTGACAGCTTCGTCGAAGATGTGGGTAATGCTCAGGGTGCTCCGCCGCTTTTCGAGGACCGGCTCCCAAAGCGGCGGATGTAACGCCGCACTCCAAAACGCAAGCGTCTGAGGATCGCTCTTTCGAATTCGTAAGCACTCCCCGCGCGTCGCTTGCGCCATTGGATGTTGGATGTTGGATGTTGGGTGTTGGATGTTTTTCCCGTAACCGCTCCTTGGCCTGCGGCGTCTTTAGGTGGAAGATGGGAAAGTTTCTCTTTGTTCGTAGTTTCCACTAAGCTCCTCCCATGCGCCTGCCTTGGATCAAGATCGTTGCCATCCTGTTCGTCATCTGGGCCGTCGTGGGTGGCGTCATTTATTGGGCGCATAGCGCGAAGCCCACCCCGGAGTCGGTGATGCGTTATCTCGATGAACATTCCGTGGCCAACGCCTCGGCCAGGGACCGCGAGGCGACTATCGAGAAGGTCGCCAAACAGCTCAACCAGCTCAGCTACCAGGAGCGCCGCGAGGGGCGGGTGAACAAAAAGGTCGACGGCTTCTTCCGCTCGCTGCCAGCCGACGATCAGACGCGTTTCCTGGATCTCACACTCCCCACCGGCTTCAAGCAGATGATGGAGTCGCTGAACAAGATGACGCGCGAGAAGCGGAAGCAATTCGTCGACAAGGCCCTGGCCGACATGAAAAAGCACGAGGGCGAGGATAACCCGGATGGCCAGCGCGATCTCGATGCCAATGGCCAGAAGATCATCGATCAGGGCTTCAAGTCTTTCTACAGCGATGCGAGCGCGGAGACGAAGATGGACGTCGCGCCGCTGATTGAGCAGTTGCAGAGAAACCTCCAGGGGCTCCGATGAACCACCCGGGCCGCCGCGCTTTCACCCTCATCGAGATCATCACCGTGATCGCGGTCATCGGCATTTTGGCGGCGTTTGCCTATCCGGTATATCAACGGGTGACCGCCAGTGCAAAAGCGGCCGCCTGCCTTTCCAATCTGCGTCAACTCGGCATGGGGCTGAACGCCTATCTCAACGAGAACGACAGGAAGATGCCGACGCTGCAGATCGCGCGGGACAATCTCAGCCAGAACGTGCCGGTGATCGACAACACGTTCGACAAATACCTCACCGACAAAGGCGTCTTCGCCTGCCCGGCGGACAACAAGAACTACGCCGCGACGACCGGCACGAGCTACTTCTGGAATGTCGCGCTCAATGGCCAGGCGGTGGCCAGCTTGAACTTCCTGCTCGTCACCGACACCACGCACATTCCCATTCTATCCGACAAGGAGGGGTTCCATCCCTACCTGCAAAACAAGGTGAACGTCCTCTACGCCGACGGGCACGCCACCAAGGACGTAAAGTTTTTCACCGGCAACTAGCTATCGCGCCGGTGATGCGTAATCACGGCCGGTCGGTTTCTGCGTGACTACCTCATCGCGGACCGGATGCAACTTACGCTCCAACCTGACTGTCTCGAGCAGGGACATGTAGCGGTTCAACTGATTTTGAAAAACGAGCATCGCATGCGCATCGCCCGCTGGCAGGCTGGCCTTCTGCACTCGCAGTTTCTCCTGCAGGGAGCGCACGATGTCTTCGCGTTCGGCCAGGGAAGGACGGGGACCGTCCGGATGCAGCGCGGCATTGAGCAAATTATCGATCTCCGTGCTATAATCCGCAGAGGGCGGCGGCAGAGCGGCAGTCTCGGATGCTGGACCTGCGGAAGTCGAGGGGGAGTTGAACGCAGGCAGAGCCTTGGTAATGCCATTCTGCTGGATTTCGTGGGCCTTCTGCAGCAAGGCCTGGAGCGGCGAGTTCGAGTTGCCCTGACCGAAGAGGGCAACCCCACCGAAGAAGAGGACCGCGCTCGACACCATGCTGAT
>Ga0068855_100000934_pt1 | contig 36343 bp, 27 predicted proteins | sample KBSCornC52_FD_66592 | JGI IMG/M metagenome (GOLD analysis project Ga0068855, IMG submission 66592) | Corn rhizosphere microbial communities from Kellogg Biological Station, Michigan, USA - KBS Corn C5-2 | ecosystem: Host-associated > Plants > Roots > Rhizosphere > Soil ...
GCCCTGACGCATCGAGCCCGACTCCCGCCGTGGCCAGCACCTCTGCGACGTACTCGCGCGTCACGAGGGTCGGATCGATACGCGTGATTTCGAGCGCGCCCGCGTCCAGGCCCAGCTCTCGAGCCGCGTCTGCTACGTGTGCCGCAGGATCGGTCGTGGTCAGCGTGACTCTGAAACCGCGCCGCGCGAGCGCAGCCGCGACGAGCGCGGCGACCGTCGTCTTGCCCACACCGCCCTTGCCCATGGTCATGATCACGCCGTGGCCCGGTGCGGCGAGCTCATCCACCAATTCCTCGAAGGACTCGTGACGCAGATTCAGACTGCTCTGCGGAAGCGGCGCCGCGTCGTCGATCGGGCCGAGCCGGCTCATGCCGCGCAGCGCGGCGATGCCGACGAGCGCCGACGGCTGCAATGGCAAACGCACGCTACGGAGCTCGCCCAGACTCGCGGGCATGGCGCTGAGAGCCGCACGGGCACGCGCCGCCATCGCCGCCGCGGTCGCGTCATTTTCCGTGAAGCTCTCCGGAAAACCGTTGATGATCAGCCGAAAGTTGGCAAGGCCGAGCTGGCGGAGCTCGGCGTAGCTCCGCGCGGCTTCGCGCAGGGAGGCGTGCTCTGGGCGCGCCACGAGCACCAGCGTGGTCTGCGTGCCGTCGCGAAGCTTTGCTTCGGCGGCCGCATATTGCGCAAGCTGACCGCGTAAGCCGGCGAGAGGCCCGAGACAAGATGTACCGCCCACGCTATCGTCGATGAAGCTCGACCACGCCGAGGGCAGCGCCAGCAAACGCAGCGTGTGACCGGTCGGCGCGGTATCGAAGATCACGTGCTCGAACTCCGCGGTCGCCGCGTCCTCAGCGAGCAGCTTGGAGAACTCGTCGAAGGCGGCGATCTCCACGGTGCACGCCCCGGACAGCTGTTCCTCGATGCTGGTCAGTGCCGCTGCGGGCAAGACCCCGCGGTATGGGCCAACCACGCGCTCGCGGTATTCGTGCGCCGCGCGCTCGGGGTCCACATTCAAAGCGAAGAGCCGAGCGAGCCCCGGTACCGGACGCGGTGTCGTGGTCAGCGTGACCCCGAGCACCTCATCCAAATTCGAAGCCGGATCGGTGCTGATGAGCAGCACGCGCTTGCCCGCGTCGGCAAGCTCGATGGCGGTAGCGCAGGCCGCCGAGGTCTTCCCGGCTCCGCCCTTGCCGGTAAAGAACAGGATCCGAGTCGGATTTTGCACGAGCTCTGACATAGGCCACGTTTCACAATCAATCGTTAAATTACGATTATCACCATGCTGGGACGAGCTTCGAGACTAGTCAACCCCCAGCCTTGACCAATGACGGAAGCGAACGTATCGTTAATATACGATGAGCAAGGCGCAGCGCAGCGAGCCGATCCGAGCCGCCGACGGCCAGTGCTGCGGCCCAGCGCTCGCCGGCCCGGATTTGCGCCCAGTCGAGGGCCCCGCGGCCGACGTGGAGCTGGCGGAGTTGGCGAAGGCGCTGGCTCATCCAGCTCGCGTGCAGATTCTGCGCATGCTCGCGCAGACGAGCAGTTGCGTGTGCGGTGAAATCGTCGAGGAGCTGCCGCTCGCGCAATCCACCGTCTCGCAACATCTGAAGATTCTGAAAGAGTGCGGTCTGATCCGCGGCGAGGTCGACGGACCGAGGATCTGTTACTGCATCGAAGCGCGAACGCTGCGCCGGCTCAAGGCGCTCATTGGCAGTCTCTAGTTACCGGACCCCAACGCAAGGACCAACAACATGCCCGTCCTCCAAGTATTCGATCCACCCATGTGCTGCGCTACCGGAGTCTGTGGCCCGTCCGTCGATCCGGAGTTGGCGCGCTTCAGTGGCGATCTCGAATGGCTGAAGCAACAGGGCGTCGAGGTCCGCCGCTTCAATCTGGCGCAGGAGCCGGGTGCCTTCGTCGAGCATGCAGCCGTAAAACAAGCGCTGGCTGAGCGCGGCAATGATTGCCTGCCGCTGCTCTTGGTCGACGAGCGAGTCGCGGTGGAGGGCGCTTACCCGTCGCGCGAAACGCTGGCCGCGCTGACCGGCGTGGTCGTGCGCAAATTAGCAGTGTCCGGCAGCTGTTGCGGGCCGAGCCCCACGAACACCGCCGCCAAAAAAACCAGCTGCTGCTGAGCGATTTCTAGCGTCTTTCGGGCCGCCTTCCCGTCTTCACCAATAGGAGACCAAAGATGACCCAATCAGCGGCAGACGAGACACGCACGGCGGTGCGACAACACTACGGAAAGGTGGCGCAAAATAGCGGCGCGCGGGGCTGCGCGCCGGGTTGCTGCGGGAGCACCGACCCAAGCTCGAGCCGGGCTCTCGGCTACTCAGCGGAAGAGCTGGAGTTGGCACCCGAAGGCGCAAACCTCGGCCTCGGCTGCGGTAACCCACACGCCATCGCCAGCCTGGGCGAGGGCGAGACCGTGCTCGACCTAGGTAGCGGCGGCGGCTTCGATTGCTTCCTCGCGTCCAAACGAGTGGGCGAAAAAGGTCGCGTGATCGGCGTCGACATGACGCCGGAAATGGTCACGAAAGCGCGAACGAACGCTGGCAAGGTCGGCGCGAGCAACGTCGAGTTTCGGCTCGGTGAGATCGAGCACTTACCGCTCGCCGACGCTTCGGTGGACGTGGTGCTCTCCAATTGCGTGATCAATCTCTCGCCGAGCAAGGCCGAGGTGTTCCGCGAGGCGTTCCGCGTGCTGCGCGCGGGCGGGCGACTGGCCATCTCGGACGTGGTCGCAACCCGAGCCATTCCGGCGCATTTGCGCAGCACGGAGCTCTCTCTGGCGAGCTGCGTGGGCGGCGCGATCGAGGTCGGCGAGCTCGAAGGGATGCTCAGCTCGGCTGGGTTCTCCGAAATTCGCCTCACGCCGCGACCGGAAAGCCGTGCCTTCATCGAGCAGTGGCTGCCCGGATCGGGCGCTGAAGATTACATCGTCTCGGCAACGATCGAGGCCAAGAAGCCTGCCGGCGCGCAGAGCTGCTGTGGTCCGGCTTGTTGCACGCCGGGAGCACGCCAGCAGTGATTGAAGGTGGCACGTCGCTCGGTTATCGCGAGCTTCTGCAACGCATGCGCCCGTTCGTGGCTCGGCGCGTGCCACCTTCCGATCTGGAGGACGTGCTGCAGGACATCTTCTTGAGAATGCAGCGCGCGTTGCCGGGGCTAGTGGACGGCGATCGTTTCGGGCCCTGGCTCTATCAGGTGGCGCGCAGCGCGATCGCGGAAAATCATCGGCAGCGCGCGCGACACCCGCTCGCTGCCGATGAGGTCGAAGATCCGTGTGCCCTGAACGAGCAGAGCGGCCCGAGTCCGCTCGAAGTCGAGATCGCCGAATACCTCGCGCCACTCGTCGCCGCGCTAAAAGCGCCGTATCGAGAAGCATTGACCTTGACCGAGCTCCAAGGGCTGACTCAGCAGGCGGCCGCAGAGCGCCTGGGCATTTCGCTCTCGGGCATGAAATCACGCGTGCAGCGGGGCCGAGAAAAGCTGCGCGGAGTACTCGAGGATTGCTGCCGTATCGCGCTCGACCCGAGAGGTCGCGTGCTCGAGTGCGAGCCGCGGCTGCCCACCGGTTGCCGTTGCAAGAACGGCTAGGCCCGCGAACGCCGGCGAGCTTCGGCAGTGCCGCACTGTAAGCGCTAAGCGACCGCGCGCTTTTCTTCTGACGCGTTGCTCTTCAACGTGACACCGAACTTGGTGCCGACTCCGGGCGTGCTTTCGACGTGCACGGTGCCGCCCATTGCCTCGACCAGGTGCTTGACGATCGACAGCCCGAGGCCGGTGCCGCCAATGTCGCGCGAGCGTCCGGCATCGACGCGGTAGAAACGCTCGAACAGGCGCGGCAAATGCCGTTGCTCGATGCCCGGCCCGTCATCTTCGACGATGAGCTCGATTTCGGCGTCATCGGCCACGGCGTACAGGCGAATGTGCGTCCCAGCGGGGCAATACTTGACCGCGTTATCGACCAGATTCGTGAGCACGTGCTCGAGCGCGCGGCGATCGGCCAGGACGCGCGGCAAGTCGCGCGGCACTTCATGCGCCAAGAACGTGCCGCGCTTCTCGGCTCGCTCCCCGAACAAGCTCAGCACTTGATCGTACACCGCGTCCAGATCCAAAGGCTCGATGTTCAGCTTCAGGCCGCGTGATTCGATGCGCGACAGATCCAGCAGATCTTCCACCAAATCATGCAGCCGCTCCGCGTTGCGCTCGATGATGCCGAGGAAGGCGCGCGCGGCCACTGGATCGTCCGAGGCGGCGTTTTGTAGCGTTTCAGCGGCGGAGCGGACCGCGGTCACCGGTGTGCGCAGCTCGTGCGAGACATTGGCCACGAACTCACGGCGCAGCGATTCGAGCCGCCGCACCTCGGTCACGTCCACAAACACCGCCAAAAGCCCCCCTTGATCGCCGGGCAACAGCCCGACACGAACGAGCAGCCGGCGCGGCTGCAACGTGCCGAAGTCGATCTCACGCGTGACCGGCTCGAGCGAGCGCCGGCCGAGATCCAAGAGCTCCTTCAATTCTGCGTGGCGCACGACCTCGAGCACGGTTTTTCCGACCGAATCGGGCCCGACCAGCAGCATCTCTCGCAACGATGGGTTCAGCACGTAAATGTGCCCGGCGCGATCGAGCAGCAGCACGCCCTCTTGCATGGCCGCCAAAATGCCGCCCAGCCGATCGCGTTCCTCGCGCAGCTCGCCGAGTGTGCGCGACAAATTCTTGGCCAGCTGATCGAGCGCGCGGCCAAGCTCGCCGAATTCATCGTCGCCAGATTGGCGCGCGCGGGTCGACAGATCGCCGTCGGCCATACGCCGCGCGACCTCCGTGAGCGAGCGCGCGGTGCGCGAGGCAAGCTCCGCTGCCAGCGTCGACATCACGATCGCGGCCGCCAGCGCGAGCGCGGTCGCGATGCTCAGGGTCTTGCCGAGCTCGGCCCGCGCCACATCCACCTCCGTGAGCGGCAAGGCAACCCGCGCAACTCCCGCCACCTCGTCCGCGCGCGTGAACGGCACCGCCACGACCAATGTGTGCCCGTCGACCACCGAAGAATAGCCCGGCTCCTTACCGGCCAGCGCCAACGCTTCACGCACCTCCGGCCGATCGGCGAAGCTGACGGGCTCGTCATGCACACGCGAATCACCGAGCAGCGTGCCGTCGCGCCGCAGCAAGGTCACGTCCGCGTTGGCGCGCGCCCCGAGATCGTGCGCCAAATCCGTCCAGCGCGCGTGATCCTCCCAGAGCGCGTAGGAGGACTCGGCACCGAGCGCCACGAGCCGGGCGCGCACGATCAGCTCGGCCCGAATGCGATCGGTGAGCTCCCGCTCCAGCCGGCTGCTCGAGAAGCCGTAGGCAACCACTACGGACACCACGATCACCCCGAGCGAAGTCAGAAATAGCTTGGCGCGGATGCCCAACTTCAAGGAGTCGCCTCGTCGGGCGTACCGACGAAGCGATAGCCCACGCCCCGCACCGTCTCCACGTAATCGCGCGCGGCCTCCAGCTTCTCGCGCAAGCGCTTGACGTGCGTGTCGACGGTACGCGTGGTGATGTCGGCCTGAATGCCCCAGACGTCGTCGAGCAAGGTGCTCCTAGTCTGCACGCGGTTTTTGCGATCGTAGAGCGTTACGAGCAGCTTGAACTCGAGCGCGGTCAGCTCGATCTCCAGCGCGTCGACCCAGACGCGGTGCGCGTCGCGATCGATTTTCAATTTGCCGAACTCGACGGTGGTCTCGAGATCTTTGGTTTCGATGCGGCCGCGGCGCATGATGGCTTGGATGCGGAGCAGCAATTCGCGCACGCTGAAGGGCTTGGTCACGTAATCATCCGCGCCGAGCTCGAAGCCGACCACGCGATCGATTTCCTCGCCCCGCGCGGTCAGCATGACCACGTTGATGCCTTTGGTGGCGGGAGCCTCCTTGAGCTGCTTACAAACTTCCGTGCCCGGCATGTCCGGCAACATCAAGTCGAGCAAGACGACGTCGGGCTTTTGCTCACGGGCCATGCGCAGGCCCTCTCGACCGAGCTTGGTCACCGCAACTTCGTGACCCGCTTGGCGGAGATTGTATTCCAGCACCTGCTGGAGATCGGGTTCGTCCTCGACGATCAGGATGCGTGTCATTCGAGAAACCGGGTACCGGGAAATTGTGACGATTGCGTGGCGGATCTGTAGCACTACTCACCGCCCCCCGATTGTAGCGCGAAATGGCCGTCCCGAGCAGGTCGAACTGGGCCGCGCGAGCGCTAGGCGCGGGCCACCGCGGGCTCGCGGCTCAGCGCGGGGCGCGTCGGGTAGAGCCGCGAGCCCGGTCCAATCCGCAGCACGTGCCCGCGCCAGTTCACGTGCCGCTTGAGCCCCCCGAGTAGCCACACCCCCCACATGCCGAGATCTTTCAGGAGCAGCAGGGGCAAGTCCGAGGCGCGCGGAAACGCGCCGTTGATCGCGCGAATCAGCCAGGCATCCGAGGCATATTTTGCGGCCAAGGCGCCGAGCGCGAGCCCACGCAACGAGGCCGGGCTGACTCCGGGCAAACTCGCTCCGAGCGCGAGTAGCGCGAGCACGAGCACGAGCAGCGGCCCGGGATACATCAGCGGCTCGAAGACGTAGAGTGGCAAGCTGAGCCGCCGACGCATCTGCGCCCAACGCACGTGGCGTTCGGCGAACTGACGCACGCTGCGTCGCACGTTCACGGTGCGGAGCACATGTGCCGAGAGCGCCACTTTGAAGCCTGCGGCTTCATAGTATTGGCCGAGCACGTAATCCTCCGCGAGCACGTCGCGGACGCGCGCAAACCCGCCCAGCTCGTCGAGCTCGGATTTGCGGAACAACATCGACTTGCCGATCACGCACGGATGGGCGACGAGCACGTCCGCACCGCACACTGCGCGCGCCACGTACGAAGCCAAATGCAAATTTTCGAGCCGCGCGCCCAGGCTCTTGCCGCCCGCGCCGGACAGCACGCTCGAGACCAAGCCCACCCGCGGATCGGCCAGCTCTGCGACCAACTCGCGCAAATAGCGCGCGTCTGCGCGCACGTTGGAATCGGAGATCAGCATCACGTCGTGCGCCGCCCGTTCGCTCAACGCGCATAAATTGCTCACCTTCGGGTTTAGGCCCAGGCGCTCCACGCCGGCCACGATCTTGATCGGCAAGTGCGGAAACTCACGGCGCAACGCGCGCGCCACTGCGAGCGCCGGATCGTCCGGATCTTCGGCACCGAGCACGAGCTCGAAGCGCGGATAATCTTGGCGCGCGAACGAAGCCAAATTCTCGTACAAACCCTCGTCCACGCCGCACAAGGGCTTGAGCACCGAAATGGGCGGCAACGGGCCGTCTTTCGCCGCCCGCGCCCGCACTCGAAGCACCGACAGGTGCGTCGCGCACGTGAGAACGAGCGAACAGCTCGTGAGCAGCAACACCAGCAAAAGCAGCTTGTCCATGCATGCCTCCGCCGATGGAGTCTGTACGTTTGGCGTGGCAACACGGTAAACGCCACGCAACATTATGGCGAAGCGAACCGCAGCGCGCGCGCCGTTTCGCCTCGCTCGCCCCATTCTTGGATTTTTGATGGTCACGCGTTGTCCCGCGCCGCGTCTTAGCCTTCGGCGTCCGATCGCCACCGCCGAGAGGCCGTCACGTCATTTCTGAGCGCTGCTCGAAACGACTCCGATCGCAACGGCGAGCCTTCACCGCACGCCCGGCGTCCTGCTTGCCGGAACGGGCGAGAGCAAGCCAAAGGGCGCGTCGAGGCGCCCTCGGTCGCTCAGCGAGCAAGCCGAGCACGCGGGTGCCCGCGCGCCGCCACACCTGACTCGGCAAGCACGCGAACCTCGACGCCGAAGGCTGCGCCGCACTCGGATGTGGCGCGTGACCATCAATCCTTAGAGGGCCAGCGAATGGCTAAGTCGATCGCCTTCGCGCCCGATGCATCCCGGCTGTCTTCGTTGCTCCTCAGTTACATACCAGCAGTATGCGCCTTCGTCGCGCCTCGCCAGCCGGGCGCCTCGACCGCGATCATCGACCGACTTAGCCATTCGCGGGCCCTTAGTAGAAATATGATAGCGTGTGGGAATGGGCCGGCACAGCTTGTTTGGTGCGGTGGTGGTGAGCGGCGCGGCGCTCACTTGTCAGCGCCGCGAGACCGGCGAAACGCACGACTTGTCCGGAGTTGCCGCCACGCAAGCGACGCCGAGCTCAGTTCGCGCGGATGCGTCCAAGCCGCCGGCCGCGCAGACTCGGAATCCGGCGGCTCCGCTCGAGCCGAGCGCAATGCCTGCGCCGAGTGCCACGGTAGCGACGTCCAATGCCGCCCCTGCGCGTGCTCGAGCGCTCGGCCCGGCCCGAATCGCGGTCAGCGCAACGCCGAAGAGCCGGCCCTGCCCGCCGGGATCGGAAATGCCGTTTCCGCCCTGCTACTACATCCTGTGACCCGGGCCGCTCGCAGCGAGCGGGCGTTCGCCCACATTCCGTTCGCTGATGCTGCCGTGGATGCACTGCCCGACGAGTCGCGGCGTGCGCTCTCGGCGCATTGGCTGCGCCGCGCGCGGAGCGAGGCACGCGTCGGCTTGGCATTCGCCGAGCTCGCGCCGCTATTGCGCGCTGTCGGCGCGGATGCACGCGTGCTCGAGCTCCTCGCCAAGTCCGCGCGCGACGAAGCCGTACACGCCGAGCTCTGTCTGCGGCTCGCGCAGCGCTACGCGGGTGAGAGCAGGGTCATTCCGACGCCAGTCTCGGCACCGCTGCCAGTGTTCGGCTGTGACGACGAACGGCTGGAGGCTGCGCTGCTCATATCCGGGATGTGCTGCATCAACGAGACCATCGCCACCGCCTGGCTCGTAGCGAGCGTACGCCGAGCCCGAAGCCCGCTCGCGCGCGCCGCCAATCGCCGACATCTGCGGGACGAAATCGAGCACGCCCGGCTCGGCTGGGCGCACTTGGCCTCCGCCGCCGTAGACGAACCGCTCCGCGAAGCGCTAGCCGATTGTGTGCCCCGCCTGCTGGCGGCCAATTTACCGGGCTGGTTCGCGCAAGACCCGGATCTCGGCGCGAGCGGCGCGCCCGATCACGGCATCCTCGAGCAGGCGGAGGCTCGGAAAACCATCGCCGCGGCGGTGCGTGACTTGGTGTTACCGGGGTTCGAGCACGTCGGGGTGCGACTCGACGCGAGCGCTCGAGAAGAAGCCGCGCGTCTCGCTCATCCAGCCTGACGCTGCCGGCGCTTTCAGCGAACGAGAGCGGCGCTCTGATACACATCGAGCTCCACGGAGCTCGATGGGAGCCGCACCAACCACGGCCGCTCCAGCGGCGGCATGTGGACGCAGCAGACCCGGATCTGCCGCGTCGCCGCGATCGCTTCCAGGTCGCCGAGGATGCGATGAATGCGCTCTGGCCCAAACGGACAGTAAAAAAAGAAGACCGTGCCAATGGTGATGAAACGGAGCAAGTCGACCGCGTCACCCAGCAAAAATCGCGTGCGCTCCAGATTCAGCCAAGCGGCGCGCCCTCGCGCGGCGGCCACCAGGGCCGGTTGTATCTCCAGGCCGATCGCGCCTGCTCCAGTCAGCAGGTTTGCCAGCGAGGCGACCCTGCCAGTCCCGGATCCCACATCGACGAAGACATCGTGGCTGGTCACGCTCGCACGCTGCAGCCCCTCGAGCACGGTTGCCACCGGGCACGGCAAATAGGGCGCACAGCCACGCGGCAGCGCCGGATCGTCCTCCGGGATCTCATCGAGGTCCCACAGCAAGTCGAACCACTTGTCGCGATCGTGAGCAGGGACGTCGGCCAGTTTGGCGCGGAAGATCGCGGGACTGCCCAGATCATTCAGCAGCAGGGTCTTGACCAGATCCACCGAACTTCGAAAGGCGGGTTGCACGGCGCCTCCCATTTCTAGCACGGCGCGGCCTTGCGCCGGCAAGCCCGCCGTCCGCTGACGCTGCTGCCGGCCTCAACGGCTGCTGAACGACGAGCGCGGCGACGGAGCGCGCCACACCCGGGGCTGCGCGCTCCGCGCTCAGTTCGCGCCGAGCGCTTCCGACAGCGGGGTTTCGGCGAAGCGGTAACCGACGCCGCGCACGGTCTCGATGTAGTCGCGCGCGTTACCCATTTTTTCGCGCAGGCGTTTGACGTGCGCGTCGACGGTGCGCGTCGAGATTTTGGTTTCGATGCCCCACACTTGATCGAGCAACGCGCCGCGCGATTGCACGCGATTGCGGCGCTCGTAAAGGGTGACCAGCAGCTTGAACTCGAGCGCGGTGAGCTCGACCTCGTCACCGTCCACCCACACACGGTGAGCGGCGCGGTCGATGCGCAGGTTGCCAAATTCGATGTTGGCGGCTTCGCCCGCCGGCAGTTCGCGGCGGCGCAACACGGCTCGGATGCGCAGGACCAACTCGCGCACGCTGAAGGGCTTGGTGATGTAGTCGTCAGCGCCGATTTCGAAACCGACGACGCGGTCGATCTCTTCACCGCGCGCGGTGAGCATGACCACCGGCAACGTGCGCGTAGCCGGATTGTCTTTGATCGTGCGGCAAACCTCGGTGCCCAGCATGTCCGGGAGCATCAGATCGAGCAGCACCAGATCCGGCTCGCGCTCGCGCAGCAGGCGCAGACCGTCGAGTCCACACGCGGCTTCGATCACCTCATGTCCGGCGCTTTTCAGATTGTAGTCGAGCACTTGCCGAATATCGACCTCGTCCTCGATCACTAAAATGCGTGCCATCTGTGCGTCCAGCGATTAGCCGACAGCTGTGACCTTGATGTGACGAGTCGGTAGCAGCTGCGCACCGATGCAGTCATATTCGTCACGCGGGCCACTCCGTGTCGACGGAAGCGCGTGTCGCGTCGAGCGGTGAGGTGGCCCAGGCGCGCCCATCACTGGTTCACGCTTCTTGCGACCCCTCTTTCATGTAACCGTGGCGTAACCGGGGTATGACATCAATCCGGATCGGATCGCGATTTTTTCGCAGGGCAATCTGAGCATCCAGGATAGCGCTATCGTTCGTGACGCTACGTGACCACACGGCCAGATCGCCAACGCGGGCTCGGGGCAAACGACGATCGGCGCGGCGGCTGAGGTTGGAGTCTTGGGTTGCTCCGGCGCGGCGTAATCGAATCGAGTGCAGGCGCTGAGCGCGCTAAAAACCAACGCCAATCGTAGCGCGCCCTTCGGTGACGCTCTGCGCTTGACCGGTGGGCAATAGCGCGATGCCGAGGCCCGCGCTCAGCTTCGGTGAAAGCGCGTAGTCCAGAGCGAAATCGAGCCGGGTTCCTAGATCGATGACGGTGCGGCCGGTGCTGCCGTTGTTGAAGTGAAGCCCGTAGTGAATCGAGCCGACAAAGCCTTTCGTCGGAGCTACGGAGAGCCCGGCGTACAACCCCGGGCGTAAACTGGTCGAGGCGTCATAGGCGCCAAGGCCAAGGGTGACGAACAAGAGCTCGCGCGTGCCCAGGCGCAGCGCGACGTCCGGGAAGGGCAAGCTCTCCGCGACGCGCGCGTGAATGCCGCCCGCGAAGAGCAGCCCCGCTCGGAAGCCAAAGACCGACCAGTCGGCCCCGGCGCCCGCGCGAACGCCCAGATCGCCCTCGCTCACGAAGCCGGAAGTCGGGGGGTGCGATTGACAATCATAGCCGCACAGCACCACTCGTAGTGAGCGGCGCTCCGCGGTGAGGCCAAGCTGCCAGATGAAGCCGCGTGATTCTGGAGCCTCTGTTCCGGCCTGCGACGCCGGAAAAGAGGCCAGCACGCCGAGCCCGAAGTGCCGCTCGTCGTAGATATCCTCGACCTCGTTGCTTGGGACCTTGGTGTCCCCGGCGCCCCCGTAAACCGTGGTTGCGAGATTACCGCGTTGCGCCGACGGCGCAGCAGCGCTGGCTGCTGAGGTCAACCCAACGAACGCAGCGCCCCAGAGAACCCGCCGAACCCGAAGCAATCTGTTCACGGCTGCACTATAGAACGAGCCCGCTGGCCGTGCGGCCTACGTCCTCGGCAAGGTGCTCATTGAACGTCGATGCGAAAGCTCTTCCAGTCGACGCCGCCGCGGTCGTCGCGCAGCACGACCCAGAGGAATACCGGCCCCGGATCGCTCGGTGCAGTCCAGACGCCGTCACTGGTCGTGTTCTGAAAATTCGCCGCGGATTGGCCGGTATGGTCGCTGTCGAACGAGCCCGCTGTGGCAAACCACGACACGCGCATCGACTCGTGCCGATCGCTCAGAGCGAAGGTACCCGGGTCGAAATAGGCGTAAGGTTCGGGCCCCGCGCAACCCACCGGGTTCTGCGCGCAATCCTGCATGCACGAGGTTTCGTCTTCGCCGGGACTGCAGATCCCGTCGCCGCACTCGGCGTCGAGCGGACAGGACGGCCAGGATGCGCGCAGCGTTTGTTTGACGCCGTGCGGGACGGACAGCGGCGACGTCGAGCCGTCGTCTTCACTGAGCGCGACATCGCCCAACGTTGGCACCGTCACCGCGCTCAGCGTTGGATTCTGATTGGGCTTGGTGCGCTGGCTGTACTCTTGAAGTTGTTGCACCGTGCCGGACGCAATGCCGCAGTGGATCCGGGTTTCACCGAGGGCGTCGAGGGGCGTCCCATCCGCCTGGACGTGCAAAATCACCGGTTGGTAGTAACCGCCGGTCGAGTCGGGATCGGTCGGGCGCCCGGGGGGCTCTCCGGGTTTGGTGAGCGGAACGTTGGGTCCGAACTGCGAGCAGGCCTGAGCGGGGATCTGTCCCGTCGGCGCCAAGCCGGTCCCAAATTCCATGACCTGATCGCCCGTGCCGAAGCAGGCGGCAGACACGTCGCTGATTTGGTTCACCGGCTTCGGCTCCGTGCAATACGCGAACGTGACGCTCGGGTGCTGGACGATGCCGCTGTCATCCACGACGAGCAGCCGGTAGTCGACCTTGCCCCTGGGCGCCGCTTCGGCAGGGTCAGAGCGAAGAGCGAGCACGCGTGGCCCAACTACCTCGGAAAAGCGGTCGGAGAACTTGGGCTGGCAGGCCGCGAGCGCCAAGGGCACGAGCGACGCCAAGAGCAGGCCGAGCCTGCCTGATGTCATCACCATTCGATCCTCCCGCCGAGCACCGGCAACGTGGGCAGACCGGTGATGTATGCCCGCTTCGTGAAGTTGTAGTTGTAGACGATCTCTTCCGGGTTTTCGCGATCGGTGATGTTCTGCACGTCGAGGTAAAATTCTGCCTTGCCCCAGGAGCCTTCGAAGCGCTTGGCGATGCGCGCATCGACCTGCACGAAGGCCGGAATGCGCTGCGAGTTCTGCGGGCCGTAGCTGAGCCCTTCGTACAAATCTCGCCGCAAACTGCTGAACGTGCTCGTGACGGGTGTGCGCGGAAAGCCGCTGGCATAGCGAAAGCGCGCGCCGAGCTCGAAGCCGCGACCGAGGTCATACGAACCGACGACCGTCGCCACGTGGGTCTGGTCGAAGTCGAACAAGCGCCAATCGAGGCCCGGATGATCTTTGCGTTCGCTGCGCATCAACGTGTAGCTGATCCAGCCGAAGAAGCGGCCGCTGAGCTCGTGCCGCAGCAAGATCTGCGTTCCGTACGCGCGCCCTTGCCCATCCTGCACCAGCGCCTGCGCCAGAAACGGCGTGGTCGAAGGATTGCGCGGCACCAGAGCTCCGGATTTCGAATAGAAGACGACCTGCTCGAGCGAAATCTGATCGCTGAATTTGAAGGTGTCACCGCCGAGCAGGTGAAAGCCATGCTCGACATCGAGCAGCGGGTTGCCAAACACCGACGACAAGTCCGAGGCCTCCGGCGATTGGTGGTAATAGCCCCAGGCAGCCTTGAAGCTCAGCCGCGGGATGACCTGAAACGACGCCGAGAGGCGCGGATCGAGCGCGGTCGTCTCCTTGGTCACGCCGAGTGGCGGATCGTCGGCGGAGGTGCCTGGCACGCGCCGGCTGGCAGTGTTCAGGTACGGCTCGACCCGCACGCCCGGCACGATGTGCAAACGATCACCGAGCAACGCGAAATCCGCCTGTGCGTAGGGTGCAATGGAAAGGATGGTGGTGTCCCAATTGTCGGCATTCTCGAGCACGCTCGGCGGCTGGCCGAACACGGCGATGTCGCCCTCTCGCGCAGGTAGCGTCACCGAGCCACGGCGGCTGAGCGAGGAGCGGCTGCCCTCGACGTCGAAACCCGTGGTGATGATGACGTGCTCGGAAGCACGCCCGCGATAGGCCGAGCGAAAGCCGAAATTCGTGCTGTGCGTGTCGAGCACCGTGGGCGTGCCGCCGAACGAATCCCGCACGATCGTGTGATCTTGGCCGACCCAGGGCGTCAAGAGCACGTTGCCACCGTCCGAAAGCGCCTTCTTGTAGGTCAGCCCGACGCGGCTGAACTGGGTCAGCGTGTAGTCGCTCTTGTCTTGCGCGGGATCGGGGTTGGCCAGCGTGCGCGTCAGCGTGTCGCGAGAGGTGAGCGCGAGCACTTCGACGCTCTCGTTTTGGCCGAGGTCGTGGCTGACCTTGACCTGAGCGTCGTAGTAATCCGGAATGGGCACGAAATCGTTGACGTCTTTCGACGTGAACAGCGAGAGCGTCTTGTCCAGATAGCTCTTTCTGCCGGCGATCGCGATGCGCGTCGAGCTCGACAACGGCGCTTCGACCATCGCCGCCGAGTCGATGGCGTCGGCAGCGACGAAGCCGTGCACGCCGGTCGGGCGCAGAGCGCGCGTGTCGATCGTCACGAGACCACCCAGACCGCGCCCATATTCGGCGCCGTAGCCGCCCGGCGCGAGGTTGATCGCGCGCACCAGATCGCCGGCGAACACCGAGCGGATGCCACCACCGTGATAGAGCAACGGGATGTGAATGCCGTCCACGTACACGCGCGTGTCTTGCGGCGCCGCGCCCCACACCACGAGCTGTCCCGAGCCGAACGAAGCACGCGCCACGCCGGGCAAATTCTGCACTACCTTCAAAGTGTCGCCCTGGGTGCCCGGAACGCGGCGACCTTCTTCCGCCTTGATCTCGGTCGAGACGACTTCCTTCTGAATCTTGGGCGCGACGACCACGATTTCGAGGTCCGCGGCCTGCCCTTCTTCGGCCTCTTCTTTCGGTTCGAGAGCGTACTTCACCGACAGCTTCTTGCCCTTCTCGAGCTCCTCTTCGGTGGTCACCGGCGTCAGATTTGGACCGCTGATGGTGATCACGTGCTTGCCGAGCGGGACCTCTTTGAATTCGAAGTGCCCGAGCTCGTCGGTCTGCGCCTCCCCAAAACCCTCGATTGATACCTTCACGCCTGGGATGGGCTGCTTGCTGAAGCGATTTTTGATGTAGCCGTCGTAGTTGATGACGGGCGTCGGCGGCTCGACGGTAAAGACGAAGTCGTAGCGATAGGTTATTTTTACGGGCGCAGGCTTATTGTCGATCTCGGCGGGCTCGAAGGTGAACTTCTTCACCGCCTCGAGCGCCGCCGCGTCGAACGCTGCCCCTGCGCTCTGCTGCACCAAAGCGTCGACCACGCCGCCTTTGTCGTCGATCGCAATTTGCAGCACGACCGATGCCGTCTTGCCCGCGGCCTTCTCCGAGTCGGGATAGGGCGCCTCTTCGAAATGCACGAGCTTGGGCAGCTTCGTGAGCTTGGGCTGATGTCCGGGTGTCTCGGCGGAATTTGCCTGGGCAAACACCGACCGCGGGGCGCATAGACTAGCGAGTAGCAGCGCCGCCCCGAGTAGCTTCTTGACCAACTTACTCTCCAAGTACGAAGCGCATCGAGATCACGAACGTCGACTGTACGGCCTTGCCGCAGCGAGTCGCCGCACTGAAGCTCATGCGTTTTGCGGCAGCGATCGCCGATTCATCCAAGCCATGTCCTAAACCAGAAACGATCTTCGTACCCAGGACGGCACCTGACGGGTCGATCGTGACTTCGACGCGCACGCGACCTTCGATACCCGCGGCGCGGGCGTCATCAGTGTAGGTCGGCTGCACGAAGCCTTGCGGCTTGGCCTTCACGATCTCCTCTGCGCAGTCGTCGGCCGCCGCGGTGGGCCGCTCCGCAGCCGAACCGAATACCTTTTCTTTGTGCACCGCAGCGGGCGCCGTGGGTGCCGATCCACCGCCGATTGGAACCGCAATACCACCGCCACCTGGCCCCGCGGCGCCAGACAGTGAGATCCCGAAGTCGGGCATCGCAGCAAGTGCCGGGTGCGCTGCGGCAGCCGGCTCGGGCGGCGGCGCGACGGGCGGCGGTGCCGCCGGCTTCAGTGGTGCGAGCGGGTGCCGCAGAATCTCTTTCGGCGCCTCGATGGGCTTGGGCGGCTCGGGCGGCTTCGCCTTTTGTTTCTTCTTCGGCGCCGACATCATGACTGCGACGCGCTGCGTGCGAAGGTCGGTCTTCTTCAGCACGCTCAAACCGCCGAACGCGAGCACGTGAACGCTCACGCTCGCGACCGCAGCAGCGATATAGGCGATTTTGACCCAGCGCATGACTCAGTTCGCTATCTCGACGTTGATCGCAAATTTTACGATGCCCTCGAGCTTCGCCAAATCGATCACGTGCACCACGTTGCCGTGTTGGACTTCCTTGTCCGCAGTCACGATCAAGTTGAGGTCTTTGTTGCCAGCGATCGCACCGCGAAGATGATCGACCAGCTCGCCTTCGCTGACCGGCTTTTGGTTGTAGTAGGTTTTACCGTCCTTGGTCAGTGTCACGGCCGCCACCGAGGACACCGAATCCGTCGAGCTCGCCGCCTTGGGCAGCTCGACCTTCAAGCTCTGAGACACGATGTATTGAGCCGAAACCATCATGATCACCAGCAGCACCAACATGACGTCGACCATCGGGGTGACGTTGATCCCGGAGATCGGCGCTCGCCGACCGCCGCCTGAGCTCATCGTTCCAGCCATGGCCCGGTCCTTTCAGGAGTACTCGGCGGCGCCCACGCCGTCTTTGTCATCGACTTCGCCCAACTCCGACGCGCTGGCCGGCGGCTCTTCTGCGAGCGCTTCGAACTCGCGGATCAGCTTCTGATCCGCCTTGAGCAAGGCGAGCAACTGTTTGCTGATGATCGCAACGTTGTTTTCGACGTTGGACACACGCTTCTGCGTCAAGTTGTAGCCGACGACCGCTGGTAGCGCGACGATTAGACCGACGCCCGTCGCGATCAACGCTTCCGAGATGGCCACGATGACGTTGCCCATCGCCGCTTGGTTGCCGCCAGCGCCGCTGCTGCCGAGCATGTGGAAGGCTTGAATGACGCCGATCACTGTGCCGAACAGACCCAAAAACGGCGCGTTGTTCCCGAGCGTACCGAGCCACGTCAGGCCTCGCTCGAGCTCGCTGCGCTTCTTCATCAGTGAGGCGTCGAGCGCCTCCGAGACCGACTCCGGCCCGCCGTCGAGCCAAGCCAAAACGGGCAGGATGATTTGAGCCTCGAGCGATTTGTTGTCCTGGAGCATGTGCTCGGCGCCGCGCCGGTCACCCACTTTGAGGAACCTGAGCAGGCCGTCGGCGATCTGATCCACATTACCGGCGTGCGAGCGGAAATAGATCCAGCGCTCGAACATGATGCCGATCGAAAACATGGAGAGTGCGACCAGCAGGTAGAGCACCCAAGACGCACCCATCAACGCAAATTTTTCGAGACTGGTTATGAGCATGTGCCTGTTCCTTCACAGTGAAATTCCGTAACGAAGAGCCCAGCCCCTCCGCCGTCCGCGTCGATATCCAGGAGCCGCCCGACCTTGTGCACGACTTCTTGTCCGTCGACGTAAAGAGAAAAGCTGAAGCTTGCCGCAGGTGTGCTGCAGGAGCTGAACATGTCGACGTTCACCACGTACGTGCCAGGTTCTGGCGCATCGCTCCACACGACGTTTTCCGTGCGGTAGCCGTCCTGCACACAGCTTGCGTTCGAATCACGATCGAGCAGCCCCGACCCCGGCATGAGTTCGCCTGCGTCTGGGCCCGCGTCGTAGGGCGAGCCGGTGTTCGGGTGCTTCGGTGATTGTTGCTTGCCGCTCGGACTCGTCAGCCGAAGATCGAGATCGGCCGCCGAATCCCAGGTGAGCGACGCGACGACGTGGCCATCCGGTATGAACGAGGAGATCTTCAGCAGTTGCTCGAAGGCGGGACTAAACTCGCCCTTGGGATTCGACGCCGCGAGCAACAAGGAATACGAACCAGCGGGAACCGTGCGCGAGAAGTCGCAGCTCGTACCCCAGGTGAGAGCGAAATTCTGAGCCGGCTCCGGCACGCTCGTCGGAACGACCCAATAGCCGGTGCCCATGCCCTTCAGGGCGATCGCGACGGACGGCGAGTCCGTGCCCGCCAGGCCGGAGATGGCCTTCTGGACCGTGCCCGCGGAGAACGCCAGATTGTGAATCGACACGTTCGTGACGGGAGCTACCGATGCCACAGACGCGGGAAAAGCTCCCGAGACGAATTGCGCGGCTCTACCGGAGCTCGCGTCCTTGACGATCAGCGGCTGATCGAGACCCGAGCGTGCATCGACTGAAGTTCCACAGCCGAGGAGCGCATACGGCAAAATTGCGGCAATCGCGAAACGCAGGGAATTCGAGCTCATAACTCCCCCTGTAGGCGGATGGTAACGATGTTATTCTTGCGATCGACCGGAACACCAACGCGATTGCGCGCGAGCGAATCCTTGATGATGTCCCATTGACCAAGGAGCCGCGCGTGCTGCGCGACCTGTAGTCCGATCAGCGGAGAGTAGGTCGTCACGGACTCGGTGAGCGGCAGCGTACGGCCCGAGCGCTTCTCGAGCACGTCCGAGTCGGGATCGTAGAAGTCGTAACGAAAGCCCACGATCGGCTCGACGGGCGCGAGGCGTGCGAACTTGAGCTCTTGGTAGAACTCGGCATAGTAGCCGAACTCGCGGATGTCGTAGCCCGCAGTCACCGGGTCGGCGATGAACACGTTGCGATCCATGTTCGAGCCCACGCTCAGCTCACCGAAGAGGTGAGTTCGACCGAGCGCGGAGGCAAACTCGAGGCCGAGATCCGCCCCCACCAACCAACGCTTGAAGTTCACTGCGCTGGTCGCTGCCGCGCCAGGGATACCGATCAGCTCGGTTGGCTCGAGCAAGCTATTTTCGACCAAGTTGTCGCGCCAGGCCACCGTGTTCTTGGTGGGGTCGGTGCCCGGACGAAAGCCTTTGCCGTTCAGAATCGACGCGCCGCCAGTGATCAGCGTCTCGTGCGGCAGATCTACCGCGACCCCGACGCGACCCACGATGTCTTTGTGAGAATTCGGGTCTTGTAGGATGTAGCCAGTCCTATCGCCGAGTGGTTGGCCATTCACCGCCGCCACGGAATAGCGAAACCAGGCAATTTCGCCCATCAAACCGGCACCGAGATCGGGCTCGGCCGGGAAAAATTCGCGTGAAGCAAAGGAGCGCTCCATGAACGGGCGAGCGCGCGGGGATTCGACGACCTCGCGCCCGAACGGATTGTCGAACAACCCGAGCACGAGGCGCACGAGCGGTTTGCGCTCGACGTCACGGTAGGCGAGCGAAACCTCGGCGTGCTGCAGACCAATCGCCGGGCCTTTCACCGTGTTGGCGTCGAACTCGACCATCGCACCGCCATATTGCCAATCGCGCTGGAGCTTCAGGCGTACGCGCCGCAACAGGAAGCGATTTTGATTCATCGGCGCACCGCCGATGAAGGTCTGATCTTCGGAGTCCTGATGGAATTCGTATTGCGACTGGATGTAGCCGAGGACCTTGAAGGTCGGCGCGGTCGCGGCTCCCGCGGGCGCTGCGCCGGGCGTTGCCTTGAGCGGCGCCGTTTTGACCGGAGCCTCTACCTTCTTCATTTCTTTCAGCTGACGCTCGAGCGCGGCGATGCGCGCGTCTTGCTCGTCGAGGTCGGCGCGTTGCATTTCGACTTGCTTAGCAAGCTCACCGGCGTTGGCCGCGGGTTGCGCCGGTGCCGGGGCCGCTTGCTCCGTAGCCGGAGGTGGGGGCGGCGGAGGCGTGGTTTGCGCCGAGGCGGTCTGGATGAGCGCATTTACCGCTGCTGCGGCAAGTGCCGCCGAGAGATGCCTATTCACGAATACTCCGAGTCACTGATTGCTGGGTGCAAGGCCGGGGTGACGCGGAATCCACGCCACCCCGGTATTGCTCGAAACTAGGTTTTCGGATGGAACGGAAACGCTACGGAAGAGCCGGCAGGGTCGCCGGCAAGTGGAAGTCCTGCGCAGGTTGGCAGCCACCCGCGACACAGTGATTCAAGAACTGGTTGGTGGTGGTGGGCGCGCAGTTGTAGCAACCGTCAGGACCATTGCAGTCCATCGCGCCGGCTTCGCCGCCCGCGCCCATGTCGCCAGCCGCGCCACCGGTGCTGCTGCCGCCGGTGGTGGTGGTGGAGCCGCCGGTGCCGCTGCCCGAGTGGCCACCACTGCTCGCACCGCCGCTGGTCGCGCCCGAGTGGCCACCGGACGACGATCCACCAGTGCTCGAGGTACCGGCCGTCGGGGTCGCTTGGCTGTCGTCGCTGCTGCTGCTGCAGCCTTGAGTGGCCGCCAATGCGACGACGATCGAGACGAGCGCCGAGAATCCGAGTTTTTTCGATTTAAGGAAAGACATCACTTCACCTCGCAATAGCCGTAGTTGCAGGCCGGGGCGGACGCCGGGCAGTCAGTCGCGGCAGTTGCAGCGGTGCAGGCCGTACACGTCGTGGAACCAGTCGCTTTTTTGTCGAAATAGCAGCCGCAGGATTTGTCCGGTTGAAACGAGCTGATCGGGCCCATCTCGGCATCACGCGATGCGTGCATCGCGCAAACCGGAGTGACGGAAGCCGCAACTTCCGCGTCAATGAGTTCCGTCGTCGGCGTCGACAAGCCGTCGAGCACGGATTTGGCGGCGGCCTTCGTGGGCACACCGGCAGTTGCCTTGGCCATCACGTGGAGCGGCCCCCAAACGTCGTAGCGACCTTCGCGGACGTTGATCTTGTCGTGCGTACCAGAGGCAGAGTCTGGGTAGAACGCACACGTCTGACCCTTTGCCTGGAATGCCAGCTTGGCGATCGCGGTCGGGTGCGGATCGACGTCACCGGAGACCAGGATGCCGAGCGAGCCGGCCGGACCACTGCTGATCGCCGTGACCACGGCACCGGCACCGCCCATGTCCTTGCCGATCCACTTGGAGGCGTCGACACCGATCGCCTTGGCCAACATCGTCTGCGTGCCCGACTTGTTGTTGCGGATGAAAAAATTCGTGGAAACGGGCGGAGTCGCCGTATCAGACTTGGCGATCCAAGGGAAATCTGCGGGAATTCCCGTGCCGACGCCGCCGAGACCCACGGCCACGTAGGCGGCCTCGGCAGTGATCGTCGTGGGCGCCGTGGTATCGCTCTTCGGCACCACGAAGTTCATCGACTGAATGAAGAAGTTGTGAAAATCCTGAATGGACGCGGCGGTGAGTTGGTCGGCGGTGACGCCAGGGCAGCTGGTCGGGAACACGTCGGACACGCCGAGGTCAGCGATGCGAGCCGCACTGCTCAAGGTGCACGCGGCGCCGGTCGCGCCGGTGGTGCCGTTGTAGTAGGTGAAGCTACCGGGGGTGAGCGCAGTCCCGAGGATCGCGCTGACGCCCGTGCATGAGCCCGCGCCGGCGTAGATGATCGTGGGCGAGTCCGCGTTGCCCGAGAGGGCGACGGCGAGCGGTCCCCAGTCCGGGGCGGAGGCCGTCGAACCATAAACGAACACTGGGTTCGATAGGGTCTCGCAATCCTGCACCGCTTGGGCGGCCGCTTTGTTGTCCAAGAGAGCGTGAGAGAGGAGGCCGACCGTAGCGACCGTCGTACACGAGACGAGCGCACGCCTCGTTAGTTTGATTAGTCTGTGCATATTAAACACTCCACTCCTCGGGAATTACTTACGAGGAACGGGCCGGACCGTATTCGCGTTTCGTGGCGCTCCGATGACCAGTCCGTAACGATTTCCGCCATGAGGGGGGATGTCTTGAACCGCTGTTGAATGTTTCGTTTGGAATCGGCGCGTTTTGCCTCAAAGGCCCGCTTCGACTCGGCTTTCTTGGCGACAATTCCGTGACTAACGAGGCGAATCAATGAAGGGGCGGACTCTCAACCAGACACGTGACAGTTCGGTGTCTCGTAGGAAAACTGCTCGTGACTGCGAACGCGATCCGTCGCGGAGCGACAGGCCGATTATTCGGTCGCGTGTTTCGGGCTCGCAGACCTCCCGGTCTCTGCGACGGCGCGTCAGCCCCTGCTGCACGACGCCGGGTCACTCGGTACGTGGACGCCGCTACCCTGACTGGGGCGCGACGAGTGCCCGCGGGACGGTGTGGCCTCACCGCCGAGGCACTCGTTGCTGCGCGGAGCGCTCACGCCGAGCGAAGCGGATCGCTCTGAACGAGAGAGTGAACGGGAAGTCTGACCTGCAGCGTCTCTCGACAAGCAAACTTCTGGATTGCGGCTCTACGAATTCACATACCAAAGCTGTGTATCTGAGTTGCTTATTCCAGGCATGAAGCTCTGGAGACAATTTGGTGAGAAGCGACAGCCGCGATTCTAGCCTGGATCATCGAAAAGCCACTTACATCACACAAAGATGACGCCTTGCGCACCATAGAGCGCGAGAACCGGGCCGTTCCCCCCGGGCGTGTCGCTGTGATGCGTTTCGCATGATGGTTGCTTTGCGTTTGTGCCAATTGCATTAGGGCGGCTCTTTTGACGTTGCATTGCTGGCGGCCTTGTCGCACTTGTGGCTGCGCTTGCCGCCTTTGGGGTTCCCGCGACGAGTCACCATCAACTGAGGACCATGAAAGCTCTTCTTGGAATCACCTTAGCCGCAGCGCTGACATTTACTGCGTGCTCATCGCGTGACCGCAGTGCGAACGAATCCGGAGCTCAGACTCGTTCGTTGAACCAAGCAGCTACGTTGCCGGACGCGGGCCCTCCATCGCCCATCACGACCGTCTCGCTGACATTCGACGATACCCTGCTGGATCAATACCAGGCGCGCTCCATTCTGGCGGATCACGGCATGCACGCCACGTTCTACACGATCAGCAGCCGCGTCGGTGTCGACGCCAACAGCATGACGCTGGCGCAGCTCCAGGCACTGGCCGCCGACGGCAACGAAATCGGCGGGCACACGCTGAGTCATCCGGATCTGTCGACGTTGAACGTTGACGATGCCAAGCGCGAGATCTGCAACGGCCGAGCTACGCTGCTGTCGTTGGGCTTTGGCGTGAAGAACTTCGCGTATCCTTTCGGCAGCCCACCGGCCCAGTCGCCATTTGCCGCGCAGATCGAGCAAATCATCGCCGATTGTGGGTTCCTGACGGCGCGGGGCACCGGAGACATTTTGTCCCCCGGTTCGTGCATCGGCTGCCCATTCGCCGATTCGATTCCACCGGGTCGCTCATTTCATGTGCGCACCCCTGATTCGGTCAAGCTCGGCACTTCACTTGAAACGATGCAGGGCTACGTGACACAAGCGGAAGACCACGGCGGTGGCTGGGTCGTGATTGTGATGCATCACATTTGCGACACGTGCAATCCGTACTCTATCCCGCGCCAACAGTTGACGGATTTCCTGGACTGGCTCCAGCCGAGGTCGGCGCTGGGCACGGTGGTAAAGACGATCGACGAGGTAATCGGCGGGCCATTGCTGCCGAAGGTGGACGGACCACCGAAACCACTGCCGTCACCCGGCTCCAACCTCCTAATCAACGGCTCATTGGAAGACGACGTCAATCACGACGGGTTGCCCGATTGCTGGATGAAAGGTGGTTCTGGGACCAACACCGCAACCTTCGCGATAACGAGCGATGCCGCGGATGGCTTATCCGCCGAGCACATCCAAATCCAAAGCCTCACGAGCGGAGCGCGAAGGCTGGTCAACAAGCAGGACACCGGCTTGTGCGCGCCGGCCGTAAACAAGGGCCACGGCTATTCTGCATCGGCAATGTACAAATCCTCGGTGCCAGCTCGCTTCATCGCGTACTACTTGGATCCGACCAACCGCTGGATCGAGTGGGCGCAGGGACCCTTTCTTCCGGCTCGTTCGCAGTACAGTCAAGCCTCTTGGCCGATCCCGCAATTGCCGGACACCGCCAAAGCCATCAGTATCGGGATGTCCATCTTCGCGGTTGGCGACTTGTACTTGGACCAAGTCGCCCTCCGAGACCAAGACCTCACGCCGCCAGAGGTTACCGTTTCTTCACCCACCGATGGCAGCGTGATCAACGGTCACGTGACCATTACCGCGAGTGCGACGGATGCCGGCGGCCTGGATCACGTCGCCTTCTTGTTCAACGGCGTGCAATTGCCGGGTACTGTTACGCAATCGGGGAACAACTACTCGGTCGATTGGGATACCACCACTACGCGCGACGGCACGGGCGCCGTCACTGCTCGGGGCTACGACCTCGCCGGCAACATCGGAGCCTCCGCGAGCAGGGAAGTGATCGTCGCGAACATTCCCCCACCCGACAATGTCCCCCCGACAATCTCGTTGACCGCCCCGCCCGCTGGATCGACGGTCGACGGAGTGGTCACCATTTCAGCCGACGCAGCGGACAACGTCGCCGTTCAGCACGTCAGCTTCTTCATCGACGGTCTGCTGCTGACGAACGCCGACACGCCCCCGTACGTCAGTAGCTGGGACAGCAGCCAAGCAACCGAGCATCCGACCGTCCTCAGTGCGACGGCGGTCGACACTTCTGGCAACCAGACTACGGTAGCAGTGCAGGTCCTCGTGGATCGTACCCCGCCGACGGTCAGCTTGCTCTCGCCGAGCGATGGCGCAACGGTTTCGGGCGATGTCGTGCTCTCAGCCGACACCCAAGACAACGTCGGCTTGGACCATGTCGAATTCCTGGTAAACGGCGCGTCCGCGGGTCGGGCGATGAGTAGCCCCTGGGCCGTACCTTTCGACACGCGTGGCATCGCGGATGGCAGCGCCCTCACGGTAGCGGCCATTGCCGTCGACCGCAGTGGTCATTCGACATCCTCGACCCAGGTCGCGGTAATAGTCGACAACAGCGCGCCCGACATCGAGCCGCCGGTGAGCACGGCTATGTGCAACGACTTGCCGTGCGTGCCGACCTACTATCGTGACAGGGTCAGCGTGAACATCGCTACCTCCGACACCGGTGGCTCCGGCGTCAGCGCCATCCTATACACGGTCGATGGCAGCTTGCCAGAGATCAACCATGGCTTTGGGTACACGGCGCCGCTCGCATTCACGTCCGACGTGAACCTGAACTTCCGCGCCTTCGACAATGCGGGGAATTTGGAGCCGGTCCAGTCGGTCGCGCTACTCGTCGACACGGCGCCGCCCAGCCTTGCAGTTACCTGCAATGGCAGCCAGTGTACGAGCGGCTGGTTTTCTTCCAACGTCGGTATCGTCGTAACTTCGACTGACAGCGGCTCGTCGGGAATCAACCAAATTCTCTACAGTCTGGATGGGAGCGATCCCACGGGTGGAAGCGGCTCGCCTTACTCGGCTCCGTTTTCTCTCAACACGGACGCGGCGCTGCGGGTCGCCTCCACGGACAATGCCGGCAACGCGGCCGTCTTTGGTCCGGTGCAGGTACGCATCGACACGACTACGCCAGCGATCGTAGCCAGCTGCAACGGCGCTGCCTGCACTGACAACTGGTCCGCGACCAGCGTGCTCGTAGCACTGACTGGGGTCCCGACCGGAAGCTCCGGAATTGCAGGCGTACGTTACACTTTGGACGGCAGCCCTCCACAAAACGGACTCGTCTACACCGGGCCGATTACCATTTCGAGCGTGGCGCAGCTCCGTGCACTCGCCATCAACCAAGCTGGCACCGCTTCGAGCGAGCTGACGCAGCTTCTGCAAGTCGACACCATACCTCCGAGCATCAGCACGACCTCCCCCGCCAACGGGTCGAACGTGACGGGCTCCCCCGTCCCAATCGTCGCCAACCCGTCCGACAACGTGGCCGTCACCCGCGTGCGCTTCTTCCTGGATAACAAGCAGCTTGGGACGCGTGTTGCGGCACCTTGGAAATGGAATTGGGACACGACCAGCGTCGCCAAGGGTGCGCATGTGTTACTGGTCAAGGCGGAAGATGCTGCGGGTAACTCGTCCGCTGCGCCGCCGCTCAACGTGACCTTGCGTTGAACCGAGTCGATTTTCGAGCTCACGCGAGTGTCAGGTGCGAGCGAGTTCAGGCCAGACCAGCGTCGTTTCCGGAGTGCTAAGGGTCGAACGCGTGACGTTTCTCTGACGAACGGCGGATGCGGTAAACACCCGTTCGTCATCTGTGCCGCATCGATAGTGTGACAATCGAGTGCTGATTGCGACTTTGCGATTAACGACTATTGAGGGCCGCCGGTTGGTTGGAATTCGGAGCGTCACTGTGTATGTTCGCGCGCGTCATGGTGGACCTGGCAGCCGACACGTATTGCGTGACCGATGAAGAGCTCGTTGTCCCGGGAGACGAGCTATTCGACGACCTTGAAGAGATGGTACCGGGAGAAGATGGGCCCATGAACGCGCTCGCACCGTCTGCCGAACCGCGGCCCGCCCAGATTTCAACGAGCGATCTGCTAGTAGGAATGGGTGATGTGCTGGCGGGAAAATACCGCATCGAGCGCGTGCACCAGCGCGGCGCTCACGGTGTGACGGCCGAGGCCGAGCATTTGCAGCTCGGGCAACGAGTTGCGGTGAAGCTGTTGTCATCAACCAATCGCCGACCGGCGGAGATGATGAGCCAATTATCGGGCAGCGCCCGAATCGCCGCGCAGCTGCGCAATGAGCACATCGCACGGCTCATCGACGTTGGCGCCCTGGACGGCGACACTCCCTACATCGTGAGCGAACATCTGGCCGGCACGGCCTTGTCTGGCGTGATGCGCGTTCGCGAGCGGTTGCCGATCGCGGAGGCCGTCGACTACGTGTTGCAGACCTGCGAAGCACTCGCAGAAGCGCACGTTCTCGGTCTGATCCATGGCAACTTGAAGCTTTCGAACCTGTTTTTAACTCGCAACCATGACGGTCGCCCAATGATCAAGGTCCTCGACTTTGCGATTTCTGGCGTGGCCCTGGCTGGCAGCACGATCTTTTCGCGGGCCGACTCGACGGTCGCGTCGCTGAGCAGTCTGGCCCCGGAGCAAGTTCGGGATGCCCGCTCGGTCGACGCGCGCGCAGACATCTGGGCCCTGGGCACCATCTTGTACGAGCTCATCAGCGGTGTGCCCGCGTTCAGCGCATCGAGCGCACCCGGCTTGTTCGCGATGATTGCCGCCGATCCGGTGCCGCCGCTCGGCGAGCTGCAAAGCGACACGCCGGCCGCGCTCGAGTCGGTCATCTCTCGCTGCCTCGAAAAAGACCGCGAGCGGCGCTGGGCCAATGTCGAGGTCTTCGCTCGCGAGCTGGAGAACTTCGCCTCGCCGGAGGGGCGTGAGTCCGTGCCGCGAGTGGTTGCGCTCTCGGAGCGACGGCCGCTGACGCCGCGCAGCACGCTGCCACCTCCGCTGCCCGGCGCTAACCTGAGTCAATCGATAGTCCATGTCGCAGCAAGCACCCCGACAGCGAGCGCCAAGAAGAAGAACGCGGGACTGCAAATCATCGAGGGCGCGCTGATCACCTTCGGCATCGTCGGCTGTGTGCTCGGCATCGAGGCGTTCGTGGCGGTGCGTAGCCTGCAGGGTCGGCTCGGCTCTAGCGCACCGGTCGAGCGGAGCGTGGTCGCCGCGTTGTCTCCCGCCCTCACCGCATCAACGTTGAGTTCGCCGGAATCTCGCCCGCCAGGCACGAGCGAGCTAGACCGATCGACCACGGCGCCTTCCAGCCCGAAAGCGCTCAAGATCGCCGCCCAACCCAGAGTTCCCTCCACCAACGTCGCAGTAGCCAGAGCACCCGCAGCGAGACCTTCTGCAGCCGAACGCCCCGCAGCCAACCCGTCAGCTGGGGCAGACATGATCGCTGCAAAGGTGACCACGGCCACGACCGGCGGCCTCTTCGACGACACCAACTGATTTACGATGCGACCGACGGCACTAACGCTCAAACGGTTTTCAGCGACGGGATGCATCGCGTTCGGGCTGTTCGTTTCGTGCCCGACGCGCGCAGATGAGGCTCAAACAGGCAAACCTCCGACGGCCAGCGCGCTGTTCCGCGAGGCACGAGCGCTCGCCGAATCAGGCAACTACTCGGACGCATGCCCGAAGTTCGAGGCCAGCCTCAAGCTCAACGTTGGCATCGGTACGCAGTTCAATCTGGCAGACTGCTACGAGCATCTTGGGCGCTTCGCTTCTGCTCAATCACTGTTCATGGCGGCCGCGGAAGGCGCACATTCGGCAGGCCAATCCGAACGCGAGCAAGCCGCGAAAGCACGCGCGGACTCGCTCCAGCCCAAGCTCTCCCGCCTGTTGATCGAAGTGCCGGAGAGCACGCCCGAGCTCGTGGTCACTCGAAACCACGAGCGTGTCACGCGCGAGACGTGGGGCGTCGCGACGCCCGTCGACCCTGGCAGCTACTTGATCGAAGCGAGCGCGCCTGGGCGAAAATCCTGGTCGACCTCGGTAGTCATAGCGAGCACCCCGGGGGACGCCGCATCCGTCGTGGTGCCAGCACTCGAGCTCGCGTCGAGCGAGCAGGCTCCGGCAGCCTCACCCGACCCCGACCCCGCATCGCTCGGCAATAGCGCCGCCGACGCGAACGCAGGACGACCCTTCGAACCCGACCCACCCCGTCGGTCAGCGCGCCGCACGGCCTATGCGCTATCGATTGCAGGATTCGGGCTCGCGGCCATGGGAACCGGCATCGTGCTAGGGCTTGAGTATCGTTCCAAAAACGAGGAAGCAAAAACGGTGTGCCCAGCACGCTTAGCTTGCTCGCAGGGGGACATCAGCCACCATCAAGAATTGGTCTCAGACGCGAGAAGCTTTCGCAACTGGTGGGTGGCGCGGCGTTGGCGGGGGCGGCCGTTTTGTACTTCTTGCCGCCCCTGACTCGGCAGCCCTCGGGATTGCGGGCTGCGCCCTTCGTGGGCAGAGACGCGTGGGGAGTGAGCGCCTCGGGGCGCTTTTAGACCGTTGGTCTCGCCAACCTTCGTACGCCAAGTACGGAGCGATCGTCGGCGCAGCGCAGCGACAGGGATTTTTCAAGAAGCAAAGGGCGAGTGTGCACGTGCGCAACCCGTCGTAAACGATCTACGCGAAGATCAGGCGTCCTTGCCTCCTCGAATCCTTTGAAACGTAACAACCGACCAAGATGCAGGCTGATATAAGTCTCGCCAAGGATGACCGCAAAGCTCGTCGCATCCCTCGCGTGCGGGAGCGCACCGGAAGTGCCGCGCACGCCGCTGGCGTCGAACGTCAAGGACAGCGGCTTCTGGCTCGAAGGGGCGCACTCGGTCGAAGCGATCGAGGAACCTTGGCCTGGCTCCGGTTCGGCGCGCAGACGTCCAGCGTCGGCCGCCACGCGCGGCGCGCGTAGGTTGGTCGGACAGTCCGCGGCAATGCGGCAAGTTTTGGAGCTGATCGAGCCACTGGCGCGGGCCGAGGTCACCATCACCTTGATCGGTGAGACCGGGACCGGGAAAGATGTACTGGCTCGCGCTGTGCATGAACGTAGCCCCCGAAGAAGCGGTCCCTTCGTGGTCTTCGATTGTGGATCGGTCACACAGAGGGTGGCGGATAGTGAGCTCTTTGGGCGCGAACGCGGCGCATTCTCGGGCGCGATTTCGGCGCAACGCGGCGTCTTCGAGCGGGCCTCCGGTGGCACGCTTTTCCTGGACGAGATCAGTGAGCTGCCGCTCGAGGTTCAGCCCCGCTTGCTGCGTGCATTGAGTGAGGCGTCGATTCGCCGGGTGGGCGGGATGCGCGATCTCGCGGTGGACGTGCGGGTCGTGGCAGCAACCAAGCGCGATCTCCAAGCGGATGCTTGCGCCGGTAGATTCCGAGAAGACTTGTACTTTCGGCTCGCCGCAGCAGTCGTGCCGATCCCTCCCTTGCGTGATCGCTCGCAGGATATCCCGCTGTTGATCGAATGTTTGCTAGAAGACCTCGGCCATCCGAGCGTGCGAGTTTCGGCGGCGGCTCTCGAGCACCTCAGCAATCAGAGCTTTCCGGGCAACGTGCGCGAACTGAAGAACAATCTCGCGTATGCCCTGGCGTTTCTGGACGGCCCCACGCTGGAGCCTCGGCACTTGGCCTCGCCCGCCACTCCGCCGGCCTCGTCGAGCCTAGCCCGGCTGCCCCTCGGCGGCCTGAAGCTCGATGTCATCGAACGAGCTGCCATCGAGCAAACGCTCGGTCAAACGGGCGGAAACAAGGTGCGTGCCGCGCAGCTTCTCGGCATCGCACCATCCACCTTGTACGAGAAGCTCAAGAAGTTCCAACAAGAGCCCACCGGCTCGAAGTAAGGGCGCACAACTCGCCCGGGATACTCGGCAGTGAGTCGTGATCGATGCGATGTAATTGAGTCGTGATCGATGCGTCGGAGCTGGACCACTCGCGTGCGGACCGCCATTGCTTTCGGGAGATTGTCATCGAAGCGATCCGGATTTCGCTTTGCCGATGGCGCACAAAAGTCGCCAACCAATTACAATCGAGCACATCGATTCGGCCTATGAACCTCGAATGCACGGCGAGGTGCCGTGCCACCAGGAGGCCCTGTCATGACGATGAGAAAGACTTTGCTGCCGCTGTCAGTGCTGCTGATTGCAGCCTGCGCAAACGTGAGTTCGACGGATCCCCAGAGCTCGACCACGGAAGAACCGCTGCTCGGCGATGGCATCTTTTGCTTGCACGGCGTTCCCTCCGCCCAGCCGAAATCCATCGGCGTGCCGGCGCCCGACTTGCTTCCGCCCGAGCTGATTCAGACCGTAGTCGCCGAAGGCTCCAACAAGCTCGAAAATCCCGCGACGGTTTCCGTCAACGCAGGCGTCACGACCACGGTCTCTTACTACGGTTTCGCAGGTGACGAGCCGCCGGTGCCGGTTCCGGGCGACGTCCAGACCGCAACGCACAAAGTCGAAGCAACCAAGACCGAGCCAGACAAGAACACTTACTTGACGCTCACCGGCCAGACTGGTCCGGACGCCGGCTACGACTACGGCACGCACTTCGTTTACCAAGGACACGAGAACAGCACCAGCGGCGCACTCGGTGCGGCCGGCTACATCACACGCATCAACTTGGACGCGGACGGTCCGCACAAAGTGACGCTGATGGCGTCCGCGGACAAGACGGGTAAGCTGCTCCCGCCGATCGACGGTTCGACTTGGAACCCCTTCGCCCAGCGCCTGATGTTCACCGCCGAAGGCGGTGCCGGCGGCGGCGCATACATGGCCACGCTCGGCTTTCCCTCGTCGGTGGAGAATCTGTTCGGCTCGATGGGTCAAGGCGGCTTCGAAGGCATTCAGAATGACTCGGCTGGCAACATCTGGATCGTCGAGGACAGCGGCGGTCCGACCTCTGCTGGGGCGCCGCACGCCAAGGTTCCGAACAGCTTTATCTACCGCTTCGTGCCAAAGCGCATCGACGATCCGCGCTTCGGCAAACTGCAGGCCTTGCAGGTCATTTCGAAGCAGACCGGCCTGCCGATCTCGTTCCACGGCGCCGACACGGACACGTTGTCGACCGACGTTCAGGATCTGCACACGTACGGCAATGTCTTCACGACCCACTGGGTGACGATCCACGACACCGGCATCGACGGCACGGCGTCGTTCAGCGCCAACGCGCTGGCCAAAGCAAAGCTGGCAACCCCGTTCAAACGACCGGAAAACGGCCAATTTCGCCCGGGCAGCGGGTTCAAGGAGTTCTTCTTCGACGAGACGGGTGATACCGACGTCCGCACCGAGGCCGGCTCGGCCTTTGGCGGGTTCGGCGGCGTCATGAAGCTATCGCAAGTGAGTCCCACGGCCGACGACGGGCAGCTGTCGTTGTTCTTCCTCGGCGACGAGGCGCACGCCGGCTTCGACAACTGCGCGTTCTGGTCGAGCAATACCATCGTCTTCGTCGAAGACCGTGGCGACACACTGCACGCGCAGCTCAATGCTTTGGATTCGGCTTGGTTGTTTGACGTGACCGTCGATTACTCCAACCCGGCAAACCAGCCGACGCGCCTGCTCGCTCAGGGTCGGGATTTTGCGGCAACGCTCGACTCGCAGCTCGGCGGACAACCGGGCTTTCAGAACGACGGTGACAATGAGATCACCGGCTTTCACATCTCGAACGGCGATCCGTCGACCAAGGGCATCCTCGGAGCCCAAGCGCCGCATCCGTTCAGCAGCGGCTGGCGCGTCTTCTACACCGCGCAACACGGCCTGAACCGCACGCTGGAAGTACTGCCGAACAAGAGCGTTCCGGCTCCGTTCTTCCGCTGAACGCAGCTCCATCGGCGTAGCTTCCGAAAGCCGTGGCCTCGGACAACCGGAGTCACGGCTTTCTTTTTTTGTGCGCGCGCCCAGCACTCGGCGAACGCATCGTGGGAGAGTTCTCGTGCGTCAGTTGGCCGCCGAAGATTGCGGGGTCTTCTTCATTTGCGTGGTGTCGAAGCCCCGCCCTGCCGCCAGCGACAGAGCGTGGTCGTAGCGCGCCGGATCGAGCTCAGGTGTGCGCGACAGCACCCAGAGCATCGTGCGCGACGGGTGGCCAATGACCGCGTACTCATAGTCATCGCCGACCTCGAGGACCCAATAGCTAGCGGCGTAGGAGCCGATCTGCAGCGTGAGCTTGGCGGGGACCGCCGCGTCATCAACCGATGCCATACCCTGAAACCGCTGTTCGTTGCCAGCGCCCGATCCCGACATGCAGCTATGGTGCATCTCGAGCTGGCCGGCATTGGTCAGACGGTAATCCGCGACCGTATCGTGGCAATCGACATCGTAGTCGCGCGGCACCCGCGCAATCTCGTACCAATGACCTTGAAAGCGTTGAAGCTCGAAGTTCGTTGCGACCGCCGGCCCACCATCCGTACAAGCAAACAGAGAGCAGATCCCGATCGCGACGAGCACCTTGCGCATGCCCGCCTTGCTAGCTCAGCGGCGCCTGCCGAAGGCTACTTGAGCGAGGTATTCGCGTGACACTTGCGTGAACGGCGAACAAGCGTTCGGCCGGCTCCAATGCTCGTGACTGACTGAAGAATTGGGGTTGATGGTCGCGCTGTACGCCGCGGCCGGCCGAGCCTTCGGCGGCGCTGAGCACGCGCCGCTCGGCAAAACTATTCGACGGTGACCGTTTTCGCGAGATTTCTCGGCTGATCGACGTCGGTGCCTTTGAGATCGGCGAAATAGTACGCGAGCAGCTGCAGCGGCAGCACGGTCAGCAAAGGGACCACGTACTCCGGCACTTTGGGCACGTACAACACGTGCTCGGCGAGCTTCCGCACGTCCTCGTCACCGTCCGTCGCGATGGCGATCACGCGGCCGTCGCGCGCGCGCACCTCTTGCAAGTTGCCAAGCGTTTTTTCGTACTGCCGATCGCGCGGCACGACGACGACGACCGGCATCTCTTCGTCGATCAGCGCGATTGGGCCGTGCTTCATCTCACCGGCGGCGTAGCCTTCTGCGTGCGCGTACGAGATTTCTTTGAGCTTCAGCGCGCCTTCCAGCGCGATCGGGAAGCCCAGCCCGCGGCCCAAGAACAGCATGTGCTGGGCGTGGTGCCAACGCCGCGCGACTTCGAGCACGCTCTCTTTGCGTTCGAGAGTTTGCCGCATCTCGTTGGGCAGCTCGATTAACGCCTGCATGATTTCTTGCGCGCGGCCGGCATCGAGCGTGCCCTTGCGACGCCCGATGTACACGGACAAGAGCAGCAGAGCAACGAGCTGAGTCGTGAAGCACTTGGTGGAAGCCACACCGATTTCCGGCCCGGCGTGCGTATACAACGCGCCGTGCGCAGCGCGCGGGATGGCACTATCGACTACGTTGGCGATGGCCAGGACGCGCGCGCCGGCCTCGCGCGCCGTTTTCAGCGCGGCCAGAGTGTCGGCCGTTTCGCCGGATTGACTCACCGCCACGACCAGATCCCGCGGCGTGAACACGGGCTCGCGGTAACGGACCTCACTGGCGAGCTCGGTCTGCGCGGCCACGCGCGCGATCTGCTCGACCCAATGTCGACCGGCAAGGGCCGCATGGTAGCTCGTGCCGCAAGAGATGAAGTATACGCGCTCGACCTTGGCCAGCGCTTCGGCGTCGAGGCCGAATTCCGCGTCGACCAATTCACCTTCTTCGAGCAACATGCGGCCGCGCAACGTATCTTCGATCGCCCGAGGTTGCTCGAAGATCTCCTTGAGCATGAAATGCTTGTAGCCGCCCTTTTCAGCTTGCACCGGGCTCCAGTCGATTTGCTTCGTCTCACGCCGCACGCGCGCGCCGGTCACCGTTTCGTGACGCACGCCGTCGCGGGTGAGCTCGGCCATTTCGTTGTCCTCGAGGAACAACATGCGACGGGTGTGAGCCAGTAGCGCCGGGATATCGCTGCCACACAGCGTCGCGCCGTCGGCTAGGCCGAGCACGAGCGGGGACGCATTCTTCGCCACGACGAGACGATCCGGCTCCTTCGACGAAGTCACCGCCAACGCGTACGCGCCGCGCAGCCGCCCGAGCGCGCTCCGCACGCCGTCGAATAGCGTGGCGCCCTGCGCGACCTCACGGTCCACCAAATGCGCCACGATCTCGGTATCGGTGTCACTCTGAAAGCGCACGCCCCGCTGCTCGAGCTCGTGCTTCAGCTCGGAGTGATTCTCGATGATCCCGTTGTGTACGACCGCCACATCGCCGACCAGGTGTGGGTGCGCGTTCGGTTCGCTCGGTCGACCGTGGGTGGCCCAGCGGGTATGCCCGATGCCGAGTGTGCCGTCGAGACGACTAACGCTCACCGCGCGCGCCAGATTGTCGAGCTTGCCGACGGCGCGCACGAGCCGCAGGCCCTGGCCGTCGTGCACGGCGAGGCCGGCCGAATCATATCCGCGATATTCGAGCTTGCGCAGACCATCCAGCAAGATCGGCGCTGCCTGCTCGGGTCCCACGTAACCAACGATTCCACACATGTTGCCTCGACTCCTCAACCCACGAGCGATCATGATTGATTCGGCTCCCGCGCTAGTAGCGCCAGCCGCTGCGGGACGTGATGACATTTGCGCAACTTAGCAGTGGCAGGGGCGCCCAGTCGCGTGTCCGCGCAGCACCCGCCCACAGAAGTCGCATGACTGTCTCGGAATGCCAGATCGTCAGAGTGTACTGCGCGGCTACTCGTCACGTGCGGGCACGGTCTCGAGACGAGCAGCCAAACCAAAGCGCAACGCGCAGTGATCCAGTCACGACTTGCCTGCTCGGAGACGAGAATCGGCCTTGATTCTTGGCTATCGAATCGAGACGCCGACTGTGACGCTTCGTCCGCGCGCCCGTCACACGATCGCTGCTGGTCGCATGCGCTCTTTTCACTTAGGTTCTCGCGGCTCTAGCCCGAGAAGATGCCGCCATGAGTAGTAAACGCGCAAAGAATCAGCCCTGGGAGCTCGACCCGAAAGTCCTACGCCGAGGCATGATCCTCCGGGCCGAGCGCAGCACCGAGCTGCAAGCAAAGCTCGCTTTTGCGGCCATCCCCGCCCTGCTGGACCACTATCTGGAGAAATGCATGGCGGTCTTCGAGGCGGCCGCGCGCCCATTGCTTCCGCCGCAACGAGTCGAGCTGCGTGGGCTCTTGGCTCGAGCGCTGCAAACTGGTTTCGAGCACTCGGCGCACGCCAAAGTGGTGGTGCAATTTACGAGTGATCCCCCGCCGCAATCAACGCTGTCCTGCCAAATCGGTGTGGAAGCGAAGGGCATCACCGATATCTATGCTGGCTGGCGAGTGCGTGAGTCTGGTCCGCCGTACTTCGGGGCACATGCCGACGCCAAACTGCTCGGCCTGCTGCGTGAGGTCGCAAAAGGTTCGCGGGCGCTCGACATCGGCGCCGGCACCGGCCGCAACTCGTTGCCCATGGCCGCTGCTGGCTTGCAGGTGGATGCCGTCGAGATGACACCAAGCTTCGTCGCCACGCTACGCGAAGCCGCCGCTTCGGCGAAGGCGTCGATCAACGTGCTCGAAGGCGACGCCTTCGACCCGGCGCTCGGTTTGCCTGCTTCCGGTTACGCGCTGATTTTAGCCAGTGAGGTCATCTCGTCGCATGCGCGCGACACCGCTGATTTGCGCGACTTTTTTCAATTCGCAGCCGACAGACTCGCTCCGGGCGGGGTGCTCTTGTGCAACGTGTTCGTGGCGCGCTCGGGCTATGCGCCGGACTTGCTCGCGCGTCAGCTTTCGTCCTCGGTCCTCACTTCGCTGTTCTCGCACGCGGATCTCGAAAGCGCGGTGGCAGGCTTGCCACTGGCGCTCGTCTCGAATGAACC
>Ga0068855_100000937_pt1 | contig 36325 bp, 31 predicted proteins | sample KBSCornC52_FD_66592 | JGI IMG/M metagenome (GOLD analysis project Ga0068855, IMG submission 66592) | Corn rhizosphere microbial communities from Kellogg Biological Station, Michigan, USA - KBS Corn C5-2 | ecosystem: Host-associated > Plants > Roots > Rhizosphere > Soil ...
GGTGACGTCGGATGCTTTATTACTGCGGCCGAATGGCTTGATGTCAACTATGGTCGTTCCTTACGAGAGCTACTTCTAAACGAGCTTGGCGGGCGCGCTATCCATTTGATGTCCGCCAATGTGCCAGTCTTTGAAGACGCGATGGTCAGCGCCTGTATTACGGGTTTCGAATGCGGTCATCCGAGTCGATCGCTCCGATTTAACAATGTTGACTCTGTTAATTGCCCTGACAGACTTTTTGGTGGGCGCGATGTGCCCCGAGAAACTGCCAGGTTGGCCACAAGATGGACTGCGCTTATGTCAGAACCATCTAACGCAACGGGGGATGGTTTCGTAGAACTCGGCAGTCTGTTTCGAATATCTCGCGGCCAGGTTACGGGTAACAATAGGGTCTGGGTAACGAGTGCAAATGAGTTTGATTTGCCTCCCCGATTTATGTTTCCAGCGATAACGGCCGCAACCGATATTACTAAAACACGTGGCTGTCGCATCGATGACCTGTCTCAGCTTCGGCTCGTCATCGATCTACCCGCAGACTTAAATGCATTGCCTGATGATGAGCAACAAGTCATCCAAAGATTCTTGGATTGGGCGCGATCCCTTGGAGCAGATAAAGGATACATCGCCTCGCACCGAAAGCCGTGGTGGAGGGTTAACTTGAAGAGCCCCCCGCCCGTGGTAATGACTTATATGGGACGACGCCCGCCCGTTTTTGCTGTGAATGGCGCTGGGGCGCGCCTCATAAACGTGGCGCACGGGCTATACCCGTTGGCTCCCTTGAAAGCCGAGGCGATTGAAAAGCTGGTCGGGTGGCTTAACTGCAATGTCAGCCAGAATTTAGGGAGGACTTACGCAGGGGGGCTGACAAAGTTCGAGCCTTCGGAGGCGATGAAGATTAAGGTTCCTTCCTTCGATATGTTCGATATGGACGCGGTGGGACTGCAGTGAGGACTGCCCATACAGGGCGAATCTGGACGTTTGAAGAAATACGGGCGGACTGTATACAATCCGAGCAGGAGTTTCGCTTACGCCGTACCAGCGAACCTCTTGAAGATTACATCAACGAGTTTGACTCCGCAAAAAAAGCAGCCGACGCGATTATCGATCAACTTCCGGACATTCTGTAGCATCCTGCCAATCAAGAACTCCTCGCGAGCCTGGCTTCCGATGCGCATATGTGTACAGCGCTTCGTTACCTTGCAGCGCCACCGATTTCAGAGGACGATCTCGATACCCTACTTGCAACGAAATTGTCCGCCCGCACGCTCCGGGCCAATCCTGGTGTCGCCGAAGGACTTGTAAATATCATCAGAGAGACAATCGACCCACGCAGGTTCCCCTGGATACGTGACGGCGGCACGCCGACTGGCGAGCAGCTCTACGCCGCGAAATTGGCCTCAGCTGTTGCGGCAACTATTCAGCGCGTACAGACGAAGCGGCGCGGCGACGAGAAGAAGGCGCTGGAAAACGCCCTTGAAAGTGAGCTAATCGGCCTAGAATTCAAAAGAGTAGCGTCACCGCCTCATGCCATTCAAAATGCGGAGGATCTGCCAGCTCCCAAGAGTTTTATGGCCAATGTAACGCTTGGCGCAGACAACGGCGATTGTGTCATTGGATTGTTCGATCGGCGAAGGCTTGCGCTTGAATGCAAAAGCTCAAATTCCACAATCAATAGTAGAAAGCGACTTAATAAAGAGGTCGTCAAGGACGCGGAAAACTGGCGCCGCCAATTCGGAAATCAAGTGGTAGCGGGCGCCGTTCTTCGCGGCGTATACGAACCTCGGTACGTTATGGAAGCTCAGGGTACTCCACTACTCATTTTTTGGTCACACCGGCTAAGTGATATCACAGACTTCATCGTCGAAACTCAGCATTAGCCGATAGAGGAATCCCTTTGAATCAACGCCTCTTCGTTCGCATCCGAAATATCAGGTCCTACGTGTTTATCTGAAATAGATCGGTGTCGTGTCCGACCAGTCGAATTTGCCTTGATTCGAGTTAGTGGCTTTGAACGCGTAGCTGTTTCCAAAGGAATCTTTGTAGGTCATCTGTTTGGTTTTGGCCTTGATGCCGTGTTGGATGTTCCAGGAGGCATTATTCTCGACAATGACCGGGGTCTTGCCATCGATACCGAGCAGATAATCTGAATCGAACCCGCCCACTCCCACGATCTTAAGGTAGTTACGCTTATCCGTTACAATCTGTTCGATCTTCGCGCGCTTGTAGCCCAACAGCTTGTATTCTGGCGGCGCTTTCTTCGGGTCGGTCACTCCATTCGCCTTCGCCGCGCTCCACCAGACCGTGTCCCCAATCTTTCGCAACGCCGCCTCCTGCTCCTTGGTCGCGCGATCGTCGATATACCAGACTCCGCCCTTCGCCCCATTCGCTCCCGCCATTCGTAGACCGTCTAGATTCGTGTCGCCGAAATTCCCTTTTTGAATGTCCAGGGAAAAGATGGCCCAGCAAAAGGGATGCGGTGAAGGACTCTGCGCGAAATTGCAGGCGCAGGGAACGCTGCAGGAACAGGCTTCGCTCAAGTCGCCAATTAAATGCCATGAGGGACCGTCAGCATGCGCCGGCGCCAAGTTTGTGCACGCAAGTAAGGCTAAGACATAACCGAGAAGCAGAACGACTCTGATTTTCATCTATCCCTCCCAATAAATGATCCGACCAGCACTGTCATTTGGCCGCACGGACATTATAACAAAAGTGGCGCACCAAGACAACAGACTTGGGTGACATAATGGGATTCCAGCAGGCGGGATCGACGGCCCCGCACCGGTTATGCCGTCGCTTGATCGTCTCGTGATAGCAGTCGAGCGCGTGGTTCAAGCCTGAAGGAAACGTACTGACTTTATCCGGTCGGGGCCTTGAGCTTCGGGGTTGAGGATCGCGCATGTGAGTGGTCCGCCTGAGCCGCATCCGGTATCTATTCCGATTTTGTTGGGCTGAATGAGAGGGATGCCCCCACGCTGTGAGCTGTGGCCGAACACTACGATCTTGCCGTCGAAATCCGCTGCGCTATTGAGAAACTGCTTCCATATCCACAGCTTTGGATTGCGCATCTGCGCATGACCGTCCGTCCACACTTCGCCAGGCGGCACCAATCCAGCGTGTACGAAGTGGTAACCGCCGATCACGCGATCCTCTGGCAGTCCAGCCAGCAGCGCCCAGTGCTCGTCTGGAACCAGGCGAATCCAATCGCAAACGTCACCGATGGCCGCATAGGAGTGAAAGGCCCTGCTGCCGCCGTTGTTCCACCAGAAAAGAAAAGACGGCCCACAGGTTACCTGTGAACCGCTGCCCACCCGCCGAACAGGAATGACTTCGTCGCGCGCATCGAGCATCATCTGCTCATGATTGCCCTTCAGCAGGCACATGCGAGGATATTGCGTTCGCAGCTCAAGCAGAAAATCGACCGTCTCCCTCGAACAGGGACCGCGGTCGATCACATCTCCCAGAAAAACTAGGTCATCGTCAGGAGAGAGACCGGCGTCCAGCATCTTGAGCCAGAGCTGTCTTAGCCTCATCACGTCCCCGTGTATATCGCCAACGGCGTAGATCACAGATTTTCTCATCCAGGTAATATGGAAGCAGTGGGAGTCGAACCCACCCCAGACTCAGTGCGAAAGAGTCTCGCCCCCAGCGGAACATGTGCCCCCGTTGGTAAGGGAAGAGGGAACAGGGAAGAGTGGTTGCGGTTGCACTTCGTCACCCCAGCACCTCATCACTTGATCATCCCAAAGGGCGCCCGGAGGGACTTGAACCCCCATCGATTCCATTACGGTTGGCCGGGTAGAAGCCGGGACCGATACGAGCGCGTGTATACCTCAAAACCCTCGATATGCAAAGCCCCCGGGCGGAATCGAACCGCCAAGCATCTCGTTTGCTGCGAGAGCCGTTTCCCAATTCGGTACAGAGGCAAGATACAATGCTTATGGTTGAAAGTTTATGGTTTGAGCGCCCGCGTCGCAAGGTAATCCAAGGTCCATAATCGCAAATCCCAAATCAAGTGTCCTCGGCCCGACTCGAACGGACGGCCTCCACCTTCGCAGAGTGGCGTTCTAATTCCACTGAACTACGAGGACAAACAACGAACATAATACTCAGGCTGCCGCTGCGACCGGCCAAGTCGGATTGCCCGACGATTTTGTCACCTCATCACCTCATCACAATTCGCAGGGAAGGGGTCGAACCTCCATTAACCTTCTCGGTCTCTACGTTCAGAGCGTAGGATGTTACCTTTACACTACCTGCGATCAAGAATACACTTCCACCAGAACGCCGCCGAGAGGAGTCGAACCCCTATGCGTCCGATTACCCTTTCGCCTGGTTCGAAGCCAGAGGGGATACGACGGCACAAATACTAAAATGGGGGCACGAGGAATCGAACCTCGATCTTCCGGGTAAGAGCCGGTTCCCTTGACCGTTAGGCAGATACCCCCGACAATTTGGTGGGCTCGCACGGACTTGAACCGTGAACCGTGTGGGTAAAAGCCACCCGCGCTGCCATTGCGCCACGAGCCCGTTCCACACGTTTACGAGCTCGGCGTTTCATAGCCATGTCTCCCTCCTTTCATTCGAACAGAACTGCGCACCGATCTTGTGCTATCGCAGACGACGCTGCGGCGCACGCCTCACTTGAAATCGGCAGAATGTCAGTTCTCCCATGGGCACGTCCCGAGTTGAACGGGAATCACCCGATTATAAGTCAGGCGCACGAACCGTTGTGCTACACGCCCGAGCATCTTCACAAACCGAACATACGCGGCGAGAGAATTGAACTCCCATCCCCCATCCTGTCGTGATGGCGCTCTGCCGTTGAGCCAGCCGCGTGTACCTCTAGAGCCTGATCAGGGAATCGAACCCTGCTTTTCACGTTACGAGGGTGATGTAATCCCACTATACGAAACAGGCGAATGGTCACTTTGCTACGACAAGCCGCAGGGGAGATTCGAACTCCCGGCCTCCCGCCTACCAAGCGGTTGCACTGGCCATCTGTGCTTCAACGGCGTAAAATCGCTGCGGAAAGGAAAGCATGGGACTCGAACCCAACTCCCGTTGAGGAGCGCACTGTTTAGCACACAGGCCGTCTGCCCCGCAGACGCTTACTTTCCAGGAATACATCTCACGGAAGATGGAGGCATCGAACCCCACGCCTATCAGAGCGCCCTCGTTTTCGAGACGAGTTCCGGAGCCAACCGGTCATCTTCCAGGAACTGAATACGACAATAGGACCCACGCCACGCCTGGCTGGCACAGCAAATCACCTCATCACCCTCTCAGCGCAATACGGGGCTGACGGGACTCGAACCCGCGATCCTCTCCTCGACAGGGAGATGCATTAGCCGCTATGCTACAGCCCCACGTTCAAATCTTACTGATTCTACATAAAGCGAAAGGCGGGAATCGAACCCACGTTCTCTGCATGGCGCGCAGACGTTCTTCCTCTGAACTACTTCCGCAAATCCAACATCAAATGCCCCCGGAGCGAGTCGAACGCTCACTGTCGCGCTTCTGAGACGCGTCCCTCTACCAGGTTGGGGTACAAGGGCGAGACCGTAATTGATAATCGATCATTCAAAGGCAAGCATTAACTATCAACAATATGCCTCCGGAGCGGCTCGAACGCTCACTGTCGCGCCTCTCAGACGCGTCTCTCTGCCCATTGGAGTACAGAGGCGAGATGCGAAAGGACATTTGACGATTCACAATCGCAATTCCAAAGACCAAAATGGATAGTCCCTCCAGGACTCGGACCTGGATCGTACGGTTATCAGCCGTATGCTCTGCCCTTGAGCTAAAGGACTGCTCAGAGAGCGGTGGGCGGATTCGAACCGCCGCCTGAGGGGTTATGAGCCCCTTGCCCTGCCGCTGGGCGACACCGCAGCAAATCGGAGTTCGGCATGAGGCATTTGGCATTTGGCATGAGGTTTTAGGCCGCGGCAATCGCCAGTGAGATAGCGCACACCCCAAATCCATGTTGCCGAGTGACGAATGCAGAATGCCTAATATCCCTACTCCCCCGCCTGGATTCGAACCAGGGACCATCCGGTTAACAGCCGGCAGCGCTACCACTACGCCACGGGGAAACAACCGTGCAAATGCCAACCAGCGGCCAGAAAACCTAATCGACCGCGAAAGTCCTGTATTGCAACCGCCAATAGTCAATTACTACCTATCAATTGCCCTACATACGGCAGACAGGGATCGAACCCGCGACCTCTGGGTGGAAGCCAGATGCGTTGCCATTACGCCACTGCCGCGCAAACACGTTTCTCACACAGAGCCGCAAAGACTCAAAGCAATGCAACCCGGACGAGAGACGCAAATGACACGAGGTCTCACACGCTCACCGTATCACCTCATCAAGATTGGGGCTGAGGGTATCGCGCCCCCGTCTCGGTGGCTTCAACACCGCGCTAATCTTTCTCAGCTAAACCCCAGCAGCTTGCAACGCACATACGGACGGCGGGGATCGAACCCGCGATCTTCACGGTGAGAACGTGACGTGCATTCCGCTGCACCACGCCCGCAGAACTCGCCCAATCGGGCGCAACCTATACCCCCAGCGAGACTCGAACTCGCTTACTCTGATTGAAAGCCAGAGATCCTATCCCATAGACGATGGGGGCGGGAAACCACGGCATTGGGCATTTGGCAGTAGGCATTTGGCAATTACACTTCGCGAACCCACGTGTCTAGCACGAACACCTCCCACAAAACTAATGCCAAATGCCCAGTGCCGAATGCCTACAATTACTCTCTCAATAGCGGGGTGGCGAGATTCGAACTCGCGTCCTCCTGCTCCCAAGGCAGGTCGTCTGACCGCTGGCTTACACCCCGGACTTTAGGGAAGAGGGAAGAGGAAATTGACAATTGACAATTCACTCTCAACCCTCAACCATTCACCTTCAACCCTCAACCATGGGTGCGGCAGGAATCGGACCTGCATTGCTCTGTTGCGCTCTTGTTTTACGGACAAGATGCCAGACCACTGGCGACACACCCGATTAAAAATCACTCAGCTGCCATATCACAAACCAGGGCGGCCGGCGGGACTCGAACCCGCGTAAACTGGTCCACAGCCAATCGCCTGTACCCCTCGGCTACGGCCACCACACCGGCGTCTTGCGCCGCCACGCACATCTCAAACAATGGACAGACGGGGAGTCGAACCCCGAACCTCTGCGTGCAAAACAGATGCGTTCCCATTACGCCATCCGCCCGTGAACTCGTTGGTTGGTGTTTGGCAGTCGGCATTTGGCATTGAATGTACTCGTCAGTGCAAAATCTGCCTAACTCCAACCGCCCGGTGCCTCCCAACCCATCCCTACTGCCCAATGCCTACCGCCAATCTCCTTCCACAACGGGGGAGCAAGGAATCGAACCCTGTCATCGAAGATTTGGAGTCATCCGCCGTCCCATCTGGCCCCACCCCCAGGCAAACAAAAAGCGGCCCGGTCTGATTGAATTGTCCAGACCGGGCCGCTGCAGCGCTCGCAGAATGTGCGTGTGCTTCAATCGGTAGATCGGTCCGGCGGCCATTTCGGCCAGCTATTCAGGAAGGATAGGCGGGTGCGATCGCAGGCGCGGCCTTCGGCTCTATACTGAGGCGCCAGGTTGCCTATGGGCTGACCAGCCTGGGTCAGCGCACATTCGCCGCGATAACGGTTGTAATCAATTCCTGCGATCATTAGCCTTGGTTTCCCGCGCGGCTTCCGCCGCCAGATTTCGCCTGAGCGATTTCTGCTTCTCGGTTCGCTCTCGTCCTTCGTTCTTGTCTTATCCCGTGCGTCCTTCATTTGTACTGACCGGGGAGCCGGAAAGATAGTTGCACTCTGCGAAAAAAATTTTTACACGGTGCAACGACCCTATTTCGCGCTTCTCACGCAGCGAGTGAGCAAGTACCGATTGACGCCTGCCCGCGAATACGATCTGCCGTTATGCTTTGGCTCGTTATGCTGTGACTGAAGGAAACTTGCTCGGCTGCGCGCAATTAGTGTCGGACGCTTAGAGTGGCGTGATGGCAAGTTTGACCAGGCTTACGGGCAGCGCATTCAATATAGGCCAATGGTCCCATGCGCGCCGTCCGATTTCCATGGCATACTGAGAAGATCGATTGTGAGACAAGCGTCCGGCTTATGACGCGCGTCAAGCCCTGGCGCAGTTCCGATCGGAGCCTGAGTGCCAGGGATCAGGCTCCAGCGGCTTCAAGGAGAGGCAATGTCCAGCGGCATCGAAGACGAAACAGCGGCACAGGCGGTCGTCCATTATGGCGCTCAGCAGCGGACGATGAATGTTAAGGAGCAGCTTGCACTGAGTTCCTTCTGGTTCGCGACGAATCTGCACTGGGGCGCGCTGCTGTTGCTCATTATTCCTATTCAATGCAAAGGGATCATGCCGTCCGATTCTGCTGGCGCGATTGCAAAGGTCTTCGGATACGGTTCCCTGATTGCGATGATTGTGCCATTGATCGCCGGCGCGTTAAGCGACCGATCGCGATCGAAATACGGTCGTAGGCGGCCGTACATGGTGGTTGGAATCGCCATTAATCTCGTCGGTCTGGCGATAATGGGATACGCCGCAGCGCAGCGCAGTCTGCTTCTCTATGTGCTGGGATACTGTGTAGTTCAATTTGGCAACAATTCCGCAGGCGCAGCCTATGCCGGAATTATTCCAGACATGGTACCTGTCGCGCAGCATGGCGAAGCCAGCGGATACATGGCGATGATGACTCAGGCCGGCACCATCGTCGGTGCGTTGGGATCCGGAATTCTGCTCGGCAGCGGACATGCGTTTTTAGCCTACAGTATCATCGCCGCCATACTCGTCGCGTTCGTTGTTCTTACGGTGATAACGGTTCGAGAGGTTCCGATGACCGAGGAGCGCGAGCCGCTCACCGTTCAAGAGTTCCTCCGAAGTCTCGTGGAACCACTGCAGTATACGGACTTCCGTTGGGTGCTTATAACGCGCGCGCTCGTCACTCTGGGGATGTGGTGCGTGCAGCCGTACATCGCCAACTATCTCTCTGATGTGGTCGGTGTTAAGAATGCAGCGGATATGGCGGGCAAACTGTTCGCCCTAATACTGCTCACCGCCACGTTTACCGGCTACATCGGCGGTAAGATCTCTGACGCCATCGGGCGGAAAAAGGTCGTTTATATTGCGAATACTCTGATCGCCGTCTGCTCGATTGCCTTCGTGTTTAGCCATTCGCTGGCGTATACCTTCATCGTTGGCGCGATATACGGGATAGGATACGGGGCGTACTTCAGCGTAGATTGGGCGCTTGCCTGCGACACGCTTCCAAACGTCGAAAATGCCGGCAAGGATATGGGCATCTGGCATGTATCGATGGTTCTTCCTCAAACCCTCGCTCCTTTCATCGCGGGGAATGTCTTCGACCATGTAGGCCAATCCACGCTGATCGAAGGCACCAGACACTACGCAGTGATGAGCTACCAAGTGGCATTTTCGCTGGCTGCGGTCTTCCTGATGATGGGGGCTTTCTTCCTGCGCAATGTGCGGGACAGGAAAGAGCGCGAAGCGATGGCGGCAGCGTAGGGATATCTGTCGCGCGCAAAGAACGCGAAGACGCACAGTAGATCCGTAGAAGGCAGGGCCATACGTGATCTCTCGGCGGTGAAGCATCACTGTCTGCACCAGAAACGCCAACTCAGAAGTCGCACGGTTTGCAAAAGGAAAAACGATTGATCTCCTCAAAGTACTTGGTGTCGCCGCTAATATTTACATTCTTTTCGATTTCGATGGCCGCCAGCGCGCAGCCCGATCCGTTCAAGCGGTACACCTCGATGGCAGAGGCGCTTAAGAAGCCTGCCCTTGTGCGGTTTCTGGATCTCTCCAACCAGCAGCTCACGGCCGTACCGCCTTCCATCGCAAGGCTAACCAATCTCAACGAGCTGTCGCTTCAGGACAATAAGCTGACCCGGCTTCCGCCCGAAATCGGAAAACTGACGAAGCTCACCAAGCTCTACGTGAACGGGAACCAGCTCAGGTCTCTCCCGCCGGAGATCGGCGCGCTGACGAAAATGGAATTGCTGGTAGTCTCCGATAACGAGCTCACATCGCTTCCTCCGCAGATCGGTAAGCTCACTCAGCTCGATACGCTGATGGCGGAGCACAACCAGCTTGCAACACTGCCGGCAGAGATTGGAAACTTGCAAAAGCTGGATTCGATACTCATTTTGAAGAATCCAATCACCACCTTGCCTTCCCAGATGAGCAAGCTGAAACACCTGCGGGAGATTATCATCGGGGTGTATAAGCTGACCGATCTGGAGAAGAACAAGATCAAGCAGATGCTGCCGAATACCAGCATCGCCTACGGCCCGTAAGGCGCGCTGGCAAGGCTGCATTTCTCGTGTAAGGGTTCTATCAATTGTATAGGCCGAATATGACCAATAGGGCCTTGTGCATCCTTCGGAGCAATGAATGGACTACACAACACTCGGCAGAACGGGCCTGAGGGTGAGCGTGATGGGGCTCGGGTGCGGCGGGCCGAGCCGGCTGGGCCTCAAGATCGGCGGTACGGAGGCGGATGCGGAGAGGGTGGTGCGCGAGGCGCTGGCGCTTGGCATCAACTTCATCGATACCGCGGAAGCGTATGGCACTGAAGAGGTTGTGGGCCGCGCAATCCGTGACACGCCGCGTGATCAGGTTGTTCTTTCGACCAAAGTGGGCGTGCATCAGGGCGACCGCCGCGCGACACCTGGCGAGCTGACGGAACGCATCGAATCCTGCCTGCGCCGCCTCGGGACCGAGACCGTGGACATTTTCCACCTGCACGGCGTCTCCGCGGACGACTACGAGTATGCCCGAGACGAGATGCTGCCGGCAGTACTTGCGTTAAGGGCGCAAGGCAAGATACGATACGTCGGCATCACCGAGGCGTTCGGACCGGACCCGGCGCACAAGATGCTCTCCAGGGCGATGCGGGATTCCTGCTGGGATGTCGTGATGGTGGGGTTCAACCTGTTGAACCAATCCGCGCGGGAGAGAGTGCTCGCATCTACTATCGAGCGGCGGATCGGGACGTTGTGCATGTTCGCCGTGCGGCGCGCGCTCAGCCGGCAAGAATCACTGCGCGAGACCATGAAGGACCTCGTCGCGCGCGGACTGATCGACGCGGATCAGCTCGATCTCGACGATCCGCTTGGTTTTCTCCTGACCGAAGGTGGTGCGGCAACTGTTACTGAGGCGGCCTATCGGTTTTGCCGCTGGGAACCAGGTATGGACGTAATTCTCTCGGGGACGAGCAGCATCGATCACCTCCGTGAAAACGCCGCCTCCCTGAGCAAGCCCGCCCTTCCCGCACCCGTTATTGAGCGACTGCGCCTCCTGTTTGATGGGGTAGATTGTATCGCCGGAAACTGACATCAGTAGGGGCAGCGCAAGGCAGCAACCCCTTCGGGGCCGATCTCGTTGTCAAGGCGGCGCAGATCCTCCAGGAACGTGCCGAAATGGCGCTTCGGCACGTATCGGATCTGCTGGGCTCCCGGGCCGGGATCGACTAGCTCCGGTTTGCGGCTCAGGCGAAGCTCATACTTCGCGAGCAAGTCCTCGTATCCCGGAAAGATGCGGCTGCACGCCGCGATCGGGTCCTTTTCCCAGTCTGATATCTGCTCGCTTGTAAACGCGTTGGCCCGCACGGCGCTGACAACGATCCCTTCGGCCTCGCTCTCCTCAGGCAGAGTCGTATCGAGCGATGCAACGGCCGCGATGATGCAGTCCATCACGTCATCGCGATCCACCCCGCCATACAACAATCTTGCGCCATATCGGTTGAGGTAGTCGGCGCCCCACGGTGTAAAATCGTGCGGCCGAACAGAGACATAGCGTATCGCGTGTCTGCGCCGATAATACTCGCAAAGCTCCTCCCCGATCCGCTTCGTAAAACCGTACTTATCATAATGGCCGTGCCACGCCATGGAGGACAGGAACACCATCCGCCCGATTCCCTCCGCCACGGCGGCCTGGAACGTCCAGAACGTACCATCGACGTTGAGACGCCAGAAATCCGCCTCTGTTTTCTCGCTCCAGTGAATGCCATGCCATGCGGGAGTGTGAATCACAAGGTCGCAGCCGCGCGCCGCTCGGTCCAACGCGATCCCCATCTGAATATCGCCCTGGAACGCAGGCAGATCATGGTAGGGCTCTGTGTTCGGGATCGGCACGATGTCGTGCAGGACCAGAGCGTGCCCGGCGGATCGCAGGGAAGGAATGATCGCACGGCTGACGTTGCTCGTGGCGCCGGTAATTAAGATCCGCACGGTTCGTGTTCCTTTGGTTGTCTGGTAAGAGTTTGCTTGACTGCTTCAGCGTTACTGGGAGAGGGCGCCCGTTGACCGTCGGCAGTCCGATTTCGGATGATGCACGATCGGTCGGCCTCACTGCCTGGTTCATTTTACTCCCACAGACGCGAATTCATAATTATTCTGACGCCCAAAAGACCCATTGTATTTATCAGTTCGCCAGCTGCCTCTCCTTTACACGGTTTACGGCGCTTGATGTGTGCCTTCGAGCGCAATTCAATTGGACCGCATTGTTACAAGGAGAATTGGAAATGAAACAGCTGCTCTGCGTGGTGGCATGGTTGGCCCTCATCTGTTTTGGCGCAGGCAATGTGAGTCTCTCCCCGGCGAGAGCGGACGGCGGCGCGTCAAAAACAGCGGCGCGGATCGCGCTGGTCGGTCCCGCGATCGCCGGCCGACGTCCGGAGGGGCATGCCGAATTTCGAACGGAAGGCGCCCTGCGCCGGTTAAACGTCGAGGTCGAAAAGGTCAACCTCGCGGACGGAACCCAGCTGGAAGTGAATGTCAACGGCACTACAGTAGGTATGATGAAACTCGCGCTTGGCTTCGGCAAGATCGAGCTGAACAGTAAGAATGGGGCCGCAGTTCCGGCGATCAAAGCGGGCGACGTAGTCACCGTCGTCGCTTTGCCGTCTCAGACCACCATTCTGAGCGGTACGTTCTAATAATCGACAAAACTTTGGGCCCACGACGGATCTATGAGCCATCTCGAATGCCGAGACGGCTCATGGATCCATTGTTGCTCCCCGTTCGCTGTTGTGCGCTGGTTGGTTATTTCTTATCGATACTGTTGCTCTTCGAGTTTCCCCTCAATATCTATCTGCGTGATTGCCACACGGCGTAAATCCAGCGTTTAACAACGCCAAACAGAAAATTTCCTGTATCTACACACAGATTGCGCTATCTCATCATGATTATTTTGGTGGTATTGTGAGCGTCATATTTAGCCTGCACTAAAAGTATTATCGACACGATTGACTTTTGCATTTTAGGGCAGGGTATACTGAGCGTGCTATATCCGAACGATATGGTCGGTGTTGCGAAAATAAACTTATGAAAGTGAAAGAACCGAGGAATGAAAACCTTTGATTTGTTCATCAAGCGCTGGAGCGTCCTCTCGATCATTATGATTACCATGTTCCATCTGTCGGGAAGCCGGCAGGCGGATGCCGATGTTCGTGATTTCCCCTTCACTTACGAATGGTACCAGAACTCTAAAGGAGAGCGTGAACTTGCGTACCACCTGGAGTACCTTCGAAACGGTAATGCATTCAAACACGAGTTCGAGTTCGAGTACGGAATTACGAGCAGGCTTTCCATGGCGCCGTACATCGTGTTCAAGCACGGCGACGGCAGGGGGCTTCATTTTGATGCAGTGAAGCTGGAGACCCGCTATCAACTGGGCGATTACAAGCCTAATCGCGTGCTGGCGGGCCTTTATTTCGAGATCGAGCAGGCGGAGCGAGAAGCACTCGAGCTGGAGGGCAAGCTCATCCTCTCACATTACGACCGGCACGGCGGCAATCTATCCTTCAACTTCATTCTGCACCGCCAATTTGCCGGAGGCGAGAACCTGGAGCCATCTTACTCAATCGGTTACGCGCGGTCCATCAAAGGCACGATACGCGGAGGGCTAGAAGGCATCCACGATATCAACAGTGGGCGCATCAATGCTGGTCCGATCATCAACTTCAACCTCGGCAATATCCATATTGCGACGGGATATGCTTTCGCTCTCAACGCGGTTGAGAACAATAGGGCGGAGTTCCGGATTCTGGCCGAGCATCACTTCTGAGCGTTCCACGAATGGTCGCGAGTCGAAGGGTGGTGAGTTGCATCAAGACATTGACGCACCTGCCCCGGCCTGTCATAATCGAACGCATGAACCGGAGCGTTTTACGAATTTGGGCCGCGATGTCTCTTGCGTTTCTCGCGACATGCGCTGCGATGGGGCAGACCGCGGGCCATGGCCCAAGAGCCAGTGTCGCGCAAGAAACTATACGACAGGCCCAGGAGAGCGCGGACTACTTCGAGCGCGAAATTCGGCCCCTGCTCGCGAAGCGGTGTTATGCGTGCCACTCTTCCCAAACCGCGCAGCCCGGCGGCAGGTTGAGATTGGACACGCCGGCGGGTTGGCTGCAGGGCGGGCGGTCGGGACCGGCGCTCAAGCCGGGCGATTCCGCGAGCAGCCTGATCCTGCGTGCCGTAAGTTGGACGAGCCCGAACCTCAAGATGCCTCCTGCCGGGCGGATGTCTGACGCAGAGATCGCAGCGCTTCGCTCATGGGTGGAGCGCGGCGCTTACGCACCTGGTCCAAAGGCAGCCCGTAGTGGCAGACCTCCACATTGGGCGTTCCAGCCGGTAAAACGGCCGACGCTTCCTACTGTCAGAAACTCCGGGTGGTGCATCACTCCGATCGATCGTTTCGTGCTCGCAAGCCTGGAAAAGCGGGGGATGCATCCCGCGGAGCCAGCAGACCGGCGAACACTGCTGCGCCGAGTAACGTTCGACCTCATCGGGCTGCCGCCCACACCGGGCGAGATCGCGGATTTTCTCGCCGACCGCAGCCCCAACGCCTATGAAAAGGTGGTCGATCGCCTGCTCGCCTCGCCTCGCTATGGCGAGCGGTGGGCGAGGCACTGGCTGGACGTAGTCCATTACGGCGACACTCACGGCTACGATAAGGACAAGCGCCGCGATAACGCATGGCCCTATCGCGATTATGTGATCCGCGCGTTGAACGAGGATCGACCCTATTCGCGATTCCTTCAGGAACAGGTGGCTGGAGACATTCTGTTTCCGAACACAGCGGACGGCATTATCGCGACGGGATTCCTTGCTGCAGGACCGTGGGATTTCGTCGGAAACGTGGAGCTGGCGGAAGGGACCGTGGAGAAGGAGAAGACGCGCCTGCTCGACCGTGATGACATCGTCTCTAACGTGATGTCAACCTTCAATAGCGTCTCGATCCACTGCGCCCGCTGCCACGATCACAAGTTCGACCCGATCCCTCAGCGCGACTACTACAGACTTCAGGCCGTGTTCGCCGGTATTGAGCGTGGCGACCGTCCATATGGCGACGAAAAGAGCCTCGCGGAGCGCGCCGCGCTCGACGCGCGCGAGCGCGAGTTGGTGGCCCGGCGAACCGAATTGCAAAAAGCGATCGCGCTTCTCACAAGCCCGCAGATCGCTCGGCTCGACCGTGAAATTGCCGAGCTGAACCGCCGCGCACATGAGCTTCCTCCGCTCCCAGCGGCAGTCGCCAGCCCAACCAACGGCTACCACAGCGGCATCGAAGCGAAGCAGGATATTGAGAAGTGGGTGCAGATAGATCTGGGCAACTCTGTCGCGATTGACCGCATCCGGCTGTTTCCCGCCCGCCCCACCGACTTCCTGGATACTCCTGGATTCGGGTTTCCACTTCGATACAAGGTTGCGATCTCAGACGATCCGGCGTTCACCCACAACGAAATCCTTTTAGACCACACGAGCGCGGACACGCCTAATCCCGGCGACGTGCCCATCGTTATCGAGGCAGGCGCACGAAAAGCAAGATATGTGCGGGTCAGCGCGCAAAAGCTTTGGCTTAGGACAAGTGACTACGTGTTCGCTCTGGCAGAGCTTCAGGTCGACTCGGCGGGTCGGGACGTAGCCCAAGGCTGTGCGGTGACCGCCCTCGATTCGATCGAACAGGGCCGCTGGTCGACACGCTACCTGGTGGACGGTTTCGACAGCCATGCGCGCCTCGCCAACTTCGCCGACCCGAAAGTCGCCGCCAGCTTAGCCTTGCGCTCCGAGCTTGCCCAGAGCCTCCGACGCGCTGAGGACGAGCGAAGCATTGCGAAGGATGCATTGACAAGTGCTTCTACGAAAGCATCGCTTGAGGAGATTGAAGCCGCGCTGAAGGAGGTTGCAGCCAGTCGCGGACGGCTGCCAAAACCCAGCCTGGTCTACAGCGTGCTGCCGCGCGAGCCTCGCCCGATTCACATTCTCGCTCGGGGTGAAGTGGAGAAACCGATGGAGGCTGTTGGGCCGGGGACCCTCTCTTGCCTTGCCGGGCTGCCGTCCGAGTTCTCTTGCCCGCCCTCGGCTCCCGAGGGCGCCCGCCGTGCTTCGCTCGCCCTGTGGCTCTCGTCGCCCTCGAACCCACTCACCTGGCGATCGATCGTCAACCGAGTCTGGGAATACCACTTCGGCCGAGGGATCGTAGACACTCCCAACGACTTCGGCCGAAACGGCAGCCAGCCAACGCATCCTGATCTGCTAGATTGGCTTGCGACCACGTTCAGAGAGGGACGAGGGAAGAGGGAAGAGGGAAGAGACAATCCCATCACCTCATCACCTCATCAGCCTCTCACGGCCTCATCTCTTAATTGCGGTCAGTCGCTGAAGCGCCTTCATCGTCTCATCGTGCTCAGCGCCGCATATCGCCAATCGTCGAGAAATGACGCAGCGTTTGCAGCGCATGACGGCGACAATCGCCTGCTCTGGCGCATGAATCGAAGGCGGCTGGACGCCGAGGAGCTTCGAGATTCGGTGCTTGCTATCAGCGGAAAACTGGATCTGACGATGGGGGGTCGAGGCTTCGACCTGTTCCGATTCAAGGACGACCATTCACCGGTCTATGACTACACCGCGCCGGATATAGTCGATCGGCCGGAGACATGGCGGCGCGCGATCTACGCGTTCACAGTCCGAAGCGTGCAGAATCCATTCTTGGAAAGTCTGGACGGCGCCGATCCCAACCTGCTCACGCCGGTCCGGAGCTCAACGCTAACGGCCCTTCAAGCACTGGCGCTTCTCAACGATCCATTCGTTCTCCGGCAGTCGCAGGCTTTTGCAGATCGCATCAAGCGCGACCATACGGGCCTTGCGGAGCAAGTCGCGGCGGCGTACGAGATGGCGTTTGGCCGTCGCCCAACTCCCTCAGAGCAGAGCCAGCTTACACAATACGCGTTATCGCACGGCCTCAGCGCCGCCTGCCGCCTCCTCTTCAACGCAAACGAGTTCGTTTTCCTCGATTAGAAGCGAGCCACCACAATATTTGTGCTAAATTCCAACACCGAATCCGCCGAACTAATGGGTGATGAAAAGTCCTATGACTTTCACCAGGATTATTGATGAGCTTGCCGGGTCTGCACTATTCGATCACGGCCGGTGAAACGGAGAACGACAATGCGAAACTCTCAGTCTTTGCGGCGCTTTCAACTTGCCTGCGTGCTGCCTGCAATTCTGGTTTGTGTGGCGGGGTCCCCGAGCTTTGCCGCGAAGGGCGAAACGCGTCCGGGAACGGTCAGGCCGCTTGCAGAGATTTCCGGCGCCTACAGCAAGATTGCGACGCGATTTTATATAACGGTCACATCCGAAAAAGAGTGGAATCGGATCTGGGCCAAGCACACCGGCCAATCCGACGCAGTGCTTTCAGCCGGGGGAACGCAGCTTCACGTCGATTTCGACCGATACATGGTAGTTGCAGTTTTTCAGGGCGAGCAGCAATACAACCTGGGCGTAGTGGCCCAATCAATCGACGAGGGTATGGATAAACTGACGTTCCGGTTTACGAACAAGTGGGTATCCGCAGAAAATGGAGTCCCGTCGCATACCGGCAATCCCTACACTCCGTTCGGGATCTTCGTCATTCCCCGCGTCCTCAAAGAGGTCGTGATGGAAGAGGCTGTCTACGGCGCCAAGGGCCAGGCTCCCACCTACGCCGTCCGGGCCAGGTTTAACCTCGCAACTCCCAGGCCGGGTTCCAATCCCTGAATATATTGTCAGGTCCTCGGTAAGAGTGAAAAGTGCACATTGAATAGCGCGGGTTGCCCGATTGGGCGATCCGCGCGAGGCATTGTATCAGCCGATGTGCATTTTGACTCTTGCTCAAGCCTCGATGCTCCCTCAAGCCACAACTCCACAATCTGAAACCGAGTTGTCCCTGAATCGTCTTGGTTGGAAGACTTCAAAGCACCCTGGTTCCATGTTCACACGTGGCTAGCCATCACCCGCCATCGTGATCTATGCGATTCATACATCCACTGCCATGCAGCGCTAATCTCCAAAATGAGGCATATGAATGAAGCACACCAGACTATCCGGCGCCGCCGTTGTAATCCTAGTGTTTTGCGCTTCTTTAGTGGCACGGGCGGACAAACTCGATGACTATATCCACGAGCAGATGAAGGCGCAGAACATTCCCGGCGTCGCGATCGGTGTTATTCGGAACGGCAAGCTGGAGGTAGCGCGGGGCTATGGGATGGCCAGCGTTGAGCTGAGCTCGCCAGTCTCGGCGGACACGGTATTTGAGATCGGCTCGATGACCAAGCAGTTCACCGCTGCAGCCGTGATGATGCTGGTGGACGAAGGCAAGATCGACCTCGGCGCGCAGATCTCCACCTACCTGCCGGATCTTCCCGCCGCGTGGAAGGATATCACCGTTCGCTATCTTCTCACGCACACTTCCGGGATCAAAGGCTACACAGAGGTGGCGCCGGACTTTCTGAGCCTGGCGCGCAATCCCCATACTCAAACAGAGATTATCAAGATGGTGGCGGATAAGCCGCTAGACTTCCAGCCGGGAGAAAAGTGGGCGTATAGCAACACAGGATACTATCTCCTCGGGATGATCCTGGAGAAGGAGACCATTCAGGTATCATTCCTACTGCAAGAGGATGGAAAGATCGCGGGCATCGGCATCGCCCCCCATTAGGGACGACAATCGGCCGGAGTGCAGAGGTTGACATGACAGAACTAGAGTTGCAGCAATTCGAGGCGCTGGGCGCGGTAACCATCGACACGCCTCTCCCCGCACGGGAGGTATCCGACGCGTCGGAGGCGTTCGATCGCCTGATGCCGCGCAAAGAGGGGCAGGCAAGAACGAGTCTGACCTGCAGCTACTTTGACCCGGCGATTGTCAATATCCTTCAGCATCCCTTCTTCGAACAGGCCGCACGGCAGGCGCTTCAGGCGGATCGCGTGCACTTCTTCCAGACTGCGATCGTCACAGCCTACCCGGAACCGAATACGCCCTTCAGCTTCTGGCAGCATGTGGACATTCAGTACCCGATGTCGGACTTCCGGTCCGTGCCGAAGCAAATCATCTGCAGCTTCTTCCTATGGCTCACGGATGTCAATGAGCGGCGCGCTCCGATGATGTTCCGACCTGGCAGTCACCTGCAGATTGCTGAATTTCGAGAAGAGGACCCTGCCTGGACGAAAGGCCCCGCCGCGGTTGCTCCGACGCCGCTCGACAAGCTGCCGGATCTTCCGTATTCCGAGCCGGTCCCGCTGATCGCCACCGCTGGCCAGGTGAGCGTCCTGACCACCGCCGCGGTGCACGGCGCTTCCGTCAACATCGACTCAGTGCCACGCAAGAACCTCGTCTTCACATTTGTCCCGGCAGGTCTCAAGATCGGCTTGCCGCCGAGAGAAGAACAGCAGACCCTGGACTACTGCCGTGCCCTGAGCCCGCTGATGCGCCCGGACCGCCGGCATATCCTCCCGATTGTCCAGGATTGAAGAATAGGCGCGACGGAGAAATCCGTCGCGCCTACACCAGAACCCGCAGAACGTCCCCGGTCGCACACTGTCACGGGGATTGTTCACTTCTCTTAGCGACGATAGTTCGATGGAATCGAATTACCGTATTGCCTCAAGAAATGGAGGGTGTCAACCGAACATTTGAAGCGGGCATAATCTACCGCTGCATTTTCTCGACGGCCGTTTTGACCAAAGTGTTCCCTTGCCCCTCTACCCCTGTTGATAAACTAAATCGATAGAGGTATCGACCTTGCCGTCCGGATTTCTTGGTGACTCTTCTCAGCCGGATGCCGTGCCGGGCCGGAACACGATTCTTGATCCCGCGTTTGCCGGTGCCATCGAAGAGCTTACATCGTTATTGGCGTCTATCTGCGGGACGCCGATTTGTGGCGTTAGCCTCCTTGCTCCCTCGGGAGAATGGTTCGCCCCGTCCGTCTCACGCGGGTTGGGCGCTTCTACTCCAAACTTTGCCTTCTGCGATTACACGGCTCGTGATTCTCAGGTTCTTGTCGTTCGAGATACCCGTAAGGACGAGCGATTTCGGGGGCAATCCGATGCGGCAGGGGAGCCGTCACTCCGGTTCTACGCCGGAATCCGGATGACCGGGCCAACGGGCGAGCTGATCGGCACGCTCTATGTGCTGGACTACAAGCCACGCACGCTGTCGCATCACCAGCGGCAAGCAATCGTCACGCTCTCAAACCAGATCATCGCTCAGCACAGAATTGTCGTGCTGATACAAGAGCGCGATGCGAGCCTTGAAAGGCTGCAGGCGGCGGCAGCTGACAAAGAGCTGCTAGAAAAAGCGCTTCGCGATCAAGAGACGCATAATCTCGCCAGCGCGCACCGCGATATCTCTGGGGCGGACGCGCTTTCACATCAAGTCGCCAACACGAACGAATACCTTGAAATCGTCAACCGAATGCTGGTGGAACAGCAGGCCGAGCTGGTTTCGGGCCATGTACGATTGGAAGTGCTTGCAACATCAGACGGGCTTACGGGGCTCAAGAACCATCGCGCTTTTCAGGAGAGAATCGCGGAGGAGTTCGAGCGCGCGAGGAGGTATCGCTTAACACTCTCACTGGTATTGCTGGATGTCGACCATTTCAAGCAGTTCAACGATGTGTTTGGACACCCTGCCGGCGATCAGGCGCTCAAGCGCTTAGCTGTGATTATGTCTGAAAACGCGCGCATCACGGATTTTGTCGCTCGCTACGGAGGCGAAGAGTTTGCAATCGTCCTGCCGGAAACGGATGCAGCGGGCGCATTAGTGATCGCGGATCGAATTCGAATCGCTGTTGCATGCGCGGATTGGGACCATCGAAAGATCACTGTAAGTGTCGGGGTGGCTGTGCTTAAGGACAGTATTGTGTCCCCGTCCGCCCTGATTGACCAGGCCGATAGGGCGCTCTATCTCTCAAAATCATCCGGGCGCGACCGTTCGACGCTCTTTCAGCTAGCCGCCTGACTAACTACAGGGTAGAATGAGTCTGCCCTGCGCACATGTCGGGCAAGGCTGCAAAGTGAGGCGCCCATGATTCGAATAGGACTTGTGGACTTCGACACCTCGCACGTCGAAGCGTTCACCCAGCGATTCAATCACATCGACGTTGCCGAACCTGAATGGGTTACTGGCGCTAAAGTAGTGGCGGGCTGCCCGGGCGACTCTCAGATCATGCCCGAGCGGATTCCGGGCTACACGGCTAAGCTAAAACAGTATGGCATCGAGCTGGTCGACCGCCCGCAAGACCTTTTGGGCAAGATCGATGCCGTGATGATCGAATCGCAGCAGGGTTCGAGGCACCTTGAGCGTGCGCGTCCGTTCCTGGAGGCGGGGCTTCCAACCTTTGTTGACAAGCCGTTCGCCGAAACGGTGGCGGATGCTGACGCGATGATCGCTCTGGCTCGCAAACACAATGCGCCGCTGCTCTCATGCTCCGCGCTGCGTTACGATCCGCAGATAACGGCCGCCCTGAATCGCTGCAAAGACCTCGGCTCCATCCTTTCCGTAGATGCCTGGACAGCAGCCGCGCTGCACCAGGGCAACCCGGGACTGCTGCACTACGGTATTCACGGTGTTGAAATCGCCTATGCGCTTATGGGGCCAGGCTGCCGTTCGGTTCATTCCATATTCACAGACAAAGGCGAGGTGAATGTCGGGCTGTGGTCCAACGGCCACGCGAGTACCGTGCGAGGGCTGCGCGACGGCAAGACCGGCTTCGGCGCCGTGGTGCATTACGAGAAGGGAAACGAGGTCTTCATTGTCGAAGGAAGCGCCTTCTACCGTGAGCTGCTCAAAACGTATGTCAAGATGTGCGAGACTCGGCAGCCGCCCATGGATTATGCCGTCATGCGCGAGGTGATCGCGTTCTGCGCGGCTGCTGTCAAATCACATCAGCGCGATGGAGCCTCTGCCCCTGTCTAGCAATCGAGCGTCAATCGGTGGCGTTCGCGCAAGACCGCATCCGACGCGGCAGTTTTGACGCATGTGTAGTCCGGTTGCGGCCCATCTCCTTGCTGGAATAGAGCGCCCTGTCGGCCTCTTCTAACAGCTGCTGCGCAGAGACCTTCAGCGAGAGGGTGGCAACTCCGAAGCTCGCACTCACCTTGCGACTTGGCCAGCGATAGGCTTCCATGGCGACCCGGAATCGCTCGGCAGCCTCGGTTGCTCCCTGCGCATCCGTCTGAGGAAGCAGAACAACGAACTCTTCGCCGCCGTAACGAGCGACAAAGTCAGTCTCTCTCGCTCCGTTCTTCAGGATCTCCGCCGTTGACCTCAGGACCTTGTCACCCTCGATATGTCCAAAGGTATCGTTAAACGACTTGAATTCATCCAGATCCAGCATGATAACGGACAACGGTAAGCCATAACGATGACTTCGCTGCCACTCCTCTGAGAGCCGCTCCTGGAATGCTCTATGATTGGCAATCCCGGTCAAACCGTCCGTTGTCGCAAGCGCCATAAGCATGGCGTTCGCTTCCATAAGCATGGCATTCGTCGCTTGCAGCTCTGCATTCGTGGCCTTCAGCTGGAGATGCGCATCTTCTAGAGCCTGCAGAATCGTGTCATTCTCAGCCCGCGCGCTCGTCTGCGCTTGCACGTTTGTTCGACTCAAATGGTCGGGATTATGATCGGCTGCAGCTGAATCCGAACCCTCGCCGCCGCACGCAAAATCATCGTCGGCACGGATCGCGCCATTACAACCAGCCATCGCCATTCCCCTCTTACTTCGCAAACCTCAAACACCGCGCGGGCTTGCAGACAATCTAGCACGCACAGCAAAGCGACAATTTCGTCTCCCTATGTTAGTATACGCGAGCGAGCAGACCGGAATCGTGGACGAACAGACGAAAAAAACGTGGACGAACAAAATAACTGTTTGCGCTTACCGGCCAGGCCCGGTCCCATGCAGCGTCTCGTAGATCGCGGAAAGCAGGGACCGCTCGCCTTTCACGTCAGTATCCAGCGACCAGATCATCACGCCTGCGAGTCCCTGATCTTTCACGTATTTTGCTTTGGCTTTGATCGTTGGAATGCCGTTATACCAGATCGTCGAGCCTGCCTGGTCCAGTTTCTCGGCACCGGGGTACGCCTCCACAATTTTGGAATAAGGATAGTCTCCCTGGCGAAAGGCACTGCCAAAGCCATACCCGTAAAATGGCACCCCCAGGACTGCTTTACGCCTGGGCAGGCCCCGCGTCAGCCAGTAGGTGGCATTACTTTTCGCGAATTCAAGTGAGGAGTGCTGTCCCGGCGCATTCGGGTTCCACGAGCCTGCGGCATCGTACGCCATAATGTTTACGAAATCGAACAGTTTGAGTGCCGCGTCCGGAACTTTGCTGCCGCCATAACCTTGCGAAAGGGCTGCAGTCAGCAGTTTGTGCTTCGGCTTTAGAAGCGCGGCCAGATCCGCAATGAAGGCGCCGTAATTCTGGTCGATCGCCGGTCCCTCAAGGTCGACATCAAGCCCATCCGCGTTATGCGCCACGACATAATCCGTTAACTTTTGTGCGAACTCTTTTCTCTTGTGGTCGCTTAGAAGCCCCGCATATCTGTTCCGCAGCGTTTCATTCGATGCTGCTGTCGCGCCGCCGATTGAAATCAAGGCCAGAACATGATTTTCATGCGCCCTCGTGATCAGCATGTCGTCCTCGCTGTTGTACGAAAGCTCTCCGGCATCGTTCGTGGGATTCTCAAAAGCAATGTTGATGTGGGTAATCTTAGGGTAATCGATCGTCTTTGCGAAGGCTGCTACGTCTATCCAATTTGGCACATAGGCGACTACTTTTGGCGACGCATGTGCCTGGGCCGCCAAGGCGAGGAGCCCGGCCGCGAACACAGTAGCTTGCAGAAGCAGAATAAATCTCATAACGCTTTGTACCAGGGAGGCATTCGCAGATGTGGAAGCTTGGATTACACTCCGTAAGTTATGCCGGCGTGTGGGAGGGCCAGGTCGCGCTTCCGCTTGAGGAGTTCGTCGATCACGCCGCGGATCTCGGCTATCAGGGCATCATGCTGATGGCAAAACGCGGCCATGCCTCTCTCCTCGACATGAACGAGCGCCGCCGCCGCGATCTACATTCAAGGATGTCGGATCGCGGTCTCGAGCTGGCAGCTCTGGCAGCCTATACCGATTTCACTGCGAATGCCGATCGCGCCGACATTCCGTTCCTGGAGATGCAAGTCGTTTACGTGCGCGAGTGTGCGCGACTTGCATCCGAGCTTGGCGGCAGTATCGTTCGGATTTTCACCGGATACGAAGTTGACCGGCTCACTCCCGGCCAGGCGTGGCTTCGCTGCGTTAACGCCATTCGCGAATGCGCCCTTCAGGCGGCGGATTTCGGCGTAACACTCGCGGTTCAAAACCATCACGATATCGGCGTGCAATACCAGGCTCTTGCAGACCTGATCGACGAGGTCGGTCGGCCCAATGTCAAGGCCGGATTCGATGCGTGGGCGCCGGTACTTCAGGGCCTGACCGGCGAACCGCTCGCAAAATCTGTCCGCCACCTCGGCCCGCGGATCGTACAGACGATTGTCGCGGACTATGTGCTTCAGCCGCGATTTCGATACGCGCCCTCACTTACGAGCTACACGCCCGCGCAGCCGGAGGCAAAGGCGGTTCCCGTGGGCGAAGGCATTATCGACTATGCGACGTTCTTCGCCGCGCTGCGCGAAATCGGCTTCGATGGCTATGTCACCTACGAAATGTGCTCGGCGATTCGCGGCGGCGGCTCCAGGGAGAACATCGACCTCTGCGCCCGCCGATTCATTGAGTGGATGCAGGAGATGGGGTAGGGCGTTCAGGTATTCGATTGCGTACAATTCGCGGCCGCTTCTAAACACATAAGGACCTGAATCCTTACTCCACCTCCGTAAACACCTTCGGCTCGACTTTGTCCAAGAGCTTGAACTCGGTGATGGTCTGGCTCATGAACTTCTCGCCATCCCGCTTTGAGACCGTCTTCATGGCCTTCTTGATGCCGGCTACGTCCTTATAATCGCTGAAGGTCGTCTCCTGCGTAAACTCCATTCCAGGCTGGAACCCGCTGACCCTGGCGACGACCCTTACCGGCAGCCCGGATTCCTTGTCGAAGTAAATCTTGAAATCCTTTTTGTCCGGCGCGGTCACTTTAAGACCGACGGCGGGCTTGTCCTCGACCTTTTCTTCCGCGATCGGCTCCAGCTTGTAATCCTTGTCCTTGAGCGGAAGCATCGTTACCGGGATCATCGTGAGGTAAATACTGCGCTTCTGCCCGGCCAGCGCCTCTTTGTTCAGATCCGCCGCGTTGTCGCCGAATTTGCGCTTGCCCGTATCTCCGGCGACGATGGTGACGCCCTTGAACTTATTCCCGCCGAACTCGCCGGTGAACTCTTGCCGGAAGTGGTCCAGCCCCTGAATTGTCGTTTCGGACGCGCCTTCGTTGTCGTTGCCATTGAAGGAGATGGTGGTCTTCGACTTCCAGTAAGCGACCTTAACTTTGCCGAGCGCCTCTTCCCCACCGAGCGCCTTGATGGCCTTATCGACAATCGCCTTCGGATCCGCGGCATCGTCCGCGCGCACGGTTCCACAGAAGCCGGCAACCAAACCTATCGCCAGCAGAGTAACCAGAATTCGCTTCATTTGATCGCCTTCCTCTCGTTAAAGCCAACAGAGTCTCATCTCTCGCAGAACACAGTTCCGCCGAGCGAGTCGATGTTCCTGCCCTAAATGCGACCCTCCCAATACCTTATCCGCAGGTTACGCAAATAGACGTACATAAGGCAAAGTCCTTGCCATTATTGTTTGATAAGCAGTGCGGACACGACGTCGGCGTAGAGCCGATGGCCCCAGTCGTTGGGGTGGTTGACGCCGTTGCCGGTCATATCGAGGTAGTTTTTCGTTTTGAGCAGCGCTTCCCAGACGGACGTCAGGTCTGCGATGGCGACTCCGCCTCCGGAGAGTTTCCGCACGGTATCTCTGTAATCCAGCAGGACCTGCGGATTGGTCCAGTAGCAGTCCTCGTTCGGCAGCATGGATGCGACGACGATGAACTCCGTATCCGCGTTCTTTTTGTTGATAATATCCATCTGGCCGCCAATATCACGGACAAAGTCTTTGATTGGGCGAGGCGATTTGCCGCTGCTGTCGTTCATTCCCCACCCGAGCACTACCAGATCGGCCTTCTCAGCCGCAACCTTGTCGACATTTTTGAGACCCCATTCCGCCGTCATACCACCGACTGAGTAGTTCTTGTAAGTGATCTTGGATTTGTAGGCATGCTCGAGATTCTGGATCACTCGCTCCGGATAGGCGGGTAGAAACGGCGGCACATTTACGAATTTCGAGGCGTTTCCACCCGCTGTAATGCTGTCACCGAAGAAGACGATCGAGACCGGCTCGCCGTCATTGAGCTTTTGCAGCACCTTGGGAATATCCTGCTTGGCGTAGACCGGCGGAACAGGGCCCCAGTTGCCCGTCTCGTGTTCGTAGGTGAAGACGACCTGCATGTTGGCATACTCGTCCTTCTCGCCGAACAGGATGTCACCCTTCTTGTCGCGGCGTTTGAGGTCGAACGGCTGCGAACCCAACGGCGGCGTCAGAGTCTTTGCGGGGATCACGGGTATTGCGGAGCCGGAGGGGATGATAATTTCGTTTGTGCCCGGCTTGACTTTGTAATCCTTGCCTTCCAGATAGGCGAGCTTTCCCGACGAGCTTTTCGCCTCGATGATCTTTATAGGAGCAAACAGGAGCTTGCCGCTCGCCTGGCCACCGCGCTTTACAAAGAGCACGCTCTCACCCACCATCACGGGCGACTTCCAGAACGGCTCGGTAGTGTCCACCCCCGCCTGCGCGCTCGACCCGGCTTGAGCGAAGGCGGGAAGGCTTATGAGCATCAGCAGCACAATGACAAGTGCCGAATTCATATGTAGTGCTTCCTTTCTTACTCGGCGCGAAACCGTGCAACGTCTGCGGAGCACGCGCAGCTTGCTGCCCCTTGGAGCGCTGCGGTTTGCCGCAGCTCGGTCTTAGGCAGCTTGCCGCCATGTTCTACACGGACGGCAGCACTCCGATTGCTGCCGTCGACGTGCCCGCCTACTTTCCACCTGGGCTGCGCGTTCCCCGCAGAGCCCGCGTATGTCTACACTTCAATGTGTTGGTCACGGTGTCGCCGCGTGTCTCAACTGACGGTCGACCCAGGCATAGGCTGCCATTCGTTCGGCGGGCGGCCAATCGTGGGCGCAGTCCGGGTAGACCGCCTTGAACCGATCCGAAGCATGAAACGCCTTGTAGATGGGTTCGACGCTTGCGACCACATCACGGACGCCGGTGACATCGAAGTTGGAATCGTGCTCTGGCGCGGAGACGTAAACCGCTCGGGGAGCAATCGCGCCGAGGACGTCGTGGAAATCGAACGGCATTCGGTCGGGCGTGGGAAACTCCGTCTTGATGCGCGGCAGATAGCGCGGTCCCCACCAGCCGGTCAGATTGCCGCCGTAGTAGCGCGCAAAGGAGGTAAAACCGCAGTTTGTGACCGCGCACTGAATGCGAGTATCGAATGCTGCTGTAAACAGACTGTTGTGCCCGCCGAGCGAATGTCCGATCACGCCTATCCGCTTCCCGTCCACCTCGGAAAGCAACTGCAGCAAGTCGATTCCGCGTATGTTGTCCCAGATCGCCTTCATGGTTGCGCTCTGCCAGCCATGCGCGTAGACGTCGATTTCATACTCGCCCAGGGTAGGGTAATCCGGCGCGAGAACGACGTAGCCGCGCTCTGCCAGTTCGCTGCCAAGATGGAGATTGGGCAGCCCTGCGAGGCCCGCCGCTTCATCCTTACCGAACTTCGTGGTCTGGTGCAGCACGAGCATCGCGGGCGATCGCTTCTCGACACGGTTCGGGATCAGGAGCCATGCAGGAACGCGCTCGCCCGGCGCAGATTGATAAGTCAGCTTACGGCGAGTGAAGCTGCCCGCGGTCTCCTCGCGCTCGACCTTCACATCCAGTGGGCTTCTCTTCTCCCGGCCAGGAAGAGGACCCATGACGCGCTCCATGTTAGCGAGAATCTCCCGTCGGTACTTCGCCGACTCTTTCGCGGTTATGATGCGTTGCCATTTTCCGTCAAGGCGCTGCTCGATAAGCAGGTCCCGGACCTGTAGGCTTGTTTCGCCGCGACACAAGCCTGGAATTGCCGCGAGAAGGGTCGAACACACGCCAATCGCCGCCCTTCGTCCCAGGAGTATCTTCGTCATTCGATGCTGTATCCATCGTCGTATTACGAGTGCGGATCAATCTAAGTGAAAAACCTCTTCCAAGATGAGGAACGATTCGTCGGGCCGCCTGCCCTCGAGCGACTCAAAGTAGGGCTTCATCGACTCCTGCCAGCGCGTATTTACCTCCAGGCCGTCCATCTTTGCCAGGGCTTGCCCGAAGTCTTCCGTCTCGAGATACCCAAACAGCGTGCCATCTTCCCGAGCGAACAGGCTGTAGTTCGTCCACCCGGCGTTCCGCAGCGCCTGCTGCATCTCCGGCCAGACATTCTTGTGCGTCCCCTTATACTCCTCCAGCAACTCCTGCTTCACCTTCAAAACAAACCCAACTCGCTGCATGATAAACCTCCGGTAAGAATCTACGACACAAGAGTTCGAAACAGGTCGCGGAACTGGATCGTTTCAGAGAGATTATCACATTCGTTGCAGTGCTCCCAGTCAATCCAGACGTACTCGATACCCACCCAGCCGCGGTACCCGACTTTGCGCATTCGGTCCGTCACACGTTCATAATCGATCGTATTCTCCCGAAAGGACGCCTGCAGCCGACCTTCACGCGCGCCGCGCACATGGAAGTGACTGGCGTGCTGTAGGAGTGGCTCAATCTCCGAATCAGGCAGGCCTGCGCGGGTGAAGTGCGTGTAGTCCAGAGTCAGCGTCAATCCGGGCACGCGGTCAACGAGGGCCGACGCCTCGCTGGGGGTGGGCACAATCGAGCCGACGTGCGCCTCCACTCCGAACACCACAGCCGCCCCGGTGGCCTGCTCGACTCGCCATTGGAGCTCCTCCACGCAGCGCGCAAGCGACTCTGAGGCCAATTCCTCTTCGAATCGCACGCCGGGCAGCCCCGTTACGTGACGGCAGCCGCAGGCATCGGCATACTCCAGCGTGCGCAGAAACCAATCGCGGGCCTTCTCGCGCCGGTCCGGCTCGGGGTGGTTGATTGCGAATGGCCGAAAGTCCGGATCCATCTGCAGGAAGATATCTGCGGGCTGCAGTCCCAGGTCGCCCAGCTTGCGCTTAAGGTCACCCGCCGACCGGCTGATATCCGCGAACTCCCTTGACGGCCACAGATGCGACCGCTCCTCGAACAAACCGATGTCTACGCCCTCAAATCCCAGCATGGCAATCAGCTTCAGGACTTTGTCATGTAGGAGAAGTGGAAACGTAAAGTCAGCGCACGCCAATTTGAATTTCATAGTGACTCCCGATTATCCCACTCCGCGGCTGCGAGGTAGCCAGCGTCTACGAGATGCGCAATGCCGGTGATACCCGACGAGTCCTCGGTCGACAGATAGAGCGCGGCCTTTGCGATGTCAAGCGGAGTGAGAAATCGGCCAAGCGGAACGCGCGCTGCCCGGTTTCTCAAGGTCTCTTCAGGATCGACGGATTTGCTGACGTGGTAGCGGAACAGGGGCGTGTCTGTGATTCCCGGGCAGATGCAGTTCACGCGGATTCCGTATCGGGCATAGTCCAGTGCCAGCGCCTTCGTCAGGCTCATAACCGCGCCTTTGGAGGCCACATAAGACGGCGTGTTGCCCTGTCCCACAAAGCTCGAAACCGACGCCATATTGACGATCGTTGAACCCTCGGACTGCTTGAGCGCAGGCAACGCGTGCTTGATCGCCAGGAAGATCGACCTTACGTTGACCGCCATCACGTGGTCCCACTCGTCGACAGAGCACTCCTCGAGCGGCTTGACCATCACGATTCCCGCATTGTTCACCAGGTGGTGGAGCGCGCCGAATGTCTCCAGCGTCGCGCACACGGCTCGCTCAACGTCCGCTTCGTCTGCGACATCGCCGATAGCCAGCTGCGCCGACCCGCCCGCGCCCTGGATGCGCTCCAGCGTTTCGCGTCCCTTCTCGGCGTCCAGCTCGAAGAGCGTAACACGCGCGCCCTCCATTGCAAACAGCTCCGCGATCCCGCGCCCGATCCCGGAGCCGGCCCCGGAAACTAGCGCCACCCGATTCTGCAGCCGATTACCGGACACGTACGTCTCCCATGGATCAATTAACACACCGTGCGATACTGATAAGCGAAACTGAATACTGCCCTCGGCGAACCGTCAACTAAAGCGCGCGATACGCGCGATCATACTGCGCCTTGTTTGTGGGCAGCCGGTGTATTCATCGGATTGTTGATAATTTTCATATCCACATTAAGATCTCTCCGATGTTTGAGCAGCCAACTATCGCCGGACTTCGCCCACAGGTCCTCTGAGTAATTGAAGATGTGAATGGAATTGGAAGTGCCGTCCGGGTTGGTATAGGGCACTACATGAACGGTAATTCTCTGATCGGCCACCTGGTCGCCGGAGTACTTGAAATGAAGCAAATCCGTTACAACGATTTCATGTTTGTCGTCGTGTCGATCCGTCAAGGAGGACGCTGGGGGTAGCGGCGTCGGCTGACTGCCTGGTATCGAATTTGCCGGTTCCTTTTCTGATGGACGATAGATCTGCCACAACACCTTTAGAAATGTGCTCCGATCCCAGTTCTCCCCGGTGAGTGAACGATGACTGTAGTCCGAGGAAAGCAGCTTCATGTAGGCAGGAACGTCTCGTTTTAGAAGCAGATGTTCCATTGTGTAGTATTGTTTTTCAATCACTTTGCGAGCTGTAGTCGCGTCGTCGGCGCGAGCGGCTCCCGGCGAGAATGCGATCAATAAGCCGAATGCGACGATCCGGTACAAAACCGGCAACAATATTCTAGTTTGCGATAGCTTCATGATTGCACTCCATCACCGTCATTCCGTGTTGCAATTAGCGAGGGGGATTAGGCCTCGACATCCTATGACAAGAAGGTCTAAACCGGCGAAACGACCGAAATCAGCGTCAAATGAATTCAGCCGCATCGTTCTGGATAGGGCAAAATTGGTTGGGTAAGTCAATCGCGGTTCTCATAAGGCAATTTCGCATATTAGTGCGAAATTGTCGATTTCTATCTTTGGATCCGTGCGCGCATTCTTTCCACCTTTTCCTGAAAACCGGCTTGCTCGAGCACCTCCGGATTGAGCAGGCCGTAGGGCCGCTCGCCTACCAGCACCGAGAGGATCGACGTCACCGCGGATTCGCCAATCGCCTGGAAGCACTCGTCGGTCCAGCAGATGGCGTGAGGGGCGAGAATGACATTGTCCATCTGCAGTAGCGGGTTGTCCTGCGACGGCGGCTCGTCCTCGAACACATCCAGGCCCGCTCCGGCGATTTTACCTTGCTGGAGCGCCGTAATGAGATGCGCTTCGTTGACGATCGGCCCGCGCGCTGCGTTCAGGAAATACGCCGTGGGCTTCATAACCTCGAGGAGCTCGCGATCGACCATTCCGCGCGTCGAATCGTTCAGCAGGCAGTGAATCGAGACATAGTCCGACCGTGCGAAGAGGTCCGCGGCCGAAATCGCTCGCTCCGCCCGATTCCCTTCGATAAGATCATCCGAGACGTAAGGATCATGGACGAGGACGTTCATGTTGAAAGGCGCGACCAGCCTGCAAAGCTCACGGCCAGCCCCGCCGAACCCAACGATTCCGAGCGTCTTGCCCGCGATCTCGGAGCCCTGGTAGTGGGCGCGTTCGCTCCAGCGGCCTTCGCGCACGAGTCGGTCCTTGGCAAAGAGCCTTCGGCTGAGCGCCAGCATCATAGCGAGCACTCCGCCGGCGACGGGCAGGTCGGTCGCGCCAGGCGTGATCGTGAGCAGCACATTGTTCGAGGTCAGCGCCGCCACGTCGCACATGTCGTAGCCGACTCCGAATCGCGCGACAATGAGCAGGCGGTCGGCGCCGTTGGCGAAGGTGTCCGCGTTCCAAACGGGCGTCAGCGAGAGGGCCGCATCCAGGGACGCGATCTGGTCGGGCCGGACTGGACTATGCTTTTCTGCCAGGAATTCGTATTTGCATTGCGGATCGGCATCGAGCAGATGCAGACCGATGTTCTTGTAAGTGAGCTGACCGTTGTCCGCGATGAAGTCGCGCGTGATGCCCACCTGAAACAGATCGCTCATAATCCGACTTTCCTTTTACTCCAGATTAAGTGGACGGTCCCAAACCACCGCGTTCAAACGTTCGCGAACTGCGCCGATAAGCAGAGACATGTCCGCTCCCAGGCCCACCATTCGAAAGCCCTGATCCCGTCGGAGGGCGACCTCGTCAGCGCTGCGAGAGAGCACGCCTGCCGAGATGCCCTTTGCGTCCGCTTTCGCTCGAACATTCAGGATATGCTCCGCTACGCCCGGTCCCTCCCACTCGCCTAGATAGCCGTAGGAGGCCGACATATCCGCCGGCCCGAAGAAGATCGCCTCCAGGCCGGGTGTTTCAAGTATGGCGTCGATGTCTTCGACCGCGCCGCGCGTCTCGATCAGCGGAATGATCAGCGTCTCTTCGTCGGCTGATCGCAGATAGCCGTGAAAGTCCAGGCCCCATTTTACGGCGCGGTCACCGCAGACACCTCGCACGCCGCGCGGCGGGTAGCGGCCGTAGGAGAACGCCGCCTCAACATCGGCGTGGTTCTGCATATAGGGGACGATCACTCCGTGCGCGCCCATGTCCAGAGACCGCTTGACGCTGCTCATCTCGATGCCGGGCACGCGAACGATTGCCGCGGTGCCGGAACCGCGAACGACCCGGAGATGATCCATCACGTCGTGGAACCCCTGGTGCCCGTGCTCCATGTCGATGCAGACCCAGTCCAGTCCCAGCGCCACGGCCGCTTCCGTGATTTCTGGCGCGGCCGCCGTGACCCAGAGGCCATAAGTGGTTTCCTTGTTTCGCAGCTTGTGGCGCAAGGCGTTTTTCACATTGGTACCTGTGTGCTGTTTCTACTGCGTAGAACTGCGGGCTTTATCAGACAGATTGGTCGGATATGTCGGAGGGGACCGATGACACAGATGGCGATATTATCCAGTCCGCTAGACATCGTTGTGCAAATCCCGAACTTCAAGCTCGGCGAGAAGCCGGTTATAACCGGCGATGAAGTTATTCCTAAACAGCTGCACGGGACCGAACTCGGCGAACTCCTCGATAGGCAGCGCGCCCTCGTCAAAGGCCCGGTGATAATCCGGGAGGCGCGCTGACAGCTCCGCGAGGATTGCCGGGGGCGTTGCGACGCCGATGCGCGAAACGACCGGCGGGTCCCATTCCAACAGCTCCTGCACTGTGCTCCAATTGATCGTGATGTGGAAGTCGCCGCCCACGAAGTCCGTAAAATGCCGGGTGGACCGTGCTCCGCCACCGAGCATTGTGCCGGGGTAGCCCCGCTCGCGAAGCAGGCTGTACTGCTTGCGCGCGACGGACGACCCGGCCCACGCGAGAGCTTCTGCCGATATTCCAATTCCCTGCTTCTGGACGAGCTTGCCGAGATACTCGTCGAAGATGCCTGTGATGTGCGTGACGTAAAACAGCGGACACTTGCCTGACGCCCCGGATGGGTTGTTGATCCAGAGGCGGGTGGGAGTCTTTTCGGCTACTTTATGAAAATAATCGCTTGGCATTGGCTAAGAGAGCGGCCGCACGATCGACTGCGGGCGCAGGTAGTCGAACAACGTGTCCGGGCCGAGCACACCGCCGCCCATGCCGCTCAGGTTGCACCCGGCGTAGGGGATGCCGTGGGCGAAGATGTTGTGCGCGTTGATCCAGCTATTGCCGGCGACCATCTGTTCCGCGACGCGGTTGGCTCGGGTGAGGTCGGAAGACCAGACGCTGTTTGCGAGGCCGTAGCGTGAGCGATTCACGAGGTCTACGGCCTCATCCTCGTCCGAGAAGCCCATCACGTAAGCCACGGGACCGAAGATCTCATCGCTGGCGCATATGTTCTCTTTGGCGCCCCCTAACAGCGCTGGCTTAACGTAGTATCCGCCTTCGCACCCGTCCACAGTCGCTGTGCCGCCGCGCAGCAGCACCTCTGCGCCTTCGCTTTCGCCACGCTCCAGATAGCCCGTCACCCGGCTTCGCTGCTTCTCGCTGATGACCGGCCCCATCTGCGATTCCGGATTCAGCCCGTGGCCGATCTTTGTCGACGTGAGGGCAGTTCTCGCCGATTCGACCAGCTGATCGCGAATACTGTCGTGTACGATCCAGCGTGTAGCGGTGCAGCAGACCTGGCCGGAGTTCAATGTGATCGCTCCGGCGAGCGCCTTTCCAGCGGCATCTACGTCGATATCGGGGAACACGACCGCTGCTCCCTTGCCTCCCAGTTCCAGCTTCACGGGCACGAGGTTCGCGCCGCACGCAGCGGCAATCAATCGGCCCACCTCGGGCGAACCAGTGAACGACATCCGGTTGATGTCCGTGTTCTCCGCAAGCGCTGCCCCGGCCGTCTCGCCGTAGCCCGTTACTACATTGATGACGCCGTCCGGGACGCCTGCCTCCTTCGCCAGCTTGCACAGATAGAGCGTGGAGAGCGATGCGTCCTCCGGCGGCTTGACGACCACAGTGTTGCCTGCAGCCAAGGCGGGAGAGATGCCCCAGCCGACCAGCAGGATGGGGAAGTTCCAGGGAATAATGAAGGCGCAGACTCCGTAGGGCACCCGGATCGAGCGGGCATCATAACCCGAAACCGCGATCGGCTCCGCGCGGCGTGTATGCACGGCCAGGTCGGCGTAATAGCGGAGAGTTTGCGAAACGTTGGGCACGTCGTTGCTGACGGCTTGAGCTAACGGTTTACCGACATCGATGGACTCGATCTGCGCCAGGATATCGCGATGCTTGTCCACCAGGTCGGCCAGCCGGTGCAGGATCACGGCGCGATCGTTCACGGGCATCGTAGCCCAGCCGCTCTTGCGAAACGCCTCGCTAGCAGCATTCACCGCCGCATCGACATCCGCCTTGCCGCTGGAAGCGATCGCGCTGATCTTGGACCCATCGCCAGGATCGACCACATCGATGGTCTCGCCGCTCGCCGCGCCGACCCACTGTCCCCCGATAAAATTACGCTTGGGATTGTAAGAGAGGTACTCGCTCACCGCACCGTGCAGGTTCTTCATGATCACGCCCTTCCGCCGAGCGCTGCCGTTGCGCAATCGGCACTTGAAAGTTAACAGTGTTCTGTGTTGAGGTCCGACCAATGTGGCACTGTTCTGCGGCGGTGAGTTCGAATCCTTTGAAACCCGTTTCATCAACAGGCATAGTCGTTCGCTGATGCGTTGGTGATCGCCCGACTGGACGAATGGACATAATTCTTTCGTTCGCTGAGGGTGGATTTCTTGGACTTCGCGAAAGAACTATGTCGGGTCCGCGGGCTCAGTCAGAGCAGAGGACGATTTCGCGCAAAGAACGCAAGAACGCAAAAAGTGCAATTTCACACGAAGGCACAAAGCCTCAAAGAGTTGCCCGGCATGGCTTCAATCTTTCCTTCCTGGTTCTCAGGTAGTGATGGCGAATTCCGCTCGGCGATCAACCCAATGCTGAATTCTGTGACCTCCTCAGCCGTCCAACCGCTCCAGCCAGGGATGCTCCAGATCGAGCACGGTGATTGCCCATTGCAGCCAGGTCCGGCGCTCCGGCTCCAGCAGCGGGGCGACCTTCTCGAAATCCTCCCGGTCCTTCAGGCGCTTGTCTTCCGCGTGGTTGCGGCTTTTGAAGAGGAGCACAATCTCTGGGGCGAGGTAGGGGATGCCATCGGCGCTGACCATTACGGCGCGGTCCATGGTGCGCACAATGGACAGGTTCCGCCGGAACCGCCACAGACCGTCCGACACTTCGCTGAAGAGCAGATCGACGA
>Ga0068855_100000938_pt1 | contig 36318 bp, 39 predicted proteins | sample KBSCornC52_FD_66592 | JGI IMG/M metagenome (GOLD analysis project Ga0068855, IMG submission 66592) | Corn rhizosphere microbial communities from Kellogg Biological Station, Michigan, USA - KBS Corn C5-2 | ecosystem: Host-associated > Plants > Roots > Rhizosphere > Soil ...
CGCCCGAAGTACATGAAAAAATTGGCGTTCTGACCGGCCCGCGCGTAGAATCCGCGCTCTTTTTTAGGCCTCCCTCGGCCGACACTTTCCTGAGAGTACGACCATGGTAACGATACGCCTGACAAGGCGCGGTGGGACCAACCAGCCCTTTTATCACGTTGTGGTGACCGACAGCCGCAAGCGCCAGGGCGGTTTGAGTCTGGAGCACGTGGGTTTTTTCAACCCCATCGCCCGCAAGGGAGAACAGAAGCTGCGGCTCGAGCTGCCGCGCATCGACCACTGGGTGGGCAAGGGCGCGCAGCTGTCTGACCGCGTGCGCTCGCTCGTCGCGGACTACCGGAAGCAGGCGACCGCCTGAGAGCATCGCGAGCTTGAGGCTCGTGGCGCGGCTTCTAGTAAGAGTCGTTTGCCACGAGGTTCCGGCTTCTGGCGCGCGCCTCGCGCGCTCACGAGCGGCATAGGTGGGTTATAGGCCTTCAGGCTAGTCGGATCGAGCTGGGTCGAGTCGGTGCCCCATGGGGTGTCAAAGGCTGGCTACACATCGATTCGTACACCGATCCCGTGGACGGGATTCTGGAGTACCGTCAGTGGGAGTTGCGCCTGGGCTCGGGTGAGCGAATCACCCGACGGGTACTCGAAGGACATCCCCACGCGGAGCGGCTGGTGGCGCGGCTCGAAGGTATCGAGGATCGCGATGCGGCCGCGGTGTTGACGGGAGCTGTGATCGAGGTAGATCGCGCCGAGTTGCCACCGACGCGTGAGCGCGAGTACTACCAGGCAGACCTGCTCGGTCTGCAGGTGCGAAATGGGGACGGGGCGGAGCTCGGAAAGGTGGCTTACTTCCTGGACGGTCCGACGGGTCCGACGATGGTGGTGCAAGGTGAGCGCGAGTACTGGATACCCGCGGTTCCCAAGCACCTCACGAGAGTGAACCTTACAGCAGGCTTGATTCTGGTGGATTGGCCGGCTGAGCTTTGACGCCCGGCAGATGAAAGTTGAAGTCGTCACGCTGTTTCCCGGAATGATCGCGGGAGCCTTGGAGTACGGCATCGTCGGGCGCGCGATCGAGCGCGGCCTGTTGAGTGTCGGCACCGAGGATCCGCGGGCGCATACGAGGGATGTGCATCGTACGGTCGATGATCGCCCGTACGGCGGTGGTCCCGGCATGGTGTTGAAACCTGAGCCGCTGCTGGCGGCAATCCGGGCGGCGGGGGCGCGGTTGCCCGAGGGAAGCCCGAGGATCTACCTTTCGGCGCAGGGCGCGCCGTTGGGACAGGGGATGGCTCAGGAGCTCGCGGCTCTACCGGGGTTGCTGCTCGTGGCCGGACGCTACGAAGGTTTGGATGAAAGGGTGGTCGAGCTGGGCATCGACCGCGAGGTGTCGATCGGCGACTACGTGCTGTCCGGCGGTGAGCTGCCGGCGCTGGTGGTTATCGATGCGATCGCCCGGCTGTTGCCGGGCGCGTTGGGCGATGAGCGCTCGAACATCGAGGAGTCGTTCGTCACGGGACTGCTCGATTGGCCGCATTACACGCGGCCGGAAGTGTTCGAGGGTTTGAGCGTGCCGGCGGTGTTATTGTCAGGCAACCATGCCGACATCCGTCGCTGGCGCCTGGAGCAGGCCAAGGCCCGGACCCGGCAACGGCGCCCTGACCTGATCGCGGAGAGAGACCCTGAGGCCCCTCCGCCCGGCGCGCAGCGCCGCTGAATGTAGCGGGTCGCCTCGACCCGCAGGAAAGTTTGGCCGCAAGGCCTAACGATAGGATAGAAACATGAACATAGTTCAACAGATCGAGAAAGAGCGCATGACCCGCAAGGTCCCGGACTTCAAGCCGGGCGACACCGTGGTCGTGCAGGTGAAGGTCGTCGAAGGCGATCGCGAGCGGGTGCAGGCATACGAAGGCGTGGTGATCGCCATCAGCAACCGCGGGCTGAACTCCTCATTCACCGTGCGGAAGATCTCCCACGGCGAGGGCGTCGAGCGCGTGTTCCAGACCTACAGCCCGGCAATCAGCGACATCACGATCAAGCGCCGCGGCAATGTCCGCCGCGCGAAGCTGTATTACCTGCGCGACCTGTCGGGCAAGGCCGCGAGGATCGAGGAGAAGCTCTAACAGGACTCGTCACGGACCATGAACCTCCTGCGTTCGATTCTGTATGGGCTGTGGCGCGGCCTGGATGTGCTGCGCCGGTTCCTGCACCTCATCGTGTTGTTGGTGGTTTTTGGTTTCGTGATTGGCGCCTTGCGCGGCTCGGTGCCTACCATCCCGCCGAAGGCGGCGCTGCTGTTGGCGCCCGAGGGCGAGATCGTCGAACAGTCGAGCGGCGATCCGCTGCAGCGCGCATTCCAGGAAGCGCGGGGCCAGGGCCACGCGGAAACTTTGCTCTGGGATCTGACTGACTCGATCCGGGCTGCCGCGAAAGATCGTCGCATTCCCGTCGTGGCGATCGATCTGGAGAAGCTCGACGGGGCCGGCCAGCCGACGCTCGAAGAGTTGGCGCGGGCGCTGCACGAGTTTCGCGCCGCCGGAAAGAAGGTCATCGCGTACGGCAACGAGATGACCCAGGAGCGCTACTACCTGGCCGCCCAGGCGGATGAGATCTACCTGGATCCGATGGGCTTCGTGCTCCTCGACGGCTATGCGCGCTACCGGATGTTCTTCAAGGAGGCGCTCGACAAGCTCGGTGTCGATATCAACGTGTTCCGCGTTGGGGCTTACAAGAGCGCGGTCGAGGAGTTCACGCGAACCGACATGTCTCCTGAGGACAAACTGGAGACCAACGCCTATCTGAGTGCGCTCTGGACCACCTATCAGGCATCGGTGACCCGAGCGCGCAAGCTACCGGCGGATGCGCTCGCCAAGTACGTCGCCACTCTGTCGAAGAGCGTGCCCGCCGCGGGCGGCAACGCCGCTGAAGTTGCATTGGAAGCCGGCCTCGTTACCGGGATCAAAACCCGCCTCGAGGTGGAGAAACGGCTCATCGACCTGGTCGGTCAGGACGACACCACCGGCTCGTTCAAGTCGGTTTCCACCTATGACTACGCCCGTGTCGCGCATGCGGATATGAAGGTCCGTGCGAGCGGTAAGCCGCGGGTAGGTGTCATCGTCGCGTCCGGGGAAATTCTCGATGGCGATCAACCACCGGGTACCGTCGGTGGCGACTCCACCGCGCGCCTCATCCGCCAGGCGCGGTTGGATCGGAACATCCATGCCGTCGTGTTGCGAGTCAACAGCCCGGGCGGCAGTGTCATGGCTTCCGAGGAGATCTATCGCGAGCTGTTGGCCCTGCGTGCGGCCGGGAAGCCCGTCATTGTGTCTATGAGCACGCTGGCGGCCTCGGGCGGTTACTACATCTCGGCACCCGCTGACGAGATCTGGTCGAGCCCCGCGACGCTCACCGGCTCCATCGGAATTTTTGCGATCATTCCGACCATCGACAAAACACTAGGCAAGGTGGGCGTGACGGTCGACGGTGTGGGTACGACGCCGCTGGCGGGACAACTGCGCATCGATCGGCCGCTGGGCGATGAGGCTCGCGTTCTGCTGCAGAGTCAGATAGGGCGCGGCTATGAGGAATTCCTGTCGCGCGTCTCCACGGGACGCAAGAAGACCCGTGAGCAGATCGATGCGATTGCGCAGGGGAGAGTGTGGGCCGGTGTCGATGCCAAACGGCTCGGCCTGGTCGACCAGCTGGGCTCGTTCGATGAAGCGGTCCGTTCGGCCGCCCGCCGCGCGAAGCTCACCGACTACGAGCTCGAGTTCGTGGAGCCGGAGTTGTCCTTGGCGCAGGAGTTGGTGCTGCAGTTGAAGAGCAACGCCATCAAGACGGTGATGTCCGCGGCCATGGACGACAAGGCCACGACGCTGATGCGCGTCGCTCACAAACTGGACCCGCTGACGCGTGAGATCGAGCGCCTCAGCCGCTTTACCGAGCCCAACAAGGTCTACGCGTACTGCTTCTGCACCGCCGAATAGAACTCCTGAGTAGAGCCGCGGATGGGCGACGCTTGCGTCGCCCCGGCAGTGCATAGCCAGCAAAAACCACGCTTTTTGCTCGGCCCGCGCAGGGGGCGGAAAAGGTGTAGGGTCTCGCCGAAAGCGCCGCAGGCGACTTTCGGCCTATCTATAAAGAGCTCCAGTCTAGAATCACCTTCCCCGACTGCCCGGACCCCATGGTCTCAAACCCCTGTTTGAAGTCCTGCACGGGGAAGTGGTGGGTGATGATCGCGTCGATATTCAGCCCGCTCTGCAAAAGCGAGGCCATCTTGTACCAGGTCTCGAACATCTCGCGTCCATAGATCCCTTTGAGGGTCAGCCCCTTGAAGATCACCTGGTTCCAGTCGATCGCCGTATCTTCGGGCGGAATACCCAGGATCGCGATCGAGCCGCCGTGATGCATGGTGCGCAGCATCTCGCGAAACGCGGAGGCGTTACCGGACATCTCCAGACCGATGTCGAATCCTTCCTGCATGTTGAGACCTTGCATGGTCTCATCGAGCGATTCGCGCGTGACATTGATAGCGCGCGTGGCTCCCATCCTGCGCGCGATGTCGAGCCGGTAGTCATTCACGTCCGTGATGACGACGTGCCGTGCGCCCACGTAGCGCGCAATGGCAACCGCCATGATGCCGATCGGCCCCGCTCCCGTGATCAATACGTCCTCCCCAACCATGTTGAACGACAGTGCGGTATGAGTCGCATTGCCGAGCGGGTCGAGGACGGAAGCGATGTCGTCCCGGATGGAATCGGGCAACTTGAAGGTGTTGTACGCCGGGATCGAGAGATATTCCGCGAATGCGCCCGGGCGGTTGACGCCAACCCCCACGGTGTTGCGGCACAGATGCCGCCGGCCGGCGCGACAATTGCGGCAGTATCCGCACGTGATGTGGCCCTCGCCGGAAACACGATCCCCAGTCTTAAGTCCCCGCACCTCGGAGCCGAGGTCGACGATCCGGCCACAGTACTCATGACCGACGGCCATCGGTACCGGGATGGTCTTCTGGGCCCATGCATCCCAGTGATAGATGTGCATGTCCGTACCGCAGATCGCCGTCTTCTCGATCTCGATGAGCACATCGTTGGGTCCGACCTTGGGCTCCGGGACGTCATCGAGCCAGATGCCGGGAGCAGCTTCTTTTTTGACCAGTGCTTTCATGGGATGACCTTGAGCTCGCGACCAACAGCCGTGAATGCAGTGATCGCACGGTCGAGTTGCTCACGCGTGAGCGCAGCCGACATTTGCGTACGGATGCGCGCCTGCCCCTTTGGGACCACCGGAAAGGAAAAGCCGACGACATAGATGCCGCGCTGCAGTAGCAGGTCGGCCATGCGGCCGGCGAGTGCGGCATCCCCGAGCATGACGGGGATGATCGGATGCTCGCCGGGCTTGAGTGTGAACCCGGCGCTCTCGAGGCCGGCGCGGAAATAACGTGCGTTCTCGAACAGGCGCGCGCGCAACTCCGGCGAGTGATCCAGGAGATCGAGCACTCGCAGGCTGACACCCGCCACCACGGGCGGGATACTGTTGGAGAACAAGTAAGGACGTGAGCGTTGGCGAAGCCAGTCCACGATTTCCTTGTGCGCGGATATGAAGCCTCCGCTGCCTCCCCCGAGTGCCTTGCCGAGCGTGCTCGTCAGGATATCGATGCGGTCAGCGACACCGCAGTGCTCCGGGGTACCTCGGCCTGTGGGACCCATAAAGCCGGTAGCGTGCGAATCATCGACCATCACCAATGCGCCGTAGCGGTCAGCGAGATCACAGATTGCCCGCAAGTTGGCGATGGTGCCGTCCATCGAGAAGATGCCGTCGGTGGCGATCAGACGGGTTCTGGCGCCCGCCGCCTGCTTCAGACAGTTCTCCAGCTCCGACATGTCGTTGTTGGCGTAGCGGTAGCGTTGCGCTTTGCACAATCGAATGCCATCAATGATGCTCGCGTGATTGAGGGCGTCCGATATGACCGCGTCGCTCTCGTCGAGCAAAGTCTCGAACAAGCCGCCATTGGCATCGAAGCAGGAGGAGTAGAGTATGGTATCGGCTTTGCCGAGAAACTGGCTCAAGCGCTCTTCCAGCTGCTTGTGGACGGTCTGGGTGCCACAAATAAAGCGTACCGACGCCATGCCATAGCCGAAGCGGTCGAGCGCCCGGTGGGCGGCTTCACGAATGGACGGATGGTTCGCCAGGCCCAGGTAGTTGTTGGCGCACAGATTGACGACCTCCTGGTCGCCGGTGCGCACGAGGCCTCCCTGAGGCCCCGTGAGCACGCGCTCGGTCTTGTACAAGCCCTGGCCCCTGAGTCCTTCCAGATCAGCGCGCAAGCGCTCGATGACAGCTTGTTTCATAGCTTCAATTATACTCGTCCTCATGTCCGAAAATCGCACCGACCACGGCTCGTCCACGGGTCATCCGGGCCCTGGAGCGGCGCGCATCGATCGCTGGCTGTTTGGCGTCCGCCTGTTCAAGTCGCGTTCCCTTGCCACGCAGGCTGTCACCGGTGGCAAAGTCCATGTCAATGGGGATCGCGTGAAGCCATCGCGCGAAGTGCGCGCCGGAGACGTGGTGACTTTCGTCAGGGGTACGGTCGAGTTCGAATGCACCGTCACCGCTATCCCGGCGCGTCGCGGCCCGGCGACCGAGGCTGCGCGGTGTTATGTCGAAAGCCAGGCGAGCGAAACCCGCCGAGCGGAATTCGCGCAACGTATGCGGGTCGCCTCAGGGCTCGCGCCGCGCCCTGACGAGCGCCCGGACAAGCACGCTCGACAAGCGCTGCGACGCCTGCGCGGTCGTGATTGAAGGCCGTCTGTGTCGTGCACATACATGAGCAGCGGCCTGCAGGAGTGCAAACTGGTCCCATGACTTTGAGCGTTTTCGATATTTTCAAGGTGGGGATCGGGCCATCGAGCTCGCACACCATGGGCCCGATGCGCGCCGCGCGCGAGTTCGTCATGGGGCTGGAGCGCGACGGGCTGCTTGCGCAGACTGAACAGATCGCGATCCGGCTGTACGGATCGCTCGCGCTTACGGGTGCCGGGCACGGTACCGACCGCGCCGTGCTGGCGGGGTTGGAGGGTGCGGATCCGGAGACGGTCGACCCGGACAGTATCGACCCGCTCCTGCAACGGATCCGTTCGAGCGGTCGAATCAAACTCGCCGGCAAGCACGAGATCGCTTTCGACGAGCCGATGCAGCTGCTTTTCATGTACCACGAGCGGCTGCCGCGCCATTCCAACGGCATGCGTTTCACGGCGTTGGGCGCCGACAAACAGCTGCTGCGCGAACAGGATTACTACTCGGTCGGCGGCGGGTTTGTCGTGCGTGGTGATGAGTCCGAGTCACAGCAGACACAGGTGCGTAAGGCGCCTCCCTATCCGTTTGGCTCAGGCGCCGAGCTGTTGGCGCTATGTCGAGCGAACGGCCTGGAGTTGTTCGAGCTCATGCTGGCGAACGAGCGCACCTGGAGCACCGATGCGCAGGTGAGGGAGCGACTGCTCCACATCTGGCAAGTGATGCAGGCATGTGTGGAGCGCGGCTTCCGCCAGACCGGCGTGCTGCCGGGCGTGCTGAAGGTGCGGCGCCGCGCGCCGAAGTTCTATCGGGTATTGACCGAGAGCTCTGCGGATAGGCCGCTCGATGTCATGGATTGGGTCAATGCCTATGCTTTGGCGGTGAACGAGGAGAATGCGGCAGGCGGCCGTGTCGTCACGGCGCCCACGAACGGTGCTGCCGGCATCGTGCCGGCTGTGCTGCACTTTTATCGACGCTTTGACAAGGATGCGAGCGATGAGGGTGTGATGCGGTTTCTGCTTACCGCGGGCGCGATCGGCATGCTCTACAAAAAGAATGCTTCCATTTCCGGTGCCGAGATGGGCTGCATGGGTGAGGTCGGTGTGGCGTGCTCCATGGCCGCGGCAGGTCTGGTGGCCGCGCTACATGGCACGAATGAGCAGATCGAGAACGCCGCCGAGATCGGCATGGAACACAACCTCGGCCTGACGTGCGATCCGGTCGCGGGTCTGGTGCAAATCCCATGCATCGAGCGCAATGCAATGGGAGCGGTGAAGGCCATCAACGCCGCGCGGCTTGCCATGCGAGGCGATGGCACTCACAAGGTTTCGCTGGACCAGGTCATTTCGACCATGCGGCAGACGGGCGCCGACATGTCGACGATCTACAAGGAGACCTCGCAGGGCGGCCTCGCGGTCAATGTTCCAGAGTGCTGACCCGGTTTACGCGAACAGACTGAACAAACGCGAAGGCGGACTCTCATTTGTCACTTCCCGCGCCAACGTCGGGCCGACCGACGACCATTGGTCGGTGTCGAAGGTGATACTACAAATGGCAGCCGTCGCGAGCCCTCCCATGTCGGCCACGGGTGCGAGCAGGCCCGCCAACTCCGAGATGCCCGGATTGTGTCCCACGATCAAGAGGTGCGGAACGCGTGGACCCATCGCGCGAGCCAGGCGCAAAATGTCTTGTGCACCGGCTAGATAGAGAGTTTCCTCAAAGTGAATACTGCGCGGGGGTAGGGCGAGCTCGCGTGCGACGATCTCCGCGGTTTGTTGCGCCCGTCGCGCCGGACTCGACATGATGAGCTCGGGAGCGAGCGCGAGCTCGATCAATCGTCGCCCCATCGCCTCCGATTCGCTATTGCCGCGCCGGTTGAGTGGCCGCACAAAATCCTCAACTTCGGGATCCTTCCACTGCGCGTCGCCATGCCGCATCAGTGTCAGGCGCTTCACGCGGGACACTCCACCAGCACCCGCCCCGCCTCCTCGCGTACCTTGTAGGTGCGCAGGGGCTCGTAAGCCGGGGGCGTGAGAGCTTCACCCGTACGGAGGCAAAAATGCGCGCCATGCCTCGGGCAGACAATCTGACAGGATTCCACTTCGGCTTCTCCCAACGCCTCGCCGTCGTGTGTGCAACGGTCTTCTGCGGCGTAGATCTCGGCGCCGCAGCGTACGACAACAATAGGGACGCCGTCGACTTCCGCGGAGTAGGGAGTGCTCTCTACCACGGAATCGCTTGGGCCAACATCAATCCACTCTGAGGTCATCGCCGCTGCTTGCTCGACTAGAACATGCCGGTCTGCAGGCGCGCGGCCTCCGACATCATGCTCTGATTCCAGGGCGGATCGAAAGTCAGCTCGACCCGGGCCTCTTTCACTGTGGGGATCCTCTGGATCTTGTCCTTGACATCATCCACGAGGACATCGCCCATCCCGCAACCTGGCGCTGTAAGAGTGATCTGGACCTCCACCGTCCGGGACCCGTCCTCGTTGCTTTTGACCTCGCAACCGTACACCAGGCCGAGATCCACAATGTTGATGGGGATCTCGGGATCGTAGCAGGTGCGCATTTGGTCCCAGGCGAGCTTGCGCACATCCTCTTCGGTGGCATTGGGAGGCAGCTCAGGGGCCTTGACTGCCTCCTTGCCAATGGCATCAGCGTCGTCGCCCGAGAGACGGAAGAGGTTGCCCTCGAGATAAAGCGTAAAGCTGCCGCCGAGGGCTTGGGTGATATAGCCGGCCTGTCCCGGCTTTAAGTTCACTTCAACGCCGGCAGGAACCATCACCGCGCGCACTTCGCGGTTTACGACAAAAGGCTCGTTCTCGTGCGTACGCATCGATCAGCTACTCCGTGGACACAGTGACCGTGCTGCCCCCACTGGGGATTCCCTCGCTGACCGCTCGGTCACGATCCAAGGCAGCATTCAATGTGTGCCAGCACAAACTCGCGCATTTCACTCTGGCGGGAAACTCCCGGACGCCGGAGAGCGCCGCGAGCTTGCCGAGCTCCGGTCCGGGTACCGCGTCCTGCTGAGTAAGAAGGGTGTGGACCTTGTCGAACAGCGCACCGACCGCCGCCTTGTCCTTGCCCTTCACGGCTTCGGTCATCAGCGAGGCCGAAGCGGTGGATATGGCGCAGCCTTTGCCTTCGAAGCGCAGATCCTCGATGCGCTCGCCGTCCATCTTGACGAATATAGAGAGCCGATCGCCGCACAGGGGGTTATGCCCGTCGGCCTGGGCGTCCGCGCTGTCGAGCCGTCCGAAATTGCGCGGCCGCTTGTTGTGATCGAGGATGACGTCCCGATAGAGATCTTTCAAATCCATCAGCCAAACACCTCGCGGACTTTCTGCAGGCCGGCAACGAGGGCTGCGACATCGCGTTCGGTGTTGTAAACACCGAACGAGGCGCGTGCGGTCGCCGGTATGCCGAAGAAAGTCATGACAGGTTGGGCACAATGGTGCCCGGTTCGCACCGCGACACCTTCCGTATCCAGAATCGTGCCGAGATCGTGCGGATGAACGCCGCGCAACGTGAACGACAACACGGCTGCCTTGTGGGCGGCGGTGCCAATGATCTCGATGCCTGGGATCTTCTCGAGCTCTGCGGTAGCGAGAGTCAGCAGTCGCTGCTCATGCGCGGCGATCGCCTCGATCCCCAGATCCTCGACATAGTCCATGGCCGCGGCCAATCCCACCACTCCCGAGATGTTGGGGGTGCCTGCCTCGAATTTCCAGGGCAGCTCATTGTAAGTGGTCTTCTCGAAGGACACGGTAAGGATCATGTCGCCGCCGCCCTGCCACGGCGGCATGGCGGCCAGCAGCTCCTCGCGACCATACAGGACACCGACACCGGTTGGGCCGTAGATCTTGTGGCTCGAGAAGGTATAGAAGTCGCAGCCCAGGGCGCGCACATCGACCTTCGAATGCGGGATCGCCTGCGCACCATCGACCAGAACGACGGCGCCTTGCGCATGTGCCGCGTCGATGATGCGTTTGACCGGCAGCACGGTACCCAGCGCGTTCGAGACGTGAGCCACAGCAACCAGCTTCGTCCGGGGCGACAGCAGTTTCTGAAACTCATCAAACAGCAACTCACCGCGGCGGTCGATCGGTGCGACTTTCAAGGTGCAGCCGGTCTGCTCACACACCATCTGCCAGGGCACGATGTTGGCGTGATGCTCGAGGCCGGTGATGAGAATCTCATCCCCTGCCGCGAACCGGGGCCGCGCATAGGACTGCGCGACCAGATTCACCCCTTCAGTGGTCCCGCGCACGAAAATGATCTCGCGGGTCGAGCGCGCGTTGATGTAGCGCCTGATACGCTCCCGCGCGCCTTCGAAGGCCTCGGTTGCGGCTTGACTGAGCGCGTGCACGCCCCTATGAACGTTCGCGTGCGAGTGGGTCTCGTACTCCTCCACGGCACGCAGTACCCGGAGCGGTCTCTGGGAAGATGCGGCGCTATCGAGGTAGACGAGAGGCCGGCCGTTGATGGTGCGCTCGAGGATAGGGAAGTCCTTGCGCACGTGCTCGACATCGAGCGACTTTGCAGTCTCGGGTAGCTTCGGTGCGGTCGCCGCCATCACAATAACTCCTTGAGCGCATCGGCATCCGGCAGCTGTCCTGCCAGGGCGCGCTCGATCTGCCGCCGCAGCTCTGGCACTTCAATCTGCGCCACGACGTCTTCGAGAAATGCCCATTTCAACAGGCGCTGTGCCGTTGCGCGGTCGAGGCCGCGCGACAGCAGGTAAAACAGCATATTGTCATCGAGCTTGCCCGCGGTCGCGCCATGGGCGCAGCGAACGTCGTCCGTATAGATCTCGAGCTGCGGACGGACGTCGATCTCGGCTTCAGGTCCTGCGAGCAAGCCACGGAGTGACTGTTGAGAGTCCGTTCCCTGCGCATTCTTGCGAACGACGACCTTGCCATTGAAGGCCACTCGGGCGCGTCCGGCGGAGATCCCGCGAAACGTCTGCTCTGACTTCGTATTCGGTGCGGCATGCTCGATGAGGACGAAAGCATCCTGGATCTGTTGCCGATCGCCGAGCGAGGCGACGGAGATTGCCGCGCTGGCTCGCTCACCCGCGAGCTGTACATGGACGGTTGACCTGGATGACTGGCCGCCAACACTCACACCATGCAGTTTGTAGGTGGCGTCTTGCCCCAACACGGCGGATAACGTGTCAAACCAGACAGCTTTCGCTCCCGATTGCTCCACGCGGTAGTGATTTACCGTGGCACCGCGCGCCAGATCGACTTGCACCGCCGCATTGACGAACTGCGGTCCGCTCCCGGGCGCGCTGACGTGTCGCTCGATGAGGCCAAGCCGCGCATCTTTCTCGACATACAGCTCGACACGGGGATAAGAGGAGCCGTTTTGCGATTCGACGCTTGCGACAAACACGAGCTCGATGCAGGTTGCACAGTCGGTGCCTGCAGAGACGTTGATGCTGACGCCATCGATGGCGAAGGCGTCGTTCAATAGGGCGAAGCGGGCGTCTTTGGCCGCGACGACCTCGCCGACTGCGACAGGGCGCAAGGGGACGTTGGTAGCGGGGGCGGGATTTGAACCTTCGGTGCGGGTTACGGGGCCCGCCGCAGCGCGAAGCGGGGTCACAGAAACCCCGATTCTCTTGGCGGGTGACGATAGTGCCGGCGCAAACAATCCGTCGACGAACGTGTATCGCGCGTAGCCCGCCACCGTTTCTGGCAGATCGGCTGCCGTCAGCTTCGGCGCGGTTGCCGCCCCAGCTACGGCTCCGGCCGCTCTGATTGACGCCGTCGTCGAGGGCGGAGCAAACCGCACCTTCTCCAACGGCCGCAAGTTGGCGTACTTCCAATTCTCGTCACGCGAAGTCGGCAGACCCTCCGACTCGAGGGTCTCGATCGCGTTCCGCCGGCGCTCGCGGCTTACGACTTCCTCGGGTAACCCCGCCGCGGATGCCGCCGCGTGCTCCTCGGCTATGCGTGTTGCAAGCGATGAAGCCATCACGCCGCCTCTTCAATGATCCAGTCGTATCCGCGGCGCTCGAGCTCCTGCGCAAGCGTCTTATCGCCACTGCGGGCGATCTTGCCGCGGACGAGAACGTGCACGAAGTCTGGAACGATGTAGTCGAGCAACCGCTGATAATGGGTCACGAGCACGATGGAGCGCTCCGGCGAGCGCAACGTATTCACCCCATTCGCCACAACCTTCAGCGCGTCGATGTCGAGTCCCGAATCCGTCTCGTCCAGAATGGCGAGCCGTGGCTCGAGCATGAGCATCTGCAGAATCTCGTTGCGCTTCTTTTCGCCACCGGAGAATCCTTCGTTCACGCCACGGGAGAGAAAGCTCTCCTCCATGTGCATGACCTTCATCTTCTCGCGCACGAGTGTCAGGAATTCGAACGCATCGACTTCGGGCAGGCCGCGGTGTTTACGAGCGGCGTTGAGCGCTGCCTTCAGCAGATAGACGTTGTTGACCCCGGGGATTTCCACCGGATACTGGAAACCGAGGAACAGCCCTTCGTGCGCGCGCTCTTCCGGGGCGAGCGCCAACAGGTCGCGCTCCTCGAACGTGACCTTTCCGGCGGTGATCGCATAACCGGGGCGGCCGGCAAGGGCGTAGGCGAGGGTGCTTTTGCCCGAACCGTTCGGACCCATGATGGCATGCACTTCACCCGGGCGTACCTCCAGGTCGAGGCCGTTCAGGATTTGCTTGCCCTCGACACTGACGTGCAAGTTCTCGATCTTCAACATGATCAGCCCACCGCACCTTCGAGGCTCACCGCGAGCAGGTTCTGCGCTTCCACCGCGAACTCCATCGGCAGCTCTTTGAACACCGATTTGCAGAAGCCACTCACAATCATGTTCACTGCGTCCTCTTGGGAAATGCCGCGTTGCAGGCAGTAGAAAAGTTGGTCATCGCTGATTTTGGAGGTGCTCGCCTCGTGCTCCACCGTCGCGGATGGATTCTTCACCTCCACGTAGGGGAAGGTGTGGGCGCCACACTTGCCGCCCATCAGCAACGAGTCGCACTGCGTGAAGTTACGGGCGCCCTGGGCGCTCGGTAGTATCTTGACGAGCCCCCGGTACGTGTTCTGGCCGTGCCCGGCCGAGATGCCTTTGGACACAATGGTGCTGCGGGTATTGGGCCCGATGTGGATCATCTTGGTGCCGGTGTCGGCCTGCTGGAAGTTGTTTACGGTCGCCACCGAATAGAACTCCCCGATCGAGCCCTCACCACGCAGGACGCAACTCGGGTATTTCCAGGTGATGGCCGAGCCAGTCTCGACCTGGGTCCAGGAAATGTGCGAGTTGCGGCCGCGGCACTCGCCGCGCTTGGTCACGAAGTTGTAGATACCGCCGACGCCGTTGGCATCGCCGGGATACCAGTTCTGCACGGTTGAGTACTTGATCTTGGCATCGGCCAGAGCGACCAGCTCGACCACCGCCGCATGGAGCTGATTCTCATCGCGCATGGGCGCGGTGCAACCCTCCAGGTAGCTCACATGGCTGCCTTCGTCGGCAATGATGAGTGTCCGCTCGAACTGCCCCGTCTTGGCGGCGTTGATCCGGAAGTAGGTAGACAGCTCCATCGGGCAACGCACTCCCTTGGGCACGTACACGAAGGAGCCGTCCGAAAACACGGCGGAGTTGAGAGCCGCGAAGAAGTTGTCCGATTGTGGCACGACGCTGCCCAGGTACTGCTCGATCAACTCCGGATGCTTTTGCACGGCCTCGGAGAAGGGACAGAAAATGACACCCGCGGCCGAGAGGCGCTCTTTGAAGGTAGTGGCGACGGAGACGCTGTCGAACACGGCATCGACGGCTACGCCCGCGAGTCGGGCGCGTTCGTGCAAAGGCACGCCGAGCTTCGCGTAGGTCTCCAGCAGCTTTGGATCGACCTCGTCCAGGCTCTTCGGCCCGTCTGTCTTTGCCCGTGGCGCGGAATAGTAGGAGATCGCTTGATAATCGATGGGCGCCGCTTTGACGTGCGCCCACTGCGGCTCACTCATGTTGAACCAGTGACGCAGGGCTTTCAGGCGCCAGTCGGTCAAGAACGCGGGCTCGTTCTTTTTGCGCGAAATGAGCCTGACGACGCTCTCGTCCAGTCCGGGCGGCACGGTGTCGGACTCGATCTCGGTCACGAAGCCGTGCTGGTAGCCGCGTGCGATCAAACTTTCTAGCTGTTTGGCGGATTCACTCATAGCGGAAGATTCTTGGGCCGGATACGTGGGCTGGATACTGGGTAAATGGCAATCAGGAACGCACCGGAGAGCGGGGCAGTGGCAACTTCACCTCGCGCTCGAGCGTTGGAAGGCGAACCTGGGAGGCATCGATGCCCGCCAGTTGCGCCAGGCTTACGTCCTGTAATGAGCGACGAATGGCTATATTCAAGCGCTGCCAGACCCGTCCAACGCGGCAATTTCCCTCGATCTCGCAGTGCCCCTCACCGGCCGAGCAGTCGGTCAGCGCGACCGGACCTTCGAGAGCGTCCAGGATGTCCGCCGCGGTAATCTGTGCCGCGGGACGCGCCAGCTGGTAGCCGCCGTGCAGGCCTCGCGTGGAGGTCACCAGGTTGGCTCGCTGGAGCTGCTTGAGCAGCTTGCTTACCGTCGGAGCGGCGATCCGCGTACGATCGGCGAGCGCGGTGGCGGTCTGTACCCGCTCGGGCTGCTCGGCGAGCGTCGCCAGAACGACGGTGGCGTAATCTGTAAGCCGGCTGATACGGAGCATGATGGAGGGACCCTTTAAACTAGGACTATTTTAGTACTAATTGACGACAGAACCAAGCGCCGCCTTTGCAGTCTGAGGTTTGGTATCCTTGCCAGCCCCAAAATGGCGGCTATGACTGGCGGTTTCGATAGGCACATTTAGTGCTGTCGAGGCCCACCCTTGCTGGAGGACTTGACGATGAACCCTACCGAGCTCGCGCGCATCGCCAAAGCGATGGTGGTGAAGAACAAAGGTATCCTTGCGGCGGATGAGAGCACGGGCACTATCAAAAAACGCTTCGACAGCATCAAGCTCGAGTCCACCGAGGAGCATCGGCGCACTTATCGCGAGTTGCTGTTCACCGCTCCTGATGCGGCCCAGTACATCAGCGGCGTGATTTTCTACGACGAGACCCTCCGGCAGAAGACGAAGGATGGCGTCCCGTTCCCCCAATACCTCACCAAGCTCGGCATCATCCCGGGAATCAAAGTCGACACCGGCGCGAAGCCCATGGCGCTGTTCCCGGGCGAGACCATCACCGAAGGGTTGGATGGTTTGCGCGAGCGGCTGGTCGAGTACCACAAGCTCGGTGCCCGGTTCGCGAAGTGGCGCGCCGTGATCGATATTGCCGATGGCATCCCGACATCGTACGCCATCGAAGCCAACGCTCAGGCGCTCGCCCGCTATGCGGCGCTTTGCCAGGAAAATGACATCGTGCCGATCGTGGAGCCGGAGGTCCTGATGGATGGCGGCCATACGATCGAGCGCTGCGAAGCGGTTACGAGCGCTACGTTGCAGGTGGTGTTCGACCAACTCGCCGCGCATCGCGTCCTGCTGGAAGGCATGGTGTTGAAGCCCAACATGGTGATCTCCGGCAAGAAGGCTGCCAAGCGTGCTCCTCCGGAGGAAGTTGCGGAAGCCACGTTGCGTGTTTTGAAGCGCCATGTGCCGCCCGCAGTGCCCGGCATCGCGTTCCTCTCCGGCGGACAATCGCCGGAGGAATCGACCCTGCATCTTTCTCTGATGAATAAGCAAGGTCCCCTCCCGTGGAACCTGACATTCAGCTACGGCCGTGCTCTGCAAGACACGGCGCTGAAGGCCTGGGGTGGGTCACCGGAGAAATTCGGCGCGGGCCAAAAGGAGTTCGCCAAGCGTGCGAAGCTGAACGGCCTCGCCACGACGGGGGGTTACACCCCTGACCTGGAGAAGCAGGCCGCCTGAAGCTGACCGCAGACCACGTGACAACCCAATCCGCACAAGCCACGTCATCGGTGGCGTCCGATGACGTGGTGGTCGCCGTGCGCGACGTGCATTACTCCGTCGACGGGCGGCCCATTTTCTCGGGGCTGAACCTCACCATTCGGCGGGGGCGCATCACCGCCATCATGGGCCCCAGCGGCACCGGCAAGACCACGCTGCTGAAGTTGATCACCGCGCAGATCCAGCCGGACCGGGGCCAGGTGATCGTTTTCGGCCAGGACCTTGCGACCTTGCCCAAGCCCGAGATCTACGCCGTGCGCAAGCGGATGGGCATGTTGTTCCAGAACGGCGCGCTGCTGACCGACATGACCGTCTTCGAGAATGTCGCCTTTCCGGTTCGCGAGCACACCGACCTGACGGAGTCCTTGATCAAACTCCTGGTGTTGACCAAGTTGGAGGCGGTCGGTTTACGGGGCGCCGCTCAATTGTCGCCTGCGGAGCTCTCCGGCGGCATGGCGCGCCGGGTGGCCCTGGCGCGCGCCATCGTCATGGACCCTGATTTCCTCATCTACGATGAGCCGTTCGTGGGTCTGGATCCCATTTCGCTGGGCTTCATCCTGCGTTTAGTCAAGCAGATGAATACTGCTCTGGGTATCACGAGCATCGTCGTTTCGCATGACGTACAGGAGCTGTCGACCATTGCGGATGACAGTTACCTGCTGGAGCGAGGCAAAGTGGCGGCCGCGGGCTCACCACAGGAATTGGCGCAGAGTGATTCGCCAGCCGTGCATCAGTTCATGGCGGGCAGCGCGGAGGGACCCGTGCGCTTTCACTATCCGGCACCCGATTACATGCAGGAGCTGCTCTCGGTGGACGAATCTTGAGCAAGGTAACCCATGGCGGTTTCCTGTCGAGCGGCATCCGCAAGTTTGGCGCGGGCGCCATCTTCCTCGCGCAGCTCCTGGTGCAGAGTGTTCCGGCTCTCGCGCGTCCGCGGCTCATCGTCTATCAGATCTACAACGCGGGCGCCCGCTCGCTGATCATCATCATGCTGGCGGGTCTCTTCGTCGGCATGGTGCTCGGCCTGCAGGGCTACAACCTGCTCCAACGCTTCGGCTCCGAGGACGCGCTCGGCACTGCCGCGGCCCTCGGGCTGCTCCGCGAGCTCGGGCCCGTGATCACGGCCTTGTTATTTGCCGGCCGAGCCGGCACTTCATTGACGTCCGAGATCGGTCTGATGCGCGCGACTGACCAACTCGTGGCCATGGAAATCATGGCGGTCGACCCGCTGCGCTACGTCGCCGCGCCGCGCTTCCTGGGCGGAATCGTGGCCATGCCGCTGTTGTCGGGCATCTTCAATCTCGTGGGTCTCTATGGCGCGCAGCTGGTGGGTGTGCAGTTCATGGGAGTCGACCGAGGCTCCTTCTGGTCGCAGATGCAGGGGGCCGTCGAATTGCGCGATGTCACCGAAGGTGTCATCAAGAGTCTGGTGTTCGGGGTGACCTGCAGTCTCATTGCGGTGAATGAGGGTTATCACGCCGAGCCGACTGCCGCGGGCGTGGGGCTCGCCACGACACGGACTGTGGTCGCGTCGTCCGTGCTGACGCTGCTGTTGGACTTGATCCTGACCGCGGCGTTCTTATAGTCCTGTTTGTCCTCACGAGGATCGTCATGCAATCCAATCGCACTCTCGAGCTCGGCACCGGACTGTTCGTGCTGTTGGGTTTCGCGGCCCTGTTCTTCCTGTCCATGCAGCTGCCGCAGAGCGGGCTGCGGCTGACAGGGGCCAAATCCGGCTATCACATCAACGCCGAGTTCGACAACATCGGGGATCTGAAGGTGGGCGCGCCCGTTACTATGTCAGGCGTGAACATGGGCGAGGTCGATCGCATTCGTTTCGACCAGAAGACCTACAAGGCCGTGGTCGGGATGCGCATCGACTCGCAGTACAACCAGATCCCCGACGATAGTTTCGCCAGCATCAATACCCAGGGGCTGCTGGGCGGGAAGTACATTGGCCTGAGCCCGGGTGGCTCGGACACTTTCCTGAAAGATGGCAGCCACATCGACCAGACCCAGTCCGCCATCGTGCTCGAGAATCTGATCAACAAGCTGTTTGCGTCGTTCGCCAGCAAGCCGAGTGACAGCCAGAGCCAGTCGACGGATAAAGAGGAGCCCAAGAAATGATCATCAGCAGCTCGCGTATCGTCCGTGTCACCCTCGCCGCCGCGCTGTTGACGGGCGGATCACTGACCTACGCGCAGGCACCCGCCAGCCCGGCGGCCCCCACTGGCAGTGCGCAAAATGCGAGCACGGAAGGCCCCTCGGAGATAGTAAAGACAGCCGCAGAGGGCATGCTGAAGGACCTGGATGCCCATCGGGCCGAGTACCGCAAGGATCCCTCCAAGGTCAGTCAGCTCGTCGACAAGTACCTCCTGCCTCACTTTGATGTTGAGACGGCAGCGCGCGCCGTGCTGGCCGTTCACTGGCGCCAAGCCACCCCGGAGCAACGTAAGCGTTTCGTCGATGCGTTTTATCACTCGCTCCTCACCAACTACGGCGCTGCATTGGTCGATTTCACCTCCGACAAGCTGAAGATCTACCCGACCAACGTCGAGCCCAATGCGGATCGCGCCACGGTGCGTTCTGAAATCAAGCGTGATAACGGCGACCGCGTCTCGGTGAACTATCAGATGCGTAAGACGCCGCAGGGTTGGAAGGCAGTTGATGTCGTGATCGATGGGATCAGCTACGTGAAGAGCTATCACGACGACTTCGGCGCGCAGATCGACCAGCAAGGCCTCGATGCCGTGATTTCTCGGTTGGAGAAGGGCGAGAAGCCGAGCGATATCACCAAGACGGTGAAGAAGACCTCATGACCACAGCAGGCGCCGCGGCAGTGGCGGATCGGAATTCCGCCTCGGCCTCATTCGAGATTGTTGCGGCGGCTGACGGACGTTCGCACGTGCGCGGCTCGCTAACCTTTGCTACCGCGCGCCGCGCGCGGGACGAGGGGATGCAGAAGTTCAGGAGTTGCGGCGCGCGAGGGTGTGAGGTCGACTGCTCCGGCATCACCGCTTCCGATAGCGCCGGCCTGACTGTACTGCTCGACTGGTTGGCCGTCACCAAGCGGGAGGGCCGGTCACTGCGTTATCTGGCCTTGCCCGAAAGCCTGCTTACCATCGCAAAGATCAGCGGCGTCGCCGAGTTGCTGCAGCAGGGCGTCTGACTCACTCAGAGGTCTGACTCAGGTCTGACTCACTCGTGGGTCTGACTCAAGCAGGCATCCGACTCACTTGGGCGTCTGATCCGCCCTCGGTTGATTTGACTGGGGCTGCTCCGGCTTGATCTCACCCGGGGCCGCCGACTCCTGCTCTTCCTCCTTGGTGGCCTCATCCAGCAGCTTGTCCGCCTCGCTCTCGTTGGGCGAGGGGGCGTTGCTGCCTTGGCCGAGGAGGAAGTCACGCCTTTGCAGATAGGCGTTCTTGACGAACAGATAGGGATCGTAAGCACTATCGAGCGTAGCGTCCGTGGGGAGCAAGCGATAACGCGCATCGACCAAGGAGACGAGCCAGATGCTGTACTCGATCCTCCAGTCATTCGTGTAATTCTGCGGGCTCAAGTAGTAAGCCGCGGGAATACGGGCGAGACCGTCACGGGCGTCGGACGGCCCCAGAAAAGGAATGACAAAGTAGGGACCCTTCGGGACGCCCCAGTGGCCGAGCGTCAACCCCAGGTCGTTCTCGTTCTTCTCCAGCCCCGCCTGGGTGGCCGGGTCCAGCAAGCCCCCGATACCGAGGGTCGTGTTCATGAGGAACCGGCCGGTATCACGCGCCAGGAGCCTGAACCGGGCCTGCAGCAGGTCACTCACAATGACGACCGGATAGTTCAGGTTGTCCACGAAGTTGCTGATGCCGGTGCGCACGAAGTCGGGCGTGACCTTCTGATAACCGCGCGCAACCGGCCGCAGGACCGCATGGTCGACTTTGGTATTGAAGCTGAAGGTGGTGCGGTTGATCCGCTCCCACGGGTCACGCGGATCCTTCTTGGCCGGTGGCGCGGCGCAACCGAACAGACACAGCAGGAGGAAAGACAGCGCGGAGACCCGGATTGTGGAGTGCATGGCGTCGAGCGACCTGCCTGGAGCCAAAAGACGTATTCTAGCAGCCCCCACCGGCCGGCTTTGTTGCCAGTTTGTTTCCCCGACGAGGGATTGACAGCGGCCTACGGCCCCTGAATGCTCGTTTTTCGTAATTTGGCCATCGCGAGGTACTCGCGCACCTCATCCAGGCGGGCCTGGTAGCGCTGGCGCTGAATCTCGGTCAGGTTGGGGGAGGACAAGGCGAGTTGATACTGCATCGCTGCAAGCTGGAGGTTTCCTCCAGCGACCTGGTACTCGCCCATGTAGTAGTAGGCGTCACCCGTGTCGCCCGCGGCACTGGCCGCGTTGGCGGTCAGCCGGATCTGCTCCGGGGTCGGAGGGACGTTGTTGAATAGGTCGAGAAGCACAGCGTGTGCTTCCTTGGCATTGCCGGCGGCGATGAGCGACTCGGCATAACGCACCGTGACCGGCACGTTGCGCGGGAAGAGCCGCACGGCGTGTTTGAAAGTGCCCAGCGCGTCATTTGTCTGGCCAGCCTTGACCTCGGCCTGCCCCAACGCAGAGTGGAGCATGATGACGCCTTCGTGCTCCTTGGTGAGCTCAAACAGGATTTTCTGGGCTTCGACCGGGCGGTTGTCCACCATGAGGGCGAGGGCCTCCCCATAGCGGGTCGCCAAGTCGTTTTGACCCTTGGCCAACCTTGCCGCGTAGACCTTTTCGATATCCGTATCACCGGGGGCGGTCAACACGCGGACCCGCTCACGGATGAGGGCGTAGCTCAGGGTATCTTTCGCTTTGCGTGGCGGAAACTGCGCGGCCCGCGCGCGCGCTTCAGCGATACGATCGGTAGTCACGGGGTGATCGACGAGCATGGCGGGGATGTAGGTTGCGGCAAGACCTTCCTTGCGACTCAACACCTCGAAGAAATTCCCCATGGCCTGTGTATCGAACCCGGCGCCGGCGAGATAGCTGATGCCGACCCGATCGGCTTCCGATTCCTCGTCCCGGGTGAAGTTGATCTGTTGCTGGGCTGCGAGGCCCTGTGCGGCCATGATGCCGCCCTCGACGGCCTGTCCGCCGCCATGCCCCAACGAGCCCAGCAGGATAGCCGCGAGCATGGCCGCCATGGTGGTGATGCTCTGCTGGCTTTGTGCGCGGATCGCTCTGGCGATGTGGTGCTGGGTGACGTGGGCGATCTCGTGTCCGAGGACGCTTGCCAGCTCCGATTCACTGTTGGTCGCGAGGATGAGGCCGTAGTTGACGAAGACGAAGCCGCCCGGGATCGCGAAGGCGTTGATCGCCGAATCCTTCACGACAAAAAACTGGAAGCCCTGGGCACCGTCCGGGCTCTGCGCGGCCAGTCGATCGCCGATCGAATTGATATATTCGCTGATCTCCGGATCTTCGAGCAGTGCGTTCTGATCGCGCAGCTGTTGCACCATCGAGTAGCCGACCTGGCGCTCCTCCGAGTGCGAGATGATCGCCGCCTCGGGACTTCCTATGTCGGGGAGCTCATTTCTCACTTCGGCCGGCAGATCGCTGCCGATGGCTACGGGCGGTGGTGCCGCATCCAGCGGCTGTGTTGCTGCGGGCGGGCGTACCGGCTCCACGGCAGAGGCCACCGTCACGAAGAACGTGCATGCGGTCAGCAGCAGTAGGCTAAGGCGACGCATCTGGCTTTCGACCGGCGTTACCGGTCCAAGTTTCCTTGCAGTTACAGAAACTTACAAGCTTCCGTCAAAGATTGTCCGACGCGTAGTCGGCGAGCCGCGAGCGCTCCCCGCGCACCAGCGTAATGTGCCCCGAGTGGGGCCAGCCCCGAAAGCGGTTAACGGCGTAGGTCAGGCCTGAGGTCATTTCTGTCAGATACGGTGTGTCGATCTGGGCGATATTGCCCAAACACGCAAGCTTCGTCCCCGGACCTGCTCGCGTTATGAGCGCTTTCATCTGCTTCGGTGTGAGGTTCTGCGCTTCGTCCAGAATCAGATAGCGGTTCAGAAAGGTTCGACCGCGCATGAAATTGAGCGAGCGGATCTTGATCCGGTTGCGCAGCAGGTCGTTGGTCGCCGCGCGGCCCCAGTTGCCGCCTTCCTGGGTGCCCGTCAGCACCTCGAGGTTGTCCATGAGCGCGCCCATCCAAGGCTCCATCTTTTCCTCTTCCGTCCCCGGAAGGAAGCCGATGTCCTCTCCCAGAGGGATGGTCACGCGGGTCATGATGATCTCGACGAACCGATTCGTCTCGAGCGTTTGCATGAGTCCGGCCGCCAGAGCCAACAGCGTCTTACCCGTGCCGGCGGGCCCGAGAATGGTGACGAAATCGATCTCCGGGTCCATCAGGAGGTTGAGCGCGAAGTTCTGCTCGCGGTTGCGTCCGGTGATGCCCCAGAGGCTGTGCCGCTCGCTGCGGTAGTCGCGCAGCAGCTCGATTACGGCGGAGTCACCGTTGATCTTGCGGACGATGCCTTCAATGCCTTCCGGAGTGTCTTCATAGACGCCTTGATTCCGGTGCCATTCGGCAACTGCCGGGCCTTTGATCTCGTAGAAGGTCCGGTCGGCCTCTTTCCAGGACCGCATGTCCTTGCCGTGCTGCTCCCAGAAGTCGGCGGGCAGAGCGGTCATGCCGCTGTAGAGGACATCCGTATCTTCGAGCGTTTTGTCGCTATAGTAATCCTCGGCGTGAACACCCAACACCGCCGCCTTGATGCGGAGGTTGATGTCCTTCGAGACGAGGATCACGCGTACTTCACCGCGCTCCTTCTGCAGGGCGAGAGTCTGCGCCAGTATGGCGTTGTCATTACCGCTGCCGGGAAGGCTATCGGGCAGGACGTTGGAAAGCTGGCGGGTTTGAAAGTAGAGGCGACCGGTCGAGGGCTTCTGCCCGTGATTGCCGGAGAACTCATTCGGTAGCGGCAATCCCCTGTCGATCTGCTCCTTGGTCGCATCGCGCATCATGTCGTCGAGGAAGCGACTGACCTGACGCACGTTCCGCGAAGCTTCCGACAAGCCCTTTTTGTGGGCGTCGAGCTCTTCGAGCACAATCATCGGCAGATAAACGTCGTGCTCCTCGAACCGAAAGATCGACGTGGGGTCGTGCATGAGCACGTTCGTGTCGAGCACGAACAGCCGGCGACCATCGCGGGGTCGCGTTTTCGAATCCCGAAGCTCACCCGCGACACCCGTACCGGAGCCTGATTCAGAGAGACTGCGCCGCTTCAAGTACTTCCTCCGCGTGACCGGGCACTTTTACCTTACGCCATTCGTGGCGCAGCACGCCCTTCTCATCGAGCAGAAAAGTGCTGCGCTCAACGCCGAGATACTTTCTGCCATACAAGCTTTTTTCTTTGATGACATCGAAGAGCTTGCACACCTCCTCCTCAGGGTCGCTCAACAACGTGAAGGGAAGCTTTTCCTTCGCTACGAACTTGTCGTGCGAGGCCACGCTGTCGCGGGATATCCCCACAATCTGCGTGCCCGACTTGCGGAAAGCGGCGTGCAGGTCGCGGAAATCCTGACTTTCGCGGGTGCACCCGGAGGTCATGTCCTTCGGGTAGAAGTAGACGACCAGCTTCTTGCCGGCCGCATCCTTGAGGCGCCAGCGCTCGCCCCCCGTGGCGAGAGCCGTGAAATCGGGTACTTTGAGGCCCGTTTTGACTTTGGTCGTCAGGACTTCACCGGTTCGAGAATGGCATCGAGATTGAGCGAGTCGCAAAACTCCATGAATTCCTCACGCAGATGCGCCACGTGGATCCGGCTCGGTACGTTCACGATCATCTGCACGGAAAACATCGGAGCGCCGGTGTGCGCGGCGGGATAACTGCGCGTGGACACTTCCGCTATGTCGATGCCTCGGCTCGAGAAAAAACCCGAAAGCCCGGATACGATCCCACTTTGATCGAGACAGACGACGTCGATCGAGTAGGGCAGCATATCCGTGCGTGGTGAGCGCGGCTCGGTACGCTTGAGATGAACGCTCAAACCGTTCGTCTCGGCGAGACGCTTCAGCTCCGTTTCGAGCTTCGCGAGGGCGTGCCAGTTTCCCGACACGAGCAGCAGCATGGCGAACTCGGTTCCGAGGCTCGCCATCCGGCTTTCGCTGATGTTTCCACCGCACTCGCTGATTACGCGGGTCAGCTCATGGACCATCCCAGTGCGGTCGCTGCCGATCGCCGAAACGGCCAAATGTTGCTTCATCGTTGCGCGGGGGTTTGGAAATGTGTCTGTGATTGCCCGAAGTGTACCGGGAGCGGCGGCGGGTTGCGACCATTGCTGCCCAAGAGTCCGTCCCTGACCCGCTGGCGCACTTTCCGGGCATATTCTCCCCGGCAGGGAAGTTTTTCCGCGAAAATCCCCACAGGCGGTAGCGCCCATGCTTGCCTAGTCAGAGCACCGGCTCGTAACATCGCACGCTCTTTTGCGGCAGCAAAGCGGAATTTTCATGTTTTCAGGCAGCTTGGTGGCCATTGTCACGCCCATGCGTCCCGACGGGCGCGTCGATTTCGAGGCTTGGGCGCGGCTCCTCGATTTTCATCTGCGGAACGGGACGAGCGGAATAGTCGTAGGCGGCACGACCGGCGAGTCAGCGACTCTGCGCGATAGCGAGCTGCGCGATCTCGCCGAACGCGCCTGCGAGCAGGTGGGCCAGAGAATCCCCGTGATTGTCGGCGCGGGGACGAGCAGCACGGCGACCACTGTCGAGCGGGTCGCGTCCTTGTCCGAGCTGGCGGTTGACGGTGTGCTCGTTGTCACCCCCGCCTATAACCGACCCACGCAGGAAGGGCTGTATCAGCACTTCGCGGCCGTCGCGGCGGCCTCGCGCAAGCCGGTCGTCCTTTACAACGTGCCGACGCGCACCGCCGTCGACATGCTCCCCGAGACTGTCGGCCGCCTGTCGCAACTTCCACGCATCGTGTCAGTCAAAGAGGCGGTAACGGAGCCCGGGCGGATTCGAGCGATTCTCGATGCGTGCCGGAAGGACTTCGTCGTGTTGAGTGGCGATGATGCGACCGCACGCCGCGCCGTACAGGAAGGCGCTCGTGGTGTGATCTCCGTTACGGCCAACGTAGCGCCCCGGGCGATGGCAGACATGATCAATGCCGGCCTGCGCGGGGACCACGCCACGGCTGAAAAACTGGACGCCGCGTTGGCAGCTCTGCATCAGGATCTATTCGCCGAGGCGAACCCGATCCCGGTGAAGTGGGCGTTGGCACGTATGGGACTGATAGGTGAGGGGATCCGGCTGCCGCTTACACCCTTGTCGGCTGCTACGCAGCCAGTGGTCCTCGCGGCTATGCGCGGCGCGGGCATCTTGCAGTGACTTTGTCTGGGGGCGAGTTGAAACGAATGAATTCAGTGCTGAAGGTGGGGTTGGTCGTGGCTCTTGCGCTCACCTTGCCAGGGTGCAAGGTCTTCCGGTCTGCGACCGGCTCATGCCACAAGAAACAGGCCTATATGGCGGCCTCCAGCGTTCCGCAGCTGAAAATACCCCCCGGCCTCGACGTGCCCGATACGACCAATGCCCTGCACGTCCCCGATTTGAAAGAGCCTGCCCCGCCGCCCCGCAAGGGTAAGGAGCCCTGCCTCGATGAGCCCCCGCAGTACAAGGTGGTAAAGCCGGTCCCGCCGCAGGCGTAGATAGATTTGCTGCGGCCGACCGCCACATGCACTATCATTCGCCGCCGTTTTTCACCGGCGGGGTCTCCCGCATATCTTTGAGATACGGTCGAGAAGAATCTCGCAAGTGATTGATCGGAGAGATGGCCGAGCGGTCGAAGGCGCTGGACTGGAATTCCAGTAAACCTCGCAAGGGGTTTCGTGGGTTCGAATCCCACTCTCTCCGCCATTTCAATGAAATCAGTAACTTACGGTCACTAAACCAACAATAAGCCACAGCAAAAAAGTAGGCGGAAATCCCTGTTGTATCCAAAATGTTTCCACTTGAGTCCCGACCAGCGATCAGATCGATGTAACTTGTGGACGTCAGCGTGACCTAGCGCCTTCGATACTCTGACTACATCAATCCCGTCGCCTAACAGGATGCTTGCGAACGGTGGCGCAAGTCGTGGAAGCGCACGCGACGGACACCCGCACGTTCGAGGTCAGGCAGGAGTCCGCGTTGCAGCAGAGCACTGGCGTGCATGGGTAGGCCGGTTACAGAGGGACAGACCAAGTGATGATCATTGCGGGGACATCGAGGGATCCACTCCCCGCAGGGTCTTCCTCAGCTCGTCGGGAATTTCGATCGTGCGAAGGCTCGAGGCCGTTTTCGGTGTTGCGAACCGCTTCCGGCGATAGACACGCTGGATTTCGATTGTGGCGCGCGCCGGAGACATTTTAGAAGCAGAATTTCCGCAGCTACCGCCGCGCGGATCGCGAGCGAACCCGAGTGGTTGTAGGTTCCATCCCTCAGGTCCCTGAATACGTGCTGGTATCCGTAAAGGACGCACACTCTCGCACCGGCTGCGAATTGGCTTTGGAGGTGAACGAAGTCCGCCTTTCCTACTCTCGGCTCCGACGCCGCGCTTCCTGGATGGGCGGCCAGGGTGTGCGCGAGCTCGTTAATCCGACTGACGGTGGTGGCGCTGCAGGCGATGTAAAGCAGTCTAGGATTGATGCAGGTAGTGGCGGTAATCCGCCCGCAATCGCGCTTTCAGGACTTTGCCGGTGGCCGTTTGGGGTAACTCACGCACGAAGATCACCGCATCCGGGAGCCACCATTTCGCCATCCGGGGACGCAGAAATTCGAGCAGCTCGTCGGCTGTGGGTGACGGTTCTTCCGTCGGAACGACAATCAGCACCGGCCGCTCGTCCCACTTCGGGTGATACACCCCCACCGCGGCGGCAAAGCGCACACGGGGATGTAACATGGCCGCGTTCTCGATATCGATCGAGCTGATCCATTCACCTCCGGATTTGATGACGTCCTTGGTACGATCCGTGATCTTCACGAAGCCGTGAGCGTCCCGGGTGGCAACGTCGCCGGTCGGAAACCAGCCGTCCGCATCCAACAGGCCTTCTTCCTCGCGTTTGAAGTAGCTGCTCGCAACCCAGGGGCCCCTGGCCCAAAGGAGCCCGGTGGCGTTGGATCCCATAGGGATGATGTTGCCATCGTGATCGGTGACCTTGAGCTCCATGCCCCACGACGGACGACCTTGACTCAGCAGTTTGGCGGTGCGCACCTCCGTCGGAAGCTCCTCGAGAAGTCCCGTAGTGGAGGCGACCGTGCCGATCGGGCTGATCTCCGTCATGCCCCAGGCATGGATCGGTCTCACCCCATAGGTTTGCTCCAACGTGGCATGCAAGCCGGGAGGTAAGGCGGATCCCCCGATCAGGGCACGCTCGAGCGTCGGTACCCGCTCGCCCGTGTCGTTCAGGTGGTTGATGATCTTGGACCAGACGGTGGGTACGCCGAGTGCAAAAGTCACCCGCTCGCGTTGAATGAGCTCAACGAGACTGGGCGCATCCAGATGGTTTCCCGGTAAGACCAGCTTCGCGCCCGACATGGCGCAACCGTAGGGTGTCGACCAGGCGTTGACATGAAACATCGGGACGACCGGTAGAACGACGTCCACCGAACGCAAACCGAAGGAGTCAGGCTGTAGAGTTGCCAGTGCGTGGAGGAGTGTCGAGCGGTGGCTATATAACACTCCCTTCGGCTCGCCGGTCGTCCCGGAGGTGTAGCACAAGGATGAAGCGGCTCGCTCGTCCAAGAGTGGCCATTGAAAGTGATCGGAGGCGGTCTCGAGTAACTCCTCGTAACACAGCCAGGCAGGGCTGCAGGTAGGCATCGAGGCACGCTCGGCGAGGGCGATCAGCGTTTCGATTGCCGTGAGCTGTGATGCGATCTTCTCGATCAAGGGGCCAAAAACAGGATCGAATAACAACACGCGGCTCTGCGCGTGGTTCAGGATATAGACGATCTGATCCTCGAACAGCCGCGGATTGACCGTGTGCAGGACAGCGCCCATTCCGGAGATGCCGTAGAAGCACTCGAGGTGGCGGAAGCTGTTCATCGCAAGCGTCGCGACGCGATCCCCGCGGCCAATGCCCAGCTGCAACAGCGCTGCTGCCAGGCGCCTCGATCGCGATTCGACCCCGCGGTAATGGGTCCGATGCAGCGACCCATCCGCTTGACGCGAGACTATATCGCGTTCGCCGTGATTCTCAGCCGCATGGCGGATGATGGATGAGATGAGTAGACCGTGCTCCTGCATCAACCCCTGCATGGCTCGTTCCCCCGAGTACCCGGCCCGAAGGCCGGTCAGATCTCGAACAGCAGGCCCGGGGACTTCGCTGTGTCAGCCGCGGCGCGCTGCTCGGGTTTGCTTTTGTTTGCTTGCCTTGGCGCGCGCCTCTTGTGCTTGCGCATATTGTTTGCGCAAGTCGAGCATGTAGTCGGTGAGAGCCCGACAGGCGCTCTCCGCGTCCCGCTTTTCCAACGCCAGGTGCAGTCGCTCGTGTTGATCAGCGACCTTGGCGCGGTCGCGAAATCTGAAGATCACCAGGTTGACTGCCGGCTGCAAGGAATCCAGCACGCCCGCCGCCGCATACTCGAGCGCCGGGTTGCCGGCGGCCTCCACGATCGTGTGGTGAAAGCTCACATCGGAGGCGCAAAACTCCTCATCCGAGAGACTCCTGGTTCGTTGCCTGTCTATTTCCGCCGCGAGCGTCGCCAGGTGAGCGTTGCTGCGGCGTTGCGCTGCCAGCCGGCAGCAGACCAACTCCAGCTCGGTGCGAGCCTCCGCGATGTCCTGGAGTGAGAACTCCCCGAGGGATACCAACAATGAGGCCGCAGTGGCCGCGGCGACTCGTGCCTCCTGGCCGCTCGGCTGATTCACGAAAGTGCCGCCCGTGGGGCCGCGCCGTGAGCGGATCAGATTTTGCGCGGCCAGCCGCTTGAGCGCTTCGCGGATGGTGGGCCGCGAAACGCCGAAGCGGCTCGCCAGCTCGTCCTCCGTTGGCAGACGCTCATCAACCTTCAGTCGCCCTTCCAGAATGGCGTCGCGGATCTTGGTCGAGATCTGCGCAGCCAGTCCGTGTGCGACGATGCCTTGGTAGTCGATCGCCATGAGTCTTGTAGCGGGGGCTAGCCTTTGAATTGCAAGGGCTTCATTGTCGCAAACCGCAATTGGTCTGGCAAATAGGGTTATGACGCCCGGGAACGGCTATGTCTTGGGAGCCCAGTCGATTTGCATGATCTCCGCGCTGCGGCCGCTCAGGTCCCAGACACGTCCGAAGTCTCTCAGCTTGCTCTTGACCCCTCGGGCGACAGTGACCTCGGAGCCGATCCAATACTCCGTATTACTGATGACGACGTCCTGATCCGGGCTTTTTCCCGGGATCGGCTCAACCGTACCGTCCACAATGTTGGGAATGACAAAGCGCCGCGTCTTCTCGTGATGCGTAAAATGAACCGGCACCTGGCGGGTGCCCAGGAAATTGCTGACCAGGTACTTGAGGACTCCCGGTGGCCCACCTGCCTGGCCGGAAAAGATGTTGGTGATGCCGGCAGCCGCCTCTGGCGTGGCGCGCTCGTCCAGGTAGAGGGCAGCAGTCCAGTTGCCGTTGCCGAGTCGCCCGGGGATATCGAGCAGCAATCCCACATTGAGGCCGGTGAGATCGGCGTCTCCGTAGAAACCTTTACGGATTTCAACACCCGCCCAGCCGTGACAATAACCCTGGGTTGGGGGCGCCTTACCCAGGGCGATCACGCAAGGACAGAATACGTCGCAATTGCAATTCAGGATGAGCTCGCCTTGGATGTTCCACGCGGTTTTCATGAAGGATCCCCCCGGAAAAACGTGAAGGCCATGAGTCCGCCTCCACAAATGATGAGTGCGAAGCCGACCACGCGGGCGAGGACTCTTCCCCCGGGTGCCAGTTTCTCGAGAAGCATGATGAAGGTGAGAGCCGCTGTGCATGCCAGGTTCATCGTGCCTGCCAACAGCATGAGGGCCATCAGTGCCCAACAGCAGCCGACACAGTGCACACCATGACGCAGTCCCAGGTAGGAGGCACCCTGAAGGCCCTCGCGCCAGTGCGCGAGGAAGAACATCATGGGGCTGCGGCACTGAGTGAGGCAGATGTCCTTCAGTGTTGAAAACTGGTACAGGCCGGCCGCGGCAAGCAGAGCGCCGTAGAGCAGGGGACGTGCCGAGTTGATAGCGGGGACTTGGGCTGCGATGCTGGCGAGTCCCCATTGGGCCATCGTCGCCACCAACCCGAAGCCCCACCATGCGAACAGGTATCCCAGAACGAATACCCCCACGCGCGCGGCGGCTGGCAGCTCTGTTCGCCCCGCGCGCGCGAGATCGGCAAAGGAGAGAATGGCGGGCGCGGCCGTGGGTAGCATCATGGCGATGGCCATCAGGAGCCACATGAAGAACGCTATGACAAACTCGTGCCATCCCCACGCTCGAGACGATGCATGAAAATGATGCGCGTGGGCGAGTGGCTCTGCAGCATCAGACAAGCCTGGAACGGCGGCCCCGGCGCTGCCGAACAACTGATACCAAGCCAGCAAGGTCAGCAGAATCAGGGATGCCCAGACGATGCGTATCGGACGCGACAGCAAACCTTCGAACATGGGTGAGTCGGGCGCGGGGGCAAAGTGATTCGTCAAAAGTAGCATTCGTCTAGCTTATTATCAACGCAGGCGCCACCGTCACGGCCGGCACTGGCTGGAGCACGCACCGCTACAGCCCCAGCCTCTGCAGCAGCGCCTCCCGGCGCTTGCGCAACTCGGCTCCCGCGATTGCGCGAGGCCGCTCGGTGGCGACTTCATCCGTGGTCAGTGGCTGGGTTCCCTGCTGCGCCTGCGCCAGATCAAACACCACGTAATTGAGCACTGCGGCGATGGTGCGATCATCCAGCCGGGAGAAATCGGGCATTTTAAAATCATAGTGTTTGCCCTCCACTGTGACATCACCGAAGAGCCCAGCGAGAACCGTGTCGGTAAGTTGCCTGCGTCCCTCGGGATCGGCGGCATAACGTGCCGGATAGCTCGTCAAAGGGGGCGCGAGTGAGGGGGTGCCCGTGCCTTTGGCGCCGTGGCAGACCGAGCAGTTCGCTGCAAAGGCGGCCGCACCTTCGGGATAAGCCAGCGTGCCGGGATCGGCCTGCGCGGCACTGCCAATGACGCAAAGGGCAAGCGCACTGCTCGTCGCGCGGACTGCGAGCGACCTCGCCGGTGAGCGGCTCATTGCTCCGCGACTCCGAGAATCACCGATACGGAACAGTGATAGTTGGAGTCGGCGTTGGCCATACACCAGTTCAAATCGTTGTTCCTGGAGGGCCGGTACATCGGCTTCTCGCGCTCGTTGCGGTTGCATTCGCAGTGACCACAGCTGGTTTTGCCGCAGCAATCGTTGTAGGACACGATGTAATCACGGTTGTCGACCGGATTGTGACAAGTCCCGATCCAGGTGATGGGGGAGGGCGTCGTACCCGGCGGGCAGGTATTCGAGCTACCTCCGCAACACGAGCACAGGAAGCCGTCCACCGCGCAGTATTTCCAGTATTCGCAGCTCAGCGGGTCGTCTGTGGCCGCCTTCGCGGACGGGGCATGCCGATGCGAGTCGTGCTTGGCCGCACCAGCCGGTGCAGGTCCGCTCTCATGGGGGGCTGCGTTGGAGTCCGCCGCCCGGGCGCTGCTGCGATCTACTGGAAGCAGAGGTACCAAAGCGGCACCGGTCAGAATGCTTCCGATGCTCGCGATCAGGCTGCGCCGCGACGTATGTCGCGCCAGCAGTCGCGTCGAATGTTCAAACAGCTTATCGAGGGAGCGCATTCACTAGGGCCCTTCAGTGCGGTTGGCTCAATGATTGAGGATGAACCAGGGAGTCTGGCCGAGGTGCTGCTCGACATGTTTCAGCTGCGCGGTGCGCGCGTCGAAGACAGCCAGCTCCGCGGCGGTGGTGGCTGCGAACAGCACCGGCGTCTCGTCCTGCGAAACCTGGAGGGCCACGACGGGGGACAGTTTGTAGGGCTGCAACGGCCAGCGCGCCAGGCGCGCATGTGTTTTCAAATCGAACACCCAGATCTCAGTGCCGCCCTCCTTGTGAGAGCCTTCTCCGCCGCGATGCATCGGTACGAAGAGTCGCTCTTTGGTGCGGTGAATGGCGCCGACTTGTACCCCTCCCGGACGCCAGATTCCGCGTTCGGTTGCGCTGACAAGACTCCAGGTGGGACGAAAAGCAGGCTGAGGGCCTGAGAAATCAACCTCATGAACTTCGCCGAGAAAGGACAGGAACGCGTAGCCCTTGGCGGTGGGGATGCCCTGCACGAATACAGGGTCGGTGTCCGGATTGAAGAATGGCTCGGATAAGGCACGCGAGGCCTCTTGACCTTGCGGGTTCAGTGTCACGGTGAGCAGGCGTCCACTTTCGCACACTGAAGAAACTCGATTGGGGCCGGAGGGGATCACCAATACACAGCCTGCGGTATCGATTTCACTCAACACGGACTTTCGGTCGGGGTCGAGTACGCCGAAAGAGGCCGCTGGCGTGATGTAGGCGACATACAGGAAATGACTGTCGGTGCTGTAGCCGATGTTGAAATAGCTGGGTAGCGTCTGCGCACGCTTGGGAGGCAGAACGATCTCCTGTGTGATTGCGAGCGTATTGTTATCGGTGAACTCAACGACGTCGGTACGTGTACCGCGACTACCCCGGGAGAAGTAGGTTGTCGCGACGACCGTCGTTTTGCCATCAGGCGACAGATTGAAACCGGGCGTATAACCGGCATCGATCTGACCCAAGCGGCGGAAGGTGTCCCCGTCGAACAGGTGCACGCGGGCGTCGATTTCGTTATTGAACGCTTCGTCGTACACGTACACCCAGTGTGGTTTGGTCACGCCAAGCTCGGCGACCGTGAGATGCTCACCAGGTAAAGGGGGTGGGGCTGCAGCGAGCACCGCGGCGCACTGTGTCAGGTACACGAGCGCTGATCGTCGGAGGATTGTTCGTATCGCAATGTTCATGGGCTGTTGCGCTATTACAGGGAGGGCAGATTTGAAGCAGAGCGACCTGGCACCCTGGAAGACTCGCAAGCGTCGGCCGGTGCAGTGGACCGTCCTCGGGTGAAAAGATGCGCCAACAGCACCACCGCCAGCGTGAGCAGACTGCCATACAGATCGCGGATGTGCTCGGCACTGAAAGCCATTGCAACCAACACTGCCAGCATCCCGCCCACTGCCGCATAGCTGGCCCACGGAAAGAGCCACATCTGGATCGCAGGCTGCGGCGCGCCCTCGCGCTCGCGTGCGCGTCGCAGCCGAATCTGGGCAATGGCAATCATCATGTATACGAACAGGCCCAGCGCGCCGGAAGCGTTTACAAGAAACGCGAATACCGTACTCGGAGCCCAGATGGCGGCAACGACGCCCAGGACGCCTGCCGCGGCGGCCGCAAGTACGGAGCGTGTGGGCACCCTTCTGTTGCTGAGTCGGACGAGTGATGCTGGTGCATCGCCCCGCGCTGCAAGGACGAAGAGCACTCGCGCGCACACGTAGAAGGCCGTATTGAGGCAGGACAGAACAGCGGTAAGGATAATCGCGCTCATCGCGGTGCCGGCCCAGGAATAGTGCATTTCGAACAAAGCAAGCGTAAAGGGGGACTCGCCCACCCGCACCTGGTTCCAAGGCACGATGCACAGGATGAGGAAAATCGATCCGACATAGAACGTGAGGATTCGCAAAATGATCGACCCGGTGAGCTTCGCGATGGCTCGTGCCGGCTCGCGAGATTCGGCGGCTGCGATGGTCGTCACCTCCGCTCCTGTCATCGAGAAGAACACGGTGACCGACCCCGCCAGCACGGCCACGAGTCCCTTTGGAGCAAGACCCCCGTGCTGGACCAGGTTGAAGAATGTGGGTGCGTGGTGCGGATTCCAGCCGAAGGCGTAACTCGCCGCCAGGGCGACAAACACCAGGATGGCCGTCACCTTGATCGAGGCGAACCAGAACTCAAATTCTGCATAGGAGCGGGCTGACAGCAGGTTGACTGCGGTCATGATGGCCATCAGCGCAAGGCCAATCTCCCAAGCCGGAAGCGGCAGCCAGCCGTGCAGGATGTTCGCTCCGGCAATGGCCTCCACCGGTACCACAATGATCCAGAAGTACCAGTAAAGCCAGCCCGCGACAAATCCGCCCCAACGTCCCAGGCCGGCCCGGGCGTACTCGGTAAAGGACGGTACGTCGGGTAGCGCAACCGCCATTTCCCCGAGCATTCGCATGACAAGCAACAGGATCAGGCCTGCGAGGAGGTAACTCAGCACGATAGCGGGACCTGCCGCGGCGATCGCCGCGCTGCTGCCCACGAACAGCCCCGCGCCGATCATCCCCCCGACGGTGATCATCATGACGTGTCGCGGTTGTAGCGAGCGACTGAGTTGGGTCTGCACGATATTCACACTCACCGGGTGAAGTGTCATTGCGCCGGCTCGGGCGGCAATGAAGTTGCTGCCCAGGCGGTTCATCGTATCCGCGGTCATTTCCAAGCAGTGCGGGGAGGTGCAACCCGCCCAGAACCGTCCCGATGCAGGTGCGGACGGCCACTGCCCCCGAATGTTTTCACGCGGATCAGTCTGACAAACTTTTATTCGTCTGGCAAATTAGCAATAATGGCGGACAGCGAGTATCGTTGGTTCACAATCAGGCGAGGGGAGGCGGCATGTTCAGGGCATTGCTCCTTGAGGAATCGGGCGCAGGAATCACCGCGAATATCCGGCAGATGGAGGACTCGGCGCTACCGGCGGGGAATGTTACGGTCGCCGTCGAATACTCCACGATCAACTACAAAGATGGGCTCGTGATCAATGGTGGGGGTGGGCTGGTCAAGCGCTGGCCTCATATTCCTGGCATTGATCTGGCGGGCACTGTGCTCGAGAGCGAGCACGCCGCCTACCGTCCGGGAGACAAGGTGGTTCTCACGGGCTGGCGGGTCGGCGAGCTCCATTGGGGTGGATTGGCTCAGAAAGCTGCGGTCAACGGTGATTTCCTCGTGCCCTTGCCCGCCGGCTTCACGACGCGGCAGGCCATGGCTGTTGGGACGGCCGGCTTCACCGCTATGCTGGCGGTAATGGCGCTCGAATCTCATGGACTGACTCCGGAGACGGGCGAGGTGTTGGTCACCGGCGCGGCAGGCGGGGTGGGCTCCGTCGCGACGGCCATCCTGGCAAGGCGCGGCTACCGAGTCGTAGCATCCACCGGCCGCGCTGAGACTCACGACTACCTCACGAGGCTGGGAGCCACCACCGTAATCGACCGCGCCTCATTTGCGGAACCCGCCAAGCGCCCGCTCGAGACGGAGCGTTGGTCAGCCTGCGTGGACTCGGTGGGCGGCAATACTCTCGCTCGTGTGTTGGCGCAGACGAAGTACGGCGGAGCGGTTGCCGCGGTCGGATTGGCTGGCGGGAACAAGCTCGAGCACACCGTGATCCCGTTTCTGCTGCGTGGAGTGAGTCTCCTGGGCATTGATTCGGTTATGTGTCCGCAGTCCAGACGGGTCAATGCCTGGGCGCGACTCGCGACGGATCTGCCCTT
>Ga0068855_100000941_pt1 | contig 36262 bp, 39 predicted proteins | sample KBSCornC52_FD_66592 | JGI IMG/M metagenome (GOLD analysis project Ga0068855, IMG submission 66592) | Corn rhizosphere microbial communities from Kellogg Biological Station, Michigan, USA - KBS Corn C5-2 | ecosystem: Host-associated > Plants > Roots > Rhizosphere > Soil ...
CAATGGCTTCAAAGTCGTTTGCCGTGGCCTTGGGGTCGATCAGCTTGGCGCACCTGACGCAGAGGTCCAAGGCGTTTTTGGTCTCCTTGCTCGGTCCATTGTCGATGACGGGACAGTAAAACTCCACATCCCCAACCGTCACCTGAAAGACCGTTCCCCATGGAAGAAGGGGGAGGGGGGAGCCTGAGGTGGCGAAAACATTGGGAAGGATAGGAAGGGCGCATCCAAAGGGTTCAGGGCGGTGTTTGGTCATCATGCCCGAAGCGGTCTCCCCATTGTCTCCACTGTCTGCATAGCCTCCAAAGCAGGTCATGCGGATGTTCTCGACCACAAGGTCTTCGCCATCCACCACAACCACAAAGTCCCAGCCTGATTTACGAATGATGGTTCCGTTGTTCATGGAAATAATTCTCCTTTGGGTTTGTCATGGTCAGGGCACTGGATAGGCTCGTAGAGATACCCTCTGAGCCAGATGCGTTCTTCAGGCTTGAGACCTGCCTTCAGGTGAATCTCCACATCGTCCTTCACATCCTTCCAGCACAAGGAAGGGGCCTTGTGGGCGCAGGAGCAGAGCAGGAGGATGGGGAGAAGGCGGATCATAGGGCGGAGAGATCGGATTGCAGGGCTCCAAGGTCGAATCCTTCGAGGCTCTTTCCCGAGGCATTCAGCATCTCTTGGCTGAACACGGCATACACCTCATCGGTCTGCCTGCGGAAGAAGCGTTGGGTGCAACCCTGAAGCCTGCCCCATGTGTAGGAGTTGATGAAGTTACCAAGGGTCACAGGGCAGATGCAATGGCCTCCCAGCACGGTCATGTCGCCATGCCACGGGCTCACGTCCCAAATGTCGTTGTCATGGAAGCGGTCCATCGCGTCTTGGGTGACAACGAAACCGATGTCAAGACCGAAGAGCCACATGGCTGTGAGGATGTGATCCATGTTGGAGGGGTCGATGGAGGCGAAGGCGGCGAGCTTGTGTCGGTTGCCTTGAGCGTCCAGAATCCCCGTCTGCCGCCAGTAGTTGAGCATGTCCCGCATGTTCGTCCCATTGTCGTTGGCTCCCGTGGCAGGGTCGAACCCCGTCACTTCGGCGTAGCACTGGAGAACGCATTCATCATTGAACTCCACCTTGCGTCCCGCTTCGGCATTCCAGAGCATGGTGAGATGGGCTGCGCTAGCGAACACACAATCCCCGAAACGGTCATTACCCAGCATTCCGACATCAGAGGGAAGGAGGTTGGCATGGCCGAATTTGGCGGGACGCTTTGGCAATGGAGCGTCCGTGCGGTAATTGGCGAACAGAAGATCACGGGTATCTTTGGTCGCAGGGAGCTTTCCAAGTTTTAGGTTCATAGCCAGCCGAGTTTCTTTGCGATGATTTCCAGACCCACCACGATGAAGGGGATGCAGGTGGTCATTACTTTTGTCCTTCGGGCGGAGGCTTTCTGGTAGCCCTTAAGGATTTCGTCATGGTCCTTGATGTCCTTCTCCGCCTTGTTGACCCGTCCATTGGTAAGTGTTGTTTGCTCTTGGATCAGGTCAAGGGCCTTGTGGATTTCGTCTGCCGCCCTTGCCAAGGTCTCGTTCTGCTGAAGACCGATGTCCGATTGGTTGATGAGCATCTTTTCCCATTCCGTCCTCCCATGCAGGAGTTCCGGCTGCACCTTGGACTTGATCTTGGCAATCTGGGCCTCAACCGTGTCGGTAGGCATGGAGAAAAAGGGACGGGCGTGCATTAGTTGCTCTTGGGTGGGCCTTTTTTCAGGATGGTGGAAAGCTGGACGGCGTTCGACGCATGGGTAGTGGTTGCCAAATCTTTGGACGCTGCCGCCAGATTGTCCGCATTCTGCTTGGTGGCGTTATCTGCCGCGTTCTTCGTCACGCCTGCTGCATTGGTGTCCTTGGTGGCAGCAAGTGCATCTGATGACTTCTGCGTTACCGCACCTGCAACACCCCCAACAACAGCAGCCCCAAACTGGAAGAAGTGCTGAAGCGAGTTCTCGTTGTTGTAGATGTAAATTGGTCGTCCATACTTGTCATAGGATAGTGAGCCTTTCCCGCCGACCATAGTAGCATGTGCCACAACTCCTCCCGGCATAGCCACAGGAAGCTGGGTGCAAGCCGCCATGGTCATGCACATGAGAAGCGACAGAATGTTTTTCACTCTGCTGCCCTCCTTGCTGCCATGGCCATCTGTTGTCCCATGGCCTGACCAAGCGCCACATCGAAAGGATCAGGTTGGCTGCTGAGCATCTTTGGAGTCGAACACGAACTCAGGATCACCAGTCCTGCCAATACGATCATGGTTGTGAAGTATCGCATTCGATATTGTTGCTGGTATAGGATTGTTAGTCAATCCTTAAAATCTGGCTTATGGCAGGTGAATTCCCAAGGCGGAAAACAAAAAAATCAAAAGACCAATGGCGACCACCACCCATAAAATCCACCTTAGAGGCTCAGGGATCACGGGAGGTCCGGCGAACTTGGTGACGAGCCACACCACGAAGATGACGATTCCGGCGATGATCGCCAGCGTAAGCAGCCACGAAAGGACAAGACTTCCTCCCACGGTTACAATAGGGCCAAGAGCAAATAGAGTATTCATGTCTCTGAATCGCCTCCCGCCATCTTCTTGAGCAGTGATTTGATGTCCTTCATCTCCTCGGTTGCCTTGAGGGCGATCTGCATCTCAAGAATGCGAATCTTGTCCCCTTGGCGGAAGACCAAAAGAGAGAGCCACCCCATCCAGCCAGCGAGCATCATGAAGGCGATTTCCTGCCAGTGGATGGAGTCGGTCATGAGGCAGGGATGACGTTGGTTAGGATGCCACGGTCATTGGATATGGTTCCACCAAGCGTATCGGAAATCGGGAAACTTGAAGACATTGGAGGTGAGATGGAGTTGGCCGAAAGCAGGGTGGAGAAACTGACCTGCTGACACGGGAAGAATGACAGGGAGTAATCTCCTGAAAGGGCTGTGGAGTCTGCGGATACCGGACTTCCAAGGTTGAACTCAATGGTCTCGCCAACTCCAGTATTGGAGATCAAGGGGAAACCAATGGTCTTCCCCGCTGAGTTGGTCAACAGAACTCCTGTGCCGGGAGTTGGCATCAGGGAAAGGACATTGTAGATCGAAAGGTCGGAAGGAATGTTTCCCTTGGGATAGTAGGAGATGGTGAGCTTCGTGGCTGCGGAAGGATCAGCGTTGTCGAGCACGAACTGTCCATCTGTCGGAGGGCCAACCCCGGCCAAAAAGGTCCATTGCGGAAGTCCACCCGATCCTCCTCCAGAACTTTGGGAAGGAACTTGGACAAAGTTGCCCGGCAATACAGGTTTTAGGCTCATTTGGTTAAGTTGGTTCAAAAGAACCCATTACAGCGGAAGCCCCAGATGAACCAAAATTCCATGTAGGGTTGATTGAAGCGGCTGAAGACTGAACGAAAAAAGCAAACGCGCCACCAAAATTCATTCCCGGTCCAAAGGCAATAATATCTTCAACGGAGAATCCAGAATCAATCGTAGGATCAGGAGAGGCATTGTAAATACCAAGGCCGCATACCAAAAGCGATCCATTGACAGCAGGTGTTATTGCGCCGGGTTGTATGGATGTTGCTGAACCAGTCGAGTTTCCCGATTCTTGGTTAAATGGAACTGCATTCACACGGAAAAACCCCATCATGAAAATGGACGGGAAAGAGGATTGAGCGAAGAAGGTATGGCCAAATCCAACGCTGGTTGGAACGCTGTAAAACAATTGCCCCCTAACTGATCCGCCGTCCTTGAATGTAAGCGGGGTCCATATATTTGACTTGTTATCCGAAACCACGATTCCTGATCCTGCAAAACCAGAGACAAAGATCACCAAAAAATCACATCCTGTAGTGTCAATGGGAGTAGTGGTAACGCTACTCCCATTGACGGTGGCCGCAGCAGTATGTGTGATTAGACCAATGAACGCCCCTGAAGTAGTTGCCGTCACCACATTGCTCCAGTCGGAATCCACGCCACCAAGTTGAATCTTCATCCTGACCCAATATTGGGTGTTGGGAAGAAGAGGAGCCGGAATTGTGGGATTGATCTCTTGTGTTCCTCCAACCGTTCCGGGGATGAGGCTGACTGCCACAATGCCCGTCAAGAAGCCTGCGTCGGTGGCGTATTCGTAGTTGAACAAGTCCCACTGCGCAGATGTGAAATCGAAGGTCAAGATGGGGTTTGCTCCATCAACGCCGGGGGTGATGGAGGTGATAACGGGAGCAGGAGGAGGTGGGGGGCCAGAAGCCTCAATTTGAACCAATCCACCAATTCTCGGAAACCACCCATGTCCCGGCACATTAACCACCGGACCCGACAGGATCACAGGTCCCGTCCCACCGGAAGGAACCTGCAACAGATTGCCGGGAAGGATGGGTTTGAGGGACATTAGGATTGCACAATCGCTTCAATTGAAGCATTTGCCGTGGCTACGGGGTCTTGGATGTAGGCGTAGGTAAGGGTGGACACCACAGTCGATCCATTCTTGAAATACTGATGATAAATATTGGTCGCCCCTGTGTCGTAGTAGTCGAAATACACCCCTGTAAACGCAGGAACAGCAAAGCCGTTCACATCCCGCTTTGCGCCACCACCAGGAACTCCCAGCAACGCTCCCAAAATCTGTTTCAGAAGGGGAACTTCGGTCTGTCCCAATGCAGACATGTCAATACCGTCAACGAGAGCCATAGAGATTACTGGTAGTGCTTTTTGAGAGCCGTGTTGATGTCTTTGGGGGCATTCTGAAGATCAGGCTGGGATTCATCCTGTTCATCAGTCTGATCTGTTTCATCCCCTTCGGACTTTTGGGGAGTGAGCGGAATGTTGTTCAAGGCCTCCAAACAAAGCCTTCCATCCTCGTCCATGTGACCACGGAAAGTGCCTGAAAAGGAGCCTCCAGCAGGAACGTCATCAGGCGGTCCAAACCCCTTGGGAGGAACCACATACTGCTTTCCCTGATCATTGTCTGTATCCCCTTCTGGAGAAGTGTCATCATCTCCATCCATGTCAGGGTCTTTCATGTCGGCCATGTCTCCCTTGGAGTCCATTTTTGGCTTCATCGCCATAATGACGGCGAGACCACCCTTGGGTTTAACTGGAGATTGGGTCATAATATTGTTCCTTTTTGGACGTGAAAATGGAGTGGAAGGAAATTATCCAATCCACTCCATTCACAATTCCATTTAGTTGCCGTAGCAACCGTTGTTGACGATGGCGTTGCAGCGAGCGAATCGAATCGTATAACCCAAGTTCGTCAAGCCGGGCTGCCACGCGCCCTGCATGGCAGAGATATACCGTCCCCAATTGCCCAGCGGGTTGAAGGCAGGACTGGACGAATCAAGGTTCACTTCATTCTGCCAGATGATGTCTCCATTCCACAGCACCGGATCAGTTCCGGTCTTGCTGCCGTAGCTGGAACGGGGTTTGGGCATACGGCGGTTCACCACCTCGGGATGCCAGATGAACATGTCCTCATAGCCTGCGTTTTGGTAGGCGGGGTTGGGGATTGCCATGTTGCCGTTCGTGGTCGGAACGCTCAGGTAGTAGGGAATTGGATCGCTCCAAGCGGAGCCAGTCCAGTTGTAGCGCGGCATCTTGTTGTCGATGACGTGCATGAATCCACCATAAGCACCGTCGATTCCCCAGCTTTTCAGAAGGGTTGAAGCACCGCCTTCACCCATGTCGGCAAAGCGGAAATCTTGGCGGGTGGAGGCGTCTTCCTTGATGATGTCACGATGAGCCTCCATGCTCATGATGGCGGTCAACTGCGGAGCGCCATTGGCCTGCGCATAGGACTGCTCACCACCACCATCATCAATGATGCGGTTGTAAACGATGTCCAGCACGGTCTGGATCGGCCTCGTTGTCGGAGGCGTCAGGGGCATCTGGGTCGAGTTGACGTTCTCGGTCAAGCTCGTATTGGCGATCATCTTGTGGCCGGAGAAGTAGAAAAACCGCTCCTTGTCCTTGTTCTCCCATTCATCGACCACCTGATCGACGAAGTTCTTGTAGAGTTTGGCAAGCTGGTCTTTTGCGTCCCACGCACGGCGCAGGTCTTCAAAGCAGATGCGGTTGCTCCAGATCATCTGGAGTTGGGCTCCCCAGCTATACTGCGTGGAGGCAGGAAGCAGGTCTTGGGGGTTGGGAACGCAGTTGTTGGCCGTCCCGTTTTCTTGGGAAACGTCCACCCATGTAGAGCCGCCCGTGGGAAGGGAGCGTTGCCACACAAGGGTCTGGTAGTTGTAGCCCATTCCTTCAGGGAGGACTCCCTTGCGGATGAGCGCGGAGACGCGTCCTTTGACGCGCTGTTGCTGGTAAATCATTCCCTCAAGACGGGATTGATCCTGCACGAAATAATTGTCGAGTGGAGTTCCGGCCATGGCCGTGGTAGAAAAAGAGATTTGGGTTGGGCATGACCTCCGCTTTTGAACACCCGTTCATGGGGTGTCATGCTTGGAATGGTCAGCCGAGCCATGCTGATGTTCCTACAGGTCGTGCTGTAGGGTTTAGGCTCATCTCTTGCCTCTCGGGAGCAACCGTAGGCTGGGTCTTTAGGCTCTTTTTCCTCCCCTGACTTTACAGGCCGGATAAAGGGGAGACCTTCCCGGCTGTTCCTGACTCTTGCTTCCGTAGCCCCGAAAGCCCCCTCAGGAGGGAGGATTTATCTGCTATGGTGACAATGGAACCATGTAATGATGGTTTTGTCTATGGGAATTTTGAAGAGGTTAATAACCTCCCCGGAAATGGGCGCTCAAGGCATCTGTAAGGTCCAGCTTTTGTTCTGGTTCTGTGCGATGCTCACGTCCATCCCCATCCTTGGGTTTGACGCTGTTCTTCACCCCCTGCAACCGTTTGAGTTCGGCATTCTCAGCCAAGACACGGTTGTAGTCCTTGGTGAGGAAGGGAAGGATTTCCCCTGCTTGGGCCTGATAGGCTGAGCCCATCGGGTCGGTTGCAGGACGGGCACTCTTGATGGCCTCTTGGGCCTCCTTGTTGTCCTTGAACAAGGTCTCCAGACGCGGATTGAGGATGTTGGAGATTTCCGCATGGGCCTTGGTGTATTCAGCCTCCTTGGCGGCTTTCTGTTGTTCGCTGATCTGCACATCATGCCCTTTGGCTGCATTGGCGATCTCTGAGGCTTGGGCGCGGTATTGGGCATCCTTGGGCCAAACCTGCTTGTGAAGAGTATTGGCTACGCTCGAAACATTGGTGATGAGGGCGTGAAGATCGGCGTCATCATCGACCTTTCCCTGCTGCATGATGGAGCGGATGGACTTGTTCCGTGAAAACGCATCCTTGTCTTGAATGGCCTGATGCAGTGCCGCTACCTGAGCGGGTTCAAGTCCTGCGTGCTTGGCGGAAGCGTCGATCTCCTGATCTGCCTCCTGCCATGGTTGGAGAACTTCCCGCTGGTAGTCAGTGTTGTTGACCAAATTGTCCACTGCATACTTCTTTTCCAGAAAATCCAGCCGTTGCTGGGTTTCCTCTGGAATCTGGGGTTTGGTTTCCAGTTCTTTGATACGGGACTGGAGTTTTTCCATTTCGGGAAGAACTTCCTTTTCAAGCCGCTCCTCCTTCTTGCGAAGTTCATTCCACCGGATTTTCTGGGGGCTTCCCTCAATTTCCTCCTTCTGTGGATCAACCGCTTTCTCGGGTGACTCCTTGGAAGGCTTCTCTTTGCCTTCAGGATTGGTTTTGAGCGCGTCCAGATTGTCCCAAGGGTTCTTGGACGTTTCGGGTTTGGGCGCTTCCTGAGCGATTTCTGGAGCCTTTTCGGGCGTCTCCTTGATGGGCTGGGCCTCAGGAGCGTTGGGAATCGGCATCCCATTGGACCCATTGTGGGATTCAAGGGCGGTCGTGAAAGCATCGGGAATGCTGATGCCTGCCGAAACAGGCGCTTCTTCAGTGGCGGTCATAAATCAAACTTGAGGTTGAAAATAGGTCTCTGGCTTGGGAGGGGCACCCTTCAAAAGTTCGGAATCGTCCGCCACATAGTCACCCCACGGCATCCGGTTGGCGGCTTTTTCCTGTTCACTTGCTTCTGGAATGGGCAGTTCCATCTGCTCAAGGGCGGCAAGGGCTTGGTTCCATCCCATGATCCGGTAATATTCGTGCATCGCCACAGCATCGGGATGGAGCCCCGGTCTGACGGGAGGCTCCGTGTAGATGGTGGCATGACGTTTGAGAACCATTACCGCCGTTCTCACCACTCCGTTGTTGTGGGCAAGGGATTCGGCCAATTGTTTGCGCCACCCCTCCTGATCCCGAAATTGTTTGACGGTCAGATTGATCATCGGGTCACACTCTTGGCGGTGGCTTGGGCGGTTCCGAATTGAAGCCTTTGGGCGTTGAGAACGTCATTGTGCTGCAACTTCTGCTGAAAAAGCTCCTCGTTCTGCTGAACCTTTTGGTAGTGGGCTGCCTGTAAATCCCGGTTCTGCTGGGCTGCTTCAGTGGCCTGCACAAGGAACCCCGAATCCACCCCTCCTTGGGGTTGGGGTTGTCCGTTCATCTGCTGGTCGCCCACCATTCCGCCATTGTGTGCCATTTCGTCCTGCATCTTCTTCTGCTTGGCAGCAATATGACGAGCACCGTTGGTGATGGCCTGATCGAACTGCTCCAGATTGGCCTTTAGTTGGGGTTTTTCGGGATTGGCAGGGTCCATGAGGGCAAGATGCTGCATGGAATGTTCAAAGATGGTTTCAAGACTCTGAACAGCCTGTTCCTCAGTGATCTGGAATTGGGAGGCCGCATCAGCAATCTCGGACATCTTTCCAAGGTGGGATTCCAGATGAACCTGATGGTTTTGGTTGGGCAGAACCTTGACGGTCTTTCCGTCTTCAAGCTGGTTGTTTTCAAGGTCCGCAAATTCAAGGTCCATCGGAGGACGCATGTTGGGAACGATGGGACAGAGAAGATTGGCCTGCCTTGGACCCATGAGGGATGAAAGACTCCAGTTGGTCAGACGATTTTGACCGGAAGGATCAAGACGGTAGAAATACTGCTGGTTGGCCTGTGCGAGCACGTTGCGGCGTTCCACGACTGATCCCTTGCCAATCCCCATGTTGACCTCCACGCGCTTGTAGTCCACCTGATTGAGGGCTTCCTCAGGAACGCCACGATCCATGCAACGGGCTCGCATCTCCTGAACTTCCTTTCCTCCCGGCTCATTTCCCGAATAATCCTTGCGGAAGATGCGCCTGCAAAGTTCCTGAATGTGCATCCTCCAAGCGTTGGCAAAGAGGATCATTCCATTGGTGGAGAGGGCTCCGCCAATTTCGGATTCAAGATTGACTTGGGCGCTGCTCTTTTTGCCGTTCTCTTGGGTCTGGAATGGGTTTTGGCCCACATATTGGGCGCTTGATCCTTGGGCCAACTGCATCACGAAGTTGAGCCCCGGCATCAGGGTGGAGGCAAAGTCAGGAACCTTGGTCTCCACGAAATTGTAGCCATCCTGCACCATACAGTAGTAGCCAGAGTAGGTGAAGGGAAGTTCAGTTCCTGCATCGGCTGTGGGGCATGAAACATGCGGCGTGCTGGCGTGCATCATCATGTCCAGCGCACGGCAGAACAGTTTGTTGACCGCGCTCCACTTGTTGAAGTTCTTTTGCAGAACCCCACGGATGGAATGAAGGTCTCCATTGGCCCCTACTCCATAAAGGTAGGGAACCAGCATGGAGGCCATGTTGCGGTATTTCTTCTTTTTCTCGTAGAGGAACGGTCCCTGACCATCGGCACGTCCAATCTGGTGGGTGATGGTTCCGTCCACCTCCCTTGTCCATCCATGGATCGACTCCACCACAATGTTGGTGGCCGTCCACATGAAGTCGAAGTTCTTGAACGCCTTTTCCCATTCCTCAGGATCGTAGGGAGGAGGAGATTTCTGGCTGGCAGACTGCTTGAGGGCAGCAATGATGGCCTCAGGATTCCAACCTTCCGCAGTGGCCTCTTCAGGATGCTGGGTGTGCTCGTAAAGACGGTAGGGGAGCATGTCCACCTTGGCCGTCACCATATCCATGCTGTTGATGTCGGCAGTCGTTCTGCGGGGAAATTTGAAATACTGAAGTCCGCGAATCGACCATCTCCAGTCCACGTCATCATCGAAGAAAGCGAATGACACCCCTTCATTGACAAACATCCTCACATTCTCCTTCCATCTTGGGTAAAAGAGAGGCCAAGAACGGAGCATGAGCGTCAACTCTTCTGCGATCACCTGTTCCCAATAATCCCGTGAATCCGGTGCTCCATAATTGGTTGGAGTCGTGCAAAGCTGGTCGATGCTTTCCAGAAGATTGGAATAGGGCATCTCAGCCTGTTCGCAGATGGTTTCTGCCATCCCCCAATTCACATTGGCCCGTCCCAAGACTCCCAAAAGCTGCTCCTTGTAGTAGGAATAGGGAGGAACCCCATCCCTCATCTGTTGGGCGAGGGTTCTGGCCCTTGCGGATTCCATGTCGGCCCACCAGAAGGTCGAATAGGCCGCCACCAGTTCACGCACGGACTTGATGCGGCCATTGACGATCAACTGCCCATCGGGAGTGACGATGGACGGAATGTTGGTAAGGGCTGGCGGGATGAGTTCCATCAGGCAGGTTGGAGTTCAGAAACTTTGATCCATTGGGCCGGTCCATTGAGATGGTAGCCGTTGGCCTCAAGAACCTTTTTCAGAAGCTCCTTTTTCATGCTCATCTCTTCAGAGAGTTTGGAAAGGGTGTAGTTCTTAATCGCCAGTTTGGCCTTGGCTTCTTCAATCAAGGCGAGTTGGGACTTCGGTTCGACTGGAGGGGATTCCTTGATTGGCTCTGACGTGACGGAAGTTGGTTGCAACCCCTTCAGTAGCCTTTCAACCAGACCATCCCCAAACTTCTGAAGTTCGTCTTTGGTGACGTATTGAGGGTAGGAAGGTCCGATGTATGACTTTGGTTCTTCAGGAGTAGGAACCAATTGCTCCACCGCCACAGGATAAACAGTCTCTTCATTCTTTGGGGTCGCATCACGTCCCATGATGATGCTAAACAGGGAATCATCCTTGCAGCCATGAACCAGAACAGACTCCAGATTCACCTTTCCTCTCCGTGTCGGCCATCCCGGTTTCAGGTCGTTGCAATCACAGACCAGATCACCGTTTTCCATCCGGTAATTGGAGGTGTTCCACTGATCATCAATCAGGTTGGTGTGTTGAACCCCAAACTTCTTCCACATGGGGCGAAGGTATTGGTCGAAAGCCTCCTTGGCTGAAGAGGGGCCTTTGGAGAAGTCTCCGATCAGGGGTTGACCTTTGGCAAACGCATCAAAGGGATACATGCCCACTCCGCACATGAACTTGTCATTTGGACCAAAGGGAGAAGAAAGTCTTCCTGTGTCCTTGTCCCGTTGTTCGTAGGGAACCACATGCCCTGCAAAGGGGGAATTAAGGCTTCCGTAAGCCATCGCCAATCGGTCGGCCCATTGGGGTTTACGGGGGAGGGCGTCCAGTTCCAGCCAAAGCCAAGGCAGACGGACTTTTTCAGCACTGACTGCACCGCAGTAGAAGTGGTAGTTGCAGGCAATAGGCCATTCCCCCGCAGGGTCTTGGGGCAGCGCAACCACCGAAACATTGGGGCAGATGGACTTCATCACCTGAACCCTTTCCTCCACCTCTTTTTGGACTGATGGGGTGGGAAGGTAGGTGAGGAAATGATTTTCCAGACCTCCGAATTTAAGGAGCACTTCCAGATGGTTTCCCAAACGGTGGATGTCTGAAAGGCTTACGGGAACAACAATGTTCATTGGATTTTCAAGGATTTAGAATAACAACTGTGAAAGGCTTCGTCAAAGAGTTTAGTGGGGGCATTCCCATAGGCGCGGAAGTAGTCTGGAATTCTCCTCATGTTGAACTCCAAGAGTTTATGCTTGGCCTCCTCCAAGGTCAGGCTTTCCACCTTGGCAATCTGTTGGGCCAAGGAGTCAAAATGACCGCTTGAGCCACCTCCATACTGCCATCCTCCGGGTGGAATGACGCTCGTATTGGGAGGTGGGCCGATGTAGAAAATCTCAGGAATGACCAATTCTCCGCTTCCGTCAATGTCAGGCAACGTAACGCCTCCAAGGGTCACATATTGGCCTTGAGGTCGGTAAAAGATGCAGTCCGGTTGTTCCAAGCACGTCTCCTGAATGAAGGGATGACCCAACCCCAAGGCGATGTTCATGCAGACCGACTGGTTCCCGATAAACAGATCGCTCCCCTTGATGATTCTGGCAGCTTCCAGAAGCGTCTGGGTGGGTTGGTGGACCGCCCATCCATTTGTGTTCACAAACGCCCTGTGCTCGTCAGGAGTGCCAAGAAAAACCAATCTGTTCCCGTAGTGCTTTACGATCTGCCTCCATGGAAAATACTGGTTGCCATAACGGGCCGTTTTGTTGATGACAACCTTCCCCCTGAAATTCTCGTCTGCCTCCGCAAAAAGCCATGGCTCATCGTCCATTTCAATGGCTCTCCCTGATTCGATCCCATAGTGGATCAAATGAGACCGTGCCAATGTCTGGGTGGCACGGTGATGGTTGCGAAAGGAGACGAAATCCACATCCACCCTATCCTCCCCCATCCGGCATTCCGAAATGTAGGGTTGCACCTCAATCAAGGCGATCAGAGGCTTGCAGCGGGGGGACATCGGGTGGGTGATGCCCGGACGATCCACAAGGTAGTAGGCGTTGTGGGGGTCGCCTGCCGACTGAATGATCTTTAGAGATTGAATACAATCTCCGTAATCACCAGAATGTCTCCATTTTGTCATGTTATCCGATGTATTTCAATGCTCCCACAAAATGAGGGTGTTCTTGGTCATGCGCGTGCCAGCTTGCATTGTCAGGAGTCCACTCCTTCACATGCTCTGCAATCCATGGATTAATCTCCTGCCATGGAATGCCGATTTCGTGGAACTTACCTGTTGAGATGAGTTCACGATAAACCCTCTCTACATCAAGATACTGGTTCTGAAAATCATGGAAAGCAATAATCCCTCCAGAAACCATACGATCCTTCATTAGAAAGCATTCGGAATGGACCAGATCATACTGATGGTTGTCGGCATCTACGAAAACCCAAGCGATCTTCTGACCACCTCCCGTCAGCATGGGAAGGGCGTCCATGGAGGCTAGTCCGTGAGTTTGGACAACGATTTGTCCAAGAGGAGAAGCAGATTCAATCCTGCTTTTCACTACATCGCCAAAATTAGGTTCCTTAACCCATGTCCATCCAATGTTTTCCACCGTTTTCTGGTGCATCTGGGAGACGGCATGAGAGTTGGTGAGATCGAAAACGGGATCGACACAATGAAGTGTCCTAAACAGTTTTTTGCCTCTGATAGGACGCTCCAACCCCATGGCAGAAGAGAGGGCCGCTCTGCCCGCATTCGTTCCGATGTCAATGCACAATCCTTCTAATGGAGCCTGCTCAGCCAACCACGCAATGGCGACTGATTCGCCGCATCCAATCGCCCCCGGAATGGGTTTGAAAAACTTGAAGAATTCTGGATCAGGAAAAGTCATCGGATGATTTGGGAGAGATGTTGATGGATGAGTTCAATGCGGCGTTGATTGGTGCGTCCCGGCATGTGAAGGATAAAATCGCCCTTCTGCCACTGTCCTTCGGGATTTTGCTCGTTGGGATACTCATTTACAGCATAGGAGTTCACCCTTCGCTGGGGAAGGCAGTGAACCTCGTAGGGAGCGGAACTTTGGACAAGGGATGTCTGGAGGCAGTCAGCCTTGGAGGTCTCCCAGAACTTGTTCAGGATATGTCGATCCTTGGTTCGGACAGCCAAAAAGCCGTCGTTGATCCCATTGTGGTCCTGACCCGTGGCAATCGGCTGCTCAATGCCCGTGAGTATTTCGGTGAGGGGAATGGTCAGGTTGGTGATCAAAACGTCTGCATCCAGATGAACCGTCCATTCTGCCAAGCCTTGGTAGTTCATAAGATCGTCCACCCTTCCCCAATAAAGCCCATGAGGGTAAACGGGATTCTGTCTCACCTGAAACTCGTAATCGTGTCGGTCACAATATTCCTGCATGATGGGGATGGTCAAATCCGCCACGGGCTTGTAGGGAGAGTCGAAAGATGTCTGGACTGAGATCATAATTTTGTTGCGTCAACTCCATGGTAGCTGTGCGCTCCTGCTTCAATCAGCCTTGGGGCGATTTCATGGAAGGGTTGGTTGTGGAGTTTTGCCAGTGTTCCATCTGCATATTTGTGCCACGGAAAGATCAGGTAATTGTTGGAGAGAATTGGGTAGTAAACCGATCCTTTTGCCATCACCCCAAGGAAATGCTCCGTCCAGTTCATGATGCGGGCAGGATGGCCGTATTTGGCATAAAGGGTCTCTGGTTCCATGATGGCCTGCTCAAGCTCGGTAAGGTTGATGGCCTCCTTTTTGCAAAGGAAGAACCGCGTGCTGGCCCAGACGTGGGAACCAAACGAGGGGTCTGATACACACCTTGGACACGCATGAGAAGGATAGCAGATGAACTGGTGGACATGGGTTCCTTGGATCAGATTGTCCACATGGGACTTGTCTGAGGTGTAGGCTGCCATGTCCTGATCGAAATGGGCAATATAGTCTCCACGGGCAAGCGAAAGGGCCTGCAAATAGTTCACGTCGTTGAACCCTGAGAACGGATCAATGGATCGGTATGCTTTGCTATGTTTGGAGATGACAAGGCGGTCACACAGATCATGCAGTCTCTCGTAGGTCTTGTGGGAAATGGTAAGATGCTCATCCACCCACAGAATGGTTTCGATGTCATGGCCCCTAAAGAACTCCTGCTTGTTCTTCACCCCATCAATCAGGTAATCCTCGGAACGGGTGCCGTCGAACATGTCGCCCACTTCCGCTTTGGGAGGACGGGTATCGGCATTCACAACCAGACTGACGCGGCTCATCGGAGTTTCAGATGCTTCAAAACCTTGTCCATTATCACTTCATCCTTGGAACCGTTAAAATGAACTGCCAAAGGATAGGAGTTGGTTTCTGTGTTGCGAATCACCTTCCCTGAGAAATCTAATATTTCCTCAGGAACCCCGTGCATGGTTTGGCAGAATTCACACTTGTCATCGACCACCATTTTCACTGGCTGATCCAGAAACATCCTCTGAAAGTGCTCCTGATCGTTGGGGTGCCAGTTCTCTGGGTCTTGTCCGTCATCGGGAACGGACTCCAGATTCATCGCCTCCAGAACTTTAAGATGATCCTGAGGAGAGGCCACGATGAAGCCTGAATTGGGGTAGCGGAAAGTGGATTGACCCTTGATGAAGCGTTCGGACCAGTCGTTTCTGGGGAAGCAGGACCGCTCTGCGTTCATCAGGTAGGGACGACCCTTAATGTCCCACAAATCAGCAATATGCCTTGGATGGTCGCAGAATACCAAATCCCACGCATCCGTGAAGATCAGGCATTCTGTCCTGCAATGCCCGTCTCTCAGCCATTGGCGCAGGTAACGCGGTTTGGACATGAGCCCCTTCCATTCTTGGGCAAGACCAAGAACTACGGGCTCAATCCCGTAGCGTTTGATGCTGGACATCCATTCTTGGGGGATGTGATAGGGCGCATCACTCCATTTGTTGGCTACCGCCACGATGGTAAAGGAGGGAGTCACAAGGCTTTCTCGATGGCTGGCTTCATGTATTCATTCCAATACCGCTCTGGACGGTAGCGGTCGATGTGCTCGATGGCTTTTACGTAGGTGTCGTAAAGACGGTCCGGCTGCATCGTGGCGTCACGCAAAGACTTGATCTCCGATCCTTCCCTGAGACGGATGGAATTCTCCTCTGTCCATGGAAATGAGTAGGCGACATCATCCTCGTAATGGGCCTGAATGCAGGAGTAGATTTCGCGTTGCCTGAAGGTCTTGCGTCCTGCACCGGGAGCAGCCACCGCAATCTGGCTTTTGGCATACCACTCCATGCTTTTGCTGACATCCACGCGGTTCCAGCATGGAGAATAGATGGAAGCGAAAATGGGCTTTCGCAGATGATGCAGATGATGATCCAAATGATTCCACTCGCTCACAATCTCGTATCCATGGGAACCTGATTTGGCAAAGAACTCGGCATGGAGATGCGGACGGATTTCATTGGATCGACCCCAATCTGAGAGGACTGCCAAAGGGCGGTTTAGGAACTGATCTTTGGACTGAATTTGGTGGGGAGGATCGAAAACGAGGTATTCGCAGGGGATCAACTTCTCAGTCACGTCTTTCTTCAGGAGTTCGCGCTTGAAGGTGAGAATGGGCGGATTTTCCCTGATCCAGTCGTCCAGAAGTTTCCAGTTTGGATTGCTACTGAAATCTGGAAAATCAGGCGCTTCTTCCCTCCAATCATCAAAAGTGTTTTTGCCCCAGATGTGAGACTTGTTCATCTTCCACGACCAGCCAATTTCAGTCGTGTCGTGCAGCACCCACGGCTTCTTCCCATAGTAGGTGAGGGCGTTGTTGAAGACAAATTGATGCCCCCTGCTAACAGGAACCACCATCACATCAGCCTCTCCTGCATTTTCTGTGCGGTCAGGAAGGCGTTTCAGGATGTCCCACTGAGGAGGATCGTGATGTCCAGAAGCATCAGGCCAGATGAGGTGCCACTTCATGCGAAATATTGCCTCAGTTCCTCAGTCCAGAGTTTGATGTAGTGGAGAAGTTCAGATTCGGGCATCAGTGCATCTTTTTGAGGGTGCGGGCCAGCGAAACCATTTTCGCCACTTTCCCACCCATGGCTTCACCGCGTTTCAATTGGGCTTCGGTCAGTTTGGTTCCTTCCTTGACGCCAAGGGCTCGGTGAAGGGCTCCCTTGTGTTCTACGGCTTTCTTGATCCAGTTCTGTGCCATAACGGTTATTGGGATGAGGTGATCAGGTTTGAACGGTTGAGAAGTTTTGTGAAGAAGGAATTCATGCACTCCTTCTTGTCGAAATGAAGAGGGTCGGGGCGCATCATCTTGCCATCCTTGATCAGGATGCTCTGCTGGATGCAGATATGGTCTTGGGAGGGCTCGATGGGAGCCTTGCAGTCATCGCACGCGAATTTGATCATGATTTTGGCTGGTGAAAACAGAACAGGGAAGCGCCTACAAAGACAGTCAGAGCACCCCACTCCATGAGGAGGGTTGACCAGATGATCTGGCCGTTGAGGGGAATCCTCCAAAAGGCCACAGCATATTCGATCCCCAACTGGCTGTAGGGGACGTTGAAGAGGGTGATTGCGAAGGCAACCAACCCAACAAAAAGAACGATCTTCTGGGCCTTGTTCATTGGAACTTCTTTTCGATCACCTTGCCACGGGAGATTTTCTCCTTCTGGGCCTTCTGGTCGATGATCTTCTTCACTTCGGGCTTCAGGTAGGTGTTGAACGGGATTCTTCCCTCACTGGGTCTTCCTCTTCTTTTTGGCACGATGGAGAGTTTATTATGTTTCTTATTATGCGTCAAGAATTAATCTCCCCATCCACCGCCTCCAATGACCTGTGGTTCAACGGTGAAGATGGTTTTCTTCTTGGGTTTACCCCAATCCAAAGCGCCCTTCCAAGGGTCTCTGGAAGCAGTCTTCTGCTCCACTCTGGCCTTCTCCATGGAGGACAGTCCAAGATTCTTTCGGGCCGCAAAAAGGGCGAGACACCCCCCATCCCCAATGTCGGGACTCTTGCCAATACGGGCCTTCATGTCTTCCTTGCTCTCCACCTTGATCCTGCCGTTTCTCGTCTCGTAATGACGCTGGCAAAGCTCTTGGGCCAAATCTGCCGAAATACCCCTCATTTGGCCTGAACGCAGCAGATCACGTCCCACATACCAGAGTTCCGCCGTCATGTTGTGGAACCTGTCGCATCCCTTTCTTCGGTCGGTAAGGGACACGGGGATTTCTGATGCCTTGGAGCCAAAGGAAACGCGGATGAAGTCATTCCCCCAATCACGGGCGATCAGGGCGGCGAGGGGATCACCGCCCCCCGTGATGTCGATGGCGAGATTTTGGAGGGGAATTTGAAGCTCCCTGCATTTCTCAATCAACTTGGCGATCACCTGCTCATGCTTGGAATCCGATGCTTTGAGCCCTTGGTCAAGGATGATGTGCTGCTGAAACTCAATCCCCATCAATCCATTGGACATTCTGCCCACTTTTGCCGGAAAAAGCACCGCCCTGTCTCCGCCGTGGGAGAAGGAGGGATCAAAACCAGCGCACATTCTGGTTCCCTCATGTCCCCAGATGGCCTTTTTGGCCCCATCATACTTCACAATGTCTGCTGAGCAGAAGATGGAATCTGAGGCTCCTGTAGGACAACGGAACCCCCTGTATTGCTGGTAAAATTCTGGGGATTCTTCCCCAAGGCGTTTCCGGCCATCCTCATAGCCTTCGTAGGTCAAAAGACCGCTCCACAGCTTTTTCTTGGAAGTGACGTTCGGAGACTTTTCACCATCAAACCTCAGGCACGCCCCTCGGGGAGTGTTGGTGTCTGGATTGACTGTTTTCCAGAAAGTCGAATCAAGGGTGATGCCCTGCCACCCACCTTCTTCTTCTGAGGGGGTGGAGAACTTCCCTCCGGTATCGTAGTGATCGACAGGATTCTGGCCTGAAATGATGCGGGTCTCGATGTTGGCGGCAAGGTTGGACTCCACCGCCTTGATGACCGCTTCGGGCATGTCGGCCAACTCGTCCAAAAGCACAAACATCCGCTTGGCCTTGAATCCTTTGATTTTCCCAACCCCTTCCTGAACCTTGGAGCGGTCTCCTGAGATCAGCATGAGTCCAAACTTGTCCGACTGCTTGGTTCCCTGACGATACCGGATAAACCCTTGGGAACTGACCAGTTCTCCGGGCAACGCTTCCTCCCATTTGTTGTAGGTGGCGATTCCGTTGGCATGGGACCACCACTGGAAGAATTCTCCGGCATGTTGCCAGATGAGTTCCACATCACCCCAGATGCGGTGACGGGAATCCTTCAGGGTCGTGGAGGTAAGCAGAACCGCCGTGTTGTGGGGAGACGCCAGAAAGTTGAACACTCCTATGGCTGCCATCGTCCGCGTCTTGCTTGAGCTTGCGTGCCCCTCTACGCTGAGAAACCTATATTCAATGTGCCTGTTGAGGATTTCCACTGCATTGGGATTCCACTCAAAAACAGGCTCAGGAGGCTTGGGGTGACGTTGGCAGATGATATTGGTGTAGCGGATAAAATGCTCCGCAGCCCCCAGCATGTATCCAGCCTGCTGTCCATCCATGCACTTGAGGTAGCAGTCCCGCTCAATCTCCCAATCCGGCTTCTGGCACAGAATCTTTCCCTTCTCATTGAGCCATGGTTTCCACATGACTCCGTATTTGGAGACATAGCCACGATCAAAATAGGACTGACGTTCTTCAGGTGTCATTTTTGCCAGCACCAGCTAGGCCATTCAAGACCTTCATTGTCCACGGCGTCTAGAGGCATGTGAACCTTGGCCCTGAGGGTGCAGAGACAGATTTCACAGGACTGAAGTTTGTCATCTCTGGATGTTCTGCGTCCTCCAAGGAGATTGACCGCTGTAGCCACAGGCCCTCCACACCAACCACAGGCCACATACTGGTTCTTGATGCAGGTGGAGCAGATTTCTGCCCTTCGCTCCGCCTCCTCTTGGCTGACCCAAGCAGATTCGCCACCAGCCACCTTCTGAACCCATTTTCCCATGGAACTTGCGAAACGCTTCAGGTCTTCCACCGTGAATGCTCTGTCCGGTTTTTCTGTATCCTGACATGGGGAATCAGGATGTTGCTGGCACCAAAGGGCCAGAATCCAGTCCCTTACCGTCATTCCGTCCAGATCAATCTCCATCGACTCCACATGACGGACGGCAGAACCGATGAAATTGTTGATGTGGACTTCCTTGATGAGATGTCCCGTCTTTGGAATTCGGACCTCCCAAAACCCACCATGGGGAACCGTCACCAGATCACGGGGAATCTTCATGCGGATTTCTTTTCCTGCTTCTTGGGAACGGTTGTGGTGTTGAGCGGTTCCTTCATTTCTAAAATTTCTGTTGCAGATTTTTGTGCGCCATTATATCATCCATTCGTCGGACTTGGAAGCCGATGTGTTGAATCCAACAGAAAATGTCCCGCCATTCTTCGTGCTGCCGTAAAGCGGTGGCGTCTTCCAAGACTGAAGGGTGAGCGGGACGCCTTCTCAAACAAATGAGCAAACACAGCAATGGAGGGGCCAACGCCATCGAAGCGTCTCTTCCCTATACGATCAATGTCCAAATTGAGGGCATTGCAGACATCCTGTTTCACAGGTGGAATTGTGAAAGCGTTGAGGCAAAATCCAACGCAGCCAAGAATTCCAAGGCAAAGAAAACCGATGATGTAGATTCCTACGTTTACCGTATGGCTGACGATGATCCAAAAAGTAACCTTGCCATTCCCGGTGAATACCTTCGTCGGGCATTGTGTGAAGCAGGTCGTTACAAGCAAGACCCCCGAAGTCCTCGTAAGTCGATGCTTGACCTTTGCAAGGCTGCTTTGGTCATGGAAACCACTATGGCTGATCTCGGAACCTCTGATTGGGACTACATGCACAAAGGACGTGTTGTGATTCAACGCAATGCCATCACCCGCCATCGTCCCGCTATGCGGACTGGATGGAAAGCAGACTTCTCCATCTTGGTTCTGCTTCCTGAATACATTTCGGACGATCTTCTTCATTCTCTTTGCAGTGATGCTGGACGACTCATCGGATTGGCGGATTTCCGCCCTTCCTACGGTCGTTTTAAAATCACCAAATGGGAGAAGGTTGAAACCAAGTAAGGTCATGCAACGGGGTATGTTCTGAAACGGTAGTGCGTGGAGCGGCGAGTTTAGGTCGTGTCTGCTACGGATTGGCAAGCAACGAGGAAGGGTAATGTGGGCAGCGGAACGGTCGGGTGGTCCAAGCTCGGGACTGCTCTGGTTTGAAGCGGTAAGACAGGCAACGAGGTTTGGTCAGAAATGCAGCGGTAAGGACGGTTGCGGTTAGCTGAGCTTAGGTGCGGTCAGGCAGGGTCAGCAATGGTTTGGTATGGTAAGGGGCGTTCTAGGGAAACCTAGAACGCCTTCTTTTTCTCTTTTTTGGCAGGAACAGTTTCACGAAGACCGGGAATACCTGTTTTAAGGTCTTCTGTAAAGGTTCTCGGTTCGCGTTTGACTGGCGCTCCCGTTTTGTCCACATCTTGCCATTGGGCGATCTGCTGAAGAGCGGCAGGTTCGATTTGGGACTTGGCAAGATCGCCAAGATATTTTTCTCTGCCTTCTGCGGATTCAAGGTCTGAAGTCTTGAGACTTTCGTTGATGAACGGCACCTCAGAAATCAGTCCCATCATACCAGCAAGAGCGCCTGAAGGAATGCCACGCTTGTCAGTGGTATGCTTCAACCTAAGATCGGCAACATGACGAATGGTAGCTCCCATCTGAAGCACTTCAAAAGCGGGAGCGTGCATAAGACCCTTTGGCACGTCTTGACCTCCAATTCTCACTCCGCCATATTTTACTTCACCGGGTTTTTTCTTCTCATCCCGATTAAAATAACCACCAAACATCGAAGGGTTAAAAAATCCCATCAGCATTAAGGCTGCCCCAAGAGAGCCTTTTTTAAGCTGCCTAACGATGATGTCGGCTTCCTCATGTGAAAGATTGTCATATCCAGATTTCCATGCTTTCCCAAGTTTGTAGAGTCCTGTAGGAAGTCCGAACACGTGAGTCAGTCCTTCTTGGGCAATATTTACGGGCACCTTCACAATTGGAAGAAGCGTTTGAAGAAATCGGGCGATTCCCGCATATCCACCACCACCTTTTTCTAAAATGGAAAGAAACCCCTTCCAAGCATCGACCAGCTTGTGGTCGTTCATGAAAATTGCTGCATTGGCATAGCGATAAGCCCGTGCTGACATTTGAGCGATTGTCAGTTCATCAGTAGGATCAATCTTTGGATTGGTAAGCGAGGCCCTTCTCATGTTTTCCATTTGCTTGCCCATCGCATACTCAAAGGCGAGACGTTTTACAGGAGCCTTCACCGCGCCATGCAAACGACCGAGCCAACTCGTCCACGCCTCATCTACTCCCTTTGGATTTCCATAAAGCACATCAAGGTCTGATTTGCCGTATTTGAGGGTATCAAAGGCATCCTTCATTCCTTTGGTAAAAGCAGTTCCAAATGCTTTGGCGTAAGCCGGAAGACTTGCGCGACCTTCAATCAGGGCCTTTTCAACCACTGCTTTTGGGAGCAATTTGCCAAGGATTCCCCCCTGCAAATCCTCAAGGGCAATCAAGGCTGATCTGACTCCCGCTGCACCTGTGAGCTTCTGAAAGACGGCTATCGAAGAAAGGACCGCCATTCTCTTGAGTTTTACCACTCCATCCCAAAACTTTTGAGATGATGTTCTGTTTGCCTCCTGATCCTTGCGGTAGAGATTCTGAATCTCCTGCTTCTTGCGGGCGAGTTTGAGTTGAGACAGTTCGATGTCCTTGTCTGTGATGGGTGGTTTCTTGGCCCTTGGAGCCACATCGTGTTCCTTGATGCGTCGGTCGGCTTCTACGAGACGGTCAGCGAGCCTCTGCTTCACTGTTTCCAACGCTTTCTTGGCGATCAGTTCCTTGTTCTCGGGAATCTCCGCCAATTGCTCTTTGAGCGCCTGCTTTTCCTCGCGGAGTTTCAGAAGGTCTTGATTGGCCTCAAAACTTGGCTTCTTCTTGGCCTCAAAATCCTTCTCCTTGATCCGTCGATCAAGTTCCTCGTTGATCCGTTTGGTGGCTGCGATCTGTCTCTTGTTCCACTGTTCCTCGGTGAGTTCTGGAGCACCTTTCAGGGAGTCGCGTTCCTCCGTAAGTTCACGGACACGCTTCTCAAGTTCACGCGCTGCATCGTCCCGTTCAACGGGTGTTCTCTGGCGGTTGGTGACTTCCTTTCCTTCCTTCAGGTCGCTGATCTGCTTGGTGAGGTCTTCGATGCGGTTGTTCAGGGAGGTCTTGAGACGGTCCAACCTTGTCGCTCGTTCCTCCTCAGGATTCTGGCGTTTGAGGTTCTGCTTCTCCATCTCATCCCGAACCTGCTTTTCAAGTTCCCGGTATTCAGCGGATGGCTTCTCGCGTTGTGCTCCCGTCTTGGCTGGGACGATTCCCGCCATCGCGTCTCCCTTGGCTTCCAAGAGACGCATCTGGCCCTTCATGTCATTGGCTGACTTCTGGAGTTCGTCGTTGGTTGGCTGGATCGTCTTGCCGTATTTGGAGTAGGCTTCACGGACATCGGATTCGGTGATGTCAGGGGCGTGCTCTGCCAATGTCTGGTGCATCCTGCTTACCAGATCATGGACATCCTTGGCCCCTTCCTCGATGTGGAACTTGGCGAGGTCGTTGAGGAGGGAATGGGGGACTTCTGCGAGGGGGTTTTCTTCGTAGGGACGGCGTTTTTTGGGTTCCTGCTTTTCTTCAGGAATGGAGAACCTAATGTCGTTGCTTTCTGGATTAAACCTCTCTGAAATGGGGATGACTTTGCCGTTAGCGTCACGGGTGACACCAGTATCATCAACCTTACCTAAAATTGGAATTTCAGTATCCTTCGGCAGAACTTGATAATCGTTCCACACATGAAGACGATGGTTGCCGTTATAAACATCACGTTCAACTCCTCCTTTTTCATCATCAAAAAGTTCAGAAACAATCAGAGGCTCAACTTCAGATGGAGGAACATCCTTAAGTGACTTGACAAGATCGTTCAGTTTTCCTTCGTTACCAAGCCGAACTGCCCCTTCCGTGGATTTTAAGTTTCCAAGTTTTTCAGTGGTGTGCTCATAGTATCCAGAAGGCGCGCCATCACCTTTGCTTCGATCAATTTTAATCAATCCCGCCTTCTTCGCTGCCTCATCCACCATCTTCTGTGCGGCTTCCGTGTCGCCACGGTTCACGGCGTCCAGATAAGCCTTATCCTGCTCTGGACTGACGAACTGAGGCTTGCTGTGCAGCACCTCAATATCCCCTTCCTGCCCTCCTCGTCCTTCCATGGACTCGGGATTGCGCAGAATGGCTGCGGCAAGATCACGGACTTTCTGGTCGAGCTTGGTTTGATTTCCAAAGACACGCTTCAGGAAGTCTTTGACTGCCTGCCACATCTTTCCGAATACCGTTCTTGGGTCGGGAACGCTGTTTGGATCAAGTTTTTCGACGTTGCGGGCAAACCACTCCCCAATGAGTTGGTCAACCTTGTTGGGGTCGGAGAGGTGAGGATAAAGTTTCTTGAGGCTGTCGAGTTCTTCCTTGGGAATCAGTCTTGCGGCGTCAAGGTATGCCTTGTTGAAGGCATCGTCCTTGCGCATCCATGACATCCCTTCATGTCCCATCCGCTCATGGACAAGGACACGCTTGAAGGCTTGGACGGGTGTTTCTCCTTCCCTTGGGACGATGTTCTCACGGATGATGACCGTTTTCCCTGATTGGGGGTCGTAGAATCCCTCCCCCTTCTTCATCAGGTTGATCTCCTCATTGGTAAAGGAGCGAAGTTCGGAATGGGCGATGGCTCTCTGCCAATCAGGAACGGTGACGACATCCTTCAGGAGCGTTCTTCCGATGCGGGTCTTCTGGAGGTCTTGGACGGCCTCTTTCTGGTGTTCGGTCGTGACTTCATTCTGTCCTTCACCCTCACTGATCGGAGTGGAAGTCTGGATTTGCTTGGGTTCTTCTGGTTTTGGCTGTTCTGACTTTTTGAGTTTGGAGAAGAAATCGTTGAGTTTTTTGTCCAGCACCTTCTTGTCCACCTTTGTCTTGGACGGTTGGCTCTTGATGTGCTCCATGAGGCGTTCTGCGCCCTCCACATCCTTCCCCTTGGTCTTCTGCTCGTAATCCTTGGCGAGTTTTTCGTGTTCGTCTGCCAATTTGGTTGTTTCGATTACTTCCCTTTCGTTCAGTCCACGCTTGAGTAGTTTGGAACGTCTCTGGAGGAGTTTTTCCAGCGAGTAGTCTTGGTTAAGGAGTTGCTGACGCCATCTCCCGCTTCTCCCCCATGCGCTTCCTGCCTTGTAGTTGAGATTGTGGAGACGATTTAGGTCGTCGGTTACGGTCTGGAGCCGGATTTGGGCGGCATCCTTGGCCTCTGGAGTCGCTTCTGCGCTGTCCAGAGTGGAGTGGATTTCCTTGAGGGCGTTGGTGAGGGTGACGGTGTGATGGGTAAGAAGGGCCTGTTCTTCATCGGTCAGCGGTCGGATGTCTTGGCTCTCCAACTTGTCCATCAAATCATGGGGAGCCGTGGGGTTGGTTTCCACGGTCTTTTTGGCCCTCTCGAAGGAATCCTTGATCTCCTTGGGGGCGTCTTTGACGATCTCGGGGAGATTAAATTCCCTGCGTTGGGCCTCTGTGTCTTCATGACGGGAGCCGATGGGTTCACCAGATGGCGTTTCTTTGCCCTCAGGAGCCGTTTCTGGCGCGTTCTGGGGCTCGGGTTGCTCTGGAGACGCCTGCTCGGCTTCGGACGCTTCTGGGGTGGTTTCTGGAGGCTCTACCGGGACTTCAGGGCTTTCTCCAACCGTCTGTCTTTCTTGGACAGGCTCAATGGTGGGACGTAGCTCTGGCTCGGCCTGAGGGGCGGAAGGCTCGGGGCGGACTTCTTCTTGGATTTGCGGGGCATTTTCGGGTTGGGTTGGGATTTCGGATTCAGAAGCCGGTTCAGCGGGTTTGGAAAGTTCTTCGGTCGCCTTAATCTCGGCGATTGGCTTGACAGTGTTTTCCAATACCTCTGCGGTGGCGGATGCGAGTGTCATGTCAGAGGCAGCCTGATTGACCGCCTCCACCTTGGGATGGGAATTGACCGCTTCTTGGGGAGCCTCTGCGAGTGGAGAATGGACTTCTGATCCGCCAAGCCAATGGTCGTTGAAGAGCGCGCCTTGGGCGGCTGCCATCAAGACATGCTCGGGATCTTGTCCTTGGGCGACTCCCATACCTGCTCCAAGTCCGACATTCCCCGCCACATTGGAGGTGGACTCGAAAATCTTGGCGGCATTCTGGGCCTGATCAAAAGGGATGTTCAGGGCTTGTGCAGACCTTGCGAGGCGGGTTTCAGCAGGACCCCCAAGTTCTGCGGCTTTCTTGGCAATCTGATAGCCTTGGGAAAAGAGTTGGCGTCCTTCTGAGGTGGCGATTCCTCTCACAGCCCGAACCGCCGTCATGGGGTTGGGTTTGAAGAGGGCAAGTCCACCCAATTCCGTCGTCCAAGGATTGGTCTGAACGTCCGCTTGCTCGGAGGCGGTCGAGAATGGATTGGAGGCAGAGGGATTGATGACATCTGCTGCTGCGCTTTGGGCCTTGGAAGCGCCAAGCATTCCCAATCCTGCTCCAACCAATCCTCCTACAATATTTCCCACCACGGGAACTTCAGACCCAGCCAAAGCGCCTTCCAATGCCCCGCCAGCGGCAGCCCCAGCCATTCCACCCAATCTTCCACCCAAGAAGGCCGGAACAGCAGAACGGGCCGCCCCACGGGCAAAGGAGCCCAAGACGGAAGGCTTTCCTTCCTGTGAGGCTACAAGTTGATGACCTGCATATTCAATCTCATCCTGTGTGGGTGCGCTGTCCCCATCAAAATGGACTGGATAGGTCGTGCCATCTTCTGTGGTGATGGGGACGGTCCAAGGCATTTTATGGTGATTTGATGGGGACTCCTACGGTGAATTTTCGGCCTGAAGGAAGATTGGCGATGGGAGCCTTGGGTTGAGCGATCTGCTGAAGACGCGGATCGCGGGAAAGGGCGCTGATCACTTCTCCATAGGTATGGTAATTTCCGTCACTGTCGGTGAAGGCGGAAGTGTTCAACTTGTCCTCAGGAAGGGTTTCCCAGAACTTCTTTTCAATCTGTCCGGGTTCGTTGATTCCTTCCGCGAATATTTCGGGATGCTGGGTGATCAGGTCACGCTTGGCCTTTTCCCATTTGTCACTGTCTTCCTTCTGGTTTTTGGCGGTGATGGCATCCTTCTCCTGCTGCTTTTTCTGGGCTGCTTGGGCAAGTTGGGCAAACGGATCGGTCGGAGCAGTCTGGGCTTCTGGTTGCGGTGCCGCTTGGGGTGTTGGAGTTACTGGTTGAGCACCTGCTGCTCCTGCTGGAAGAAGTGATGAGGGGAGTTTGTTGGTGTTGACTGAAGTCTGGTCAGGGGCCGTTTGGGGTTGAGCCTGTGGAGCAGGTCCACCCATCAGGCTGCCATCCTCCAGATGCTTCTGAAGGGCATCAGGAAGTCTGATTCCCGCCTGCTGCATGGAGTCAATGGTGTTGATGAGGTTTTGCAGATTGTTCTGCTTTGCCAACTGTCTTCCCTCGGCAATCTGATCAGGGGTTGGCTTGCTGAAGAAGAAATTGTTTGGATTGAGGTTGGTGTTGTGCTTGTCGTTGTAAGCCGACAATGCTTCCTCATCATTGGGATCGGTGTGGAGTTTTTGGAACGCCTCCACAAGTCCCTGACGCTGCTTGATGGAAGGAGTGAGGGAATTGTCTTTCACCTTGGCCTGACGCTGCTGTTGGCCGATGGCGTAGGCAGCACGAACCGGATCAATCTGTCCGTTCTTGTCACGGTATTGGTCAAAATCATCAGGATCAACCCCCGCTTGGGCAAGCTGCATCTCGATGTTGTTTCGAGTCGTTGGCTGGACGTTCCTCCGGTGGGTCTGGAATGAAGTCAGGAGACTTGCCCCTTGGGGAGTTCCTGCAAAGGAAGGGTTCTTCTGAAGGATTTGAGCAACTTGTTGATCGGCGTCTGGAGAATTCCATGGGATGGAGAAAATCTCCGCTGAAGTTTGGGCATGGGCGCTGTCCAGATTTCCTGAACGTCCTGTTTTGGGAAGAATGGCCCGCGCTGCTGTGGGGCTCACTTGTCCGGTTGCGACGAGTCTCTGAAGTCCTGTTACTGATTGGGGATTGGTCGGGTCATAATCCTCCACCAAAGCCTGTTCCTGTCCCATCTGGTAAGCACGATCCTGAAGGGTGGGATCGTTGAATTGGGAGGAAGGAAAGTAGTTGGAATAGGGCTGAGAACCAAAGCCAAAAAATGACTGTGGGTTCATCTGCGATCTGGAATTGGTCGTTGGCATGGCTACATGAGACAATCAAAGCCTTGATGGTATCCAAAGTTGGCTGGAGGCACTTCCAACCTTGCTCCACCTCTCATTGAATGAACCTGTTCGTTGAGTTTTTGATAGGCGGTCTGCCAAAGTCCTTCAGCCTCGGTCGTGGAGTCTTCTTTCTGCACAGCCTTCATGGCTGATTTCATGGCTCCAATGTGGCCCGGATACACCCAATCGGTAGGGGAGGAAACAGGGACAAAACGGCGCTGGCAGAGGACGCGGATTGGCTGACGGGTGGTTCCGGTCTTGTATCGGCGATAGACTCCTGAACGCTGGGGAGGGTAGTAGGTGGCGAGCCAGATTTCATTGCCCAATGAATCCACGAAGTAAAGGCTCCATGGGGCGATCATGGCGGGAATCTGGAGTCCCGTCACATCACTCACGATCTGGGTTGGATTGGTGACAGGATAGGCCGTGGTGATGTTGAAGCCGAGTCCTTCAACGTCGTAGTAGGGCTCCCCAAGTTGATTAAGGGCGTTGAAGCGGATCGTCTTGCCTTGATCTCCTGACACCTGCAATTTCAGTCTGAGCGTTCCCGAAAGACCGGGGGGAATATCAATGATGGTGGCATGTCCATCCTGATCATCGACAAGAATTCCAATGAAGCATTTGGTTTCGTCCAGATGACCCGGACCAGACTCGATGAACTCATGGGATTCGGGGAAAACAGGTGTCACTCCACCCCAGCATCCCCATGCGAAATTGCTTCCAAAGTTGTTCCCCCAATTGCTCCCGATGACCGCAAACATGTCGAAGGGAAGGGTGATTTTTCCGTCCGAAGCTGGGAAAGTCGTCTTGACCAATGCGCCCTTCCATTTGCCGGAGTAGGTGATCTCCTCCAATGCTTGGTTCAGAAGGTTGAAGAAGTCCCCATCAGGAAACAGGGCTTCATCCGTCCCGTATCCGTAGGCGTTCTGGAGGTCTTGGACTGAGACAGAACTGTTCACGATCCAGCAGCCCACCTCAAGCCTTCAGGGAGTGGTTTGATGAGCTTTTGCAGGCGTTCGTTCTTGGCAACCTTGTTTGCCACCTTCCCCTCAATTCCTTCCTTGGGGAAATCCTTTTCGGGAACTGCATAGGGATTAGCTCCCCACCGATTGGCAGCATTCTGGAACCAGTTTTGGGCGGTTTGTCCTTCAAAGGATTTGGTAGTCGGAACATTGGAGACGGTTCCGTATTTGGTCACGAAAGTCTGCTGTGGAATGTCAAAAGGATTGGTTGGAAGGGTGATGGGGAGTTTCGGAGTTGCGCCCCGTTCAGCCATCCGGTTCATCAGGTTGGAATACCCCGCTTCGGATGGAACGGTGTTCTCAGAAAAAGAAGGAGTCATCCGGTTGTAATTCTGTTCCTCCTGAACTTCAGGATCAGACACAATTCCGTAGGCCAGATAAGGATTGGTCGGCATCACACTTCCGCCCATGGCGCGGTGGGGGAGTTTGTCCGTGGGAACGATCTTACCCTTGTCTGGAAAGGTTCTCATTTCCGGTCCCTGAAGCCCCACCATCTCTGGCTTGCCATGCATGGGGACGTATTCCTCAGGGCCTTTCTCACCCACCACATAAGGATTGACGCGTCCCACGCTTCCACCTTTGGCGCGTTGCTGCACAGGCTGGAAGGCTTCAGGAGAAGTGTTGAAGGTTCCGGGTGCTCCGGTCATTGGTCCTGTCTGGGGAATTCCCTGTGAAGTCCCTACTGATCCAAGCCCCGCAAAAGGAGATGTTGCCTTGTTCGCTCCACCCATCACTCCATCACCAAAAGCAGGTGTGATGTTGGGCGCATTGGCTGAAGCGGTTTTGGCATCCATGTAGCCCTGCTGTCTTGCCCTGACGCCCTGAAGGTTTCGGATGTTGGATGCTGCTGCCTGAACCGCCATCGGATCACCTGATCCTCGGGCCTGATTGTAACTGTTAAGGGCCGACAAGCCTTCAAAATCTCCCTTCTGCTGGAAATACTGCTGCTGACGCTGAAGATCATTGGCGGACGGATTGTAGGAAAGTCCCGTCAATGGATTGGTGGTCTTGGCGGCATAGAAGTCCTGCAACGAACCCATCGACCCTGTTCCGGGGGAAATGGAGCCTCCATGAGCCCGTTCGTAGTCCGCTGCTGTCGTAGCCAAAGGAGCTTCGCCACGTCCTCCGATTCTCTGTGGGGCGGCAGAAAAAGAGCCTCCTGATCCACCCATTCTGGCTTCAAATCCACCATTGGTAATGTAAGGATTGGCGGGAAGATTGAGGGCCTGAACCCCTCCTTGATTTCTACGCTGCCCGGCAAGCACGTTGGCACGGTTGAACTGGTCAGGGTTTTGCAGGGCTCCCATGACTCCTGTATTGGCCCCACCCGCTACAGTCACTCCACCAACGGCTCGATAAGGATTCTGGTAAGGCTTCGGTGGGGCTGGCATAAGAATCGGGTTATTTTGTGGATATTATCGTGTTTCACACGCCTCTTCAAGTTGAACTTGACAGCCTTGGAAGGCTTCGAGCGCATTCGCCCCTACTTCATCCACAATTTTGGAGTCAAGGATGGTCACGAAGTGATCCCTGATCGGTTGGGGGTCGAGTCCCATTTCCAGATGACCGATAACGTAGTTGAAGATGCGGTCCTCCAAGATGTTTGGGTAGGGTTGTCCTCCCGGTCTGCCGAAACGGTGATGCCATCTTAGAAATGGAAGGCAATAGACCTTTTTGCCCTGCTTTTGGAACTTGCGGTGGATGTAATATTCCTCTCCTCCGAATCCTCTGAAAAGTGGGTTGAATCCGGGCCATGCTTCCTTGTGGCAGGCGAAGAGTCCCATCCCTTGGGCCGGGATTTCAAACCGACAGTAGTTCGGATTCTTACCTCTTTCGTCCGTTGCCCAGATTCCCTCCATTCCACCCCTCCAGACAGGCTCCAGATGCGTCGAAATGCTTAGACCGTCATCATACACCATCGGGCCTTGCAGAAGATTGCCGTCGTCCTTGTTGAGCATGGAGAGCAATTTGGAGACTGATCCCAAATCAAGCAGGGCATGGCAGTCCATGCACATCACATAGGGAGTTTCGGCGTAGTCGAAGACCAATTGTTTGGTCTGCGCTGTTCCGTAGGCTTGGGGGGCGGGGATGTAGCGAATTTTGGCGTTTTTGCAGAAGTGGGCTGTGGCTTTGCCATGCTCTGATTCAGGGTTGCCGTCGATGACCAAGATTTCCACATGATCCATCACTTCCTTGTGGTAAATGAGGAGCCCTTGGACTGTCATGAAGACTCCGTGAAAGTCGTCGAAACAGGGCATTCCGATTGTCAGGGGCTTTTTCATGCGACGAGAAGGTCTTGGGCGAGTTTTTCGTAATCTTGCCTCCACCTTGGTTTCAGCAGGATGTTTCCCTTGGGTTCTTGGCCTTTTTGGAGGGTTTCGTCCACTCTTTGTTGAATGTCAGACCATGCTGATTGGCGAGCATTGAACCAGCTTGCATGGAAACGCTCTGTGACGCCCCAACGGTAGATGTAGGACGTTTCCTTGGATTCGACGACACGAAGCGTCTGGGAGGCTTTCTGAAGGAACTGGAGGTCTTCCCCGGTAAAAGCGTCGGGAATGCCACCCAGTTTCCAGAACTCATTTCGCTCCATCAGGAAGGGTCCGCAGAGCCTTGATTTCTTGAGTTCCTTCTGGGTTTTGCAGAGGAAGATGTGGGAGCCTTCGGTCACGTAATGACCCTTCTGCCATTGCTTCACATTTGATGAAATGCGGTTGGAGAGGTGAATGTCATCGTCACTCCATGTCATGATGAGTTCTCCTTGGGAATGACGGGCGGCTTGGTTCCTCTTTTGCCCCAAGTTCTCACACCGTTTGGGCATGTTGATGACCCTCACTTCGGGTTCGTCACAGTGGAGAGTTTGTTCGGGAAGGTCGTTGAGGACCAAAAGCTCCTTGGGGCCGCAGTAATCTTGCCTCAGGAAGGACTCGATGGCTTCTTCGAGAAGGTGAACCCTTCCGTAGGTGGGACACATCGCAGTCACAAAGGGCATCATGGAGTCGTGAAGACGGAGGTGATGTCGGCATCGGTGAACACGTCGATTGTAGTATTCGGATTGAGGGGATCGGCGATGGTTCCGGCAGTCGTGATCCATGTGGCGAAGATATGGTCTCCATCAGCCGTGGCGATCAGCGTGTGGGTTCCGCCTGTCGTGGGGATGACGACTGTGCTCGTTGTTCCCGTGGCATCGAAGGTTGTCATCGCTCCACCTGCCCCGTTGTTGAGGGTGACGTTGATGTCTGGGGGTGGAGTTGTTGTAGTGGTCGTGGTGCTAGTCGTGGAGGTGCTTGTGGTGGTTGACGTGCTGGTGCTGGACTGATCGACGAAGATCATTTGGGGATTTTCCTGCCTTGTCCTCCATGGAAGGGGTTTTTCACGGATGTAGATGGTCGTCCCATCTGTCTGAATGGTCTGCCTTGTTCTGGAGCGCAGTTTGGCATCCAGTGGCTTCAGCCATGGGCTTTCTGGCTTTACGTCCCCAGAATCCCAATTCTGGTCGTCAGAATTCACGATGTAGGAGAGGGGGGCGCTGAGCCCAAGAACTGAGGAATGGAGGTCGAAAATCCACGGTAAAACTCAAGGGGGCATTCAGCCACCTTGTTCCCTGTGGGTTGTCCCGTCACCACAGGACCACTCCAGAATTGGACGTAGGTATCAGCCAAGACATTCTGGTGGGGGGCAACGTGGGTGAAGGAATCACTCTGCTGCATCATGGTGGCGACCTCATCAGGAGCAATGCTTGTGAGGGTTGTCACCACAAGGTCTCCATTCACCGTGGTTGGTCCTCCCGCACCTGTATCGGCCTCCACAATCGAAAGAGGCCCACGCCCAAGTTCGGGAGCCCACACCTCATCCCTTGTGGTGCTCTGGTCGTAAAGGGACATGTCAATCCGGCACATGGATTGGGGTTTTTTGGCCGTGATGTAGGGGAGTCCTTTCTGGAAAATGTAAAGGTCATAAGTCCCGTCTCCACACGCCTCCACGGCATATTTTGAGCTTGGAGTCTGGGGGGCGATGTTGGCTGGGTAGCTCATGGCTATTGTATGGTGAAGGGGAATTCATCGACACCCGGAGGCGCTACGACGATACGGGTTCTCCGGTAGCCGTTTTCAAACCACTGTTTGTCGGTCAGGACGTAGGGAGCCCAATCCTCAAAGTTGGTGGCGGGAAAAACCTGCCCCTGAATGGCTCCGCTGGCTGTGGAGTAGTCTCCTGCCACAAATGCCGCGTTGGCGGTCTGGGTGTTGGGGATGACGATCTTGGGATGCAGGCACTCGGGAAATGATCCCCTGAGGCCGGGAAGGTCGTAGGAGACCGAGGTGGGGACGGGAACAGGGTAGAGCGGGATGTTGTAGGGCACATCCGCCACAAACTCCTGTTGGAGGAATCTGGAACCTTCGTAGCATTCGGGGGTGTAAACCTCCCTCACGTAGTAGGTAGGTCCTGAGATGATGGCTCCCCTTCCCCGGTTTCCTCCACTGGTGAATCTTGGGAAGGTGTTGTCCTTGAAGAAGACGAGCGAATGAAGAATCGGGGGCCAGCGGTGGTCTCCGAAGTAGGAGAGTTCACGGTAGGGTTTCTGTCTTTGGGCGTCTGTCAGGGTGGGGAAGAAATAGAGCGATACGGTCGCATCCTGCATTTCTCCCCTGTGCTCGGTTTCTGAATTGGACGGATACCTGCTGTTGAGGGGTTGGGCGGGGCTTCCCCTCAGGGTGTTGATCAGTTTGTAGTTTCCGTATTTTTTGAGCCAGTCCTTGGAGATGATCTTGTGACTGATGTTTTTGTAGAGCGTCCCCTCTACCGGGATGATCTCAGGCTCGTTGACCAGAACCGACTGCTTGATGTCCACCACCAAGGCCCAGAGGGAGATGTTTGGTGTGGGTTCTAGGCGGTGCGTCGGCTTTAGGATGGGCACGCGCCATTATGGCTGTTCTGGTGGGATTTGTCCAGCGGGGTTTGGAGGGCCTTTGGGAAGCCCGGAGGGCCTGCTTGGTTCCCATGTGTGTTGAATCACCCGTTGGAACTGACACAGAACGTGTCCAGGCACCGCCTGTAGAGGAATGAGACGCCATACTGCGGCTTTCTTGGCTCCCATGCAGCCATCATGGGAACAACCGCATGGCCTTCATTGGGGTCTTGCTGGTCCTCTGGAAGCTTATTGCCTTCTTCGTCATACTTGATGCGTCGGACCCACTTCGCTTCACCAAATTCTGACCCTTCCTTCAAGGGTTTGGGGTGTCTGCGGGTCATCACATCGGGATGGAAGATGAACGCTTCTCCGATGGGGGCGTTGATGTAGTCGGGATTAACCACAACAACTCCATGAGGATTGGTGACGGTGTAAAAAGGAGCCCGTTCCATCTTCCCGTTTTTGATAAAGTAGCGGGGAAGCCTCATGTTGATGAGGTGAATGAAGGAATTGTAGGCAAAATCACCAACCCCAACACTCTTCAAATGCTGGCAAATTTCAGGATGTGACTCCACATTGAATGTGGTCCTTTGCCTAGAGTCAGGAGATGAGTCGTCGATAATGAATTGCCTGTGAACCATCATGTCACAAACTAAAATCAGGCATGGAGCACCATCCACTGTAGCCACTGGATTATTCAACCCTCCATCCATTGCCAACTGCTCATAGGCGAGGTCCAGATGGGATTGGGTGAGAGTTGAAGTTGGGATGCCATTAATGAATCTCCTGCGTCCACAATTCTGCTTCCGGCAGAGTTTGAGATATTCGTCCACATCCTTCCCGTCCCATGCGTCCGAAACGGAACGTTTCAAACCTTCGAGTTTGGATTCCTTGCCCTTCTGCTCCTCCCATCCGCTGGTCTCCTTTTTGATGACTTCGGAGCGGATCATCTGCTGCTGCATGGAATAACTGTAAAGCGTAGCGGAAGGACACTGCTCTCCAATCACAGGAAGAAATGCAGGAGCGTTTTCTACCCTGCTCACGTAGTTGTATCCCATTCCTTCAGGCATTGGAGCCATCCTGACGAGCGGGGAGAACGACTGGCCTCCTGACAGGGTGAGGAGGGTTTCGAGCGTTGCGGGGGCTCCGGAAGCGATTTGCGGGGCTGCTGGGATGGCTTGGGCGATCTGGGGAGCGGCGAACCATCCGGCGATGGCTCCTCCCATGGTCTTGGCGAAGGTTCTGCGGTCCATAATTTCTGTAGTGTAGGCTATTTCCCTGCTTTTGTCTGCTGTTCCTTGTGGCGGCGGAAACGTTCCAATATCCACCCCTTGGGATACCCGTCACTGCTTTCCTTCAGGTAGGCCAGTTCATCGGACTGCTTCTTTCTTTTGGGGTCCAAAAGCCAAATTTTGAAGGCTTTGATCTCTTCTTCGTTGGTGGGAGGGAAGCCGTGGGAAGCTGCGCCTTCTTGGGCCTGCAATTTGGTTGAGTTTCCGCTGGGCTGACGTTGTTTGTCTGTCGCGTGGAAAATACACCCAAACGTCGCCTTGAAATACATCTCGTCCTGTTGGTGAGGTGTCCAAACAAGACCTATCACCTCCAAATTTTCACACAACCCGTCATCGGATTTTTTGTCCCTCTTCCAATGCCTGCATGTGGAGCATGTGTTCATGATGTCTCCTCCCATAATCCCATCGCCCTAAGCAATCCTTCCGCACGTTGCGTCGCAGTGGCAGTGATGACCTTAAAGACGTCTTCTGCTGGAAGTTCAATATATCCAATATACCTATCTGGATCGAGATTGTATTGATTTTCATCAAAATCATGGCCGAAAACAATCATCGTCAAAATGTCAGCATAGAGTTCTTGTTGGCGATGTGTTAGTTTTGCCTCCAATTTCTGGATGGCATGAAGGTCTTCACTAAAATTCGGAAGTGAAGTCCAAGACAAATCTCCCACACAAGGCTCATAATTCAGCCATCCGCTTCGGGTCTTTCTGATTCCAAACACCCCAGCAAGTTTTATATTTTGCTGTTCTGGAGTCATGACACCTCTCCTTCGATGGTTTGGAGCACTTCCTTGGCCTTGTCTGTGGGATGGACGGTGATCTTCCTCCTGTCTGCCTTGTCGTGGGAGCGGGAGACGAGGTGTTTGGATTCGAGGTGGTCGATGAGGCCTGTGATGTTGGATGATGAGTGGCTGAG